>Ga0070738_10004177_pt1 | contig 17725 bp, 12 predicted proteins | sample Coa_R2_2_FD_66446 | JGI IMG/M metagenome (GOLD analysis project Ga0070738, IMG submission 66446) | Surface soil microbial communities from Centralia Pennsylvania, which are recovering from an underground coalmine fire - Coalmine... | ecosystem: Environmental > Terrestrial > Soil > Unclassified ...
TCCGGCTTCTGGCTTCTGGCTTCTGGCTTCTGGCTTCTCTCTCGAGGCGCGCGAGCTCCTCGGGCGTGAGGTCCCGCCACTCTCCCGGCAACAGGCCCGTGACCGAGACGGCGCCCATGGCGACCCTCACGAGACGGAGGGTCGGGAAGCCGACCGCGGCCGTCATCTTCCTCACCTGTCGGTTCCGGCCCTCGCGGAGGACGAGCTCGATCCAGGCCGTCGGGACGTTCTTCCTGAAGCGGATCGGAGGGTTGCGGGGCCAGAGCGTCGGCTCCGCGTCCAGCAGGCGAGCCTGGGCGGGGCGCGTCTTCTGACCTTCGATGACGACGCCCTCCCGCAGTCGCGCGAGCGCCTCGGGGGTGGGGACGCGCTCGACCTGCGCCCAGTAGGTGCGCGGGTGCTCGAAGCGGGGATCGGTCAACCGGTGAGCGAGCGGCCCCGAGTCGGTGAGGAGGAGGAGCCCCTCGCTGTCGTGGTCGAGCCGGCCGACCGGATAGACGGAGGGGACCTGGACGAGCGGGGCGAGGCCCGGGTGGCCTCCCTTGGGCGTGAACTGCGAGACGTGCCCGTAGGGCTTATTGAGGGCGATCGTTCGGGGCGTTCTCACGTCTCGCTTGCTCGGGCGGCGAGGCGATGCTCGCGACCCTCTTGCTCCTCAGGAGGACGACCGCGCCGAGCGCGAACTCGGCGATCGAGCAGACGGCGAGGAGGATGCAGATCTCGCGGCCGCCCAGGACGCCCGCCACGACCGACGCGACGAGGAGGAGCGCGCCCGTGATGATCGCCGGGAGAGACGAGCGGGCGTGGAGCTTCCTCAGGTCGGCGCTCACGCGCGCGAACTCCGTCGCGGCCATGAGCGTCGCGTCCCGTGAGCCGCAGCGGCAGCAGCTCCCGCGCGACTCGAGGCAGGCGGGGTGGTGCGGGGCGTCGCACTTCCTGCAGAGAGCGGCGCGCTCGTCGAGGAAGATCGCGGCGTGACAGGCCCGGCAGGCGTCGAAGGGCTGCCGCTCGGCCGAGGCGGTGACGGCGCCCACGTGAGCGGCGCGCCCGCGGCAGCCGTGGACCGAGCACGCGCCGTTCTCGGCGAAGCAGGACGCGTGGTGAGCCGTCCGGCAGAGCTCGCAGCGGGCCGCGAGCATGTCGCGCCCGAGCTCGCCGTGGCAGTAGGGGCAGCGGAGCGGACCGGACGGCGTCACGGCGATGCGGGGGAGAGGCCCGGCCTCCTCCTCGCGCTCGCGGGCGCGGGTTCGCTCCTGCTCCGCCACTCAGCTCGCGTCCTTCCTGGGCGGAGCCTTGGCCTGGACGCGCGGCGCGAGGTCGAGGGCGCGGAGCCGCCGCCCCTTCTCGAGCTTGAGAGCGAGGATCCCGGTGAAGACGGAGAGGGCGACACCCGCGATGGCCGGGGCGTGCGCGAGGTGGAGCTGGTGCGTCGCGACGAGCGCGATCGATCCGGCGACCCCGAGGACGAGCGGGAGCAGGAAGAGCGCCCAGAAGAGCGCCGAGAGCTTCCGCGACGCCTGGAGCGCGGCCGCCGGGGCGAGGACGCCCTCGCCGCCGCCGCACTCGGCGCAGCCGTCCCTCGCCTCGAGGCACGCCGGGTGATGCTGCGACTCGCAGCTCGAGCAGACGACGACGTTCTCGTCGAGGTAGATCTTGCCGCGGCAGTGGCGACACTCGCCGAGCGCGGCGCGCCAGCCCTTCACGACCTGGGCGCCGCGTCCGCCGCAGCCGTCCACCGAGCAGCCCTTCTTCTCGTCGAAGCAGGACGCGTGATGAACGGTCTGACACTGCCCGCACCGGACCGCGAGCGCGTCCTGTTTCACGTCATCGTGGCAGTAGGGGCAACGAACCGTCTCGACTCCCCGCTCCTCCGGAGCGGAGCGTTCCCGCCGCTGCCTCGTGCGTCGGTCCTCGGCCACGGGTCCACTCTATCAGGCTCGAAAGAGTTACTCCCGGATTCGTGAAATGGGACAGTGGCGGGCCTGGCACGCCCTTCGCGCGAGGACGCCGCCATGATCTATCGCGCTTCCCAGGTCCTGGGCCTCGAGGTTCACGGCAAGGACGGTCCGATCGGATGGGTGGACGAGGTGTTCTTCGACTTCGACCACTCCGTGAGGGCCCTCCTCGTCGACCTCCGCGGGCGCTTCCAGCTCCTCGTGGGCGCGGGGTGGATCGACGAGATCTCCGTCGAGGAGGGCCGCGTCTTCGTCTTCCTCGACCGTGACGACGTGCGCGCGGCGCGGCCCCACGAGGGGGAGAACGTCGCGCTCGACGTGGTCGCGCTCCTGCCGCGGGAGGCGGCGCGCGCCGTCGCCTGAACGGTCAGCACCATTTGCGGGGGGCCTCGGCCCCCCGCATTCCCCCCGCGCCGGCAGCGCCGACCGTCGCCTCGGGGCGCGCTCGGCTGGCCGGCGCCCGATGGCCCGGGTGCCGGGCCAGCCGCCCGCAGTTGCGGGGGTTTTGGCTGGCTCTCGTCAGTCGCCGTCGCCGGGCCGGGGCGGACGCGCCTTCTCGGCCTCGCTCTCGTCCTTCCACGAGCTCGCGAGCGTCGCCTTCCCGCTCGCCGCGTCGACCTTGACCTCGGAGATCTTCTCGTCGGAGTGGACGAGGACCCGCCAGACCGGGCCGTCGTCGCCCTTCACGAGCCGGGCCGAGACGACCGTCCCCTGGGCCGCCTTCTTCGCCTCCTCCACCGCCTTCTCGATCCCGACCTTCGTCTTCTTGAGGAGGTCGGAGGTGTCCTTCACGTCGCCGGCGCGGGCCAGGAGCGGCACCGCCAGGACGATGAGGATGAGAGCGCGCTTCATGGGGCGTGGACCTCGCGGGCGGCGAGTCTACCGCGCCTCGAGCGCCGCGAGCCAGGCGCGGAGCGCCCGGACTCCGTGGGTCGCGGAGAGCGTCGTGTTCCCGCCGCGGGCCTCGAGGCGGTCGAGGGCCTTGCGGGCGGCCGCGAGGTCCCCACGCTCGCCCTCGATCCGCACGAGGATCGCGAGCGCGAACGCGTGGCCGTCGCGCCCGGCGAGGACGCTCCGGGCCTGCTCGAGGTCGCCCCGGCGCCGGAGGACCTCGGCGCGGTAGATCGGTCCGTGCTCGGAGTCCATGGCCTCGAGCCCGTCGATCGACGTGCGCGAAGGGTCCGAGACGAGCTCGCACTCGGCGAGCGAGGCGGCCGCGTTCTCCCGCGGGCGGCCGCCAGGAGTCCCCTCGAAGGCCCGGCGCGCGTACTCGATCGCCCGGTCGGCGTCGCCGAGCCGTTGCGCCGCGAGCTCGAGCGCGTCGTGGCCACTCACCCACCCGCTGAGGGACTTGGGGGTCTCCGCGGTCTCGGCGTGGATCCGGTCCATCCGCGCCGCGAGCGCGTCGAGCTCCTTCACGGACCCGGCGCGCACGGCCTCGTTCCGGAGCGCCAGGTAGAGGAGCGCGGCCCGAAGCGAGGAGGGCGGCGCGAAGTGAGCGGCGACCGCCTCGCACTCGTCCGGGCGGCCGCGCCAGCCCTCGAGGCACTTCACCGCGAGGAGCTTCGGCGGACACGTCTCGGGCCCGAGGCGCCAGACGAAGTCCTGGAGCCACTCGGCGGGCGCGGCCTCGAGGTCGAGGTCGGTGCGCTGGACGAAGATGTCGAGGATCGGCTGGAGGAGGACGGCGCGGACAGCGGGCGTCCCGGGCCGGACGCGTTCGAGCAGGAGAGCGAGCCGCTCGCCCTCGGCGCGGGTCGGGAGGCGGACGGGCAGGATCGTCGCGCCGGCGATCCGGTCGACGGCCGAGAGGACGACGGAGACCGGGTCGCCCGCCGGGAGCGCGGCGGCGATCTCGGCACGATGTTCGACCGCTCCCGCCGCGAGCCAGGCGTGGGCGAGGAGGGGCCGCGGCTCCCGCGTCTCCCCGAGCGCGGCGACGAAGGGAGCCGGGAACCGCTGGGCGAGGGCGATCGCGTCGGCGCGGATCTTCGGGTCGTCCCAGCCGCTCGCGATCGCCGCGACGAGGTCCGCGCCTGGCGGCGTCGGCGCGCCGAGGGCGGCGCGGACGTCCTCGGCGAGGGTGCGGGAGGTGGGACGGCCGGTGGACGCGGGAGGCGCCGGGGGCGCCCCGAAGACCGCCACGAGGGCGACGAGGGCGACGAGCCCCAGGACGAGCGCGCCGACGACGGCCGGGCGACGTTGCGGGGTGGCGGGCGGCTCGAGCGCCTCGAGGAAGCGGGCGGCGTCGGCGGGGCGCCGGTCGCGGTCGCGCGCGATCGCGCCGTCCACGGCGTCGGCGAGCCAGCGCGGGACGTCGCTCCGTCGGGCGCGGACGGGGACGGGCTTCCCCGCGAAGATGGCCTGCACGATGAGGACGACCGTCGCGCTCGCGAAGGGCGTCACGCCGGTCAGGCACTCGTAGAGGAGGACGCCGAGCGCGAAGACGTCGGTCGGCGGCCCGACGGACTTGGCGTCCGTGAGCTGCTCGGGCGCCATGTAGGAGACCGTCCCGCGGGCGGCCCCCGTCTGCGAGAGCGAGACGCTCCGGTCGGCTCCCGGGGCGGCGTCGTCGAAGTGCTTCGCGATGCCGAGGTCGGCGAGGAGCCAGCGGTCTCCCCGGCGGAGGACGTTCTCCGGCTTCACGTCGCGGTGGACGATCCCCTTCGCGTGAGCGCGGGCGAGCGCCCCGCCCACGGCTCGCGCCACGACGAGCGTCTCGTCGACCGAGAGCGGCCCCACCCGCAGCCGGTCGCGGAGGGAGCCGCCCTCGACGAGCGGCATGACGAGGAAGGGCCCCTCGGGGCCCTCGCCCACGTCGACGAGCGGGACGAAGCCCTCGGCAAGGCCGAGCTCGGCGAGGAGGCGCGCCTCGCGGGCGAACCGGGCGCGCGCGTCCGCCGAGCTCACCTTGAGGAGCTTCACGGCGAAGACCGCGCCGTCGCGGCGCGCCCGGTAGACGACGCCGGTGCCTCCGCGGCCGATCTCGCCCTCGATCTCGTACGCGCCGACGCGCACCGCGAGTCCACTATGGCCGTGGCGGACGCGTCCCGCGAGTCACCGAGCCTTCGCCTCGAGCTCGTCGAGCCAGACGCGGAGCGTCACCGTGGTGTCGAGCCAGGCGAGCTCCTCGGGGACGCCCTTCTTCTCGAGCTGGGCGAGGACGCGGCGGGCGGCGGCGAGGTTCCCGAGCTGGCCCTCGACCCGGACGAGGATGCCGAGCGCGAAGGCGTCCTCCGTGAGAGGGACGAGGAGCTTCCGCGCTGCCTCGAGCTCGCCGCGGCGCCTCAGGAGCTCGGCGTGGAGCGCCGACGTCCCGCCCGACTCCCAGACGTCCGCGCCCTCGACCTCGGTCCGGGCGCGGTCGTTCGCGAGCTCGAGGACGGCGAGGTCTCTCCCCGCGCGCCTCCGGAAAGGTCCGTCCGGAGCGCCCCGGAGAGTCTCGCGCGCGAAGGCGATCGCGTCGTCCCAGTCGTTCCTCGCGGCCGCGAAGTGCTGGACCGACTCGCGGACCTCGATCCACATGTGGAGGGAGGCAACGTTCTCCTTCGCCTCCGAGTGAATCGCCGCGACCTTCGCGGCGAGCTCGCGGAAGCCTTCGGGCGTCGTCAGCGTCTCGGCCTTCGTCATGAGCTCCCGGTAGCGGACCGCCGCGCCGAGCGCCGAGCTCGCCGGGAAGGCGCGGATGAGCGGCGCGAGCCGCTCGGGGGCCGAGACGTTCCGAGCGAGCGCGACGAGGGCGACGAGCTCGAGCGGGCACTCGTCCCCGAGGGCGTCGACGAGCGGCGCGAGCCAGGGCGGCCGGTCGAAGTCGTTCTCGAACTCGGCCAGCGCCTCCGTGGTGATCGGCGCGAGCACGACGGCGATCGCCGCGCGGGTCGCCGGCTTCACATTCGCGAGCGCGACGAGGACCACCTTGCCGTCCTCGGCGCCCCCCCGGAAACGGCCCTGGTAGGGCTCGGTGACGAGACGGTCGACGGCCGTCATGGCCGCGACGACGTCACGGTTCCCGATCGAGGCGCGGACGTCTTCGCGGCGCGTCACCGCGCCGCCGGCGAGCCACGCGTGGGCGAGGAGGACCCGCGGCTCGCCCCCGGGCTCGAGCGCGCGGACGAAGGGCTCCGGGTGGCGGTCGGCGAGCGCGAGCGCGTCGGCGTGGATCCGCTCGTCCTTCCACGCGCTCGCGACGGCGGCGACGACCTCGGGCGAGGGCGCCGCGTGCGCCTCGAGGAGCGCGCGGAGCTCCCGATCGAGCGTCCTCGGCGCGGGCGTCGGCGGCGGAGGCGGCGGGGCGGCGGAGTCGGGCCGACGGCTCAGGGCCACGGCAGCGACGGCGGCGACGAGGAGGGCGACGAGGACCCCGAGGACCGCGAGGAGCGTCCGGCTCGAGCGACCGGTCCCGGCACGCTCGAGCTCGTCGAGGAAGGCCGCGGCGTCCACGGGCCGAGCGTCGGGATCGGCCGCGAGCGCCCGGTGGATCGCGCCCGCGAGCGCGCTCGGGACCTCGGGGCGCCGCTTGCCGAGCGGAGCGAAGTGGCCGTCCACGACGGCCTGGACGACGAGGATCACCGTCGCGCCCTCGAACGGCGGCTCGCCGGCGAGGCACTCGTAGAGGAGCACGCCGAGCGCGAAGACGTCGGCGGGCGGCCCCGCGGACTTGGCGTCCGTGAGCTGCTCCGGCGCCATGTAGCCGAACGTCCCGCGGAGCGTGCCGGTCTTCGAGAGCGAGACGCTCCGGCTCGCGCCCTCGGCGGAGTCGTCGAAGTGCTTCGCGATCCCGAGGTCGGCGAGGAGCCAGCGATCTCCCTGGCGGAGGACGTTCTCGGGCTTCACGTCGCGGTGGACGATCCCCTTCGCGTGGGCGTGGGCGAGGGCGCCGCCCACGGCCCGCGCCACGGCGAGCGTCTCGTCCACCGGGAGCGGCCCGCCGCGGAGCCGGTCGCGGAGCGAGCCGCCCTCGACGAACGGCATGACGAGGTAGGGCCCCTCGGGGCACTCGCCGTGGTCGAGGAGCGGGACGAAGCCGTCGGCCTCCCCGAACGCCGCGAGGAGCCGCGCCTCGCGCCCGAAGCGGGCGCGAGCCTGCTCCGAGCGGTCCTTGAGGACCTTCACGGCGAAGACGGCGCCGCCCCTCCGGACCTTGTAGACGACGCCGGCGCCGCCCTGGCCGATCCGCTCCACGATCTCGTAGGGCCCGACGAGCATGGTTCAGCGCCGCCCCGCCTCGGCCGCCTCGAGGAAGGCGCGCGTCGACGCGTAGGTGTGGATCGGGACCCAGACGCCGGCCTGCTCGTCGAGCTTCTCGAGGCGGTGGAGCGTCCCGCGCGCCGCCTCGAGCTCGCCCATCTGGGCCTCGACGTGCACGAGCACCTCGAGCGCGAACCGGTCGGTGTCGCGCTCGCGGAGCCAGCCGCGACAGATCTCCCGGGCCCGCGCGAGCTCGCCGCGCCGTCTCAGGACCTCGGCTGCGTACGGGGTCGTCCGGTTCGGGTCGAAGTCGTCGAACCCGGTCGGGGCGGCGAGCGCCGGGTCGTGCGCGAGCTCGAGCGCCACGATGGCGCCGGCGGCGCGGCCCTTGAGCTCTCCCGCCGGGGCCAGCGCGTAGGACTCGCGGGCGACCTCGAGCCCGAGCGTGAAGTCGCCGGCGAAGTGCGCGGCCGCGTGCGCGATCGCCGTCCGGGTGTCGATCCACATGGAGAGCGACCCGCCGCTCTCGCGGGTCCCGGCGTGGACCACGTCCGTCTCGGCGCGGAGGCGGACGAGGTCCGGCGTCCTCGTCGCGGCGAACGCCTTGACCCGGATCGCCGCGTAGCGGACGGCCCCCCGGAGCGGCGAGCCGAGCGGCAGCTCCAGGGCGAGGGTCTCGAGCTTCCCGAGCTCGATCGGCTGCTCGGCCTGGAGGCTCGTGACCGCGACGAGCTCCGGCGGGCACCAGCCCTTCCTGAGCATCGTGACGACCTGACGGATCCACGTCTGCACCTCGTGCGAGCGTTCGAAGCGGTCGACGACGGCGCTCGTGAAGGGAGCGAGGACGAGGGCGCGGACGGCGGTCGTCGCCGGAGCCACTCCGTCGAGGACCCTCCCGAAGCGATCGACCTCGCTCTCCTCGACGAGGTGCGTCGGCGCGTCCACCTCGCGCGCCAGGTCGTCCACGAGCGCCATGGCGGTCGAGGCGGGGTGCCGCGGCCCCAGGACCCTGCGGACCTCCTCGCGCCGGGAGAGCGTGCCCGAGGCGAGCCATGCCCGCGCGAGGAGCTCGCGCGGCTCGCCCTTGCCCTCGAGCGCGGCGACGAAGGGCGCCGGGTGGAGCTCGGCCAGGGCGAAGGCGTCGGCGTGGATCCGCTCGTCCTTCCAGGAGCTCGCGATCGCGAGGACGGCCTCCGCGCCGGGCCCCTCGCCGGCCTTGACGAGCGCCCGCAGCTCCTGCGCGAGGGGGCGCGCGAAGGGTCGCGTCCCCGGCGACGGAGCGGCCTCGGGGACCGAGGGTCGGGCGCGGAGGACGACCGTCGTCGCCACCAGTCCCGCGAGCGCCAGGGCGCCGAGGAGGATCGCGCCCCACCGGCGCGCGCCCCGACCCTCGCGTCGCTCGAGCTCCTCGAGGAACGCGGCCGCGGTCCGGGGCCGGGCCGCGGGGTCGACCGCGAGCGCGCGGTGGACGGCGCTCGCGAGCCAGGCGGGGACGTCGGGGCGTCTCGCGCGGAGCGGGATCGCCTTCCCGTCCGCGGCCGCCGCGACCACGGCGAGGACCGTCGCGCCGGCGAACGGCGGATCCCCCGCGAGGGCCTCGTAGAGGAGGACGCCGAGCGCGAAGACGTCGGCCGGCGGTCCCACCGACTTGGCGTCGTTGATCTGCTCGGGCGCCATGTAGCCGAGCGTCCCGCGGACCGCGCCCGTCTTCGAGAGCGAGACGCTCCGGCTCGCGCCCTCGGCCTCGTCGTCGAAGTGCTTCGCGACGCCGAGGTCGGCGAGGAGCCACCGGTCTCCCTGGCGGAGGACGTTCTCGGGCTTCACGTCCCGGTGGACGATCCCCTTCGCGTGGGCGTGGGCGAGGGCGCTCCCGACCTCCCGCGCGAGCGCGAGCGCATCCTCGACCGGGAGCGGTCCGCCCCGGAGTCGGTCGCGCAGCGAGCCGCCCTCGATGAACGGCATGACGAGGTAGGGCCCCTCGGGCGAGTCGCCTTGCTCGAGGAAGGGGACGAAGCCCTCGGCCTCGCCGAACGAGCCGAGGAGGCGCGCCTCGCGCTCGAAGCGCGCGCGGGCCTGGGCCGAGCGGTCCTTGAGGAGCTTGACCGCGACGAGAGCGCCCTCGCGACGCGCCTTGAAGACGACGCCGGCGCCGCCCTGACCGACCCGCTCGACGACCTCGTAGCCCCCGAGGCGCACGGAGAGACTATGGCGCGCTCGGAGGCCGGGAACAATTCCCTCCGCTCGTCCTTCGCGTGGGACGGCCCCTTCGACTCGGACTCGCGGCTTTCGGCCGCGAGTCCTCGCTCAGGGTGAACGGGTTCTCTCGTGCGCTCAGTCGCGCCGGTCGAACCGGAGGACGACGCCGCGGCCCGTCCCGACGACGAGGACGCGCCGGTCGGCCGAGACGGCGAGCGAGGTCGGCAGGTCGATCCTCGGCTCGAAGGGGATCGCGTCCACGATCTCGCCCGTCTCGAGGTCGTGGATCCGGCTCGGACCGCGGTCGCGCGTCACGAGGAAGCGAGGCGGCAGGACGGCCAGGCCCCTGAGGAAGGTGTCGTTCTTCCCGCGCGGCGCCGTCAGTCGGACGGCGCGCGTCGCCGTGTCCCAGACCTTCACGACCTCGTCCTGGGCCGCGACGACGAGCCGGCCCGATGCGGGGTCGGATCCGAGGGCGAGGATCGACTCGCCGTGGGCGTCGTAGCTCTCGAGGAGGTTCCCGGTCTCGAGGTCGAAGCGGCGCGCGATCCCGTCCTGGCCGCCCGTGAGGACGGTCTTCCGCTCCGGGTCGACCTCGATCGCGTCGAGCCACTTCTGGTCGGCGACGATCTTGACGAGCGTGCGTCCCGAGTCGGCCTCCCAGACGCGGACCGTGCCCTCGCGCCCGGCCGAGACGAAGCGGCGCTCGTCGAGGAACGCGACGCCCTCGATCCCGTGGGAGTGCCCGAGACCCGCCTTCGTCTCGCGACCCGTGGCCGCCTCGTAGACGCGGACCGTGTCGCCCGAGCCCGCGATGAGGCGCTTCGCGTCGGGCGAGAACGCGAGGGCGCGGACCGCCCCCGTCGTCGCGATCGAGCGGACGAGGGCGCCGGTCACGGCGTCGCGGATCTTGACCGCGCCGTCCTGCCCGCCCGACGCGACGCGCGTCCCGTCGCGCGAGATCGCGACGGCGGTCACCGCGCCGCGGTGGCCCTCGGGCTCCCACAGGGAGCGCGGCTTCTCGCCGACCGCGAAGACCCGGACCGCGTCGCCCACGCCGACCGCGAGCCGCGTCGAGTCGGGCGAGAAGGCGACCGCCGTGATCTTGGCGGCGCACTCGGCGTCGATCGCCGCCACGGTCGCACCCGTCGCGAGGTCCCAGAGGACGACGGTCTTGCCGTCGCCCGCCGACGCCGCGAGCTTCCCGTCCGGCGAGACCGCGACCGACTCGACCTTGGCCCCGTGCTCGCCCGTCCAGCGGAAGCCGTCGGCCTCGAGGTCGAAGCAGCGGACGAGGCCCCCCTCGCTCCCGAAGACGACGCGCCGTCCGTCGGGCGCGAACGCGACCGCGGTCGCCACGCTCTTCGCCTCGAGGCGATAGACGAGCTTCTTCTCGGCGAGCGACCAGACCTCGACCCACTCGCGGTCTCCGGCGACGGCGACGGTCTTCCCGTCGGGCGAGAGGGCGAGCGAGACGACCCGGTCCTTGTAGCCCGTCGCGAGCTTGTCGAGCGAGAGCCCGCTCTCCGCGTCCCAGGTCGCGATCTCGCCCTGCATGCCCGCGGCGAGCCACCTCTTGCCGTCGGGGAGGGCGGCGATCGCCAGGATGTAGCCGTCGAGCGGCCCGATCGTCCGCTTCTTCTCGCCGGTCCGCGCATCCCAGAGGATGAGCGTGTTGTCGTAGCCGGCCGAGAGGAAGCTCGCCCCGTCGGGCGCGAAGGCGAAGCGCCGGATCGCGGCCTGGTGTCCGGCGTAGACCCGCTCCTCCGCGGCCGAGGTCGCGTCCCACTGCCGGAGGAGGTCGTCGCAGGCCCCGCTCAGGACGTGCTTCCCGTCCGGAGTCCAGCCGACCGTCTCGATGAGGCTCGCGTGCTTGCCCGAGGGGCTCCCCCAGACGCCACGGAGCTCGAGGAAGGTGCACGCCTGGAGCGGCTTGTAGACCTCGGGGATGCTGACGGCCGGTCTCACCGGGGCGGGGCGGCGGAGCGCGAGGACGCCCACGGTGGCGGCGAGGGCGACGACGGCGACGGCGACGAGGAGGAGACCGCGACCCTCGGGAGCCTCGCGCCTCTCGAGCGCCGCGAGCAGCTCGCCCGCGTCCGCGAAGCGGCGCCGCGGGTCGCGTGCGAGCGCCTTCTCGACGACCGCGATGAGCCAGGAAGGCGCCTTCGGGCACGCCTCCTCGAGAGAGCGACGCGAGCCGCCCTCCATGTGGGCGATCACCTCGACCGCGCTCTCGCCCTCGAAGGCCGGAGCGCCCGCGAGGCACTCGTAGAGGATCGCTCCGAGCGCGAAGACGTCGACCGAGGGCTGCGCCGACTTGGCGTCCTCGATCTGCTCGATCGGCATGTAGCCGGGCGTGCCGAGCGCCTCGCCCGTGCGCGAGAGGGCGGCCGAGCGGAGGGCGGCGTCGTCGGACGACGAGAAGTGTTTCGCCAGGCCGAGGTCGGCGACGAGGGCCTTGCCGCCCGGCGCGAACAGGACGTTCTCGGGCTTGAGGTCGCGGTGGACGATCCCGCGCTCGTGAGCGCGCGCGAGGGCGCGGGCGAGGTCTTTCGCGAGGGCGACGACCTCCGGCACCGGGAGCGGCCCCTCCTCGAGGCGGGCGCGGAGCGTCCCGCCCTCGACGAACGGCATGACGATGTAGGGCGAGCGAGTCCCGGTGGCGTCGGCGAACTCGCCCGAGTCGACGAGGGGGACGAAGCCCTCCGACTCTCCGAGCGAGGCGAGGAGTCTCCCCTCGCGGGCGAAGCGCGAGTGGTCTCCGGTCGGGTGGAGGACCTTGATCGCGACGACCTTGCCGTCCCTTCCCCGCGCCCGGAAGACGGTGCCCATGCCGCCGCGGCCGACGGGACCGAGGATCTCGTACCCGCCGATCTTCATCCGTCACCGACCCGGCGTGTTCGAGGGCCGGCCTGCGCCCGGGGCATCCACCCGCTCGCGCCGCTCGCTCTCTCGTGGCTGCCCCGCTGGCCGGCCCTCAATCACGCCTCACCAGCCCGGCGTGAGCTCGGTGCGCAAGGCCCAGAGGTCGGGGAAGGCCTTCCTGTGCGTCGTCGACATGAGGTACTGGACGCCCGTCGAGCCGCCCGTCCCCGGCTTGTTGCCGATCATGCGCTCGACCATGGTCACGTGGTGGAGCCGCCAGAGCGAGAGCTGCTCGTCCATGCCGACGAGGGCCTCGGCGAGGTCGAAGAGCTCGGCGTTCTCGTCGGGGCGCTTGTAGATCGGGAGGAGCGCCTCGAGCGCCTTCTTCGCGCGCTCGGGTTCGGGCGTGGCGCCGCGCTCGGGGACCGCGAAGCCCTTCCGCCGGAGGAGGGCGTAGAAGGCGTCCTCGATCGTCGGCTCGGAGAGGCGCTTCTCGAGGCGCGCCCTCGCCTCGCCCTGGTGGTCGGCGAGGATGCTCGTCCGCTTGTGGCCGAGGAGGACCTCGAGCTCGCGGAACTGGGCCGACTGGAATCCCGACGCCGGGTTCAGGTGATCGCGGAAGCGCAGGAAGTCCGAGCTGCTCATGGTCTCGAGGACGTGGATCGCGTCGAGGGTCGAGCGCTGGATCTCGAGGACGCGGCGCACGTGGTGCGTCGCCCGGCGGGCCTGGTCCTTCGCCAGGGCTTCCTTCGCCTGGTCGAGCTCGTGGATGATGAGCTTGAACCAGAGCTCGTGGACCTGGTGGACGATGATGAAGAGGAGCTCGTCCCGGTCCGCGGGCTTCGACTGAGGGTGCTGGAGCGAGAGGAGCTTCTGGATCTCGAGGTAGCCCTCGTAGGTGAGCTTGGGTGCGACGCCGAAGCCGCCTTGCATGGAGTCAGTCTACTGTCCGGGGTCGTGCCCCGCCTCCCTTGCCCTTGCCCCTGCCCTTGCCCTTGCCCTGTTCCGCCCGCGCGATCGAGTTGGCCTTCGTCAGAGCAACGAGGTCATCGCCATGACCCTGGGCCAGGACAGGGGCAAGGGCAAGGGCAAGGAGCAGCCGGAACGGCGCCTTCTCATTTAGAATCGCGGCCCCGTGGCCCACGTCTTCCTCGAGGACGGAAATCGCAAGGTCATAGTCGAGCTCCCGCCCGACGTGCCGGCGAAGGTCGGCCGCGCGCTCCAGGGGACGCTCGTCCTCGAGGACGGCGCCGCCTCGCGCGAGCATTGCATCCTCGAGCGGACGCCCGGGGGCTGGCAGCTCCGCGACCTCGGGAGCCGGAACGGGACGCGCCTGAACGGGCGCGTGACGACGGAGGCGACGCTCCTCCGGCCGGGAGACCGGATCGAGATCGGCGCCGCGTGCCTGACCTACGCGGGCGACGGCGAGGAGGGCGAGCGCGCCGCCCGCGCCCTCGAGTCGGCGGCGCGCGCCCGCGAGGCGCTCCGCGCTCCGGCGTCGGCGCTGGCGCAGGACGCCTTGACCGGGCTCGCGAGCTTCCCGCTCCTCGTCCACGAGCTCCGGGCGAAGCTCGGCGCGGCCGGGCCCGAGGAGACGAAGATCCTCCGGCCGCTCGGCCTCCTCCTCGTGGACCTCGACGGGCTCGGCCTCATGAACGACGTCTTCGGCTTCCGGGCCGGGGACGAGCTCATAAGGCTCGCGGGCCTCGAGCTCCAGGGCGCCGTCACCGAGCGGACGAGCGGCGGGCTCGTGGCGCGCGAGGCCGGCGGGAAGTTCGCCGTCCTCCTCCCCGACGTGGGCGTCGAGAGCGCGGTCGAGCTCGGCGAGGCCATCCGCGCGAGGATCGCCAAGAAGCCGCTCGAGGGCCCGCTCCGCGGGGCGGCCGTGACCGCGAGCGTCGGCGTCGCCTCGGCCCCGGAAGATGCGACGGCGTGGCGCGAGCTCCTCCGCCGCGCCGAGGCCGCCCTCGCCCGCGCCAAGCGTGAGGGCCGCGACGCCGTGGCGCGCCCTCCGGCGATCAAGCCGTCGGGCCGGCCCGGCGTCGCTCTCACCGGACTCTTCGCGCTCCCGGGCCGCGTCGCGCCGGAGACCGAGCTCGCGCCCCTCCTCAAGAAGAAGGACCACCGGGCGGCGCTCGCCCTCGTCGCCCAGGCCCTCGGCTCCGACCTCGAGCTCGAGGCCCTGGTGAAGCTCGTCCTCACGATCGCCATCGAGAAGACGGGCGCCCGCCGCGGCTTCCTGTTCCTCAAGGACGCGCGGACCGGCGAGCTCCGCCTCGCCGAGCAGCTCGACCGCGAGCCCTCGCGCTCGAAGCAGGTCCGCTTCTCGCACGGGATCTTGAAGGAGGCCCTCGCGGCTCCGGAGCCGGTGATCGTCGAGGACGCGACCGAGGACGCGCGCTTCAAGAAGCGCGCGAGCATCGTCCTCGAGAAGCCGCGGAGCGTCCTCGCCGCGCCCGTGGCGTCGCCCGGCGAGACAGAGCCGGTGGGCGTCCTCTACCTCGACGACCCGGGGCAGGTCGGCCGCTTCACGCGCGAGCACGTGGACCTCGTGGGCGCCGTCTGCAAGCTCGTCGCGGGCGCCGTCCGCCGCTGGGCCCGGAGCGAGCGAACCCTCGAGGAGCTCGCCCGCGCCAAGGTCGTCCTCGAGCGGACGGCCGAGGCCGAGGCCCTGCGCCACTCCGAGCACAAGGGGCTCCTCGGCGAGAGCGAGGCCCTGCGCGAGGTCCACCGCGCGATCGACCGCGCCGCGGCGAGCGACCTCCCGGTCGCGATCACCGGCGAGAGCGGGACGGGCAAGGAGCTCGTCGCCCGCGCGATCCACGCCGCGAGCGCCCGCGCCCGCGCTCCCTTCGTCGCCGAGAGCGTCGCGGCCCTGACCGAGTCGCTCCTCGAGGCCGAGCTCTTCGGCCACGCCCGCGGCGCCTTCACGGGCGCGGAGCAGGACCGGGCCGGCCTCTTCGAGGCCGCCTCGGGGGGGACGCTGTTCCTCGACGAGGTGGGCGAGATGAGCCCGCGCCTCCAGGCGAAGCTCCTCCGCGTCCTCCAGGAGAAGGAGGTCCGCCGGATCGGCGAGGAGACGCCGCGCAAGGTCGATATCCGCCTCGTCACGGCGACCCACCGCGACCTCGAGGCGCTCGCGAAGGAGAAGCAGTTCCGCGAGGACCTCCTCTACCGGATCCGGGTCCTGACGGTCGAGGTCCCGCCGCTCCGCGATCGTCGCGAGGACATACCGCGGCTCCTCGAGCACTTCCTCGCCCAGGCGAGCGCGCCGCGCCGCGCTCCGCGCATCACGAGAGACGCGCTCGCCCGGCTCGTCCACCACGACTGGCCCGGGAACGTCCGCGAGCTCGAGAACGAGGCGCGCAAGCTCGCCGCCCTGGGCTCGGACGAGGTCGGCCTCGTGGACCTCTCGCCCTCGATCCGCGGCGACGCCGGGCAAGGCGACAAGAGCCAGAAGCGGAAGAAGATCACGGACGACGGCGCCCTCGCGATCATCCTCGCCTGCGAGCAGGGCCGCGGCCTCAACGCCGTCCTCGAGGACTTCGAGCGCGAGGCCATAGCGCGCGTCCTCGACCAGGAAGGCGCGAACCGCACGCTCACGGCGCGGAAGCTCGGGATCACGCGCCAGGGTCTCCACAAGAAGCTCAAGCGCTACGGGTTCTCCTAGGAAATACGCATGATCTGGGCCGGTCTCGCCGCCGTCTTGCTGTTCGTCATCGTCCTCGTCGTCTTCTCGAGCCGCGAGGAGGCGCGCCGCGCCGCCTGGTTCGAGTCCGCTCGCGGCGGGCTCGGCGAGGGCTTCGCCGCCTTCACTCCGCTCGAGGGCACCGACCGGAAGGAGAGCCGGGGGAAGCTCGACGGCCGCGAAGCCGTCTTCTCCGCCGACAAGGCGACGACCGAGGCGCGGCTCCAGGTCCCGCTCCCCGCGGGCGTGGACCGGGGCCGCGTCTTCGACCTGATCGTCCGCGACTCGGGCGGAGCGCTCGAGACGGGCCGCGAGGACGTGCTCGCCGGCTGGGACGACGAGCACGGGCACATCGTCTTCCGCACCGGCTGCGCGCGAGAAGCCGCCGCGACGGTCAAGGTGCTCGTCGAGGAGTCGAAGGCCTTCCTGGCGCGGCTCCCCGCGATCCTCGACGAGCACGCGAAGAACAAGGCCGAGAGCGGCGCGCGCACCTTCGGCGACCTCACCGGCGACGACGGGAGGCACAAGCTCCTCGGTCTCGCCCTCTCCCTCGCGCCCGAGGAGTGGGAGCTGACGCGCGCCCGCCCCGAGCTCGTCGAGTGGGAGCGCCTCCCTCCCGGCGACGATTTCGCGCCGCCCTGCGAGCTCCGGGTCCGCGCGCTCGCCGCCGAGGCCGCCTACCAGGAAGCCGAGCCGCGCCAGCGCCTCGTCGAGCGCGTGGCCGACGCCTTCGTCGGCAACCTCCCCGACGGGTCCTTCGAGGGCGAGCACCCCGAGCTCCACGGCCAGGACGCTCCGGCCCTGGGCCCCTTCCCCTCCTCCGTCCTCGTCCTCGACCACCTCCGCGAGGTCGTCGTCCGCGAGGACGAGACCGAGCGCCAGCCCTACCGCTTCATCGCGCGCGCCGTCTTCACCCCCTGGGCCGTCGCGGCCGTCGAGATCTCGGCCCCCCGCGACGACGCGCAGCCCCTCCTCGACCACGTCCTCGGCGGAGCCAGCTTCGAGAAGCCCAAGGGCGCTCCCTGACATGGCGCTTCCCCGCTCGCGTCTCCTTTGCTAGGATCCTCGCCCGTCGAAGACGCCCCCAGCCGAGGTGGCGGAATTGGCAGACGCGCTAGGTTGAGGGCCTAGTGCCCGCAAGGGTATGCAGGTTCAAGTCCTGTCCTCGGCAACCGCGAGAAACCTGGGCTCCGGGGCTTCTGGCCTCGGAGCCCGTCGCCTTCAGAGGCGTTTTTCGCGCCCCAGCAGTTGCGCGGGTTTCGGCGCCCTTCGGACTCTGCGGGGCCACGCCGGGTACCACACGCTTCCCGTCGATCTTCTGGACGGCCGCGCGCGCGTCGTGCAGCACGAGCTTCGTGTAGACGTTCGCCGTGAGGGCGGGCGAGCTGTGCCGCATGAGTCGCTGGGCCATGACGAGGGGCACGTCCGCGCGAGCGAGGCTCGTCGCGAACGTCACGCGGAGCGAGTGGAAGTCCACGACGCCGGTCTCCGGCTTCCCGGCGTCGATCTTCGCCGCGGCGAGGTCCTCGTTGAACGTGTTCATGCGCGGCACCGATGAGAGTCCGTTCTTGCGCACGAAGAGCGGCGCGTCCGGCTTCGCCTTCGGTCGCTCGGCGAGGAGCGCCTTGAGCGCCGCCGTGGTCCCCTCGTTCAGGGGCAGCACGACGTCGCGTCGGTTCTTCGCGTGCTTCGCCGGGAGAGTGAGCGTCCCCGCGGCGAGGTCCACGCTCGATCGCGTGAGCGCGCGGAGCTCGGAGCGCCGCAGGCCCGTCGTGGCCGCCACGCGGTAGATGACCGAGCGCGAGGGCGGTGCCTTCTCGAGGAGCGCGGC
>Ga0070738_10004178_pt1 | contig 17723 bp, 11 predicted proteins | sample Coa_R2_2_FD_66446 | JGI IMG/M metagenome (GOLD analysis project Ga0070738, IMG submission 66446) | Surface soil microbial communities from Centralia Pennsylvania, which are recovering from an underground coalmine fire - Coalmine... | ecosystem: Environmental > Terrestrial > Soil > Unclassified ...
CAAATCCTTCAGCAGGAATTTGGCTATTTTCGGAAAATTCGTACTGAACATACTAACTCGTTTATCTGATTTTATAGCTAGATGTTACTATATATCTGATATGTTTTAAATCCTTTTTTCTTAACATTCAACACTTCTGTGGTTAATCTCTTTTGTCTTTTGGGTTGTTTATCCTGATTTTCAATTGACACTCTGATAAGAAACAAAATTGTAACTCCAGTGATCATAACAATTCCAATCGGCGTCAAATATGTCCAATGTCTTAACATTTTGTCCCAAATATGCCATGTTAAAAGAAACATGGCGAAATAGGTCAGCTTATGAAGATTCTTCCAGTTTTTCTTAAGTTTTTTAATACTCCAATCATTAGAGGTAATAGCCAAAAATGTAAAAATAATGAAAGTGCTTACTCCCTGAAAATAAATCACAAACGTCTCTGGATCTAAAAAATCAAAATTTCTTTTTTGAACTAATAGAATCCCATGACCTAAAGCTAAAAAGAAAGCAAAAACACCTATAGAACGGCGATGTTTCAGTAGTAATTTAGGAATACCAGTCTCTTTTGAGAGAGGAAAAACAATTCTAAGAATCGTGGGAAGTAAGGTGACTATATAAGCAAGTAATGCTAAAAATCCCAGAATGTTAGCCAGTAATGGCATATTTATTGTTATCATGATAGATAAATTTCTAAAAAAGACTGCGAAATAATACGGTTAGAGATACCTGTCTAATTCAGCAATACCCACTGCATCTCAGTTATGTTAGCTAACTACCTCTCCCACATCTTTTTATCTTTCACCTTCAATGGGAGATGGAGCTGCCTTGTTTGGAAGCAGTTTGAAAAATCCTTGAAATGGTCTACTTATTTCTACCGACTTGTAGTAATACTGTATTACGTATCTGCAGCTTACACCTTGAAGCTTTTTTTACTCAAGACTTAGGATATGGTCACAATTGATCTGTGGTGCGTGACGCTACAAGTCTTATTCCTACGTTCAGATTTTTTCGTAGCGTCACACACCCTACAATTCAAAATATGTCGGTTGCGTAAGTCCTATTACTGCTCAACCGACTTCTCAAACATCCTCTAAGGCGTATTTAACGAGATCCTTTAATTTATAGTCCGGTCCCGAGGACGGTTGCCAGAGCGGTTCGAGGTTCAGCAGAGAGTTGTGATCGCCGAACATGATGCCCAGGAAGACCTCGGCTACGATCCGGCCGCCGACTGGACCAAGCCTTGGAGTTGTTATCTTCTTAGCTTCTAAGACTGGTATTGTCACTGTCTCCTGGTTCTTGGCTGCCTCTGCCAGAATGTAAGTCCAAAGAGGACAATTTCCTTTAAAAGCGCTCAGTTCTGGAATAGAAGCAATTGTACCTTTCACATCGCCGGAGTCGGGCTGATCGACTGCTTTGCCAATCATAATTTCTTCGTCTTTGAGTGGCGTCACTCCCATTGCCCTGGCGACCTCCTGACCAGAAGGAAGGCCCAATTCAAAGCCCCGAAGGAGGTTTCGTTGGGGCAGGGAAGGTGGTGGGTCGCTGGCAACCTCCAATGGCAGTCCGGAAAGCGGCGTTACCAGAGAGGTGTCGAGCCGATAGGCGAACTGAAGACGCTTCTTGGTCGGGCCGTCGGGAGGATTCTTGCCAGGATCGACACCGTACGAGCGAATGTCAATATCGATAAAACGCCCCCAGTCAATGCCCCAGTGCGGATTCATTGCACGAAAGCCAGTCAGACCCTCTACAATCCCATCGGGGGGATCAATTATTTTGGAAACGGGGAATATGGGCAGCAAAGTGGCGTCGCTGTCGTTCAAGCGATAGCCAGGACGGATCATAGAATGACCTAGACGGTAAGCCGCTGCCGAGAACTCAACAGGCATGAAGGGATGATTCTTCCAATGAAAGAACTTGAGTTTTTGGCGATCAAATTGACCGTTGGTTTTCAAATCCGCTAACACGCTGGAGTGAATGATGCGGGGCAGGAAATCGTTCAGGATCACGAATTGATAATGGAATCGCACGATCTTCTGAAGCTTGTTGAAATCCGTCTGGGGATTGATTTCTGGATGATCTTTGAGCGTCCGATTATGGAAGCGCAAGAAGAGCCCCTGAAATTGTGAAATGATGCTGTTCTCATCATTGCGTGGATCGCCGATTAGGGCACGACGTCGGTTGGCGTTATTGCGAGGCAGATCCTGAGCGTTGGGGTCGCTGCCGCCTCCAATCTTATCGCCGAGCAAAAACTTTTGACCATTATACATATACGGCTGGTCGTCAGGTCCTCGCCCATACACGTTGTCGAGATCGAATGCAGGGGTACGGAAGTCTGTCAACGCATCGGGATCGCTATGTTTAATCAAGCTGCTCATCGGATCGAAGGTAAGGTCGTGATCGATGAACTGACCGAAGTAGGTGTACAGTGCGGGGATGCCGCTTTCCTCCGCATCTGGCCCATCCTTCGGCCCATCGAAGGGCGAAGTCATTAACTCACCTAGCTTCATGAGATTTTTCCGGCTTGCAGCCTCGTCTGTTCCGTATTTGGCTGCGGGCAGCAATCGGAACATCCGACCGAAGCTTCCTTGGAACAATGGTGATCTGTTGATCGACATCAGGCCCCGTAACGGTTTGCCATGTCGTGCACTCATAGATGTGTCTCCTAGCTCGAAAGTTTTAAACTGTCAATCGCTTCGTTCAAATGTGAAGAAGTCAGAAGGCATGCTTTATCTACATGGTTCAATAGATTTCAGCAAAATCTACTTATGCGGTTGTGTTGCAAAAACTAATGGTAGTCTTGGGGAGATTCATAAAAATAAATCAAGAGCCTTATACAGGTGGTCAAACTGTTAATGTAGGTTCGTCAGACCGATTGCCAATGCAGAAGATTCCACAAGCTAATTTCAACTTTTGTTCTCAATGTGGAGAACTGCTAGGTAAATAGGTAAATAATTGTATTATGCTACTGATAGACCCAGAAGCACATAGCAATGGATATTAATCAAGCACTTGCATTTACTGATGCCCTAGTTTTTGCTGAGTCAAAGATACATCTCAGTGACTTGCAACAAGCCCTATTGCGAGAGTCTTGGTCGTTGCAAAGGCACAGTTATGATCAAATAGCAGATGCTTACGGTTATTCTCCTGCTTACTTGAAGCATGATATCGGTCCCAAGTTATGGAAACTACTTTCTGAGGTTTTAGGAGAAAAAGTCACTAAAACTAGTTTTCGTTCAGCAATTGAGCGGCGATTTCAGCTTGACGGTGAGAAATTCCCAGTAAATACAGACAGTGAGCTAACTGCACCAGTCCTCACAACCATTGCTAATGATTCTGTTCCACAGGGTTATCAAGACTGGGGTGATGCAATTGATATTGATTTTTTCTATGGTCGTCAAGCAGAACTAGCGCAGTTACAACAGTGGATTTTAGATGAGCAATGCCGCCTCATTAGTGTTTTGGGGATGGGGGGAATCGGGAAAACCTCTCTGTCTGTGAAACTGGCACAACAATTACAGAGTGGATTTGACCGAGTCATTTGGCGATCGCTACGTAATGCACCATCCCCAGAAGAAATTATCACAGATTTACTTAAGTGTTTGGGCGATCAGCGAGTCAGTGAATTACCAGAAACTTTTAGTGGTAAGATTTCCCTATTATTGCATCATTTGCGATCGCAGCGTTGCTTGTTAGTTTTTGATAATGTTGAAACTATCCTTGAAAATGGAGATCAACAATCATCCTATAAAGAAGGTTATGTATCCTATAGTGAAATATTTAGACAAGTAGGAGAAATTCGCCATCAAAGCTGTTTGTTACTCACAAGTCGTGACCAGCCTCCAGAAATTCGCTTACTCACAGATACGAGTTTACATGTGCGGTCTTGGCAATTGGGTGGATTGCAAAAAACGGAAGCACAAGAACTCTTTGAACTCAAAGGTCATTTTCAAGGCTCAGATGAGGAATGGAATCGGTTGATTGCTGGTTATGCTGGTAATCCCCTGGCCTTAAAAATTATTGCAACAACTATTCAAAATTTGTTTGATGGTAATATTGCCAACTTCCTTAATCAGAAAACTTTGGTCTTTGGTAGTATTCGCAATTTGATTCACCAGCAATTCGAGCGTCTTTCAGAATTAGAAAAAAATATTATATATTGGCTGGCAATTTATCGTGATACTGCAACATTCGCCGAATTGCAAAACAATATCTTTCCACCGATATCACCGCCGAAATTAATCGAGGCGTGGGAATCCCTACAAGATCGTTCGCTCATCGAAAAAGCGAGTAGCACCCACTTTTATTTGCAACCTGTGGTGATGGAATATGTCACAGACCGATTGATTGAACAAGTTTGTCAAGAAATTGATACAGGGTTAGTAGTCAGTAGCAATCTGTTATTAAAAACTCATGCCTTACTTATAGCCCAAGCCAAAGATTACAGACGAGAAGCCCAAGTACGCTTAATTCTTAAACCTATTATTGAGAGGTTATCAATTAAGTTAGCTAGCAAGGAAACAATAGAAAATAAATTAACCCAATGTTTAACTCAAATCCGAGGTAAACCAGCAATTGAAACCGGGTATGCAGGCGGTAATATTTTAAATTTATTTTGTCAATTACAATCTTGCTTAACTAACTACGACTTTTCTGATTTAACGATTTGGCAAGCTGACTTACAACAAGTGCATTTGCACAATGTTAATTTTACATCTGCGGAGTTAAGTCAATGTGTATTTGCTGAAACCTTTGGCATTGTGTTTGCAGGTGTGGCTTTTAGTCCAGATGGCAAGCTATTAGCCACCGGGGATGCTGAGGGGGGATTGCGTTTATGGCAAGTAGCCACCGGGCAACCTTTATTAAATTTCCAAGGGCATTTAGGCTGGGTGTGGTCAGTCACATTTAGTGCTGATGGTCAAACTTTAGCAAGTTGCAGTAGTGATAAAACAATTCGATTATGGGATGTCTCTACAGGTCAGTGTCGGCAAATATTAACAGGACACACCAGTTCAATTTGGGCGATCGCTTTTAGTCCTGATGGTAAAATTCTCGCTAGTGGTGGCGACGAACCAGAGGTGAAGTTGTGGAATGTGGAGACTGCTAAGTGTGTTAATACCTTTACAGGACACACAAAGCAAATCCTTTGCCTAGCCTTTAGTCCTGATGGTCAAACTCTAGCCAGTGGTAGCGTTGATCAAAGTATCCGACTGTGGAATTTACGGGGTGAATGTCGGCAAATTTACAAGGGACATAGCAATCGCATCTGGTCAATCGCCTTTAGTGCCGATGGTCAAACCCTAGCCAGTGGTAGCGCTGACCAGACTATCCGCCTATGGTCAGTCAATACTGGGCAATGTGAGAAGATTTTAGATGAACATAGCGATCGCGTACGGTCTGTCGCCTTTAGTCCAGATGCCCAACTGTTAGTGAGTGCAGGCGATGATCAAACTGTGAGAATTTGGGAAATGACCTCACAGGAATGTCTCCAAGTTCTGCGAGGACACACGAATTCAATATTTTCTGTCGTCTTTAATGCCGATGGTCGAACCCTCGTCAGTGGTAGCACAGATCAAACCGTCAAGCTATGGGATAGTAGTACAGGACGCTGCTTTAAAACCTTTAAAGGCTACAGCAACTCAGTATTTTCTGTAGCATTTGATGCCGATGGTCAAACTTTAGCTAGCAGCAGTACAGACCAAACCGTCAGGCTGTGGGATATCAATACAGGAATTTGCAAGGAAACACTTACCGGACATAAAGGCTGGGTAACTTGTGTAACATTTCATCCCCAAGGGCATTTGCTTGCTAGTAGCAGCGTTGACAGTGCTATCCGCATCTGGTCAGTTGATAGTGGGCAATGCTTGCAAACCCTACAAGGACATAAAAATTGGGTGGAATCCGTCGCCTTCAGCCCCGATGGACAAGTTTTAGTGAGTGGTAGTGATGACCAAACTATCCGCCTATGGGATGTGAACACAGGTGAATGTCTTAACACATTCTCTGGTCATACAAGCTGGGTTTGGTGTGTTAGTTTTAGCCCCACCGGAGAAATCATTGCCAGCAGTAGTGAAGATCAAACAATTCGTCTATGGGAGGTAAATACAGGTAAATGTCTTAAAGTTTTAGCTGGACATACAAGCCGTGTACAATCTGTTGCTTTTAGTCCCAACGGGCAAATTCTCAGTAGCGCCAGTGAAGATGAAACAATTCGCCTATGGGACGTAAATACAGGTGAATGTCTGCACGTTTTAACTGGACATAGAAATAATGTTTGGTCAGTGGTATTCAGTCCAGACGGTTCTCTTGTTGCCAGTAGTAGTTTAGACCAAACGGTAAGATTGTGGCATAGCCGTAGTGGAGATTGCCTGAAAGTCTTATCCGTCTTAACTCATTCTATGCGATCGTCTATCGCTTTTAGCCCATTGATTCGTTTGACAGGGCACAATCTCATTGCTAGTGGTAGCCAAAATGGCAGTATTCAGATTTGGGACACGCAAAGCGGCGAATGTTGGAAAACCCTGCATCCTGATAGACCTTATAAGGGAACCAATATCACAGGAGCAACTGGAATGACAACAGCTCAAAAAGAGGCACTGAAGGCATTGGGCGCATTTGATGTATGAACACGAATAGTCAATGTCCTATGCCCCATGTGCCATACCCAATCTCAAATAAAGACGAAGTTGCTGAGCATATGCACTATTAAGCATACGGTTTTTTCCGGCTCTAATTTCTTCTGCTGCTTCAGTGAAAATTTCTTCATCTACATAAGCTTCGATCTCCTCGACTAGGGTTTTACAATAATCTGGGTGAGGAGGAAGTTGAGTTAAACCTTTTTGAGCAGCAATTTGCAAGATCCTTTCGAGAAGCTGTTGGACTGTCAAAGTTCGGACCTTACACAGAAGTTCTCCTGGATTCAAAACCCGCCTAGCTTGATCCCAGGTTGTCATACCCAATTTAGGGACAATATCTTTCAAAGACATTTTCTGACAGTAATAGAGTTGCAGACCAGGAATGAATTGTTTCGCAAATTTAGCATAATGTTTACTTTTTTCTAACCTGGTTATGCACGCACCAATTTCTTGCCTTATGGCATTGCATAAAGCCCACTGTAAGGAATCACGCAAAAAATCTAATAATTCCTGTTGCTCTATATCTACTTCATCTTGAGAATTAGTAGGTAGATCTGGTCGTAATGTGTGATATCCAGTATGTGGATCTTGAACTTCTAGAGGTTCTTTAGAATTCCAGATGTCATACTGCCTCAGCTGTATAGCAACTTGTTTGAGTTCTTTCATCAACTTTATAGTAGTGTTGATGATGATACCTTTTGATTGTAAGTAGGTGAGCATTTCTTGGAGTTGGCTGCTTGAAGGATCTGGACATCTCCTAGATCTCCTTGAGTGTTGCTGAACTCGGTCTCGACGATAGACTCTATGGAAGGCTTCCACAAGAAGGCGATCGCGCACAGATAAGCGTTCCATCTGTTTGGCACCCGCCTTATTTAAAAGCGCCCAATCACTCAAATCCTTAAAACCTAACTCTGATAAAAAGGCTTTAATTTCTGGATGCTGTTTAGTTTGCAAATAGACCCAATTGTCTAAGCTCATCCTAGATTCAGAATCAGGATTGTATGTTTGTAAAATCTTGACTGAGAAAAAATTATGAGCCCAAGTGTATACTTCTCCATTTTGCTTGAGAACAAGCTGAGTTTTCTGGTCTTTATCGAGAACGATGGGGGTTTTACCATCATCATTGAGGACAAATGGTAGTAAGTCGTGGTAGGTAAAACGCTTTTCTCCACCAAATAAATTCGCAATTTTTTTGCAAGCTTGGAGAATAGCAGCAGAAACATAAGCCCTTAAACACAGACCAGCTTGAGCACGAGTAGAGAGATCAACATGAGATTTATTCGGGTTAAAGTAGAAGAGCAATCTATCTTGTATATCTCTAGCAGGAAAATTGGCAGCTAGTTGTTGAATAAACTTTTGTGCTGTAGGTACAGGAGAGTGCTTATATCCTACTCCTTCACTTTTGGGGCTGATGCAGTAAATGTTCCAGTACCTTACTAGCTGACTGCTACTATACAAAAATGTCTTTTCTGTTTGTTGTAGATTGATATTTGTTTGAAAAGATGGTTGTTTTTTGTTATCTACAATAGCCATCATATTCTTCTGCCTTTTTCACTTTTTATCTGAACCTACAGCTTCTGTATTTGTCCTGTAATTTTTGGGAAGAAAGGCGGTAGGTATTTTATCAAAATGAAAGTCAGGCTTTTACGAGTAACAAATTGTTTAGTTGTGTATGAGCCTTTGAGGTAGGCCATCTACACTATCAACAGCTTTGTACACCGATTCATGCTTTCTGGCTTTCCGTGTTTAACTATCAATCACTTTATGCGTTCACAACAGATGAGTCGATGAGGATAAGTTATGGAAAGTTAAGGTGATAGTTAAGTAGTTGGAAAAAATCATCGGCGTTGCTGAATTTAGGCATGAATCATGTTTGTAACGTCTTTGTATCCAAAACCCAAATCCTTGTAGAGACGTAGCAATGCTACGTCTCTATATAACCGTGAATTGCCCAATAATCACTCCTAGTATGGAATTGTCTGAAGCAAGCATGTGTATTAAATAAAAATTTGTAAAACCTTGGAAAACCTGATTGGAAAAAGTGTATCTTTTGGTACACGAGGAGAAAAATATGAAAAAAGTCATTATTGGAACTAACTTGATTGTTAGCGCGATCGCAAACGATATCGAAGTTTCTCCTCTCAAGCGCTGCCTACCTATGTAAGCATGGCTTGGTCTTACGCACATGAAATATTCTACCACGCATATCAGTGCTATTCCGGAAAATGACCAACGACTCGGAGTACAAAGATTTTTGGTTATGGGTCAATTCGTTGTCACGCAAAAATTCATCCCACACTAACCTTTGGTTTGGGTGAGATGTGGGGCTTCTTTTTGTTTAAGCTAAATCGGGACAGGAGAGTCAAGATAGAGAGTTGGCTCTTGCATAGTAAATTGTATATTATGGCTCTCTAGCTTTTTAGAAATAGAATCATTCGCTAACTCTAATAAGCGCTTGCGGAACTCAATTGAGTTTTCATTTGAACCTAAGATGAAGAAACTCACTCTTGCCCGTACTTTTTGGGGAGCATCTTCATGAGGGAATAAACTAATTTTTGTACTGTTTGGATCGATACCAAATAATGTGTTGGTACTTTCCTTAATGACTTTTTCTAACAATGCTTGTTCAGATTTTTCTAATTGTCGAGGGAAATCAAGGTAGAGTAAGACCATCACCTTTTTCCCACGAGTAATATTTTCAATATCTGCACCTGCCATGGTTGAGTTAGGCACGACCACGAGGGTACTTTTAGCCAATGTGCGCAGCTTTGTGGAACGTAAACCAATCGCCTCAACACGCGCGAGTAGCACTCCTTGAGAACTCAAGTGAACGCGAATGTATTCCCCAGGCGTGTAAGGACGGTCTAAGTAAATCACAGCTGTGCCAAAAATTTGTTCGAGAGTTTTTTGAGATGCAAATGCCACTGCTATACCACCAATTCCCAAACCTGCAACTAACCCAATCAAGTTGATGTTCTGACTTTGGGCAAATGCTACCGCTACAAAAAATCCTATGATGATGTTGGCTATTGTTTCAAACACTAGCAGTAGCTCATCTACTTCCAAACCTAATCTGCGAATCAAGTCAATTCCATAAACTCGCAAGAAGGTGCGAAATATACCCGAAATGAAGATTGCACAACTAACAGCAATAGACAGTTCTGAGAAAAATTTTAAGAATTGGTAAAACCCTGTGTATTCTTGAATAAGATTTAAACAGACAGAAATGAGAATTAACGTTGAAAATATGGCAATAATCTTTTCTAGTGGAACGAATAAATTTTCATAAATCTGAAAAATCTGTGGAGGTGAAAATCTTTTCATCACTAGCCTAAGAAATTTAGGAACCGCTCTTCCCAAAATCACTGCTAGGAATAGAAAGAATAAGAATATTCCCAGTTTAATTCCGATTGCAATAAGAAGTTTTTGTGTTGATTCGTCTACCGAGTACCATTGTTTCATGTTCAGTAGTGCATCCATAGCAATTTATTTCTAATTTATTACAAATTATTTAGTTAGATTGTGACAGGTGCATCAATATCAACTTGTCTTTCTTCAATATCGAAGGCAATACCATACTCTTTTAAACGTAAAGTGATACTTTGTTTTGCTATCTCTAGCAACTGGCGACGCATATCCATTGACATCTCCCCAGAACCAAGAATAAAAAAGTTAACTTGTGCTTGAGTTATGTTGGCTTTACCCTCTTGAACAATATCTTTAAACGTCACATCTGTGTTGCGAGTGTCAATCCCAAAAATCTCTCTTGTACTTTCTAGTATCACTTGTCGGATCAATGCTTTTTCGTCTTCTAGAACTTCTCGATAAAAAGTAAAATACATTAAAGAAACTACTTTTTTCGCACCTGTGAAGTTCTCAATACTCATATTGGTCAAGGAATTATTAGGCACGATGGTTACAGTTCCTTTGCCCGAATTTCGAATTTTAGTGGAACGCAACCCTATTGATTCAACTCGCCCAAATGTACCATCTGGTAAACCTATGTAGTCATCAATCACAAATGGTCTATCAATGTAGAGTACAATTCCACCTAGTATTTGTTGCAAAGTCTGCTGTGCTGCAAAAGCGATCGCTATTCCTCCTATCCCCAAACTAGCTGTCAATCCTAAGATATTGATGTGATGCGTTTGCGCAAAAATAAAGAAGATCACTAGAAAAATGGTAAAATCCCCGATGACATTACCAATCACCAGTAACTCACCGTTGATTTTGCGATTTATGGCAGTTTCTTGCAAGTAAGCTTGGTAGAACTTTTCAAACAACCGAGAAGTTAACCAACCTGCTGTCACTGCAACTAACAAAGACAGTCCAATTTCTAGGTAAGAGAGCCAACTTGGTTTAGGAATCAATAATAAACACAGGTCAATGAATCCTAAGATGACAGATACAACTAACCAATTTTGAGACTCAGCGAAAACTTTTTCATATATTCTTCTACCTTCTACGCTTAAAAAACGAGTTTTTATAAATTCCATCATTTTCTGCAATAAGAAGCTGAACAAAAATAGCAAACAAAAAAAACTAGCAGCTACCCCTATGCCACATATAATAATTATCAGAGGAAGCAGGTTGTTGTCTTGAACTATATGAGGATCAAGTGTAATTTCCAAAATAAAATTAACTCCTTATATTATTGCTTCTTATCATATTCATATCATGTGATAATTTTTTACTTTAGATTTATAACTATTTTTTTAGTCGAGACAAACTATAGCAATCCTATTTGAGTTACAAATTTGCTAGTTCTCGTAAACTCAGTTTCTTTAAGAAACCGGGTTTCTCTGTGTTTACGAATCATTTAGGATTGCTATAAGCGCATAAACAGGAGCATTTACACAAAAAAATACCGTAGCTACTACAGCAACTACCTTTAAAATTGTGTTTTTTTGATTGTGTATGTAATCAAGCATACTTTATTTACATACTAGCAGCCACCTATTTTTTAGGGAAGAGATAGTGTCAAATTTCCCACTTTTCCTACTTTTATTACTTACAAATCTTAATAATCTCAAAGGAGGTCGTTTCAGGTCTCAGATTTTTTCTTGCCATCCATGGAACTCATTTTATCTGTTAGCTTTACATGACTTGATTTTTGGCTTTCTCTGGCAAATTTTATCTCTATATAGAAAAAGCGGTGCTGTATTTTTTATTAGAAAAATATTAGAAAAAAATTTGACGACAGCTTCGTGTGCAAAAGCTCTAAAACTCAGAAATGGCAAACGTTTTTGGAAAGTAACAGAATAGGATAGAGGGTCATTTGGCACGCTTATAGCCATAGCATAAAATGAATGGCAAAGTAAAAGCTGTTCAATTTCTCTATCATCATCTCGAACAGCTTTTTTCTCTTTTGACAATCAATTAGTCATAAGCAAGAGCCAATCTTTTTTGAGACTCAACAACAGTTAATTTTCAAAAATATCTATAAAGATGTCTATTATGTAGTCATGATTGTTGTGCTTGTTGAATGAGTTGATAATCCTCAAAAATCACTTCATATCCATTTCCCTGTGGTGATGCACACATGATTCCAACTTGAATGTCTTGTACAATTGGAAAATAAGCTATTCTAAATAGAACATAATGTGCATGCTCATCCAAGTAGGCAATCTGGATAGCTTCTTTACAACGCTCAATTCGTAGTTGAAAAACTTCGGGAGAATTTACTAGGGGTGTGAATGACCAATCTGAATATTTGTGAGTAACAACTGCGCTGAGATTTTGCACACCATCTACATACTCAATACCAGTTTTAATCCAATGATTCTCATCGGCGCGAATCATGAGTCCAGCTTGGTCGTATGTATCTTTGTAATTTCCGCGTATTTTAGTCTCAACAACAAAATCTTTGTTGACTCTTTCAAAGTAAAAATGTCCATTATCGTGAATAAAGCCATAGTGAGTAGTGCGCCAAAAATCAGTTTTTGGTGATGTTTTGACAATGATTTGCTTCCCAGAATGCGACCAGCTGCCAGGTTCGTTGAGCCATTCCATTGGTTTCTAATTTAAGCGATAAAGTCTATTCAATCAGACCAATTATCTCATACCTTATCTTTTGAGTTTATAAATCTACCTCTGCCAATGCTTTGACAAAATCAAGGCACTGGCAGAGGAAAAAATGTTTCACCCTTCTAGCAAAATTTAGGACAAATTCAATGTGATATTTTGATGTCTTATAAGTTTTCAGCTAACTCAGCAGCAGCCCGCATTGCTCCTAGTACAACCAGTAAACCACCGTGAGTACTGACATGAACTTTACATCCTGACCAAAGTGCAGGAATGGTATTTTCCTGAGCACTGCTTAATGCAGCTTCAACGTATCCCTGCCAAGCCAGTGTTCCTCCAGCTAACACTATAACTTCGGGATTAAACAGATGAATAATCGTAGCAATGCCTAACCCTAGCGATCGTCCTGCATCAGCTATTGCTGCTAAAGCCTTAGCATCCCCTTGTTTAACTAAACTAGCTAACTGTTGAGCATCCATTCCTACACGTTTGAGCAGAGATGATCCACCAGCCAACTGATCCAACGTTGCAATAGCATCTCCTGTCTTGAGGGGAATAGAACCGAGTTCTCCAGCCCAACCTTGTGACCCTCTCAAAAATTGATTATCAACCCAAAAAGATGCACCAATAGCAGTACCAACGACTATCAGTACCAGATTTCTGGCTGAACCTACCTCATGCTTTGCTTCAATCAGTGCTGCATCAGCATCATTAAGGACACGAACGGGACAATAGGATTCTTTTTTAACAGCTGGCAACCAACCATCGAGCTTCGGTAACACATCAGAGTAAACTACCTCTCCGGTTTCATGATTAACTAATCCAGGAACTGCAATTCCAATCGAACTGGGAGGAGATGGCAATTCCTGAAGAAAGTCAGAAATTGCTCTATCAGCATCTACACCTGAAAAATTAGCACCTGTATCTATCTTATAGGATTTATCACCATCTGCTGTCTTGGCGAGCAACAACATTTTGGTTCCGCCAATATCGATTCCTACCTGAAGTTCTCCCATTACTAAATCTCCGAAAATTACGTCTGTGTTGACTATAGGCTAAAAATAACTACTTGCAGTTATGATTTACTCACTTGTTGAGTATGCTTCATCGGACGAGCGATCAACATCATCCTTAGCTAGATATACTCCAAGTAGTACCAATGCTAATGCCAGCCAAGTGAAGACTCCTAAACCCTCAGAAAAAATTATCCAGGCTAAGATAATAGCGATGATAGGTTCCAAAAGCATGGTTATAGCTACAAAACTGGAAGGAAAGAACTTCACACTATAAACTAAGAATCCATGGCCGATCATTTCCCCGATCGCTGCCATACAAATTACCGCAATCCATCCTAAGGTTGTCGTCGGCAAAATATTGTCTTCAAATAGCAAGACTATCGGCAGCACTGAGGCTGTACCCACTAGGCAGCGAGATAAGAGAATCTGGGATGACGAAAACTTATCACGAATTCTTTCTACAATTAGCAGATTTGCTGCAAAAAAAACGGAAGACAGCAAAGCAGCCCCGTCACCGATCAAATTAATATTAACTTTCTGTAATTCACCCAGTTCTAGAGTGATACTTCCAACTATGGCAACTACCAGCCCAACAATAAATTTGACACTAAAACTTTGCCTCAAGAATAGCCAGCCTCCCAGTGCTGTAAACAGAGGAGTCGTGCTATTAAGAATCATGGCATTAGCAACGGTTGTTTCGTTGAGAGCAACAGTCCACAAAAACCTTCCTGCAATATAAATGACAGAAACAGTGATTAAAAGCACAATATCAATTCTTTGATAAAATGGCTTTTGAAAAGTTTCTTGAATCGATTTTTGTTCAGTATTTTGCGAGCGAATTCTATTGTAAGCATTTAAGGAAGTAAAGATAATGGTGGCAATCCACAATCTGTTAAACATTGTGGAATTTACACTCATTTCGTGAACAGAGACTTTAATAAATAAAGCAGTAGTGGAAATTGCAGTTATACCTACTAGTAAAGATATTAATGGGATAATTTTCTCTGTAAAATTAACCTTTGACTGCTCTAACTCTATGTTTTCTGACATTATTGACATTATTTGAGTATCTGAATAACCAATTGCACCAAAGCTCTAGCCTCTCACAAAGAGGCAAATTTTACAGGCCCAATCTTAACTTAAATTTATTTATCTGTTTACATTTAGACAGATGCGATCGCTCAAATTAAGCAAGCTACAACCCCAATGCAGTAGCTAGGGAGATAACTTTTTGGGGAACACTATAAATTATTTGAACATCTTTACGAGGCATATTACTATAATCCTGATTATACATCAATACCTCCGCTAAATTACGAGTATGAACACAGAAATGCCCTAATCATAAGCCTTTGACTTATAGTCTGGTGAAACCACTGTCATAGCACACGCAGCAAAAGGATTTTTGTCAAATAATCAACACAATTACTAACATCTTCTATTTTTTTGATTAAGAGAAGATAAAAAAGTAGGAAAAGTAGGAAAAGTAGGAAAAGTAGGTGATTTGATAATTTCTCTTTCCTAAAAAAGACCAATTTGTTACTATAGCAACAAAATACACACACTAACATCTACAATTAATGGTAAAGGCTTTTAGTTGCCTCTAGGAGACTAATAGAACACGAGTGACAAAGTCTTGCAGATTTGTGCATTTACTTCCAGGTATCCAAGTTATGGAAAAACTTGAAATTTCACTTATTCATTCTGATATTGCTACTCAGCCTCGAGTCAGGCTCAACCAAAAATTAATTGACGAGTATGCCGAAGCCATAACCTTAGGAGATCACTTTCCTCCTGTAACTGTTTTCAATGATGGAACACATTACTGGTTAGCTGATGGTTTCCACCGTTTAGAGGCTGCTAAAAAAATAGCAGCCTTTACCATTAACGTAGATGTTCGCCAAGGAACTCAGCGAGATGCAATTCTATATTCAGTTGGTGCTAATGCTACACATGGACTAAAACGGTCTAACACTGATAAGAGGAGATCTGTCCTCAAATTGCTTAGCGACCCTGAATGGTCACAGTGGAGTAACAACGAAGTGGCGAAGCAGTGTTGTGTTGCCGAAGGGTTAGTACGCAAGCTGAAGTTAGAGTTATCTTCGTACAGTACGAAGATAGATCAGACATACGCTAGAAAATGCGGTGTTGATGAGGGCATATTGAAAAAACTACAACAAAAGCTTCTAACTCAGTCATCAGAATGTACTGCGCAACGAGCTGGTACAACCTACACCATCAGCACTGCAAATATTGGTGGGAAAAACACAAGAGCAAATTTTGACTCAGAGTATTTTGAGGTATGCAATAATTTTGAACAATTTAAGTCGAATGATAATGAACTGAAACATTTTATTAACCAATCTTTAGAAGCAGATAGTCCGTCAAAAGTTAAAATCAATGATTTTTTTGAAAAAAAACTTAAAGCCAATGTTCGCATCCTAAGTATTAAACAGGAAGACAACAAACAGTTAGAAAAAATAACTCAAATTTTTGAAGTCAATTTTTCTGGTATCCATATTCAGATTGAGGGTTGCCCTGATACATTAATGATGCTATTTCAGGAAATGCAAAATAATCCTGATTTTTTACAAGAAGTCTTGCAACAAGTAAAGTTCCATAGACTCGCTAAAGTATAATTGGTTGTTGAGAATAAATGATTATTTGTTAAGATTGGGTATGGGACATAGGCTGAAAACAAAAGCTTAATATTACTTTATATAATTAGTTTTAATTCCACTCTTCAATCGTAAAGCAATACACCTTTCTAGCTCTACGACCATTTTCTGTATCAAAAATTTCAACTTTATACCTCATTAAAATAACATCAGTAACATCAAGATTTTTTTAAATCTTTTTAATGCAAGTATAACATGAAAATATTATTTTTTAGATCTTTTTTATTTTGAATTAAACTTCTAAGAGTGAGATTTTAATGTTTTTACTTCTCAAAATTTACTAATGAATATTGAATATAAATTTTTGTTAAGGATGATTGTGCCCAAACTTGAAAATATTTTATTATTCAGCACGAAAACCTTCTGATGAGATAAAGTCTAATAAGGGTTAGAACCTTTGAGAAAATATCTATTGAACACCAATATCCTTATACAGATAAACAAGGTAGGTTTTCCCTAGATTTTAAATATTTCGATCACCTAAGTTCATATAGATTTTATTTCTTATGCTTTTATTTAGAATCATAGAAATGTCTATGTAACTTAATGTTTTAGAATTAAAATCTAGGTATTTTTGATGGAGTAGAAAAGTTCTCTCCATGTGATTTAAGTAATTCCAAGAAAGGAACTAATATGACAGAGCTAAAAACTCAACCAAGCTTTTATAATGCTTTACCTCAGAATCCGGATAGTATGCCAAAGGTAACTTTGGATGCTGCTCATTCTCCATTAAAGGTTTTAGCTCACGAAGATTTACTACGTAAATTTCGCAATGGAGAGTCTTTCCGTCCCATTCATTTACGTATTGGGATTATGGGTGCTTGTAATATGCGATGCACTTTTTGTAACTTCCATTCTCCCAATGAAGAACAATTTTATGATCGCTTCTCCTACAAAGACATGATCTCTACCGACCAAGCAATAGAACTACTGCGGGAATTTGCTCACAATGATGGGCAGGCGGTTACTTTTTGCGGTAGTGGTGAATGTACAATTCATCCAGGCTATGCAGATATTTGTCGTGAAGCCAACAAAGCCGGATTATTGATTGGTCTAATTACTAACGGCTCGATGCTCCATGAGCCAGCAATTGCAGAAGCGATTATTAATACCCACACTTGGGTACGTGTAGGGATGAATGCAGGTTCCAATGAACAGTTTGCGGCAACTACCAAATTTAAAAAACGTAGTCTATACGAAATTTTATCAAGTATCCGCCCTCTACGAGAAAAAGCAGTCGCTGCTGACTTCCGCATTGGTCTAAATTTCGTTATCACATTAGAGAACTATCGAGAAATTGAAGAAGCAGCAAGATTAGCTAAAGAGTCCGGTGCTCACTATGTCCGCTTTGAACCTGAGTTTTATTCAGCTATGGG
>Ga0070738_10004179_pt1 | contig 17718 bp, 14 predicted proteins | sample Coa_R2_2_FD_66446 | JGI IMG/M metagenome (GOLD analysis project Ga0070738, IMG submission 66446) | Surface soil microbial communities from Centralia Pennsylvania, which are recovering from an underground coalmine fire - Coalmine... | ecosystem: Environmental > Terrestrial > Soil > Unclassified ...
GACACCGGCAGCGAGATGATGCTCGCCGCTGTATTTTCAGCCGCGTTGAAGAACAGGTACGGCAAGAAAGCAATCGCAAAAGCGCCGACCGTCCAGCGGAGTCTCGTGCGCTCGGCTTGCGCGGAACCGGCGTAACGCGCGATCAGCATGGCGATGCCGGGCACGTAAAGGGCGGCGATTGCAAACTGCACCCAAGCGGTGACGTTTTGCGGAAACGGGATCCCGAACAGTTGGACGTTGAACGAAGCCGCGTTGAGCGCCGCCAAAACCGGCGCGACGCCGTACCACAGGAGTTGCTCCGCCCGTTTTTGCCGCCCGCTCGGATTCGAATTCGGGAATCGAAGGGCAAACGAGAAGAACGCGATCGGACCGATTGCTTGAAGTACCGGTACCGTTGCAAACGCCAGCACTCCCACCCAGGTTGGGAAGTATTGAAGATCCTGATTGCCGTTGTATAAAAAGCCTGCGGAAAAAAGAAAGAACGCCCACGTGGCGGGCGTGGGCCGCAGCAGTACGAGCGCGGCGGCTACCAATGTATACGTAATCAGCGCGAGTACCGACGCAATGTCGGTAACGTTGTCCGCAAGACTTCTGGGACGTGGATGTGCGACGAGCCGTACGGTCCGGCCCGAGACAAGCGGCAACACGATCGTGCGCCCCGCGTATGACGAAGGCGCGGTCCCCAGCTGCGTCCGGTCCGCGAACGTCATCTTGCGCAGATCGACGACGTCGCCGGCGCGCAACCCATGCGAGGCGGCATAAGCGTCCACGGTCGTGACGACGCCCGCCGTGTCGGTGGTGAATCCGAAACTGCTCCACGGCAGCCACGGATCGACGATGTCGCCGGCGCTATAAATCAACGCCCCCAATGCCAGAAGCACCACGACCGTGACTCGCACGAACGCACGCATCCGGCACGCTTCGGCAGAGCGCCGCTCGATACTTGCGGCCTGGGCGTGGATTAAGTCGTCAGCAGATCGATGAGGGGCACACGAACCGGAATTCCGCGGCCGCCGAAGCGCTGCGCGCGCGCCGTAATCGTGCCCGTGGATCCCCACACGAACCCCTGGTGAATCTCGACGTCGATCCAGGGTTCCCGCGCGTAGAGGTCTTCGTCGTAATCCGGCGGCAGCGGCGCGATGACGGTCGAGTTGTCCGGCGTCTTGGCCGAAAGCCGCGACCGGTCTTTCTTCGAAATGCCCTGCACCAGCGCGCGCACGGTGGTGCCCGCCTTGCGTTCTTGGTACGCACGCGACGCGGCGTTTTGCGCTTGCGCCAACCGGTTGAAGCGCTCGCTCGCAACTTCCGGCGCAACCTGCTCCCAGCGAGCCGCCGGCGTTCCGCGGCGCGGTGAGTACAAGAACATGTAGGCGTTGGCGAAGATGCCGGTCTTAACGTAATCGAGCGTGGCGCTAAAGTCTTCTTCCGTTTCGCCCGGAAAGCCGACGATCAGATCCGTCGTGATCGCCCAGTGGGGCAAATGCTCGCGAAACAACTCGACCTTTTGGCGGAACACGTCCATCGTATACTTGCGGTTCATGCGGCGTAATACCGCATCGCTTCCCGACTGCAGCGGCAAATGCACGCGCGGATTCAACTGCGGAACCTGCGCGAGATCGCGCACGATTTTCCCGGTAAAATCCTTGGGATGCGGGGAGATGAACGTCAGCCGTTCGAGTCCGGCCACGTCTGCTGCGCGCTTGCACAGCTCGCCAAAGTCGCAGCCGCCCGCCGGGTCGTTGTACGCATTGACGGTTTGGCCGACGAGCATAACTTCGCGCGCACCCGACCGCACCCGCTCTTCGATATCGCGCAGTATTTCGGCTGCGGGGCGGTGATCGAAGCGTCCTCGAACGTGCGGCACGATGCAGAACGTGCAGTAGTACGAACATCCGCGCTGCACGGTGACGAACCCCCGCAGATGCGAGAATGCATCGTTCACGCAGTCGGCCGCGCCGCCGAACGGCTCGAGCAGCGCGCGTTCTTCGGAGAATTCCGTGTCGTCGAATTGCGGGCGCCACTGCGTAATCGCATCACCCATCTGTACGAGTTCCGACGTCCCGAAAACGGCGTCGATGTGCGGCGCGATCGTCTGCATGCGGTCGCGGTCCTGTTCGGCCAAGCAGCCCATCACCACGAGTTTGAGCGACGGGTCGGCCTCTTTGAGCCGTTTGAAGTGACCGACTCGTCCGTACGCTCGGCGCTCGGCGTTTTCGCGCACCGTACAGGTGTTGATCACCAGCACGTTGGCTGCTTCGGGACGCTCGGCGATGCCGTAGCCCGCGGCCGCAGCGCGTTTGGCCACGTACTCCGAATCGGCTTCGTTCATTTGGCAGCCGAACGTCTCGATGTAGATGCTCGCCATGCTGTTACTTCGGTTTACCGCCCGTCAGAGAGATGATGAGGTCCAGCGGCAGGTAGAGCCGCCCGCGGACCAGCCCCGCCGGCGCATCATACACGACTTCGCGCCCGTCGACAAGGAATCGCGCATCCCCGATGTGCCCGACCGCCACGTGACCGGCCCAGCGCACCACGACGCGGGTTCCGCTGACTTTAGCCGCGGATGCCGGCATGTACGCCTCGGCAGGCGCGACGACGGCCGATCGTTCTTGCGAAGGCGTTCGGAACAACACGTGCGTCGTCACGTCCGGATAGATCGTGACGAAGCGCTCGAACTTCGTGTCGCCGTCGCGTACGACCAAATGATGCATACCCGCGCGCAGCTCGATGCCGGTCCCGGCGCGCTGCGGTGCGGCGTCGTCGACGACGGCTGTAGCCGAATCGCTCAACCCTTGCAAATCGAGCGTGCCCTGCGCACTCGACGGATTAATTTCCTGGAGCTGGACCGAAGCAGGCGTCACGATGCCCGCCGTCACGTTCTGATCGACTTCTTCGACCCTCCAGCCGGTTTTGGTAACCGTGACGGCATGCTTGCCCGCGCGCAATCCGTCGATCAGCAGCGGCGTTCTTCCGATATAGCTGCCGTCCACCCACACGTCCGCTCCGTTCGGGAGCGAATTGATGTACAGACCGCCGAAGGGAAGCACGGCCGCGGCCATTATGAGCAGCGCACGGAGCATGCCGCGGGATTACCGCACAGCGGCCGGAAACTCCGCTGCTGTGCAGAGCACCCAAGAAGAGCACTCCCAAATGCTCCGGCCGGCGACGGTCGCCATCGTCGGGCGCCCCAACGTCGGCAAGAGCGCGCTCTTCAACCGGCTCATCGGCCGCCGGCTGGCCATCGTCGAGGATACGCCCGGCGTCACGCGCGACCGCCTGTATGCCTTGTGCGAATGGCGCGGGCGAACGTTCAGTTTGGTGGACACTGCGGGCATCGATCCCGATGCGGACAAAGGCGCCGACCACATCGCAACGTCTACGCGCAGGCAGGCGGAAGCCGCCGCGCAGGAAGCCGACGCCACCATTTTCGTCGTCGATGCCGCTTCCGGACGTAACCCGCTGGATGACGACGTGGCACGCATCCTGCGAAAAACGCGCCGTCCCGTCGTACTCGTAGCCAATAAAGCCGAATCGCCTTCTGCGGCGGGTTCGGTCCTAGGGGAATTCGCACCGCTGGGCTTTGGCGAACCCGTCGCGGTCTCGGCGATTCACGGCGAGGGCACGGGCGATTTGCTCGATCGCGTCGTCGAACATCTGCCGCCCGCAAGCGGCGTCACCGAAACCGAAGGCGAGCTCGCGCTCGCGCTCGTGGGGCGGCCGAATGTCGGGAAGAGCTCGCTGCTCAACGCCATGCTCGGGGAAGAACGGGCGGTCGTGTCGGATGTCCCCGGTACGACTCGCGACGCCATCGACACGATCTTGCAGTTTCACGAGCATCGCATCCGCTTGATCGACACCGCGGGTATGCGCCGCAAGCCGCAGCAGCACGGCGCGATCGAATATTATGCGGCGTTGCGATCGCTTTCGGCAATCGCACGCTGCGACATCGCAATTCTGCTCTTCGACGCGCTGCAGGGCATGCTCGCGCAGGAACGGCGTCTGGCCGGCATGATTTTGGAAGAGCGCAAAGGCCTGGTGATCGTCGGCAACAAGTGGGATCTGGCCCGCGAGCAAGGCGAGTACAGCCAAGGCGAGCTCATCGGCGTCATCTACGAACAGGTGCCCTTCGCGCGCTTTGCTCCGGTGACGTTTCTCTCGGCAAAGACGGGCCGGCGCTTGGGCAGCTTAATGCCTCTGGTCATGCGCGTGGCGGCCAATCTGGACCGACGCATTCCGACGGCGCGGCTCAACGCGGTAATCCGCGACGCGACGCTCGCGCACCCCGCGCCCGCGATCGGCGGCAAACCCTTCAAGATTTACTACTCGTCGCAGCCTGCGGCGCATCCGCCGCTCTTCATCTTTCATTGCAACGACCCCGAGCTCGTGCAGACGTCGTACAAGCGATTCTTGGAAAACGTGCTGCGCGAACACTTCGACTTCGAAGGCGTACCGCTGACGTTGGAGTTTCGCGAACGCTCGCGCGTGGAGCTCGACGCGGAATGAACCCCGGAATCGCCGCTGCCTGCAGCATCTGCTCGTTCTTGCTCGGGTCGATTCCGTGGGGCGTGGTGATCGGACGCCTGTTCTACCGGCGCGACATCCGCCAGAGCGGCAGCGGCAACATCGGTGCTATGAACGCACTGCGCTCGCTCGGAAAGACCGGAGCCATCGCAGTTTTGTTATTGGACGCGGCCAAAGGCGTCGTTCCGCCGGCGCTGGTCTTCGCGTTTTTTCACAGCGCGCAGCTCGCCGCGATCGTCGCGGCGTGCGCCGTGCTCGGCCACTGCTTCTCGCCGTGGCTGCGGTTCAGGGGCGGCAAAGGCGTGGCCACGTCGTTCGGCGCGATCTTCGCCCTCTGCTGGCCGGCGGGCTTGGTAGCCGTTGCGGCTTGGCTCGCAGGTGCGCTCTCGACGACATTCTCATCCGTGGGTTCCATGCTCGGCAGCATCGCCGCGCCCTTCGCTCTGTGGTTTTTTACGCGCAACTGGTGGCTGACCGGTTACGGCGTTTTCTCGGCGCTGCTCATCCTCTACACGCACCGAGAAAACATCGCTCGCATTCGGGCGGGGCGCGAAAGCGGCATCGCGTTCTTGCGCCGCCGCGACGCCGCGCCCTAACGCAGATTAACCGGATAGCCTCCCATCTGCGGCGGAGCCGCCGACGGCACGTTCGCGTGCGCGTTCAGCATCTGCCGCGCGATCGCCACGAGCGCTTCGACGTGCGCGCGCGTCAGGTCGTCCAGTCGAGACGAGCCCAATGCCGCGTTTCCATCGCGTACCACGCGCTCGAGCTCCAGGTGCGCCAGCGCTTGGGCATCCGGAGGCGTGCCCGCAGCGGGTGAGGTCCACATCGTGCCGAGCTGTTTGACGAAACGCATCTGCAGGTTGCGCCGCACGACGCCGTCCTGCATCTCGTGCCCGTTCGTCAGGTCGCCGAACATGCTGCGCTGCGCCCACTGGAAGAGATCGACCAACGTCATCGTGTGATGGCCGGGATACTTGGTCTGCAGTTCGTCGACGCGCGTAAGCGTCAGGGGCGCGAAGAGCTGGCGAAGTGCGCGATCCTGCGCTTGTGCCGCAATCTCGACGACCGGTACGTCGTGGCGATCGGGGGGATTGTAGAACCAACTCTGATTGTTGTTGAGCGAACTGAGCTCCGAATACGTCAGGCGGGTGAGCACCGCCGGATTGAAGTGCCATGCCGCATCGGAAAAGAGCCACCGGTCGAGCAGACCCCAGGCTTTTTGTTCTTCGGAGAGCGGGACGGCTTGCAGCGGCATCTCCTCATGCGGATCTCCGGCGGCGTTGCGCGAAAGATACTCGCCGCCGATCGTGTCCGCCGGCCGCGTCGCGCAGGTCAGGTACGCCCCGAGCGGGACCATGAATGCGCGCCGCGCCTGATCGTACGAACGCCCGTGCCACGGGAAGCGCGCATTGACGGAATCCATCACGCCGTGCCACATGCTCACTTCTTTGCCGCACCACGCCATCGGATCGTTGGTGAGGTCGAACATTTCGACGCGCGGATCCACCGAGTGGCCGATGCCGAACCCCTGCGCGTCCTCGTCGGAAGCAAACCGGTGCGACGGATTCGTCCAGTCCGACGCCCAGCGCCGGAGCGTCGGCAGCTCGTCCTCGGGCCGTTTTGCGCCGGGAATGTACGCGTAGCCGTAACGGATCGCATAATAGTCGTACGGACCCAAGACCGTCTGCTCGTAGTCGCCGTTGGACGTCCCTTTGGGCCAAATGTTCGCAACCGGCGAGTATTCCATCACGGAACTGGCGATGCCGTATCGCGACGTGAAGGCCTTACTCTGCAAGTCTTTCGCGGTGTACGCCAGCGAGCCGATGAAATTGTGCTGCAAGCCCATGTCGTGCCCGGACTCGTGCAGTACGATCGCGCGTTCCAACTCTTGATTGAATGCCTCTTCCTGTGCCGGCGAGTCCGAAAGGCCGCGAGCCGGCGCGATCATGAAGCGGTAGACGAAGCCCGCAGCGGCGCCGCCGGTAGCGTCGACGTTGACGCCCACGTTGAGCTCTTCGCCGGTCCGCGGATCGTCGACGATCAGCGCCTCGGCGCCGTAGAGCGGCTGCGTATTCGCCACCCAGCGCACCATATTATGCCGGATGTCTTCCGGATCCCAATTGGGGTCGTTCGGCTGGTCCTGCACTTGTACGGCGTTCAAAATGCCGATCCGCTTGTACGCGTCATTCCACGTGAGGAGCGCCTCTTTGACCGTATTGCGGTACTGCTCGGGGATCGTGTTGCTCAAGTAATAGATGATGGGGTTGGTCGCATTGGACGGATGCGCGGGATCCGCGGGTGCGAAGTTCCAGCGCGTAACGTACTGCAAGCCGCGATCCTCTTGGTCCTCGCGCGTGAAGTCGATTAAACCTTGTTCGAAGTAGCCCACCCTCGGGTCCGCCAGCCGCGGGACATACCCATCGTGGGGAGCCGCGATCAAGTTGTACGTCATGTCGACTTCGAGGCTGCGCGCGTCGGGGGCGCTGTCGATAAGATTCGGTTTGTCGGCCGACCACGTTTGCGCCACGCGGAGCACGTCGTTTTGGGGAAAGGCTTTGGTGGCGGCAAAATACGAGCGCTCCGGGTCCAGACGATATCCGTGCATCGGATTCTGGATCACGTTATCGAACATCGCCGAGAAGTTCGCGACGTCGCCCAAAAACGCGTTTGCCGAGATGACGACGTGCTGATCGTCCTGCGCCGCGATGGGCGCTACTGCGATAATCGATGCGGGCATGGAGGCCTGCGTGTCGATTGCCGCCGGCGAACCGGTGCGGACTCGAGCGTACGTATTCGGCCACCGGATGATGATCTGATCGTCGACGCGCTCGAAACGCAGAATGCGCGCGGGTGCAACGTACGGCTCGCCCGGTGCCGGCCCGTACCCGCCCAATCCCGTCGACGGCACTGACGTTTCGATGAAGTCCGCACCGATCTGATCCTTCGAGAGCGCGAGGTAGACTTTGCCGTCCTTCTTCACGATGGGAATGAGGCCGGGCAGCACCGTCGCAGTCTTGATGAAGTCCGCGTACGGCGTGGGCCCCGACGGCGGTCCGCCGCCGCTGCCGCCCGGTCCCCCCGGCGGCGGTGCTGCCAGTGCCGGCGCGCTGGTGAAGGCAGTGACGGCGCACGCGATAAGGATACGACGAAGGTCGGAAAGCATAAGCGGACCCCTTTAAGAGAGCATCGCCACGACGCTTCGCAGCAAGTGATCCTCCCCCTCTCGGTCCGTGCCGTACGTTTGGCTTTTAAGTCCTGCGCGGCGACCAGGGCCGGGGTTCTCCCGGTGCGTATTGGCCCAGGTCATGATTTCATCGAACGACCTTCGGAACGGCGTCACCATCGTCGAGAACGGCCAGCTCTGGACGGTGATCGAGTTCTTACACGTTAAACCCGGTAAGGGCTCGGCGTTCGTCCGCACGCGGCTCAAGAACGTTCGCACCGGCGCCACCGTCGAAAAGACGTTCCGGGCGGGCGAAAAGCTCGAGCGGGCGACCGTCGACAACCGGCAGATGCAGATGCTGTATAACGACACCGACGGATACCATTTCATGGACCAGGAGACGTTCGAAAACGTGACGCTTCAGCGCGACGTCATCGGCGATCCCGCCGACTTCTTGAAAGACGGCATGATCGTCGACGTGCAATTCTACGACGGCAATCCGATCGGATGCGATCTTCCCGCTCACGTCGAGCTCCGGGTCGAAGAAACCGACCCAGGATTCAAGGGCGACACCGCAACCGGAACGACGAAGCCGGCAACGCTCGAAACGGGTGCGGTCGTGAACGTTCCGCTGTTCGTCAATCCGGGCGACGTCATCCGCATCGACACGCGCGACCGCCGCTACATCGGCCGCGTGGGCACCTAGCGGCGGCCCATTTCACACACGCTCTGGCTGTACGTTTGGCTCTTCGCAGCCGGCTTGGGCGCATCGATCTTCGGCTCGATGGTCGGTCTGGGCGGCGGCTTTGTGATCGTGCCGGTGCTGCGCCTGTTCTTCGGTTTGAATCCGGCTGCGGCGTCGGGTACGTCGCTTGCGCTGGTGGTCGCCAATAGTGCGAGCGGATCGCTCGCGTACATGCTGCAGCGGCGCGTTCACGTGCGCGTCGGTTTATTGCTGTCGGCAGCGGCCTTCCCCGCGAGCATCTTGGGTGCGATCGCGGTCAAACGCCTTCCGTCGAACTGGTTCGATTTGCTCTTTGCCGCGTTCATCACCGTCATCGCGATCGATATCTTGCGCAGCAGCCGCCGGCGCCTCGAACGGCGGCACGACGCCGCGGCCGTTGACGGCCTTGCCGGTATGCGCTGGCCCATCGTCGTGGCGGCCGGGTTTGCGGTCGGCCTGATTTCGAGCCTGTTCGGGGTCGGGGGAGGCGTCGTGCTCATCCCGTCGCTGCTTTATCTCTCCGAGCTTCCGGCCCACGCCATTACGGCAACTTCACAATTCGCAATCCTTTTGACCTCGCCGGTGGGACTGGCAGCGCACTACGCCCAGCACGACATCGATTGGAACTACGTGGTCCCGCTGGTCGCCGGCGGCCTGCTTGGGGGGCCGGTGGGCGCTCGCCTCTCGCTGCGGGTTCACTCGCCGCACCTCATGAAATTCATTGCCGCCGCCTTGATCGCGGCGGCCGTAGCCTTGGCTGCCCGCCACCTTTTTGGCTAACTCTTGACACCCGGAACCGGGAAAGCAGGGCGCGCCTCCTCAAACTAGCGACCTGGATTATGTATCCAATCGGAGCGTTGTCGAGCGGCGCCGGCTCGGTCACCGAGCTGGAGCGGCTCTTCGAAATTACGCGCGACGTCTTGGGCGCCCCATCGTTGGATGCGGCGCTTACTTCGCTTGCGCGCGGCGTTCAAGAGCTGTTCGGATGGCGCTTCATCACGATGGTTGCCGCCGAGGAGCCCAACGGCGAGTTACGCCGGCGCGTTATGCTCGGCTATCCGGACGACGTCATCGAACAGCGCTTGTACGAGCGCATCGATCGCGGCGCGTTCGACGACATGCTTCAGCAGGCAGTCCGCTTCTTCGAAGACTGCTACTTCTTCCCGGCCGAACGCGAAGCGCACTGGGAACGCTCCATTTACACCGGCGAGCTTCCCAACGCACCGCAGCGCAAATATCCCAGCCAATGGCACGAACGCGACGCCCTCGTCCTCACGCTTCACGATCGCGACGGCGTGATGATCGGCTACATGTCCCCCGACGGCCCAACCAGCGGCGAGATTCCGAGCGGCCAAACGCTGCGCGCAATGCAAGTCTTCGTCAACCTGATGGGCATGGCGCTGGCCACGGCGCGCTCGCAAAGCCGCCTGCAGTACGAGGCTACGCACGATTCGCTCACAGGGCTTCCGAACCGCACGGTCTTCTCCCTGGAACTGGCGCGAGCACTTGAAGCCGTGCAGCGCGGCGATGCGCTGCAGCGCGCGGTCCTCTACATGGACCTCGACGAGTTCAAGTCGATCAACGATACGCTGGGCCACATCGCCGGCGACGACGTGCTCAAAGAAGCCGCCACGCGCCTGCGCACGGTCATCGACGAGCGTTTCACGCTCTCGCGCATGGCCGGAGACGAATTCGCCGTGCTCATCGCCGACGCTACGCCGGAACGCATCGCCGCCGTGCTCGACGTCGTGCACAAGACGCTTCGACGTCCGTATCATGTCGCCGGCCGCGAAATCGTGATGACGGCGAGCATCGGCGTCGCACCGGTGGACAAGCAATACACCTCGATCGCCGAAGTGCTGCGCGATGCGGACACGGCCATGTACTACGCCAAGAGCGAAGGGCGCAACCGCAGCGCCTATTTCGTGGAAAGCATGCACGAGGAAGCGCTGCGGCGCCTGTCGCTGCGCATGCACCTGCGAACCGCGATCGAAGACAAGCAATTCGTCGTGCTCTACCAGCCCATCGTCGAACTGGCGACCGGCGCGATCTCCGGTTTCGAGGCGCTGCTGCGCTGGAATCACCCCGAGCAGGGCTATCTGACGCCCGCGTCGTTCTTGCCGCTCGCCGAGGAGATGGGACTCATGGTCCCGGTCGGGCGCTTTGTCCTGTCGAGCGCGTGCAACCAGCTGCGCCACTGGCGTGCGCTGACCGGCGATCACGATCTGAAGATCAACGTCAACCTGTCGGTGCAGGAAGTGCTGCAGCCGGATCTCCCTGAGTTCCTCGCGGCGCTGATCGAGGAGTTCGAGATTCGCCCCGGGCAGCTCTCGCTGGAAATTACCGAAACGTCCATCCTGCAGAGCGAGCTGCGTGCGGCCGGCGTGCTCGCGCAATTAAAAGCCGTCGGCGTCGAGCTGTGCATCGACGACTTTGGAACCGGATACTCGTCACTGCGCTACATCAAGTCACTTCCGATCGACGCATTCAAGATCGACCAAACCTTCATCTCCGACCTCGACGACGTCAAGAGCCGGCAGATCGTCGAAATGCTCGTCGGCCTGGGCGAGGCCTGTAATCTACGCGTAACCGCCGAGGGCGTCGAAACGCCGATGCAGGCGCAGCGCCTTTTGGCGCTGGGGTGTACGTACGGCCAAGGCCTCTACTTCCACGCCGCGATGCCGGCGCAGATGGTCGCCCCTCTGCTAGCCCTGGCCTCCTGATTCAAGCAGCCGGACCCTGGGTAGAAGGGCCCCGATGGTCCTTCAAACTGCGGACGCGACGTCACGTCTCGGCGACCCTTCGACAACCACCGAACGCGGTACGATCGAATCGGACCAAGTGACGTATTCGCAGCGTTGGAATTGGCCCTGCGGATGCGCGGGCGAGATCATCGCCGGCTCGCTGCTCGACGTGCGCTCCTGCGCGCTCCACGCTACACCAGAGCGATAGCACGCGCCGCAATGCGCGCGGCCAACGCGGCGCAGCGGCGGCCTTCCCTCATCAGAAACGGTAAATCGCGCCAAGCGCGGGGGTACAGCAGCACGCTTGCGGGGCGCTGCCATGCAGGGTCGATCTCGCGCACGGGCGTGTCGAGCACGACGCGAACGCACGCGATTCGCGGTGCTTGCAGCAACCCGGTCTCCATGTCGGCCCCGGCATAACCAAGCTCGGCATAGCGGCTGCGCGCACTGCCGTGAATCAGCACGCAGCTCGTGATCATCGGCGCTTCGATGGCGCGCTTGCGGCAGTCTTGGGCGCTACGAATCAATGCCTGCGTCATCTCCGGATCGCACAGCAATTCCGAACCGTCCGGGCGGCGCACGCTGCGCGGCACAAGGACGGAGCCCGTCGGCACGTTCGCGCGAAGGCCGCCCGCAAGCCCGCAACTGATGATGGCCGTCTCAAACGTGTTGCGCCTTGCGCAGGCGATGCCGACTTTATAGACCAGCGTCCCGGGCGCCGCCCAGCGCGCGGCCGATGCTTCGACGCCGGTTGCGGCAACGATCGCGACCTTCACAGGTACCCGTTCTGGCGGTACCACGCGACCGCGCGCTCGAGCGCGCCGCGTACGGGTGAAGCGGCGACGCCAAGCTCGCGCTTGGCCTTCGATCCGTCGACGAACATCAGCTCGCGCGACATTCTTACGCCTTCTACCGGTACTGCGGGCTCGGCTCCGCTTATGCGGCAGCGCAATTCGTCGCCATAGGCAATCGCGTCCAGAAGCGCGCCGGGTATCCGCATTGCCGGCATCGGTTTGCCCGTCACCTGCGCGAGCAGCTCCCATAGATCGTCGAGCATCAGGTTCTCGCCGGCAATGATGTAGCGCTCGCCGGCGGTGCCGCGTTCGAGAGCCGCGACGTGTGCACGCGCGACGTCTTCCACAGCGACCAGGTTCATGCCGCCCTGCGGCGGTTTGGCAATCATCTTGCCGCGCGCGAAGTCGAGGATCATTCGCCCGGTCGGCGTCGGCTTCCAATCTCCGGGCCCAACCGGCGCGGTCGGCAAAAGCGCGATCGTAGGCACTCGCGATGCAAATGCGGCGCGTTCCTGATCGAGTTTTGAATGATGATAGCCGTGAGCCGAACCGTCGGGTGCCCAATCGCGCTCATCGCGCAAGCGCCCGTCCGTGATAGGCCCCAGCGTTGCCGAGCTCGACGTAACGACCGCACGTTCGACGCCCGCCAAGTGCGCCGCTTCGAGCAGGCCGGCAGTTCCAACGACGTTCACGGCGTGCATGTCCGTACGTTCGCGGGGAGCAAATGAATACAAGGCGGCGCAGTGCACGACGTAGCGGCAACCGTCCACCGCTCGCGCAAAACGCCCGGGCTCGCGTAGATCGCCTGCCACTTGCTCGGCGCGCGGATCCATCGACTCACTCGGCCGCCGCACGAGCGCGCGCACCGTGTACCCGGCATCGAGCAACGCCCGCAGCACGTGACCTCCGACGAATCCGGCTGCCCCGGTGAGAAAACACGACGCGCCGGTGCGCGGGTTTTGCATCATACTACCGGTACGAGTGGCGTCATGGTGGCGCCTGCCGAACGATTCTCGAGCACCCCTTCTTTAAACAGGCCATTGAAGCGGAAACGTCGAAGATAGAGCTGCTTTGAAATATACCGTTGACGCGATTTCCGTGGCGGCCAGAGAAGGCCACAGCGCCCATTCCGCACCGATTTACGGGGGCTACGCGAATGCCCGGGGGATGATTTCCCTCTTTACGGAGAACTCCGCGTATCGCGTGAACTTCAAGTACCGGACGATCCAACCCAAGCCGCTTCTTAACGCCGGCGCGCAAATGCGTTACGATGCCGCCCAGCCCGGGGACGTGTTCGAGTATTGCGGCGTGAGTTTTCGCCGGCTCTCCAACGCCGAAATTATTGCGATTTGCTCGTCGGGCGCATTCCGGATGGGACTTAGGACGACGTAACCTCCCCAGGCAGTCCAAGCGTAGCGCGTTCGCGACCGCATAAACTGAAGAGCCCGGCGATTCGCCGGGCTCTTTGCATGAGAGAACTAGCGGTAGAACACGGTGCCATGGGCGATCAGCGGGCCGTTCCAACCATCGGGCCACGCGCGATTCAGATCGATCGAACGCGAGTCGAGCATCATCGCTCCCGTGCGAAGGTCGATCGACGCGAAGGAAATGCGATGCAGAAGTGACCCAAACCCATTGATGACGATGCTGCCCGTGCCGGGCTCGATAGCGAGCCAATGGGGCTTCGCGGTTGGGCCAAGGTAGAGACGCGATACTTCGATTGGGTGCATGGGGTCGCGAACGTCGAGGGCGATCAGCGCGTGTGCCGACTGTTGCGCCTCAACCCAGTAATGCCCCGCGAGAACGGGAACGCCCGAGCATACACGCCCGCCGAAATCATAAACGTAGCTCGCGTTGGGGTTTGCACCGTCGATTCCGGTCAACGCAAAGAGGCCGCACGACGCCGTTTTGACGAGCACGGTCTTCCCGTCGTCGAGCAGCAACGCGTCGTCGGAAGACGTGGCACCGCTGGTCGTGAACGGCGGTTTCGAAAGCGGAATCGTCTTGAGCAATGCCAGGTCGGAGAGGCGCCAGATCTGCACGACGCTGGTCGGTGTTTTTATTTCGAGCGGCGGCATGGGCGCGCTCGTGGTAACGACCCGATCGAGCGATTCGATCGGCAGTACGCTGTAGGGGCGGACGTTTTCGTCGATGCCCGGCGCCGCAGCGCTCGCCGCTATAAGTACTTTTCCGTGCGCGTCGAGTTCAACCAGCGCACCGGGCTCGTCAGCGTTTCCTTTGATTTGATAGGTTGCGAGCACGTTGCCGTTCGATAGCGCCGCAAAGCTGTGCGCATGCGTGTATCCCGCGGCGTCACTGAACGACTCGGCTGCGAGCGGGTGATGGACGTCCGTGACATCGAAGATTTGACTCCGATCCGCCATGAAGTCGCTCGCAAACAGACGGTGATTTGCGGGCATGGCGACATTCGTATGATGCGCCGTCTCCCCACGGATCGCGGTCGGCGCGTACGCAACCAGCTTGCCGAAATCCGAGCCGTCGCTGACGTCGAAGATCGCCAGTACGTCGCGGCCCTCTCCATGCCCCGGAATCTCTTGCGACTCCATCGCCCAGGACACGAGGTAACGCGGAGGCGCGCTCGAGGCGGCTACCAATAGTAAAGCCAGTATACTCAAAAACGCACGCATAACCACACGTTCCCGTCGGCAATCCAAGCCACCTAGGCCGGCATCGAGTTACGGTGAAATGCGGCCGCAATGCTGAGCCGTCTTTAGCGCCTCAATGCGCCAGAGCCGCGCGGATGCTCTCCTTGACGGATCCGGTGGTCTTTGAGACTGCCGTCGGCTCGTACCCGCAGTGCGCCATGCAATTCGCGCACTTTTCGTGTTTGCCGCGCCCGTATTTGGACCAATCGGTCTCCTCGATGAGCTCTTTGTACGTCTTGGCGTACGGCTCGTCCGACATCAGATAGCACGGCCGCTGCCAGCCGAAGATCGAGTACGACGGAATGCCCCACGGCGTGCACTCCATGTCGAGCTTGCCTTCCAGGAAATCCAGGAAGACCGGGCTGTGGTTGAGCCGCCACTTTTTGCGTTTGCCGCCCGCGAAGGCCTCACGGAAGATCGCGCGGGTGCGCTCGACGCCCAGGAAGTGCTCCTGGTCGGGCGCCTTCTCGTACGCGTATCCGGGTGAAATCTGCATGGAGTCGACCTGCAGCTCGTCGTTGAGATAATCGAGCACCGCACGGATCGTCTGCGCGTCGTCGGGATCGAAGAACGTCGTGTTCGTCGAGACGCGGAAACCCTTGGCCTTTGCCACCTTAATCGCCGCGACGGCCTTGTCGAACGTTCCCTCGCGGCAGACGACTTGGTCGTGACGCTCGCGCAGGCCGTCCAAATGAATCATCCACGTGAAGAGCGGATGCGGCTTGAACTTGTCGACCTTCTTTTCCAGCAGCAGCGCATTGGTGCAGACGATCACCACTTTTTTACGCGCGATCAGCTCGTCGACCAGGCGCGGCAGATCTTCGTACACGAGCGGCTCGCCGCCGGCAATGGAGATGACGGGTGCGCCGCACTCCTCGACCGCGGCGATGCAGTCTTCGACCGAAAGGCGCTTTTTTAAAACGTCCATCGGATACTGGATCTTGCCACAGCCCGCGCACGCCAAGTTGCATTGATAGAGCGGTTCCAGCTCCATCACCAGCGCGTATTTGTCCTGACCCTTCAGCTTGCGGCCGAAGATGTATTTGGCGATTTCGAATTTTTGTGCGAGCGGAGTTCCCATTATGCCAATACCTGTTGTGCGGATGTCGGTGCTACCTGCATATCGCTTGCTCGTGCGCCCGCGTCCATCGCCAGCGCCGTCAACGGAAAGAGATGCCGGTACATGTGGTAGTTCAGATAGAAGTCGCGGGGAAACCCGGTCCCGGTGAAGTGGCGCTCGTCCCAGGTGCCGTCCTCACGCTGCGTCTCCCGCAGGTACGCAAGACCCCGCTGCGCGGCCGGATGGTTGCCTTGACCGGCCCACTGCAGCGTCATCACCGCCCATGCCGTTTGGGACGGCGTGCTCGCGCCGACGCCCGCGAACGATTCATCGACGTAGGAGTGGCAGGTCTCGCCCCAGCCCCCGTCCGCGTTCTGCCGCTCGATCGTCCACTGCGCGGCGCGCGCGATCATGTCGCGGCCGGCGTTTAGTTGCCCGAGCGCCGACACGACGCACCAGGTCCCGTAGATGTGGTTCACGCCCCAGCGGCCGAACCATGATCCCCACGGTCTCTGCGTCTTTCGCAAATAGGCTAGCGCGTCGCGGACGTACGAATCCCCCGCATCCCGCCCAAGCATGGCCAACATCTCGACGACGTGCGCCGTGACGTCTTCACTGGGCGGATCGATCATCGCCCCGAAATCCGAGAACGGCATACGGTACAGGATTTCACTCGTGTTGTCGCGGTCGAACGCTGCCCATGCGCCGTTGCCGGATCGCATCGCGAGCGTCCAGCGCACTGCGCGATCGATCGGCTCGCGCACGACAGCCGGGTCGCCGGTCTCGAGCAGCGCGCAGACGATGACCGCGGTATCGTCGATATCGGGATAAGCGTCGTTGTCGAACTCGAACGCCCAGCCGCCGTTGGGCACTCCTTTGCAGCGCACGCGCCAGTCGCCCGGCGCATCGGGATCGATCTGCTCGCGGAGCATCCAGTCGACGGCCTTGCGCAGCGCCGGATGATCGGCGCGAAATCCCGCCTGGTACAGCGCACGCATCGCCCACGCGGTATCCCAAACCGGCGACATGCACGCCTGAAAACGCCATCCGCGTTCGTCGCGCCACGAGAAGCGCTCCATGCCCGCAAGGCCCTTGCGCAGGACCGGGCTGTCGAGCCCGTGACCTTCCAAGTTGAGCGCGATGAGCGAGTACACCCACGGCGGTTGAATGCCGCCCCAGCTGCCGTCGGCTTCTTGACGCTCGATCACCCATTGCATCATCTTCCGGCACGCCGCTTCGCGCGTCGGCTTGAACGGCGAACGCTCGTAGAGCTTGAGCGCGCGGTCGACCCACCAAAGCCAGCCTTTGCCGGGAACGGCGTGCATGCGCTCGCGCGTGCCGGGATTGATGATTTCGTCGACCGGCACGCCCAGATCGCGCACCGGTCTGCGAGCTATCACGACGCAGAGCGGGCCGACGGTGCCGCGCGCCCAGCACGAAAAGTCGTAGAGATTAAAGGGCATCCACGGCGGAAACCAGACGATCTCCGGCGGCATCGTCGGAATTCCGTCCCAGGGATACACACCGAAAAGCGCCATCCAGATCTTGGTGAAAACGCGAGCGGCGGCAAGACCGCCGAGCGTGCGAATCACGTGCAGCGCACGCGTCATCTCGCTTCGGGACGGATCGACGCCGAGCACTTTCAACGCCACGTACGCTTCGATCGTCGTACTCAAATCCGCGGGCCCGTCGTAGTAGAGCGCCCACGATCCGTCTTCGCGCTGGTTGTACAGGATGTGTTCGATCGCACCGCTGCGGATGTCGTCAACGGGTACGCCGAGAAAGCGCATGAGCAGCACGTGCTCGGCCGTCATCGTGACGTTCGTCTCGAGCTCGTCGGTCCACCACCCGTCGGGATGCTGCTTAGCGAGCAGCCATCGGACGGCGCGATCGAGATGATCCTGCATCGGTTCCTTTCACTAGCACACGCGCGGCGGCCATTCCGCTGCGCACCGCCGACTCCATCGTATCCGGCCACCCGGTCGCGGTCCACGCGCCGGCGATCGCCACGCGGGGATCGCGCGTTTCCGGGCCCGGCCTGGG
>Ga0070738_10004180_pt1 | contig 17713 bp, 19 predicted proteins | sample Coa_R2_2_FD_66446 | JGI IMG/M metagenome (GOLD analysis project Ga0070738, IMG submission 66446) | Surface soil microbial communities from Centralia Pennsylvania, which are recovering from an underground coalmine fire - Coalmine... | ecosystem: Environmental > Terrestrial > Soil > Unclassified ...
GTCGAACTCCTTTGCGAGTTCATGAGTTTACACATTTTCTCATAAACATAGATGCTTGTGAATCGGGTTAGCAAGCATTTTCTTGAGAACCGGCTCCAAAGAACTTCCGCCTCGTCCGGTTGGAATTTGAATTGGACTTACAGAGTTTATGAGTTTACACATTCAATGGTTTACACATTCCCAATTCGAATTTTATGGACCGAATGACGCCTATCGCCCGACCGGCTAGGTCGCAGGCCCGTCCTCGACAGCCCGTGCAAAGGCCTGCCAATCGTTGGCCATCGCTTGGGACAATTCAAAGAGTTTGCCGGCCAGGTCCTCGGCTCCGTAAAACTGGATGTGCAGTTCTCCGGGCCGGAGTTCGATACCACCGGCCAGTTCCCGGACGGAGCGGTCGCGGACGTCAGCCGCGGCCGGAATTCGAACCCGCCTCGCGGCAAGTTGCCGGCGAGTCCGCTCCAAGTCCTCCACCAACCGGGCACGTCGGCTCATCTCCCACTGGAAGCGATCGCCTGCGGCCGTGTTCTCCAACCGAGCAATCAGCGCCTGGCGCTCGACGGCAACGGCGTTGCCGACCCGCAGGGCAGGGAGGCCCGCCATGATTTGGCGGGCGCGGCGCTCCCGCACGCGAAAGACTCGCTCGACCGCCAATCGGTCCAGGTGCGAGATTTCGAGTCCGCGGAGTTCCTCCAGAATTTCGTCAAGCCGATGAAGCCAGGCAGGTTGAGCAGGCACGGACAAAACTTCCTCTATTACATTACGTTAGGGCGCGATCCGGCACAATGCTAAATTTCAAGCGGGCGACAGGAAGGGAATGGCTCTGTTTTTCTCGTAAAATAGCCTATGATAATGCTTCTTATCAAAGGCTATTTTGGGGTACAATCTTTTTTGGCACTTTTGTCCGGCAATTCGCGCTTATCAGAACAAAGGTTGCTATTCGGCCCCTGCGGCCAGAACCTCCCCGCCATTCGCGGCCTCTGCCGCTCCTGCTACCGCTCGGCCGCCCACTCCCGGCAATACTTCTCCGGCCTCCGCGGGGAGATTTTAGAGCGCGACGGCCACCAGTGCCGGGCCTGCGGGTCGGCCGACCGGCTCCATGTGCATCATCGTAAGCCCGGTGTCAACGACGGCGCCTGGCTGATTACCGTCTGCGCTGGCTGCCACGCCCGCCTTCACCGTTTTGCTGCCATCCGGATCTGGATTCCCGAGTTGCTCGTCGCCCTCTGGATTGAGCAACACCCCGGCGTGCCGGTCCAGCTCCAGCTTCCGGTGGCCGCATGAGCGAGGAGACCACCCGCACCGCGCTCGTGCGCGCGGAAAAAGACGAGGCATGGACCCGCATCAAGAGCCTGGTGCTCGATAGCGTGACCTCGCCGCATTCGAAACGGGCCTACGAACAAGGGCTCGACGCTTTCGAGCGCTGGTGCGCGGAAACCGGCGGCACCGGGTTCACCAAGGCCACTGTGCAGGCATACAGGGCCACGCTCGAAGCGGCAGGCCTGGCCGCGTCCTCCATCAACGTCCGGCTCAGCGCGATCCGCAAGCTGGCTGCCGAAGCGGCCGATAACGGGCTGCTGGCGCCTGAAGTGGCCGCCGCCGTATCGCGGGTCCGGGGAGCCAAGCGCTACGGCGTCAGGGCAGGGAACTGGCTGACGCTAGATCAGGCGGAACGGCTGCTCGACCTTCCCGACCCGAAAACCAAAAAGGGAAAGCGCGATCGCGCCCTGCTCGCCCTGCTGGTGGGCTGCGGCCTCCGCCGGCAGGAGCTGGCGGGCCTGCGAATCGAGGACATCCAGCAACGCGACGGCCGCTGGTGCATCGTGGACCTGTCCGGGAAGGGAAATCGCATCCGAACGGTTCCCATGCCGCCCTGGGCGAAAGCGGCCGTGGACGACTGGCTGTCCGCTGCCGCCTTTGCCGCGGGCCTGGTGCTCGGCGCCGTGAACAAGGGTGACCGGATCACGGGGCAGGGAATGAGCGCTCAGTCGATCTACGAAGTTGTGGAAGCGTACGGCAACGAGTTGGGGGCGTCGCTGGCGCCCCACGACGTGCGCCGCACCTTCGCCAAACTGGCCCACAAAGGTCGGGCACCGCTCGAACAGATTCAGATTGCTCTCGGACACGCTTCCATTCAGACTACGGAACGATACCTCGGGGTAGAGCAGGATCTCACCGACGCGCCGTGCGATCACCTCGGCATCCGGGGTCTGTAGCGGTCGACTTGCTGAATCGCCAGGATACTTTGCGGCGAGACCTGTAGCACCGCGATTCCATTTAATGGAGAGAGAGTTTAGCCAGACGACCTCTCCGAAATCGGCCTGATATTCCCGTCCCAACAAGCTCTTCCAACTATTTGGGGGAAAGATCCGGTAGCTTTACTTATGCCGGCGGCCTTCCGAGATCGTTTCAATCGGCAGCGGGGTACACCAAATTATCGCGCGGTTCTTTAACTTCTTTTGAGCAGTTAGAAACCACCACAAGCTCCCAAATAAATGATCGAACACTGACAATTGCTAGCGTGACGGTCAGCGCCGTGACGGCCAGGGCTAAACCTACGACCAGCTGGGCAGGTGCGAGCGAAACCTCTCCTAGGTTGCCGAGCAACGCTTTGAAGTCAGTCGTGTACCATGCCATCAGTCTGGTGAACGACGTACGACCCGTAAACCCCGCATAGAGCGGAATGAGCTTGGCGAAGTAGCTGGCCACGAGAATGTATCCAAACATGATCACCAAAGCACTTGCGAGCGCTCGGCCGACTACACCTGCGCGCGAACAGCCCAATAAGGCGAGCCCGAACACAGGCGCAAGCAGCACCTGCGAGTACCACGGGCTTGGTCCAGTTGCGGCTCCGCGCGTGTACAGAAAGCTAAGGACGGTGCTGTACCAGAGAGCCGCTGAGAACAGTACACAATGCGCCGCAGTGAGCCACTCCGCCGACTTGTGCTCACCTCGCACGGCCCACAGCATCATGGCAAACAGCAGCAGAATGAGTACCGAGTTGAGTGTCCACGTGGAAAACGTGAGAAAAGTGTTGTTGCCGGTCCACAAAGCCCATCGCGCATTGCGGATGGCCAGCGCGGGCCAATCGAGTTGCGGAGCAGCCTTTAGAATATCGGTGACCCCTATCCCAGACCGTGCCTCCTGCATTCCGGTGATCACCCCATATCTAGCGAGATTTCTCCCGTACCATGGAGCCGCGAGCAGTAGCACGAAACCCATGACCAGGCTCGCAGCTTTGCACTTCCGAGCCCAGAAGCACGCCACTAATACAAGCGGCAGCACCGCCAGGAAGTATGCCTTGGTCAGCAATCCAGCAACCAGTGTTGCACCAAGTCGAGCCGCAGTTCCGAGCGTGGGAGCGCCCCAATACCTGATAAGCATGGATAGTGACCAGACGGTCAGCGGAACCGCCAACCAGTCATTGGCGACATGCGCAATGGTGGCCCACGTCATCTGGCACGAGAGGACACAAAATATTGCCGCGTTACTGTATGTGTCGGAAAGCCGAAGATCATTGCACAACCGCAGCATGCCGGTGTACAGAAGCAGTATTCCGCTCAGCGCGGCGAAGATTCGTAGCATCAGCACTCGCCAGGGCAGCGGCACGGAAGAGAGCGCCCGCTCCGGCACAGCAAGCAGGGCGTAGGCAAGCGGCGCATGGTGGGCTTCATAATTCAGGTAATCCGAGTTGGTCCAGCCGGCCGCCGGGCGGATGTGGTATAGCTGTTCTCTGGCGAGCAGACGTTGCTCGCGAGGGGAGGAGAAGTACTCGGAAAACGTGCGGACCGCCGGGAGATTATGCTGCACCGCCGGGCTCGCCGGTGCCAACAAAAGCGAAGTTGCAACCTCAGCCGAGAGATGCGTATTGCGAGCATCCGGCAATCCCCATCCGTTCGCCAAGTACTGAACATAGCCAAAGTGAAACGGCTCATCGAAGCCTTCCCAAAGCGGCAAGAGCGCGCTGTACAGAACCGCGTTGAGCACAGCGAAGCTCGTAATGAGTAATCGGATACGCACTCCTATTCCACCATAGCTCTTCCGGGCGCTCGTCACGACGCAGGCCGAACTCGTTCGCGATTCGTTTCAACCACTCAATCCCCCGCGCGGGGGGGCGTACTCGGCATCGAAGGGCCTTAAAAAAGGCTCGCGCATCTCGGGTGCGCTGGATCTTTGCCGCTGGTGCGTGCGCATCTTTCTACTCTCCGCGTTCGAATACGCCACGGTGTTGCAGGGTCAAATATGCGCGGCGCACCAGCGCCGGGGTGAATCGCCCACTTGCCTTTGATTAAGTACTGGGTGTACTATATCTCCGCTGGAGAACCTCCAGCATTTTTTTCAGGGAGGATATTGGCCGTGAAGAGAACACTTTTTATCGCGCTCAGCAGCGCTTTCCTGTTCGCTAGTTCGACTTGGAGCCAAACAGTTAATGGTACAAACCAGGGCGGTTTAGTGCTCCCCGGCAACACGTGGAATCAACATCCGTTTGGCATTATGGATTATACGACCGGAGTATTTAGGTACTACTGGAGCTGCGGGAATCCGGATGGACTTTGTGTTGGCCACGCGACGACCACATCAACCTTTTTCGACGGCGAGCCGGTTTCGGTGAACAACCCTTCTCCTTCCGTTTGCGACATTCAAGACCCTGCTATCGTCAAGTTCAACGGCACCTATTATTTGTATGCTGATGGGATTCGCCCAGGAGCTCCTCCAAACGCAGGCTGCAACAATGAGCAAGGCGCCGGGAATGAGCATGCTGCCATATATGGGTTCAGCAGTTCTGACGGCGTTTATTTCTCTCCATTGAACGGCGGCAACCCCGTCATCCAAGTTCCAGGAGATCCGTGCTATTCCTGCTATACCGGCCACGGAATTAATGGACCAAGCCCAGTTGTTATGGGCTCGGGAAGCTTCATCCGCGTATATTACTTTATTAGCGCGCCAGGGTATGGCGTCGTCGCTAATGGTAGTGGTATCGAAGCACAGGATTCTTACGATGGGGTGAATTTTTCGAACGAGCGCGCTATTATGGCGGGCGGATATTGGCCATGCGTGAAAAGAGTCGGCCTGTATGGAGATTACCCTATGGTCATGACCTACAACTACGGTGGCACGGCTTACTCGGCCACGAGCAGTTCGTCGAATGATACTGATTGGACCGTTGGAAATGGCGGCAATCCCATCAGCACCAATCCAGCCTACTCCTACGCTCCCCGTATTGAGGGCGATCAGACTGGCCTGTTCTTAGACGCCAATGGTGCTGCCTTTACGAGCCCAGTATCTGGTCAAATTAACCTGGACTGGGACAACGGCACCGGCAAGTCCGTTTTTGGTACTCGCATATTCCGAGGTTTGGCTAACGCTGCACAATTCTTCAACTTCTAGAGAGTTTTTCTGAAATCGCAAAGGGGAACCCCGGGGGGTTAATGAAGCGAGGAGCATCGACGGCGAAATAAGCCCAGATCACCCGTTTTTCGCCTGTTGACACGCGATTCGACAGCGGCCTGTGCGGTTCCCCAACGTCCCGCAGTGGTTTGAGTTTGCGGCAATGGAAAGCGCCGGTTTTCAAATGCGGCCCAGATCGCCGTGGTTCATAGATGGGCCGTCGGCGTTCTTGTAGATCGTTACAAAGCTTTCTGCAATGACATGGGGGGCAGTCGGCAACGGTACCGGTGGGAATAGCCCAGTGTTCTTGACATTTTGGATCCACTCCATCCAGCGTTCGTGTACGACTTGCTTGACAGCCAGGGCTGCGACTTCGAATTGGCATCCTGCGTCCTGGGGACCGCCGTAGTTGACCTGCACACTCCAGGAGTCATCGGTAACTCCGACCGGCCCCCCACCTTGGGGCCACCACCCACTCACATCTTTCCGATGAGCCAACACCCACAGATAAACACCTGTATCTAATGCCGCCCGGCCTCGCACGACGCCGGCATGACCAACGTGCTCGCCGTGGCGAGGGGAAATGATCTGCACGATAGATTTCGGTCGCCCCTGTTCTTTCGCATGCCGATACGCAGCAAGACGCCTGAGAACTCGTCGTGGCAGGATGCCCCCCAGCGTTGATCTCCAATCGTAGCGAAGCAATGTACGAGCGTTGTACCTCTGCTGGCGCCAGCCGTCCCCGATCGGATCGAACGTAGGAGCTTCAGTCCGTGTAAAGAATGCCGTGGTCTTTACGACCTCGTCCAGTCGGAACATCTCATCACTGCAGAGGAATTTGAACAAATTGTTGATGCTCCGTATATGAATGTCATCCAGGACGAGAAGTGCCCCGGTTTCAAGATGGGGGTAAAGGCAGTAGTATTCGAGATCCGGGAACGGATATGCATGTGGGCCATCAATGACAGCAAGCTGCAGCTTTTCGTCGAAATGGTGCTGCGGGAGCGTACGTTGGGATGGGCCTTCTACAAACGAAACAACGCCTTCTCGTAACAGCGGAGATCGGCGCACGTTTACAATGCTCCCGCCTATATCAAGCGCAAACGCAGTGTGGTGCTCACTCAAATGAGAAAGCAACAGAGTGGTAGCGCCGCAGCCTGTTTCCACCGATCGTCGAATCCGGGAACGAATACTGGTGTGCCTGGCAATTGCGCTCAGCGCTTCGCGGGATACAGTCCCCGCACCATGCAGGATCGCCTGGACTTCCAGAATGTCTTTGAGAACCTCAGGTCTGGTTGGTTTCATTGCGCCGCGTCATATCTCCAATCCAAGCCATTTCATCCGAATGCCGACAAACGGCAGCGCGGATGAAAGCCGTCGTCCGCTCCGGCATTTCGATATACGTCAGTTGAATCCGTGCGATTGGCTTGCCTATCGTTATCAGATAACCGTGCAAATTCGGCAGCGCCGAAATCTCCGAGGCCAGCACAGTGCTTTGTGTCGTGCGGTGCCAAGCCTCCTGCGTGCCATGGCTGCCGGAGAGCGGGTTATCCCAAGAGAAATTCCGGCTTCGGCTCTGGTCCAAGCGTTCCAGTTCCTGCGTACCCAGCTCGTGCTCGAAGTACCTGGCGGTTTCCGTGTCGCCCGCGGCAAGAATGAGCTTGGTTGAAAAGCACGACAGCAGGACCTGCGCCTCGTCGTGGCCGTAGCTGGAGCGCAGTTGCGCCATCGTCTGCAAACCCGCAACGACAGCGCCGCCGTACTTCCGCAATTTCGTCAACCCGCTGCGCAGCGAATCCACCTTGCCGAGGCTGTCCCATTCATCGAGGACGAACCACAGGCGACGGCGCGGCTCCTCTGGTAACGAGAGTGTTTCCACGATCGCCAGGTCGAGCCATGTGGTGATGACCAGACGCAGCATGGCCATCTGATCGTCGCGGTAAACCAGGTAAAGCCATCGGGTGTGCTCCTGGTTTGCGGTCTGCCGCACCCATTCCCGGACGGAGAACGATCCGCCTTCGGGCAGATAGCGCCACGCATTCAGGTACGTGCTGCAGATAACCCGCGTGTTGGCGAGCATGCGTTCGTTCCCGCGCACGGTCAGAATCGCAGCTGCGGTGCCGGCCAATGTCCGCCCGAGCTCCTCGGCGTCGGCCGCCATCACCAAGCGGAGCAACTCGGCAATGGAATGCCGACGTCGCTCCCATAGCGCACGGAGCACCTCCGCAAATAATGTTTGAGCGTAAAAATGCCACTGCTGCGCTTCGCCTTCCACATCCGGGATCGTGGCCTTGGCCAGGCGCTGACAATCGTACGCCCATTCGATCTCGGCGAAAGGCGACCAGCCCACGTCGCGGTCATCGAACGGATTCAGGATGAGCGAATCGTCGTCACCAAAACGCGACAGATAGGCGCCACCGGGGTCGGCGATCAAAGCCGGTTGCTGACGTGCCGCCACGGTGCGTAATAGGGCAGAGATTGCCTGTGATTTGCCGGACCCGGTTTTCCCAGCGATCAGGAAGTGCTGGCATTCATCCGCCGCCGGTATCGAAACTCCGCCCCAGTGAATGAGACCGGCATCTGATTTTTTGATTTGCAGTGCCGTCACGTGCACCAGCCGGGAGCCGCGTAACAGTTTTATGCCCTGCGATGCGGCTACATCCACGTGAAAACTCTGGCCGGTCAGTTTGGGTGTCCATGCCAGCCACCGCCATGGGCTGTCGGCGCGGATCTGCGACAAGCCTCGTCCGGCAAGGCTGACCGCTCCCAGGATCGGCAGAAAATAGATCTCCTGCCAGTGGAATCCGCTATTCCGAAACTCGTATACGAATATGCCGAGGAAGGCTCCGGTTAGTACCCACCGCGCATACTCCCACCAGATAAACCGCCGCCCGCGAAAAAAGGAAATGATCGTCCCCGGCGTCAGGGCTATACTGAATACCCCCGCGATCGCGAGGCCGAGTGTCCAGCCGAGAAGTTTCGACAAAACGGAAAAGATGATCTGCCAATCGCGCTGCATTTATTAATTCAGCGGTCTCTACCAGGTTGCGCGGTTGTGTGCTTTCGCGGTGCCGCCGGAGTGGTCGAAGACGGCTGTGGCGAAACCTGAACAGAAGCTGCCGGTTGTTTCGGCAATTCAACCGGCGCTGCGATCCAGCGATGGTAAAGAATGCCCATCACAAACCCAATTCCCAGCGCTCCGACGCAGAGAACGGCGATGGTCCGGTACAGTTCCTTCCCTAGCCCGTTCATCTGGGCGCGAATGTGATCCCCGGCATTCTGCAGATTTGATTTCATGGACCGGAGCGCTTCATTGACGCGCGGAACCACGCCCGTTCTCGGATTCGCAAAATCGTCAAGCGCGTCCGAAAGCTCTTTACTCGCGTGGCGCAAGGTCGTAGCTTGGATGCCAATCGCCTCGGCCACGGCTGGCAGACCTGTCTGATGAAACTGCTGCCGCAGGCTTTCACCGAGCTTGGCCGCAATCGCTTCGGCGCTGATGCCTTTGGCAATCTCCTCGGGTAATTTCGCGATTCGCGATTCGAGTTGCTTCTGATACGTGATGCTGGCCTGGTGCACAGCCTGAATGGACTCGATGCTGCGGGCGAGAACCTGGGCGAGCTGCTCGCGCTCGATGGCCACCTGTCCCGGCGCCCGCTCGATCAGCACCGCCAGAAACTGCATGGCCCGGAGAATTCGCAGCATCTCATCGTTCTCCGGCAGGCTGCGGCAGTGGGACAGTTCGCGGTAGTAATCGGCCCGAAGGTCTTCCGGAAGAGCATTCGCGATTCGGTCGATCAGATCCGCTGACGGAAGCGGCTGCCCGTTTATGGGCTGAGGCTGGGCGCTCATGGTAGCAGCAGCTCCTTCGCCTTCTCGAACTCCGCAAATAACCGCCGCCGGTACGCCTGCGCGCGCATCACAATTGATGCCTTCTGCAGCTCGTCAACCTGCGTTTTTCGTTCGGCGACCTGGCCTAACGTGACGCCATGCTGGCGTGCGGGATTCTCCAGATCGGCGAGTCGGAATTCCATGCTGATGACCACCGGCTGGAACACTTCCCGAAACCGGCGCGCTTGTTCGCTGTTGTGCCAGTACGACAGATCCGAATGCGGTGTGGCCGCGTTCTCCACGATCAGGTAATCGACGCGGTCCTGGAGCCGGTTCGCCCAGGTCAGCACACTTTCCACGCTCGCCGGGTCGGAGGTAATGATGCCGATCGCAGTGAAGCCGATTCCCTGCTCCGCCACGTCCTCGTACATCGTGTCGAACCATTCGTGCGCCACCTGGCCAGAGCCCGCACCCATATCGGCCAGAATGACCGGCGAGCCTTCGTCGAGATAATCGATGAACGCGTCGAGGCCTGCCGGCGTGTGGATATTGATCTTGCGAGCCGCGCCGTTGAAATAGTGCTTCAGACTGCCGCGCGCCTTGTTCTCAGTATCCAGGTCCAGCAGCGTGAACGGAATCTGGTTCGCCTCGAACCATTCCGCGAGCGCCAGCATGCAACCAGTCTTCCCAGTTCCTCCCTTCCCTCCCATCGTGAAGACCACCCGTTTCGTTTGTGGCTTCGCCTCGGTGCTCCTGCCCTTTTTCTTGACTTCGGTACTGCTCACTGCGGTTTACCCCTCTTGGTTCGTCCCTGGAGCGAGCTGTAAAGGCTCACTCTCGTTGTATTCGAATTTTGGCTTTGGTGCTTTCTCCGGCGGGCGTCGCCGTTTCAGCGCCTCGATCCGCGCCCGCACATCCGCTTCCGTATCAGCGACTCCAGCGGGGCCGGCCGTCGCCGCGGTTTCCGGCTCCATCATTGGTGGCAGCTCGACTGGCGGCTGTCTCTGCCGGCGCCGCGCCCGGACCTGGACAAATGCGTGAATCGTACTCGCCGCCACCGTCACCTTCAAGTGCTCGGCAAAGAACTCGGCGATTTCCTGATACGTCCGCCCTTTGCGTCGCAACTGCCGGATCACTTCCAGGTGCGGCTCCAGCTTCGATCTCGGCGGCTTTTCGGGGATCTGATCGAGGAGCGTGCGAAGCCTTTCATCCATGCCGTGTCCTTTTCGTTTTCGAGTTCATTCGAGGAAATCTGCCTCTGTTCGGCACGTGTTTACCGGAGCTGGTCATTAAATCCGAATCATACTACAATCAACTCGAATGCGGTTGGATGACATTCGAGGTTGTCCGATTCTATCCGACTATTCTCTCACCATGCAGCTTACCCTCGATCTTCCCGACGAGCTTTGCGCTGCCTTGGCCGCCTCCGGCCCGGACCTGCCCCACGCCATCCTTGAAGCTACAATGCAGGTCTATGCCTTTCTGAAAGCGCATGGGGTTCCACTCCAGTATGGCCTTGCGGATCTGGAACACGACCCGCAAGATGGCGATGCGATTCCTTGGCCTCCTGCAGCATGATCGTCAACCACCAGCAACTGGCTATGCGACTCAGCCCCAATTCCCCGATAATGGAAGGGGAAGCCGGTTATGCAGATTACCCTCGACGTTTCCGAGGACATTGCGCGTCAGTTTGCTGTCAATCCGGAAGACATGACGCGGGCCGCACTCGAAGCGCTCGCTATCGAAGGCGCCCGCTCCGGCAAGCTGACTACCGAACAGGTTCGACGTCTGCTGGGCTTTGGGACACGCTACGAGGCCGATGGATTTCTGAAGCAGCACCAGGTGTTTTACCGGCTGACCCCCGAAGATGTTCAGCGGGATGCGACGGTGGCTTGGGAATTTAGCCAATGCTCGTCATCGCCGACACCTCCCCGCTCAACTACCTGATCCTGATTGATGCCGTCGAACTACTCCCGCGCCTGTACCAGCGGGTTGTGCTTCCCCACGCTGCGTGGGACGAGTTAAAGCATCCCGGCGCGCCGGCTGCTGTTTCCAGATGGGCGAATTCCCTGCCCCCGTGGGTGGAAGTCCAACGAGCACCGAATTCCGCTCAGTCGGACCCCGCTCTGGCCTCGCTTGGAGGCGGAGAACGCGAAGCAATTGCCCTGGCTGAGCTGTACCGGGACCAGACAGAAGTTCTCTTGTTGCTGGACGAAGATGCTGCCCGCAAACAGGCCGCTGCCCGGTGTATCGCGGCTACGGGAACGCTCGGTGTTCTGAAATCCGCTGCGGCGCATGGCTGGATCGATCTCGCGGAGTTCTTTACGCGTCTTCGGGGCACAAATTTTCGTGTGTCGGACATCCTGCTCCGGCAATTGCTTGATGCGGATGCCCAGCAGAAAAAACAGCGTGCTGCAGACCCGGAGGGCCGATGAGCGGCTCCGTCCGATTCCACCTATCCCGCGGCGGGCGCTTCCCAGATGGCAGGCTCGGACCCGAGCCGGGCACTTTCTTTGGGCGATAGCTATGAGTAAGCCTTTGTTCGAGGATCAGGCTGCTTACGAAGCGCTAGGGCGCTTGCTCGACATTGCCCGCCGCGATACCGGCCAGTCTCGACGCGTTGCCGATTTCCTACTCGCCTGGCACAACGCCGCAGAAAATGGCGGATGGGACCCGACCGACCTCTGGAACGTAGATACCGCCATTGCTGACGACATGCTCACGGTCCTCCGATTGATCCGGGAATCCAACCGGTACCCAGGCGATATCGGTTTTGAAAAGGAAATTCAGGCCGTGTGGCGAGTCTGGAGAAACGGCGGAAAGGCCTCGCCGGCATGAGCACATGTCTGCACTCTGAAATTTTGCAGCAGCTTGCTGCACAATTGCCTCACTGTCCCGGAGGACGGCCGTGCTGACGATCCGCGCCATGTCCAACGGGCAGGGCTATTCGGCGCGCCACCTGGAGCACAGCGACTATTACGCCGAAGGGGAGCGCGTTATCGGCCAATGGCAGGGCCGCGGCGCGGAGCTGCTCGGCCTCTCAGGCGACGTGAGGTCGGATCAATTCGAGGCCGTTCGGCAGGGCATCGATCCCCAGACCGGTGAATTCCTTCGGCAGCGCCAGAGCGCCGATCGCGTGGCCGCCGATGGCACCACCCAGAGCCACGGCCGCAATCTCTACGATTTCACCATTTCCGCTCCCAAATCCGTTTCCATCATGGCCGAGCTGGGCGGCGACGATCGGCTCATACAAGCTCATCAGAAGGCAGTGGGAGAAGCTTTGAAGGAATTGGAATCCTACGCCGCCACGCGCGTGCGGCAGGATGGGGCCAACGCGGACCGCACCACCGGCAACCTGGTGATCGCCGTCTATCACCACGACACCAGTCGCGAGCTCGATCCCCAGCTCCACACCCACGCCGTTGCCGGCAATATAACGTGGGACGGCACGGAGGGCCGATGGAAGGCGCTGCAGGCCTCCGATATCTACGAACGGCGCGCCTACCTCACCGAGGTCTACCGCAATTCGCTCGCGCGTGAAGTGCGCGGCCGCGGATACGAGATTGAAAACCGGCGTGACGCAAAAGGACAGGATGCCGGATTTGAGATTCGTGGCGTGTCCGATGCACTGCTCGAAAAATACAGCCAACGTAGCCGCCAGCGTGATGACGCGATCGAAGAGTTCACGACCAAAAATGGTCGCCGCCCCACCGACAACGAAGTCGCGGTTCTGGTCCGTGAATCGCGGGCTGACAAGCTGCTGGAAATTTCGACGGCCGAGGTAAAACAGCGCCAGAGCGCGCGGCTAAGCCCGGAAGAGGTCCAGACCATCACCGGACTCAGAGAAAACGCTCTGAGGGCCGGCAACGGGCACGGCAATGGCAAAGAAAACGCCTCCCCTTCCCTGCTCTACGCGCAGGAACACATTTTTGAGCGGGTTTCGGTCGCCCGTGACCACGAGCTGCTCACCGAAGCTTTGCGCCACGGCCGCGGCCGGATCGCGCTCGAGGAAACCAAGGGCGTGCTTCAGCTCGATGAATCCTCCGGCCAGGTGTTCCGCGCGGGCCATGAGATCGCCACGCGCGAGAGTCTGGACCGCGAGCGCCAAATGGTGGCGACCGTTAACCGGGGTGTGGCGCGTTTCGAGCCGCTGGGTGATGGCAAATTCGTAGCCTCGGACCGCCTCCGGCCCGAGCAAAAGCACGCTGTAGAATTCGTGCTTTCTTCCCGCGATCGCGCTGTCAATATCCGCGGTGCCGCTGGCACGGGAAAAACGGCCACGTTGCAGGAACTCAATCGCGGCCTGGTCGAAGCTAAACGGGAGGTCCTGGCCGTTGCGCCCACCATGAGTGCCGTCGAAGAGTTGCGCAACGTCGGTTTCTCGGATGTGACCACCATTCAGCGATTGCTCCAGGACCAGCGTGCGCAAACCGAAGCTCGTGGCAAAGTCTTGATCGTCGATGAAGCGGGCATGGTCTCGGGCCGACAGATGGCGGAGTTGCTCCAACTCGCCGAACGGCAATCGGCGCGGGTCATCTTCAGCGGCGATACCCGGCAGATTCAGAGCGTCGAGGCCGGCGATGCCCTGCGCGTTCTCGAAAAGGAATCCCACCTGAAAAGCACCTCGCTGTCGCAGGTGCAGAGGCAGACTGCACAGGATTACCGCGAGGCGATTCAGGAGTTGCGCCGGAACCCGGAACGCGGCTTTGAAAAACTGGATCAGATCGGCGCGGTTCGGGAAGTCGGATGGGGAGATCGGGCCCGGACCGTGGCGCAGGCATGGCGGGAGGCCGGAGCACAATTGAATGGCAAAGGCGAACGCAGTAACGTGCTGGTCGTGTGCGCTACGCACGAGGAAATAGGAAACGTGACCGAAGCGATTCGCGCGGAACGAAAACGCTCTGGCGGACTGGGGGAAAGCGCACGTGTGGATCGCCTTGTTCCACAGAACTACACCACGGCCCAGAAATGCGAGCCCCGAAATTTTCGTGCTGGCCAAGTCCTGGTCTTCCACCGGGCCACGAAAGACGTGGACAGAAACGAAGCGCTCGAAGTGGTGCGCGTGGGAAAACACAACATCGTGGCGCGTGATCGAGCGGGCATGGAACGCGAGCTGACGAGCAAGCAGGCCAAATGTTTCGAGGTTTATGAGCGCCGCGCGATCGAAGTGGCGCCGAACGACAAGCTGGTGCTCACCGCGAACCGGCGGGAGCCTGGCTTCCGCGCGACGAACGGCGAGACGGCTACCGTCTCCCGCGTGGATGAACAGGGCCGAATCGAATTGCGGGATGGGCGCACGCTGCCGGCAAACTACCGGCATTTCGATTACGGCTATGCGGTCACTGCACACCGAAGCCAGGGCAAGTCGGTGGACGCGGTGGTGATCTCGGGCGATGCGATGAAGAAAGAGCTGTTTTATGTGGCGGCCTCACGGGGGCGGGAAAGCGTCACGGTGGTAACGAGCGATAAAGATTTGCTGCGGCAGTCGGTAGCGCGATCCGGAGAGCGGCAGTCAGCATCGGAGCTGGTACGGAAGATGGGCAGGGATCAGCCGAGGCTGAAGCGATTAGGATTGCAACGGGGTGTACACCGGGGGCCGAGCGCGGCGCGGGAGATGGCACGCCAGGCGGCCTGGCATGAGATGGAACCCGGTATGAAAACTCCGGCACAACAACAGGAGATCAAGCGCGAGACGCCATCGCGAGAGCGCGGACATGATTATGGCTTCAGCAGATGAAAAACCGTGGGGGGTAGATACGGCCTCGCGGGTATATGGGCTGCAGGTGATTTTGTTGAAACGAGTGTACGTGCTGCCGTGGACGCAATTTTTGTATGCAGAGGGGACAAGTGAGGAAGTGCAAGCATTCTTCAGCACGCATGACGTGGTGGTGAAGGGGAGTGGTCTGGATTCGCTACTTGCGGATTTTGCATCTCAGCAGATCACGGTTTTGAAGGAACCCGCCAGAGTGGACAAGTTTGCCAGTTCTGCTGGGCCGCGTATCTCTGAATTGGAAGTCCGGCGGGTAGAGCCGGAAACTTCGGAGTGAGGGGTTTGGTTTTAGCTTCATTGGAATGGTTTCTGGGGGAACGGGGTGAAGCCGAAGGCGAGGGGAGAGGGGCGTAAGCCCTTCTCCCCTTTCACCGCTTTCCACAAATTCACAGGGCGAAGCACTCCGACTACCTGTTCTGCTATATGAACTAAATACATGTATGGTGTGGTGTTTCAGCGGGATTCTTGTGTGGTGTTTCAGCGGGTACCGCTGATTGCATGTGTGGTGTTTCAGCGGGATCTAACTACTTGGAAAATCAGGCGAGGTGTGGTGTTTCAGCGGGCAGTTTTAGACATGTGTGGTGTTTCAGCGTGGAAAACATCGAATATCCCCAGCGGTTGTGCACAGGACGCTCCGATCAGCGGCCTATAGCCCTGGGGTTGACCGAGGGTGGACAAGCGCGGATTTCAAGGCTGCCCTTCGGTGTTGCGAAATTGAGAGCGGGCCAGCACGTCTTAAGCTTCTTCAGCTCGCGGAGAACGTCCTTTCGGAAATTCTGAACGGTGTTATTGTCATTCGCCAGCTCAGGGTCGGCGCCGAACTGAATATAGAGCCGTTCCCAGGAGAGCCGCTCCGGTTTTTTCTTCTGGCTGTAAAGCGAGAATGTCTTGTACGAAAGCCACATGTACAGGTCCAGGCCGAGAGGCGACCGCCGCATGGACTTCAGAATCCGCATGTCGAGAGGCACGGGGTGAGCGATGATCTCTTTGAACAATTCCTCTCCAAGCAAAATCCAGCTTTGCCAGAGCGTGTCCTGTTCCGGACGGTGATAGTCCCACCACAGGACCGTCTGCGGGGCGAAACGGCCGCCGGTGGACACCTTCTTCGTCTTATCCTCGTAGATCATGTCAACATGGCAGTTGAATAGACGGTCGATCTGGTGCTTGAGCCGGGTCCTGTCTCCCCGGCTCCCGCCACTGTCGCTATAGAGGCCCAACTCGCGCATGAAGGCGGCCAATGAATTTCCGAGAGTGAGCTTTCGCTCCTGCGTGCGGATAGCTTCGGTGCACACCCATGCCATGAGGAGCCGTGGCAGATTGCCATAAGGAAGCTTGTTGTCGCCGCCGGCGATCATTACGAGCTTGTACGGCCCGTTCTGGCGCTTGTACTGAAGGCGGTTGCCGGGGTTGGTTCTAGGCAATGAGCAGAGCGTCAGCAGACGGGCCATGAAGCCCATGTCAGTATTCGGGTCGTCGGCGATGCCGGCCAGAGCATCAATCTGTTTTATCCGGGTGAAGTGGTGTTTTCCTTGAATCGTGAGCGCCTTGGATTCAGGCACGGTTTGCAGCAGCGGGGCGAGATCTTCCATTCCAGGCAAAATCTCGCCGACGCGTGTAAGTCCCCTGCCCTTTCCGTCAGCCATGCTCAATTGTCCCCAACCGGCGCGATCTCCGGCTTCCCATTCTTTGCAAAGAGGTCATTCAACGCCTCGGCAAGCAGGCCCTGAATTGTGGTGTCCTTTTCGGCAGCTAAAAGTCTGAGTTGTTTCTTGACCTCCTGTGGGAAGTACCCCGTCACATTCGATCTGGTGGCACGCCCAGGCCGGTAATGAGGATTCTCTGGATACTTCTTTGCGGGTATTGATTCGGACTCCGTGACCGAACTCGCGTGCCGCGCTGGTGTCTTGGCGCTGGCCTGCTGCATCACCTGCCGCAAGTCAGCGGCTCTTCGCGCCATGAGTGTTTACTCCTTTATTGGTTTCTGAGTTCAAGAGTTCACACATAAACCTGTAAACCTCCTCAGTCTCGCAGGCTGCTTTGCCGGTAGGATCGTATTCCTGGGCCGTCAGCCCTAAAGCACCGGCATCGGTGAAAGCAGCTCGATAGCCCAATGCGGTTGGACACACAGCTAAGCCAAGGGATGTGATTACCTCCGCAGCCTGTGCTCCTTTCGATCCCCGAGGAGGAACCCCATTGAGAACCGCCGCTATCGTCTGCTTCCCGGCATACCGGATGAGATCCAGAGTGGTCGATACAGTGTCAAGGTCAAAGATGGCCGGCCGGCAGGGTATCAATACCAACTCGGCCGCTTTCGCCGCCGCCATGGCTGCCTGTTCAGCTCGCGGTGGCGTGTCGATAAAGACCAGATTCGCGCCGCCTTCCTCGGCACATTTTAAAACCTGGGGTAACCGGGCCGGTTGGGCGGAGACAACGACCGGCGTATCGGACTCCCTTCGGTCACTCCAGGTGCTTGCAGTGGCTTGCGGATCGAGATCCACAACCGCCGCGGTTCTGCCCGCTCGTTGCGCAGCTACAGCAAGTGATAGCGCCAGGGTCGTTTTACCCGTACCTCCTTTTTGAGCCACGATCGCAACAACGTGCATCTGTGTCGAACTCCTTTGCGAGTTCATGAGTTTACACATTTTCTCATAAACATAGATGCTTGTGAATCGGGTTAGCAAGCATTTTCTTGAGAACCGGCTCCAAAGAACTTCCGCCTCGTCCGGT
>Ga0070738_10004183_pt1 | contig 17703 bp, 15 predicted proteins | sample Coa_R2_2_FD_66446 | JGI IMG/M metagenome (GOLD analysis project Ga0070738, IMG submission 66446) | Surface soil microbial communities from Centralia Pennsylvania, which are recovering from an underground coalmine fire - Coalmine... | ecosystem: Environmental > Terrestrial > Soil > Unclassified ...
CAGCCTCGGAGGACGCCGTCATCGCCGGAACCCGGCGGCCACCTCGGCCGCGAACCAGTCGAAGAAGTCACGCCGGGCCTGCCCGCGCCCCGCGTTCCAGTCGGGCACCACGAACTCGTCGACGCCCGCAGCGGCGTAGGCGGCCATCAGCTCGCGCAGCTCCGACGCGCTGCCGCCGATGGTCGCCGGCCAGCCCGCCGACGGCGCGGGGGCCACGGCCGGATCGGCGGGGACGACGACCGCCTGGGCCGAGCGGCGGATCGTGGCGGGGTCGCGGCCGGCGGCGTGGCAGTGGCGGTCGAGCACGGCGCCCTTGCGGGCAAGCACGTCCGGGGTGCCCCACGTGTTCCACTCGTCGGCCCACCGGGCGGCGATCCGCAGGGTCACCCGCTCGCCGCCTCCCCCGACGAGCAGCGGCAGGGGCTGCTGGAGCGGCTTGGGGTCGAGCGGCGCATCGAGGAGCTCGTAGAAGCGGCCGTGGAAGGTGGTGCGAGGCCGGTCGAGCAGCCCCCGCAGCACCTCGCAGGCCTCCTCGAGGCGCGCCAGGCGCTCGCGGACCGGCGGGAGGGTGATGCCGTAGGCCCGGTGCTCGTTCTCCTGCCACCCGGCCCCGATGCCGAGCACCAACCGGCCACCGCTCAGCTGGTCCACGGTCGCCGCCATGTTTGCCAGCACCGCGGGGTGCCGGTAGGTGTTGGAGGCCACGAGCGAGCCGATGCGGACCCGGGGCACGCTCGCCGCGAGAGCCCCGAGCACGGCCCAGCACTCGAGCGTGGGCACGTCGAGCGGCGGGGCCGCCGGCATGAAGTGGTCCGCCACCCAGATGCCGTCCCACCCGGTCGCCTCGGCGTGCACGGCCAGGTCGAAGAAGTCGTCCCAGCTCTGCCTGGTCGTCGGCCACACACTGAAGCGCACGCCGTCCTCCTGTCCCTACGAGCCCGCCGCCGCCGCGGCGCCGCGCACGGAGGCCGTGCGGGGCGCCCCACCGGGCGAGGTCCCCGGCTCGCCCGGTCCCTGCCACGGCGTGACGTCGTTGTACCGGCACAGGCGCCACCCGCCCTCGGCGAGCTCCCACTCGGTGAGGGACGCGTGCTCGGTGCGCAGGAGGCCCCGGGACCGGCGGGTCCGGTCGACGGCGAAGAAGGCCAGCACCGTGGCCTCGATCACGCCAGCGTGGCACGCCAGCACCACCCGACCCCCCCGATGGCGGGTGGCGAGCCGCGCCACGCAGGACGCGGCACGATCCACGAAGCCAGACCAGCTCTCGCCACCCGGCGCCAACGGCGTCGTGGGGTCGCGGTCCCAGTCGGGCTCGCCGAAGCGCGCCGAGAACTCGGCCCACGTGACGGCATCGGCTTCCCCCGGGTGGAGCTCGCACAAGCCGCAGTCCGTGACCACCCGGAGGGAGCCACCGTCGGGCCGCTCGAGCACGGGCGCCAGGATCTCGGCCGTGGCCACGGCGCGCGCCAGCACCGACGAGTACAGCGCATCCACCGGGCCGAGCTCACCCGTGCGGGCCAGCCGGTCGCGCAACGCCTCCACCTGGCGCACGCCGGTGCCGGTCAGACCGGTGCAGCCGCGGCGACCGCCCACGACGCCGTTCACGTTGCAGGCCGCCTCGCCGTGGCGCACGAGCACCACCCGGGTCGCACCCGGCGGTGTCGGCGGGGCCGCACGGACGCTGTCGGGCGGCCCCCTCAAACCAGGTCCCCGACGAACCGCTCCAGCTGGCGCAGCGAGCGGCACTCGACCACCGCGTCGCAGTGGACGGCGTACTCGCCGATGATGGAGTCCCCAGAGCTCCAGTAGTCGCGGGGCTCGGGGTTGAGCCAGTAGACGTGGCGCGCCTTGCGCTGCAGCTCCTCGACCACCCACGCCTCCGAGGCGTGGTAGTTGTTGCGGGCGTCCCCGAGCAGCAGCACGCTCGTGCGCGAGGTCACCTGGTCCCCCCACCGCTGGTGGAACACCGACAGTGCGTGCCCGTAGTCGGAGTGCCCGTCGACCCAGATGACGTCGGCCTCCGTGTTGATGCGGTGCACGGCGTCGGCCGGGTCCTCGACCCCGTCGAAGAACCGGGTGACCTCGTCGATGCCGTCGACGAACACGAAGCTCCGCACCTTCGAGAACTGGGAGCTGATGGCGTACACGAGGTGCAAGGTGAAGCGCGCGAAGGAGGCGACCGATCCTGACACGTCGGCGATGACGAAGATCTCGGGCTTGGCCGGCCGGGGGTGCCGGTAACGGGGCTCGACGGGCACGCCGCCGGTCGACAGCGACCGGCGGATGGTGGCCCGGAAGTCGAGCGGGCCCCGCCTGCCGCTGCGCCGCTTGCGGGTGAGCCGCACGGCCAGCTTGCGCGACAGCGGGTGCAGCGCGCGCTGGAGCGCGTCGAGCTCCTCGCGGCTGGCGTGCATCATGTCGACGTCCTCGGGCAGCGGCTTGCGGACGGAGCGGGCCAGGGCGCCGGCCCCGCGATCTTCGACCAGCCGCCGCCGGATCTCCTGCTCGACCGCCCGGCGGAGCTGGTCGATGCGGACCCGGTACTCGTCGGCAGCCAGGCGCTCCTCGAGGGGGGTGAGGCCCTTGCCGGCCGGGGTCGACGCCCGGGCCGCCGCCATCAGCTCCTCGAAGACCCCGTCGAGGTCGAGGTTCCGCAGCGTCCGGTACAGGTAGTACGTGCCCCCGACGGGGCGGCCCGGCTCCATGCCGGCGTAGCGGGTCACCGCCTGGCGGGCCACCATGGTGACGAGCCCGGGGTCGCCGGTGAACAGCGCCCGGTAGAGGAGGGCTGCCAGCTCTTCTGGGGTGAGGCCCGACCCGCCCCCGCCGGACCCTTCGCCCCGCTGCGCGGTGCCGGCCGGTCCGGGCTCGCCGCCGGGCTCCTCCTCACCGCCACCACCCGCGCCGCTCTCGGGGGCGTGCAGGCGCGGGGCAAAGTAGATCTCGAAGGCAGTCTCGAAGGCCCGCCAGTGCGAGCTCGACTTCACGAGCGTGGCCGCCAAGGCGTACTTGAGCGCCTCGCGGTCCTCCAAAGGGACGTGGTGCACGGCCTCGGCCGCGTCGAGGTGCTCGGTGAGCGACACCGGCAGCCCGGACTGGCGCAGCTCGGCGACGAACCCGTTCAGCAGGTCGAGCACGACAGGGCTCCGGCGACCCTCAGGCCTCCGCGGACAAGAGCTCCTTGGCCGCGCGCTCGATGTCGGTCTGGTACTTGAGCAAGATGTGCAGCGTGTCGCGTGCCTGGGCGGCATCGATCGACTCGATGCCGAGCAGCACCAGCGTGCGGGCCCAGTCGAGCGTCTCGGAGACCGAGGGCGCCTTGCGGAGCTCGAGGGTGCGCAGCGAGCGGACGATGCGCGCCACCTGGTCGGCGAGCTCCTCGGTGATGCCCGGGATCTTGGCACGGACGATGTCGCGCTCGCGCTCGAGGTCCGGGTAGTCGATGTGCAAGAAGAGGCACCGGCGCTTGAGCGCCTCGGACAGCTCGCGGGTGTTGTTCGAGGTGAGGAACACGAGCGGGAGCTGCCGGGCGCGCACGGTGCCGAGCTCGGGGATCGACACCTGGAACTCCGAGAGGATCTCGAGCAGCAACGCCTCGGTCTCGAGCTCGACCCGGTCCACCTCGTCGATGAGCAACACGACCGGCTCCTGTGCACGGATCGCCTCGAGCAGCGGGCGGGTGAGGAGGAAGTCCTCGGAGAAGATGTCCTCTTCGAGCTCCTTCCACGACACGCCGCGGCCGTCGCCGGCTGCGGCCGTGAGCGCCGGCTCGGCTGCCGGCCCGCCCGTCGCCAGCTGGCCGGCCTGGATCCGCAGGAGCTGCTTGCGGTAGTTCCACTCGTAGAGAGCCTTGGACTCGTCGAGCCCCTCGTAGCACTGCAGCCGGATGAGCCTGCTGCCCGTCAGCTCGGCCACCGACTTGGCAAGCTGGGTCTTGCCGGTGCCCGCCGGACCCTCGACCAGCACCGGCTTGCTCAGCCGGTCGGCGAGGAAGACGACCCCCGAGATGCCCTCGTCGGCCAGGTAGCCGACGCCGGCCAGCCCGGAACGGACCTCGCCGACCGACGCAAAGCGCGCCGGGCCCGCCTCGGGCAGCCCCAGCGCCGCCGGGGGCGCACCGGGGGGCGCGACGGCAGATCCTGCTGCCTCCTCACCTCGGGGGCTCTCACCTTGCGGGCTCATCGCCGCACCTGCCCTTCTCCTCGTACGACCCATTTCACACAGGTCAGCTCGCGAAGCCCCATCGGGCCGCGCGCGTGCAGCTTCTGCGTCGAGATGCCGACCTCTGCACCGAGGCCGAGCTCGCCGCCGTCGACGAAGCGCGTCGAGGCGTTGACGAGCACGGCGGCGGCGTCGACCTCCCGGGCGAAGCGCTCGGCAGTGCCGATGTCCGAGGTCACGATGGCCTCGGAGTGCCCCGAGCCGAACCGGGCGATGTGGTCGATGGCCGCCCCCACGTCGTCCACCACGGCCACGCTCAGCACCAGCCCGAGGAACTCGGTTGCGAAGTCGTCGTCGGTCGCGGGGGCAACTCCCGGCAGGACGGCGCGGACCCGCTCGTCGCCCCGCAGCTCGACCCCGGCGAGCGCGCGGGCCACCCGCGGCAAGAACGCGTCGGCCACCGCTGCATGCACGAGCAGGGACTCCGCGGCGTTGCAGACGCCGGGTCGCTGCATCTTGGCGTTGACCACGATCTCCTCGGCCATGGCCAGGTCCGCCGCAGCGTCCACGTACACGTGGCAGTTGCCGCTGCCGTCGAGGACGTAGGGGACGGTCGCATGCTCGACGAGCGCTGCCAGCAGGTCGGGCCCGCCCCTCGGCACCAGGCAGTCGATGACCCCGCGCAGGCGCATGAAGGCGACTGCCGTGTCGCGGCTCGTGTCCTCGACCAGCAGCACGGCGTCCTCAGGAAGCCCCGCCTTGGCCAGGGCTCGCCGCAGCACCCCGACCACCGCGCGATTGGAGCGCAAGGCAGAGGACGAGCCCCGCAGGAACGCTGCGTTGCCCGCCTTGAGGCACAGGCCGGCGGCGTCGCTCGTGACGTTGGGGCGGTTCTCGTAGACGACCCCGACCACCCCGAGGGGCACCCGGACCCGCGTGACCGCCAGCCCGTTCGGGCGCACCCAGCCGTCGACCACCTCCCCGACCGGGTCGGGCAGGGCGGCCACGCTGCGCAGCCCTTCGGCCATGGCAGCCACCCGGTCCTCGTCGAGGCAGCCGGTCGACCGACGTGGCACCGGCGCCGGCGGCAGCTGCTGCTGCGACGTCGTGCCCGTTGGCCTCGAGCACCACGGCCATGTCTTCGACGAGCAGGTCCGCTGCCACGCGCAGGGCGTCGTCGCGCCGGGCCGACGACGACGAGGCGACGAGGCGCGCCGCAGCGCGGGCGCGCCCGCCCAGCCGGGCCAGCTCCTCGGGGGTCACCCCCTCAGCGTACCGCGGAGGCCTGCCCGGTCCCACGTGGGGCCAGGCGCCCGGACCCGTGTGGGGCGGGGGCGCCCCGGCGCCGCCGCCACCTGCGCCGGCTCGGCGGGACGGGCGGGCTCCGGACGCGGCCGCGTGAGGGCCGGGAGCGGCGGCCCGGCGATCAGGTGAGCACGACCAGGTCGTCGCGGTGCACGACCTCGCCCGCGAGGTCGTCGGGAAGAGCGCCGCTACGGCGGCCCACCCACTCGGAGGCCCGGGCCGAGGGCAGGCGGACGAGGCCCTTGGCGAAGACCCTGCCGTCGGGGCCGGCGATCTCGACCGCGTCCTCGGCCACGAAGCTCCCGCGCACGGCCGTCACCCCTGCCGGCAGCAGGGAGCGCCCTTCCTCGACCACAGCCCGTCGGGCACCGGCGTCGACCACGAGCGAGCCCGCTGAACCGAGGGCGAAGGCGATCCACAGCTTGCGAGAGGGCAGGCGGCGGCTCCGGGCACGGAACCTGGTGCCCGCGCCCGGCTGCCCCTTGGCCGCCGCAGCCAGCACCCCGGGGCGGGCCGCGTCGGCGATGACGGCCTCCACGCCCGACCAGACGGCGATCCTTGCCGCTGCCAGCTTGGAGGCCATGCCACCGCTGCCGACGTCGCTGCCCGGGCCGCCCGCCACCTGCTCGAGGCGGTGGTCGATCTCGAGCACCTCTTCGATGAGCGAGGCCGCCGACTCGGTGCGCGGATCGGCCGTGAACAGGCCGGGGGTGTCGGTCAGGAGCACGAGCAGCTCCGCGCCCGCCAGGTGCGCCACCAGGGCACCCAGCCGGTCGTTGTCGCCGAAGCGGATCTCCTCGTCGGCCACGGCGTCGTTCTCGTTCACCACGGGGACCACGCCGAGCTCGAGCAAGCGGGCCAGGGTCCGGCGGGCGTGCAGGTACTGGCGACGGTGGACGAAGTCGAGCGGCGCCAGCAGCACCTGGCCGGCGAGCAGGCCGTGGCGGCCGAGCCCGTCCTGCCAGGCCCGCATCAATCGGTGCTGGCCGACGGCGGACACTGCCTGCAGCACGCTCGGGTCGCTCGGCCGCGGCTCGCCGCGCCCGAGCGCCGCCCAGCCGACTGCGATGGCGCCGGAGGTGACGACCACCGTCTCCTCGCCGACCCGGTGGCGCTCGGCGATCTCGTCGGCCAATCGGTCGATGAGCGCCGCGTCGGGCTGCCCGCCGGCCGTGGTGACCGACGAGGAGCCGACCTTCACGACGAGGGTCCGGTAACCCCGGCGAGCGACGGTCATCGTCGGCGGCCGCGGCCGGTGCCCGCGGCGCCCTTGCGGCGGCGGGTCCGTGACGGCCGCTCGTCGCGACCGACGGCTTCGAGCTCGGCGCGCACCTCGGCGTCGTCCGCCGCGCTGTCGCGGTACCAGGTGAACGAGACGGCCCCTGCTCGCACCTCGTCGCCGTCGCGGGCCCCCGCCCGGGCGAGCGCCCGGTCCACGCCGAGGCGGCGAAGGCGGCGGACGGCCTCGGCAACGGCCCCCTCGTCGGTCATGTCCGAGAGCCCGACGGCCCGCTCCGCCGTCCGCCCGGTGACCGCCCAGCACCCAGGCCCGGCCCGCTCGACGGCGACCCCCTCGATGCCCTCGGGCACGGGCCGGTGGACGACGACGGCTGCTCGCCCGACGGGGGCCTCGGCTGCCCTCGCCCCTGCGACGAGCACGGCGAGGCGCCCGACGAGCTGTTGCATCCCGAGCCCGGTCACCGACGACACCCGGAGCTCCATCTCCGGCGGAACCCGATCCTCCAAGGGCGCTCTCCCGCCCGGCTCGCCTTCGCCGGGCCAGCCCCCGCCAGGCCCGCCTTCGCCAGGCCCACTCCCGCCGGGCTCGCCTTCGCCGGGCCGGCCCCCGGGGTTCCCCCCGGAGGCCGGGGCCCCTCTGCTGGGGACCGGCTCCGACGCGGCCCGGTCACCGGCCGGAGAGCCCACAGCCAGGTCGGCCCGCGAGCCCACCACCAGCCGCGGGCGCTGGAGCAGCTCGGGAGAGTACCGGCCCAGCTCGCCGAGCAGGATCCGGAGCTGTTCGGCCGGCGGGCGCTCGGCCGCGGGCGACAGGTCGAGCAGCACGAGCAGCACGCGGGCCCGCTCGACGTGGCGCAGGAAGCGATGACCCAGGCCCTTGCCCTCGGCCGCCCCCTCAACGAGGCCCGGCACGTCCGCCACCACGAGCTCGGTGACCTCCGTGTCGGGGTGCGAGGGGCGCCTGCCCACGCGCACGACCCCGAGGTGCGGCTGCAAGGTGGTGAACGGGTAGTCGGCGATCCGAGGCCTCGCCGCCGAAATGGAGGAGATCAGGGTGGACTTGCCGACGTTGGGGAACCCCACCAGGGCCACGTCGGCGGTGAGCTTCAGCTCCAGGCCGACCCAGCGCTCCTCGCCACGCTCCCCCTGCTCGGCGAAGGCCGGCGCCCGGCGCCGGTTGGTGAGGAAACGTGCGTTCCCCCACCCCCCACGACCGCCGCGGGCCGCCAGCCAGCGGTCGCCCGGCGACGCCAGGTCGCAGAGGACCGACCCGTCGCGGTCGTGGGCGACCGTCCCGACCGGCACCGGCACCACGAGGTCGGCACCGCGCGCCCCGTGCTTGCGCTTGCCCGAGCCGTGGGCACCGTCGGCCGCCCTGCGGTGGGGGTGGTCGCGGAAGGCGAGCAGCGACGCCTGGTTGGCCGATGCCACCAGCCACACGTCGCCCCCGCGTCCCCCGTCGCCCCCGTCGGGACCGCCCTTGGCCACGTGAGCCTCGCGCCGGAACGAGACCGCGCCGGCACCACCGTCGCCGCCCTTGGCGTGGAGCTGGGCCTCGTCGACGAACTCCGCCATCGAGGGGATCCTAGGAGCGCGGGCTGGCGGGCCACCGCTGCAGGGCGGGGCGCGGCCTGCCGGCGGCTCCTACGTCACGAGGCTCCCGCAGACCGGCTTGCCCTTGTTGAGCGGCAAGAACGCCGAACCCTCGAGCCTCACGAAGTACGAGCACGACGTCCTCGGGTTCTTGCCGAAGTCCTTGAGGCTGAGGTCGAGGGGCGCCGGCAGCAGGTTCCCGGCGGTGTAGCCCTTGAGGGAGCGAACGGCGCGCAGGAACGAGGACCTGGTGGGGTTCCTCCCGGCCCGCTGGAGACCCTGGATCCACAGGTCGGCAGAGATCCAGCCCTCCGTCCAGTTCAGGTTGGGGATGCCGGTGAAGTGCTCGTACTTCGCGAACGCCGCCTCCTCGCTGCGCGTCGCCGGGGTCTTCTCCTCGACCGGCACCTGGCCGACGGTGAAGATCCCACCCTGTGCCGCCTGGAGCGCCGAGGGGCTGTCGAGGACATCCTGGCCGTAGCCCACGGTGAGGATAGGGGCCTTGAGGCTCACCCCTTCCTGCTTGAGGGTCTCCATGAGGGCAAACGTGGTGTTGTCGAGCATCAGCGACAGGAAGCCGTCGACGTCGGCCTTCTTCATCGCCAGCGCGACGGACGTGACGTCCACCGAGCCGAGCGGGATGCTGTAGCTCTGGTACCCGACCTTCAGGCCCACGGCGGCTGCCGCCTTGACGAAGTCCTGCCCGGCCACATCCGAGGGCGGCTCGTTGGCGATCGCCAGCACCGCCATGTTCCTGGCGTGGACCAGCTTGGCCAGCTTCGGGAACACCGTGTTGGCCGGCGGCGAGGGGCCCTCGTCACCCAGCGTGGAGACCATGTTCGTGTTGGGTTGCTCGCCCCATTCGGGGCCGTCGGTCGGGAACCCGACCACGGGCACACCCTGTTGCTGCGCGACCTTGTAGGCACCGCCGCCGGTCAGGTCGGAGACGAAGATCAAGCCGAACGCGTTCTGGACCTCGATGAGGTCGCTCACCGCCGTCTGCGCGGCCGTGAAGCTCGTCTGATCGTCGCCGACGACCAGCTTGATCTTGCGGCCGAGCACGCCGCCGCGCGCGTTCTGGAGGTCGAAGCGAGCCTGGGCACCCTGGACGGCACCGTTGAAATTGGCGGCCGCCGCTCCCGTCTGAGAGGTGACGAGCCCGATGGTGATCTGGTGGGGCGTCACCCCGGGTGCGCCCCCCGAGGCCGCGCCCGCCGCGTCCGGGAGAAGCGTCGAAGCAGCGATCCCCCCGATCGCGACGGCCAGCGACAACACCGTCCATGCACTGCGGTCGACCAGCCGACGTCCCATGGCGGAGATGGTACGCGACTACGGGCCAGACGCACCGGGGTGGGCGGACCTGGCTCCACGTGGACGCTTCCGACGTGGCGCCCTCCCGGGCGCGCGAGGCGCCGCTGCGTCAGGAGATCTCGCCGGACACGTACAGGCGCCGCGCCAGGTCCGGCGGGATCGGGACGGTCGCGCCGTCGACCTCGAGCTCGACCGACCCTTCGCGGCCGACGGACACGACACTGGCCGTGGCGCCGGGTGTGAAACCGTTGGCGTCGAGGTAGGCGAGCAGCGCCGAGTCGAGCTCGACCTCCTCGCTGATCCGCCGCAGCAGCACCTTCCCGCCGGGTGGCACGTCAGCCAGCACCCGCTGCTCCACCGCGGGCAACTCCGAGCCGGCGCCCGGGATGGGGTTGCCATGCGGGCAGGTGGAAGGGTCTCCCAGCAGGACCACCAGGCGACGCTCGACGTCGTCGGAGATCACGTGCTCCCACCGGGCGGCCTCGCGGTGCACCTTGTGCCACTCGAGGCCGATCACGTCGACGAGCAGCCGCTCGGCCAGCCGATGGCGGCGGACCACCTTCTCCGCTACCGCCGACCCGCTGTCGGTCAGCTCGACCAGCCGGCCGGACCGCCGCACGTACCCCTCGTCCTCCAGCCGGTCGAGCATCTCGGACACCGACGGCGCCGAGCGCCCCAGGCGCTCGGCGATCCGGGCTTGGATTGCCGGCGTCCCCTCCTCCCCCAGCGTGTGCACCGTTTCGAGGTACTCCTCGAGCGGGGGGTGAAAACCGGCCTCCACGTCGCCACATCCTACCGCCCGCGGCACCCCGCGGGAGCGGTGCGAGCCGGCACCGGTCGGGGCTGCGGCGCCGGCCGCGGGCGGCGGCATCGGCGCGCCTGGACCCTACGATTGACCGGATGCCACGACCCGCCGCGACCGGCTCCGATCCCTCCGACCAGGCACGGATCGCGGCGCGCGAGCTCGGCCGGCGGATCGGGTCCGGGCCTCACGACGTCCTCGTGGCCCTGAGCCCGCCGCTGTCGGGCGTGGCGTCGCTGCTCGGTGCCGACGGGCCACCGCTCGACCTCACCACCCTTCCCTGGTTCCCCCGGTCGACCGCTTCCACCGAGCGCGCCGCCGCGTGGTCGATGCCAGTGGGCGGCCGCCGCGTCCTTCTGATGTCCGGCAGGCCCCACCTGTTCGAAGGCTTCCGCGTGGGCCAGGTCGCCCACCCCGTGCGCACCGCCATCGCCTGCGGCTGCCGGGTCGTCGTGCTGGCGGGCATGGCGAGCTCCGTCGCCCCGGGCCTCGTGCCCGGGCGACTGGTCGCGGTGCGCGACCACCTGAACCTGACCGGGCGGTCCCCGCTGGCAGGCACTCGCGCCGACAGCGCCCTCGGGCGGCCGTTCGTCGACCTGACCGACGCGTGGTCGCCGCGCCTGCGCGCCCTGGCTCACGGTACCGACCCCTCGCTCGGCGACGGCGTCTATGCCCAGGTCCTCGGCCCCGAGCTCGGCACCGCCGCCGAGGCCCGCATGCTGGCGGCCCTCGGCGCGGACATGGTCGGCACCTCGGGGGTCGTCGAAGCCGTGGCCGCCCGCCAGCTCGGGGCCGAGGTGCTCGGTCTCATGGTGGTGACCGGCGAGGTGCCGACGGCCGGGCCGGCGGAAGAGGCGGCGGAGCGAGCCGCGAAGGCGGCGACGGAAGCCGTGCCCTGGCTGGCGGCAGTCCTGCGGGCTGTGCTCGAGGAGGCCGGGCTCGAGGAGGCCGGCGCCGAACGCTGACGCCGAGCCCGGAGGTCGGCGGGCTCGGCGCCAGCCGCAGGCCGGGGGTGCCGGCGAGCCCAGGCGTCAGCCGGGGAGATCGTCGACCGGGCCGGACGTCAGCCCGGGAGGTGCGTCAGCCGGGGAGGACGTCGACGAGCTTGCGCCGGCGCCTGGTGCCGAACTTGACCACACCGTCGGCCAGGGCGAACAGGGTGTCGTCGCCACCCCGACCGACGTTGAGGCCCGGGTGGAACCTCGTGCCGCGCTGGCGGACGATGATGGCGCCCGCCGGGACTGCCGTGCCGTCGAACACCTTGACCCCGAGCCGCTTGGCCCTCGAGTCGCGGCCGTTCCTGGTGGATCCCCCGCCTTTGGTCTTGGACACGTGGAACCTCCTCGATTCGACGACCGGTCGGGCGTGCTCCCGGCCGGCACGCGGCCCGAAGCCCGCTCAGGACCCCGCCGAGATGGATGTGATCTCGACCGTGCTGTAGCGCTGCCGGTGGCCCCACCGCCGGCGCTGGTTGGTCTTGGGCTTGTAGGTGCCGCCCCGGATCTTCGGGCCCTTGGCCTCGCCCAGCACCCGGGCCGTCACCCGGGCACCGGCCAGCTGCCCCGGCGTGGCCAGCACCCGGCCCCCGTCGACGACGAGCACGGGCTCGAGGGCCACTTCGGTGCCCGCCGGCTCGCCGAGGAGGTCCACCTCGACGCGCTGACCCTCGCGCACACGCTCCTGACGGCTGCCGGACCTGATCACCGCGTACATGAGGCACGCATGCTAGCCGAGCAGCGATCGGTCGAGGACGATGCCGCGCCCGTTGCAGACCTCGCAGGTCGTCGACAGCGACTCGATCAGGCCCTCGGAGACTCGCTTGCGGGTCATCTCCACCAGCCCGAGCTCGGAGATGTCGAACACCTGGGTGCGGGTCTTGTCGCGGGCGAGCGCCGCGCGCAGGGCAGCGGCAACCTTCTCGCGGTTCTCCCGGACCTCCATGTCGATGAAGTCGATGACGATGATGCCGCCGATGTCGCGCAGCCGCAGCTGGCGGGCGACCTCCTCGGCCGCCTCCAGGTTGTTGCGGAAGACCGTCTCCTCGAGGTTGGTGGTGCCCACGTTCTTGCCCGTGTTGACGTCGATGACCGTGAGCGCCTCGGTGCCCTCGATGATGAGCGACCCGCCCGAGGGCAGCCAGACCTTGCGGTCGAGGGCCTTGTGCAGCTGCTCGTGCACGTGGAACCGCTCGAAGATCGGGAGGGGCTCCACGGTGGTGTCATAGAGCTCGACGCGGTCGACCAGGTCGGGGCTGACCGTGGCCACGTAGGAGCGCACCTGCTCGTAGAGGTCGGCGTCGTCGATGATCACGGCCCGGTACTCGCTCGTGAGCTCCTCCCGCAGCAGCCGCACGGCCAGGTCCGGCTCGCGATAGAGGAGTCCGGGTGCGTCCGAGCGACCGGCGGCGGCCGCGATCGCCTCCCATTGGCGCACGAGGGCCTCGACGTCGCGCCGCAGCTCGTCAGCCGAGGCGCCCTCGGCCGCCGTCCGGATGATCAGGCCGTGGCCGGGCGGGCGGACGTCGTCGACGATCCGCCGGAGGCGGCGGCGCTCGTTGTCGCCGAGCCGCTTGGAGATCCCGAAGGCGCTGCTGTCGGGGACGAGCACGGCGAAGCGCCCCGGGAGCGACACCTCTTGGGTGAGGCGCGCCCCCTTGGCGCCGATGGGGTTCTTCGTGACCTGGCACAAGATGGTCTGCCCGGGTCGCAGCACCTCCTCGATGCGCGGCTGGGACCCCTCGCTGCCTCCTTCCACGTCGTCGCGGTCGTAGCGGACGTCCCCCCGGTACAGCACGGCGTTCTTGGGGATGCCGATGTCGACGAAGGCGGCCTCCATGCCCGGCAGGACGTTCTGGACCCGCCCGCGGTAGATGTTGCCGTCGATCTGGCTCGTCTCGTCGGCCGGGCGCGAGACGTAGTGCTCCACGAGCGAGCGGCCCTCGAGCACGGCGATCTGGGTCGCCTGGGGCGCCACGTGCACGCACACCAGGTAGCGACCGGTGGAGCGGCCCTTGCGGTCGCGGCCGCCTCGGCGGCGCCCGCGGGACCGCCGTGCACCTGGGCCCGGCTCCTCTGCCGCCGCCCGCCTGCCGTTGGCCGCCGGCAGGTGGGGTGGCGGGCCCGGCACCGAGCCGCCGCCCCCTGCCGGCACCGGGGCACCGACCAAGGGCCCTGGGCGCGGGGCCGACGCAGGGGGGACCGGCCCCTGCCCCGCCCCGAAGGGCGTGGGCGCCGGAGCCGGGCGTCGCGGTGGAGCCGGCCGGGTGTCGCCGATGCGCGGCTTGGGTGGCGTGGCGGCGGCGATGCCGGTCCCCGGGCTATCGGGGACGTCGCCGTCCGGGTGGGGCGGCGGTGCGGTGCGGCGCTCGTGCGCGCCGGCAGGCGGGGCGGGCCTCGTGGGCTCGCCGTTCTCCGGCTCGGACATGAGGGAGGTCCCTCCTCGTACGACTCATGACGCACCCCGGCATGCCTGCCGATCCAGGGACGGCGGCGTGCCCGGTGCCAGCGGCTCGGCCCGCAAGCCGTCGCGCTCGACCCACTGGTGCGTCCTGCGGGCCCGGACGAGAGCGAGGTCGCCTCCGAGCCCATCCAACAATTCCACTGGCCGGACCCCGCGCGGCTGGGTCGCCAGGTCGGCCACGATCCGGTGCGTCACCTGGGCCACCGGCTCCTCGCGGGCACCCGTCGGGATCGGGGCCAGGCGGAGGACCGACGGGCGGAGGTCATCGACGACCCAGTGGCCCTTGCGCTCACGCCGCACCGGGACGCTGGGGGCGTCGAGCAGACGCTCGATCCGCTCCGACAGCTCCCTCAACGCCACGCCGCGCACCTCCAGTTCCCAGGTGCACGATGTTACTTCCTGCTGCAACGAACCGACGACACCCACCGAGGCGGCGGCCACCACCGAGAGCCCGTCGGGGAGCAGGGCGGTCATGACCTGGGCGAGCAGCTCCGGCTCCTCGGTGCCGCGCAAGCCCCGGTGCGGCGGGACGCCCGAGGACGCCGGGTCCAGGCGGACGTCGACGTACTCGGCCAACGACTCGTGGCCGGTGGGCAGGGCCAGCCCGAAGCTGAGCAGCGGGCGGGGTGAGAACCCCTCGGTCCAGGCGACGGGGAGGCCGCTGCGGCGCAACGCCCGCTCCCACATCCGGGCGACGTCACGCTGGCTGGTGAAGCGGATCTTGCCCAGCTTGGTGTACCGGAAGCGGAGCCGCTCGGCGGGCGCGCCCGGGCCGGCCTCGCTCACCGGTGGGCGGCCAGGAACCGGACCGGCACCCGCCCGGCCGCCTCGAGGTCCTGGCCGGTGCCCTGGCTGCCGCCCGCGGGCGGCACCGCCGACGCGACCACGTGCTCGAGCCCCCCTCCGGTGCACGCCCCGCAGTCGTAGCAGGGCGTCCACCGGCAGTCCTCGACCCCCCGCTCGTCGAGGGCGTCCTGCCAGTCGTCCCACAGGAAGTCGCGGTGCAGGCCCGCCGACACGTGGTCCCAGGGAAAGACCTCGTCGCGGACGCGCTGGCGGTGGACGACCTCCTCGAGCGAGAGGCCCTCCGCCGCCAGCGCCTCCTGCCACAGGCGCAGGTCGAAGTGCTCCGACCACTCCTGGAAGGTGCCCCCGGCACGCCACACCCGCTCGATCACGGCGCCGATCCGCCGGTCCCCCCGGCTGGCGATGCCCTCGGCCGCGGACGCCTCGGGGTCGTGCCACCGCACGGTCAACCCCCGCGCCCCAGCGGCCGCCTCGCGCAGCAGGCGGACCTTGCGCCGCAGCTCGTCGACGGTGTCCTGCCCGAACCACTGGAACGGGGTGTGAGGCTTGGGGACGAAGCCCCCGACGGAAGCGACGACCGTGACCGAGCGGTGGTACCGGTTGCCGATCTCCACGCAGCGCCGCCCCAGGGCGGCGATACCGAGGACGTCCTCGTCGCGCTCGGTGGGGAGCCCGATGAGGAAGTACAGCTTCACCCGGCGCCACCCCTGCCCGAACGCGGCATCGACCGCGCCGTAGAGGTCCTCTTCGGAGATGAGCTTGTTGACCACGCGGCGCATCCGCCACGTGCCGCCCTCGGGGGCGAAGGTGAGGCCGGTGCGCCGGACCCGCTGGATGGCCGCAGCCGTCCCCACGGTGAAGGCGTCCACCCGCAGGCTCGGCAGGCTCACCGACACCCGCTCGCCGTTGGCCGGGTCGCCCACGATCTCGCGCACCGTCTCCTCGATGCCAGAGAAGTCGGCCGTCGACAGAGAGGTCAGGGCGACCTCGTCATAGCCCGTCCGCTCGAGCCCGCGGCGTACCATCTCGAGCACCTGGTCCGCGGGGCGCTCGCGCACTGGCCGGGTGATCATGCCCGCCTGGCAGAACCGGCAGCCGCGCGTGCAGCCGCGGAACACCTCCACGTTGAGGCGATCGTGGACCACCTCGGTCAGGGGCACGAGCTGACGCTTCGGATAGGGCCAGTCGGCCAGGTCGGCGACCGTCCGCTTCTCGACCCGCTCGGGCGCCGCCGGGTCGACGGGCACCGTGCCGACGAGCCGTCCGTGCTCGTAGCGCGCCTCGTAGAGGGAGGGCACGTACACGCCCGGCACCCCTGCCAGGGCGGCAAGGACCTCGTGGCGGCGACGTTCGGCAGGCGGACGGGCGAGCCAGGCCGCCACGACCTCGTTCATCTCCCCGACGAGCTCCTCGCCGTCACCCAGGGCGAAGGCGTCCACGAAGTCCGCCAGGGGCTCGGGGTTGAAGGCGCAGTGGCCACCTGCCACGACCAAAGGATCGCCGTCCCCTCGCTCGGCCGAGCGGACCGCCAGCCCGGCCAGGTCGAGCAGGTTCAGCACGTTGGTGTAGACGAGCTCCGCCGACAGGTTGAAGGCGATGACGTCGAAGTCGCGTGCCGCCAGGTGGTTCTCGAGGGAGAACAGCGGCACCCCGGCCGAGCGCATGGCCGCCTCCATGTCGACCCAGGGCGCGTACGCCCGCTCGGCGAGGGCGTCGGCGCGTTCGTTGAGGATCTCGTAGAGGATCTGGAGACCCTGGTTGGGCAGGCCGACCTCGTAGGTGTCGGGGTACACGAGCAGCCAGGCGACCACCCCGGGTGCGTGCTCGGGGCAGACCGCCCCCTCCTCACCACCGATGTAGCGGGCGGGCTTGGACACCTGCGACAGGAGCGGCTCGATCCGCGGCCACAGCGACGCCATCGCGGGGCCAGTCTACGGCCGGCGGCCCTGGGCAGGAGCGGCCGTCGTGGCGGGTGCGGACCCGGTGGTGCTCGCGGCGGTGGTCGTCGTGGCGGCGGTCGTCGCGCTCGACCCGGCGGCGCCCCGGGCCGTGGCCGGCGAACGCCCCGCGCCCGGCGAGGCGGCGACCGGGCCACCCGCGCCCGAGGCCGTGGCTGCACCCGCCGACGGGGCGGCGCTCAGCTGGGCCTGGTTGGCGTAGATCCAGTCGAAGGCCTGGCGGACCACGGGCGCGGCGGCCGCAGCCCCGTACCCCCCCTGGGAGATGACCGCCAGCACCAGGTACCTCGGGTTCGGCAGCGGGCCGAAGGCGACGAACCACGAGTTGGGCTCGAGCCCCGGTGCGTTCGACGCGGTGCCCGTCTTGCCGGCCAGGGGGAACTGGGCGAGGGGGAAGCCCTGGAAGGCCTGGTAGGCGGTTCCGCTCGGGCTCGACACCACGCCTTCGAACCCCTGGAGCATCGGGTCGCGCACCGAGGGCGGCAAGTCGACGTGGCCGGTCACCCGTGGCTGGTAGCGCTCGATCACCTTGCCCTGCGGCGACACGACCTCGGCCGCCACCTCGGGGGCATAGCGCGTGCCGCCGTTGGCGAAGGTGGCGTACGCGTCGGCGAGGCCGATGGGTGTGAGCACGGTGCCGCCCTGGCCGAAGGCCATCTCGACGTTGTCGCCCGTGTACCACGTGTCGTAGGGGAAGGCCTTGGGGTACTTGGCGTGGAGGGCCTTGCGGACCGTCGGGCTGTCGATCCGCCCCTCGCCCTCGCCGGGCAGGTCGATGCCGGTCGGGGTCGTCAGGCCGTACTGGGCGCCGACGTCTTGGATCGGCTGGGGACCGTAGACGGCCTGCTGCTGCCAGAACATGGCACCCAGGTTGTAGAAGTAGTAGTCGTCCGAGGCCGTGAGCGCCTCGGGGAGGTCGACGGGCCCGAGGGCCTCCGAGTCGTCGTTGTGGAAGACGCAGGTGCCGCCCGTGCAGCCGGGCACGGTGAAGGTCCCGGTGTCGTCGACGTACTGGTTGGGGCTGATGATGCCCTTCTGGAGCGCCGCGGTGGCCGTCACCAGCTTGAA
>Ga0070738_10004185_pt1 | contig 17698 bp, 18 predicted proteins | sample Coa_R2_2_FD_66446 | JGI IMG/M metagenome (GOLD analysis project Ga0070738, IMG submission 66446) | Surface soil microbial communities from Centralia Pennsylvania, which are recovering from an underground coalmine fire - Coalmine... | ecosystem: Environmental > Terrestrial > Soil > Unclassified ...
AGATGCTGGGTTCTCAAGAACCACGCTATCTCATCCAATTTCCCTATGTTTGGATGGAAAAATATCCATGGCGTCCAGGAAAATCTCGTGTTCCGGGGACAAGCTTAACCTCTGAGGAGAAAAAGCAAATTGAGCAGAAACTGCCTCCTAATTTGCCGGATGCGCAGATTGTTACCTCCTTTGAGTTTTTAGAGTTGATTGAATTTCTGCATAAACGCTCTCAAGAGGACTTACCTCCTCATCACCAAATGCCTTTAAGCGAAGCATTGGCAGAGCATATTAAGCGTCGGTTGCTTTACTCTGGTACTGTAACGCGTATTGATTCTCCTTGGGGAATGCCTTTCTACGCACTCACTCGTCCTTTTTATGCCCCAGTAGATGAACAAGAGCGTACCTACATCATGGTAGAAGATACCGCTCGGTATTTTCGGATGATGAAAGATTGGGCAGAAAGACGACATGGTGCAATGCGCATTTTAGAGGAGTTGGATATTCCAGCCGATAAAATGGAACAAGCTATGGAAGAATTGGACGAAATCATTCGCTCTTGGGCTGACAAATATCACCAAGACGGAGGTGAGCCAATGATTTTACAGATGGTCTTTGGAAAAAAAGAAGACTAGACTCAAAATATGGCTAGGTTTTCGCCTGCTGAAATTTTTCAAAAGCAAAGATAACCACGTTGAGTCCCTATAATTGGTAGACTCAACACTGTAAGTTTAAACATTGACGATCGGCAGTTTCCTGTGGCGCTAATAACTGATATCTGGGGCTTCCGGAGTTTTAGACTTCGGAATACCCAAGAAGCATATCGCAGCTTTTCGTCAATAATTATGTGTTCTTATTTCCTATTAGGATTGGCTGGAGTTAGGTTTTCTGGAGTAACTGGAGTTGTACTGCTTGGGTTAGCTGGAGTTATATTGCCTGGATTAGCTGGGGTTGTTGAAGAGCCACTGGGGTTTTCTGGAGTTGAAACGCCAGGTGGGTTGGTTGGAGTTGAGGGATTAACTGAAGGTGGATAAATTGGCGACGTTCCCGTACTTGCTGGAATGAAAGAGGGCAAAAAGCCGGAGACGCGATCGCTAGCATCGATACAACTATCCATCGCTTGAATAGTCGCAACTTTAATTTCATAATGCAAACCCACAACACACTCAGCAAAACGTACTGGCAATAAACTGCGACTACAGTAATTTGAAATTGCTGGGTTAACTGCCTCCTTACTATCCTTACTATAATGATTGATCCCCACTACACAGGTAGCCAAATCTCTGGGATACCTAACCTGGCTGCAGGTTGAAAGTGCATCCGTTGCGGCGATTGGCGTTTTCTTTTTAATGTCTAGTACACAAGAAGACAAGTCACGCGGACGGAGTGAAGTAGAACAAGCCTGTGCTATTGCTTGTGCATTGATATTTACACTTAAAAGCCGGGCAGCGCACACACGGTATTCATTGTAGTAAGACGTATCGACTTGTGTATTATAGGAAGTCGTTATAGCCTGACTGGGTAAGCCCATTGCTAGCCATCCAGTTAACGCTAATGCTGGTGTAAACAGCCCACTTGCTTTACGACTAAGCAATGTCTTCTCTATAAAGAAGAACTTGAGGATGGGATGGAAGGGGGCGATTTCAGCTTGAGGGCTTTCCATATATTCGCTTTTTCTATTTCCTAACATTTCTATTCCGTTCTAAATCCAAACACCCAAGGTTATGCTACCTCATCTTTAATAGAGTCAGAAATTAGAATTTATTGAAGAGAACAGGAGTGGCTCCTCCCCCTTGCTAACTCCTAACTCCCCTCCCCCCTAGTTGATCAGACAAAACGGATTATAATAGTATGTCTGGGTAAAATTCGAGCAGGATTAAATTAAAGGAAGCACATGTCCCGATACAGAGGACCTCGCCTTAGAATTGTACGTCGTCTAGGCGACTTACCAGGGTTAACACGTAAAAGCGCTAGACGCGCTTATCCCCCTGGTCAACATGGTCAGAATCGTAAAAAGCGATCAGAATATGCCATCCGCTTAGAGGAAAAGCAAAAACTGCGCTTTAATTATGGTTTGACAGAAAAGCAACTGTTACGCTATGTACGTAAAGCTAGACGTGTGACTGGCTCTACTGGTCAAGTACTGTTGCAATTGCTAGAAATGCGTTTGGACAATACCGTTTTTCGCTTGGGAATGGCTCCCACTATTCCAGCAGCACGCCAACTGGTAAATCACGGACATGTGACAATCAACGGTCGTGTTGTTGATATTGCTAGTTATCAGTGTCGTCCTGGAGAAGAAATTGCAGTTAGAAATCGGGAGAAATCGCGTCAGTTGGTAGAAGCCAACTTACAATATCCTGGTCTAGCTAACCTACCTAGCCATTTGGAATTTGATAAAAATAAAATGGTTGGTAAAGTCAACGGTGTTGTTGAACGCGAGTGGGTTGCACTTCAAGTCAATGAACTGCTTGTGGTGGAATACTACTCACGGCAAGCCTAAAGAAGTTAGGAATTAGGAGCCTGGAGCTAACTCCTAACTCCTAAATCCTAACTCCTAACTCTTTATCACCCTCCAATTTGTGACATAGTACGGGTGTAAACACCTTCTGTATTCCCTTTATCTCGTTGCTTAAAGTTAATTTCTGGCTTAATTGCCAACAACCGTCGAACCTGCTCTTGCAAACTAGCAGTGCTCACACCACAGCGCAAAGCGGTTTTGAAATCAATTTGACCAGTTTCATTTAGCAAGCAAGGACGCAGCCATCCGTCAGCAGATAAGCGCATTCGGTTACAGCGATCGCAAAAACACTCCGACATCTGACTGATAAATCCCAATGTCCCCTTTGCTCCAGGAATTTTGAACACATCAGCGGGTCCATTACCACGAACTTGAGATTCAGTCAAGCCCCAGCGTTCCCGGATAAGTTGCCGGATCTCTTGTGAAGGTATCCAACCACGATCACTAAATAAATGGGCATTCCCTATCGGCATAAATTCAATAAATCGAACATGCCATTGCTTGTCAATTGTCAGTGCTGCTAGATTAGTAATTTCGTGGTCATTGACACCTGGGATCACAACTACATTGAGTTTAAGTGGATCAAATCCCACATTATAAGCAACTTGAATACTATCCCAAACTTGTTGCCAGCGCCCACGGCCATGATTACCAATAATTTGATCAAAAGTATCTGGCTCGAGAGAGTCTAAGCTGATATTAATTCGTCGCAGTCCTGCATCATAAAGGCTTTGTGCTATCGGAGCCAATAGAAAGCCGTTAGTTGTCATTGAAAGGTCTTGCGTTTGGGGCAGAGAAGCGATCTCCTCAACTAAATGCACCACATGAGGACGTAGAAGCGGTTCTCCCCCAGTCAAACGAAACCGGGTAAATCCCACAGGAATAAATACTTCTTTAATAAGGGTCAGTAACTCCTTATCAGTCAATAACTGCTGTTTAAGAATGTAGTCGAGTTCTGCTCCCTCTGGCATGCAGTACTGGCAGCGAAAATTACAGCGATCTATGAGACTGATACGTAAATAATCTACGTGGTTCATATTTCGTTTTTACTTTTATTGTGAACGATATGTTAGAAATCTCAACCTTCATAAATCAACTCAAGCTAAACAAATAACACTAAAATAAAAACTCCCATCAATATTTGATGAGAGATCTCAAATTTAACTCAGCATACCTTTGGTAATCAGATTATAGGATGTTTTAAAATCTCATGTTGTAGGTATAGCCTTGTCATAAAATAAAGTTAAGCATCTCAATATGCTGATTAAAATGGCTCATTCTTAGTTGCTCTTTAGTCCATTTGGAATGACAAACTATACCAACCGACACTTGATAAACATCCTCTTTGAGACTTTTACTTGTGGACTACACCCAATCGTTCTTGAAGGCGAGTTTTAGCAGCTTTAAATTCAGTAGCTAATTGCTCACTCTGCTCAGTGCTTAAGTTGTTGCGAATAGCAGCAAACATTGTGCTTTCTTCTTGACGAATGTGATCGCCTACAACATCCATGAGCTGTTTGACTTTGTCTTTAAATTCAGAGGAAGAAACACTAGTAGCCTTAATATCTTCTAACCTCCGCTTCATATCGGCTTGTTCGTCATAAAGTTCCTGGGTGTCATGCTCACCATAGAAAGGACGAACTCTAGGATATACAACTTCCTCTTCAGCTTCAGCGTGGACGCTCAGATCTTTATAGATTTGACCGAAGTATTCTTGAATTTTTTGTTGATCGTTACTTGCTAATAATTCTGTGAACAAGGTATTAACTTTGTTGTGATCTAGACGGATGGCATCTTGGATATTCATATCCTTTTTGTCAGTGGTTTGGGTAACAACACTGCCAACCACACCACCTAATGCTGCCATAGCGTCTTGAACGCGAGCCCAAATTCCTTGATCTGCATCTTGTCCAGTCAGTTCACGAACGCCCAAAATTTCTAAGATACCTTTCAGTTGCTCTTGATGGGCACGGTTTTCAAAGTTGATTGTATTCAAAGGTCCAATTGCCAGTATGACATCGGCACCAACTTTTTGCGCTGCTTTATGGACTATTAAGCCAGTCATGACTTGTTCATGCTTCAGTAATTCATGTTGAAATACTTTTTCGTATAAGCTCAATTTAGAGCCTTGCATTAGTTCTCGAACGTTTTTAATTAAGGCTGTAACAGTTTCTTTAGGCTGCGCTTGAATACCGTATTGACCAATTACTGTTTCCAGAACCCCAAGATTTTTTCGGTCGTCATTGAGCATATTTTGTATGCGCTCTTGAACGTCTGGATCTCTGATTTCTCTGAGAAACTGTTGTTCATTTTCAATCAACAGTTGTTGAATTGCTTTCATATCGGCTAATTGAACTGCGATCGCCGAGCGCTTTGTATCATCTAAAGTTGCGACCATTCTTGTTCTCCTCAGAAATTAATACGTAATTATTGCTAATCTTCTTCCCAGATTGTCATAGATATTAGGACTCCTCCATCTTTCTTTTGAACGATAACCATAAGTACCGTAGATAGATAAAATCATTTATAATTTTTATGTGATCTAGATAACAATACTAACTTTCTTCTATCAGAAGATAGAGAAATAAAAATATTTTCTTGAATCTTGATTATTACAAAGAAAAATTTACTCTTAGTTCCATCAGCAGATAGATAAATTTCTTCTATCTTTTTTCTACATTAACTCCAGATAGAGTTAAATAGGAGATTCAATCATAATGCCAGATAATCCTGGACTAGGAGAACAAGCAATTAATAAAGCTGCAGAAGTAGGGTTATCGAGTCAGTTAGATGAAGTAGAAAATTTAGATGTGAATGTGAAAACAGACCCCCTTAAACTAGTTCAGGGAAAGGTTGATGAAGTTAAAATCGCGGGGCAAGGATTAGTAATGCACAAAGATCTCCGCATGGAGACATTAGATGTGCACATGACTAGTGTTGATATCAATCCCATCAGTGCAGCCTTTGGTAAAGTTGAACTAAATAAACCGACAAAAGCTAGTGCTTATGTCACTTTGACTGAAGATGATATCAATCGTGCTTTCAATTCAGACTATGTACGAGAACAATTACAAAGTCAAAAAATTCATGTAAATGGACAACTAAGGACAGTTGTTCTTCAAAATGTAGAATTCCATTTGCTTGAAAGTGAGAAGATAGCACTAAAAGCTACAGTCTTTTTGCAAGAAACCAATGAAAAGCAAAAAGTTGCTTTTTCAGCAACTCCTAAAATTAATAATAATGGAAAGACAGTTTCTTTAGAAAATATTGAGTATGATGATCATCAGGAAATATCACAAGAACTAACAGGAATATTGGTTAGTCAAACTAGCAAAATTCTAAATCTAGATAATTTTGATTTAGAAGGCATGAGTCTAAGAATTAAGCATCTGAAAGTGGAAGTAAGTAAACTCACTTTGCAGGCTGATGCAAATGTCGAAAAAATTCCTACGAGTGATTAATCGAGTGATTAATTACGTGCAAACCGTTGTTTGCCTTTACTAACAAGCACAAAGTAAAAAGAATAACTTAAAAGAAAATGGAAACTCAAGATAGAGACACAACACCATACCCAAATATTCCAGCTTTCATGGAAAGTGACAGCCGAGAGTTTCGTGATACTGGTGTGCCTAGTACTGTTGCGATCGCAGGGCATCCCATCCATCCGATTCTCGTCCAATTTCCAATAGCTTTCTTAGTTGGAGCGCTGTTAACCGATATAGTATTCTGGTTGGCTCATGATCCTTTTTGGGCACGTGCCTCCTTCTGGCTTATAGCCGCTGGATTGGCAGGCGGGCTAGCAGCGGCTCTAACTGGGCTACTCGACTTTTTAAGGATACCAAGAGTCCGCAAGCGCACGGCGGGCTGGGCCCATTTGATTCTTAATGTTTCTGCCATAGTACTCACAACTATTAACTTGCTAGTGCGATTGAGCAATCAAATATCATCGATTTTGCCGTGGGGATTGATACTGTCAGTCATCGTAGCCACGCTTTTGGGCGTTTCCGGTTGGTACGGTGGCGAATTAATCTATCGGCATAAAATTGCTGTCGTTGGTAACGGTAATCCCAACTATCCTTAAATCAGTGAACAGTAAACAGTGAACAGTTATCGTGTCTTTAATTTCTGTTACATCTGTTAATTTCTGTCTCTGATGTTTTATCGGTTAACTCAAAGCTTACATATTTTCCTCTCCGTGCTTATCGTTATACCGATAGGCTTTTTCTTTTTTCGGGGTTCAACAGCAGCTAGCCAAATTCCTATATGAGTATTTATGATTACTTGTATACTAAAATTTTTGCAGCTTTGGAATTTGTCTCTTCTAGAAGAGATTCGAGCCACACTGATAGGTAAGTGATTAATTGGTACAACCTTTGATTAGTGGGATTTTCCATATTATTTACTAGGTTGTATTTTAGGTTGGCTGTGGCTACGACAATTACAAAAAATGAATAAAAAATGAGTTATGCAAAAAAAAGTTAAAGTTAAGCCTAATTCTAAAATTCAAAAAGTCGAGGAAGAAGCTGACGGTAGTCTAACTGTGCATTTAAAATCTCCTCCTGTAGATGGAAAAGCCAATGAGGAGTTAATTAAACTACTTGCTGAAAAATTCGACGTGCGTAAGTCAAATATTAAAATCAAATCTGGTTTATCTTCTCGACAAAAGCTGATTGAAGTTGATCTTGATACATAGACTAGTGACTGTAGAGGTGTTAGACATCTCTACAGCCTATAGAAAAGTGCATGAGTGGGGGTAGATGGTAGATGCAGTAAGATCATTTGCTGGCAGAGCCAGGGAATGGCAGTAAGAGATTTATTCGTAGGTAAGGCTAAATTCTTGGGTGATACTAATATATCGAGGCTGAGACTTCACTCTTTCTATCCAAGATTGGATAGCAGGAAATGGTGTCAAATCAAACCCACCCTCATGAGCAACATGGGTATACGCAAATAGACTGATATCAGCTATGGTGTAGCGTTCTCCCACAAAAAAGCTGTGTCTTTTTAAATGGTTTTCCATCACTCTAAGTGCTGCATAGCCAGGTTCACGTTTTTGTTCAATCACTTCCTTATATTCTTCAGCCTTACCTAAAATAGAAATCAAAAATCTCGATGTTGCAATATAAGGTTCATGACTGGACTGTTCAAAAAATAACCACTGTATGACTTGTGCTCGTAAAAAGCGGTCATAAGGTAAAAATTCTGTTCCTTCACTCAAGTAAATCAATATAGCATTTGATTCTGCCAAGAATTTTCCTGTTTCTATCTCCAAAACTGGAATTTTACCGTTAGGATTTTTACTTAAAAATTCTGGCGTTCGAGTCTCTCCTTTGAGGATATTAACCTCTATTTTGTCAAAGGGCACACCAATTTGTGTCAACAAAAGGCGTATCTTATAGCCATTACCAGAGGGTAAAAAATCATACAGTCGCAACGTTTCCATGTCAAAAAATATTGAGATGAAGTTGTTGATTAAGCATGCGAGTAAAATACCGCATATTAAGAAAAAAACAAATATTTATGGTAAAATTTTTAGAAATAGATGCTTAAAATCTAAGGTTTTATTCTCTAATAATAAAAAAATTAAAAGTATTATTTGATTCAAGTAGTTATATTTTTTAGATTTTTCAGTAGTCGAAATAAAAACAAATGTGTGGAAGATTTACCTTAAGCCAAACAATAGAAGCATTAGCTCAAAACTTCGATGTTAAAAGACTTCCTGAGGTGGAGCCGCAATATAACATAGCCCCAACACAAATGGTACTGGCGGTATTGTATAACTCAGAAACTAAGGAACGTGAATTTCAGCAGTTGTACTGGGGTTTGATACCATCATGGGCAAAAGATCGAGAGATAGGCTCAAAACTTATCAATGCTAGAGCAGAAACTATTGCAGAAAAGCCAGCTTTTCGCTCGGCTTTTAAGCACAGACGCTGTTTAATAGTGGCAGATGGTTTTTACGAATGGAAACAACAAGCAAGCAAAAAACAGCCTTTTTATTTTTGTCTTCAAGATAAGCAACCGTTTGGCTTTGCAGGTTTATGGGAGCAATGGAAGCCCTCTGAAAAAGAGCAAATAGCTTCTTGCACCATATTAACAACACAGCCTAATGAATTAGTACAAGCGTTTCATACTCGCATGCCTGTCATTCTGAAACCTCAGGATTACGATTTGTGGTTAGCTCCCCAACTGCAAACACCAGAAACACTGCAACCACTATTAAACCCATACCCAGCCATCTCTATGACTGCTTATCCAGTCAGTCCTATGGTCAACAATCCCAAAAATAATAGCCGAGAGTGCATTATGCCGATTTTGGAAAGCGGGGAGTAGGGAGTGGGAGTTAGTTATCTTATCCTCCTTGTCCCCCCTATCCTCCTTGTCCACGCCAGTTGCTACCCTTCGGGAAGCCGCCCTTCAGGCGTCTACAACGGAGGATACCTCCGCAACGCACTGGCTCCCCTTGTCCTCCCCCGCTCCTCATGCCCTTGAGAATGTATGTACTTTATTGCAATTGTTGGGAATAGCCATACAAATCAGTTAAATTAACTATTGGGCTTGTGTGGAGGATAGAAGTCCTAAGTAAAAACTTAAATATGTTAATTTAAATACTCCAATTACAGAGAAGCATATGCCGAGAACCCAGAAGAACGATAATTTTATTGACAAATCTTTTACGGTAATGGCGGATTTGATTTTAAAGCTTCTACCGACGAATAAGAAAGCAAAGGAAGCTTTTGTTTATTATCGGGATGGAATGTCAGCACAAGCAGAAGGAGAATACGCTGAAGCCCTAGAAAATTATCAAGAAGCTTTAGAACTGGAAGAAGACCCCAATGATCGGAGTTATATTTTGTATAACATGGGGCTGATTTATGCAAGTAACGGTGACCACGAAAAGGCTCTGGAACTCTATCATCAAGCAATTGAGAATAACCCACGCCTACCCCAAGCTTTGAACAATATTGCAGTTATTTACCACTATCAAGGTGAAAAGGCAAAGGAAGCAGGAGAAGCCGACGCCGGAGAAGCACTGTTTGACAAAGCCGCTGAATATTGGATTAGAGCTATTCGTATGGCTCCTAATAACTACATTGAAGCCCAAAATTGGTTAAAAACTACTGGGCGATCGCAGATTGACGTATATTTCTAAAACACATGATAGATCGAGAACAAGTTCGTAAAGTAGCCAATCTAGCTCGCTTAGAATTGACATCGGAAGAAGAAGAGCTATTCACAGTTCAGTTGGGAAGAATTTTAGATTATTTCGAGCAGCTAAGTGAACTAGATATCACTGGAGTAGCCCCAACCACACGGGCAATTGATGTTAGTAATGTGACAAGAGCAGATAACCTCCAGCCTTATCCTGATCGAGAAGCCATTCTCCAGAGTGCGCCAGAACAAGAAGGTGACTATTTTAAGGTGCCAAAAATTCTGAATGCTGAATAAGTAGGGAGTGGGGCATAGGGCATAGGGCATAGCATAGAGTATACCCTCTACTCCTTTGCTCCTTGTCCCCCTTGTCCCCCTTGTCTTCCTTGTCTTCCTTCCCTTGTCCCCCTTCCCTTGTCCCCCTCTGCTCCTTTTATTTACAAATGTGTTGGAGCGTAGTGTTGAATTCAGGGTAGGAAACGGATGCAGCCTCTGCTCGGTGAATTGTAGTTGTTCCAGAAGCATTGAGAGCAGCAATTGCCAAGCTCATAGCAATGCGATGATCTGTGTGGCTATCGACATCCGTACCAGTTAAGGGAGTACCCCCAATAATTTCCATTCCATCGGGTAACTCTCTCACTTGTGCGCCCATTTGGTTAAGTTGTTGTGCCATAACAGCAATGCGATCGCTCTCTTTGACTCGCAATTCTTCTGCATCCCGAATTATTGTTGTTCCTTGAGCAAAAACTGCCGCCACAGCTAAAATTGGGATTTCATCAATCAACCTAGGTATGATGGCTCCAGCAATGGTACAACTGTGCAAACGACTGGAACGCACCCTTAGATCAGCAACTGGTTCGCCAGCAACTTCACGTTGATTCTCTTGCTGAATATCTGCTCCCATCATTGTTAAGGCTTCCAGAACACCAGTACGAGTGGGATTAATACCAACGTTTTCAATGACCAGTTCTGAATCTGGTACGATTGACCCAGCAACTAACCAAAAAGCGGCTGAGCTGATGTCTCCTGGAACAATCACTTTTTGCCCAACAAGATAAGCCGGACCAGTAACAGTGACGCTGTTGGTTTCTGGGTCGCTGACCAGATTTGCTCCAAATGCTCGTAACATGCGTTCGCTGTGATCACGAGACAAAGCTGGTTCGGTCACTGTCGTTTTTCCCTCAACTGTTAACCCTGCAAGGAGAATACAAGATTTCACTTGAGCTGAGGCAATAGGAGAATGGTAATGAATTGGTTTTAGGGATTGTCCTTGAACTGCTAAAGGTGCAAGAGAGCTACCTTTTCGTCCCCAAATTTGTGCTCCCATTTGCTGTAAAGGGTTGACAACACGAGACATAGGGCGCGATCGCAAGGAATTGTCACCTGTTACACAAAAAAACCGCTCTGAATGAGAGGCTAAGAGTCCTAGCATGAGTCGTAGGGTTGTGCCAGAGTTACCAGCATCTAACACATTAGATGGTTCTTGTAAGTTTCCTAAACCAATACCTTTAACATGTACTAATTCTGTATTCAGTTCCGAAATTTCTGCTCCCATTGCTTGAAAACATTGAGCTGTGCTGCGGGGATCTTCGCCCAAGAGTAATCCTTGAATTTGAGTTTCTCCTTGGGCTATAGCACCTAACATCAGAGCTCTATGGGAAATGGATTTATCTCCTGGAACTCGAATAGAACCACGTAAAGATAACCCGGAGATAGGTTGTTGAATAATTAAGTTATGAGAACTATTTTCTTTGATTTGTACGGTTATAACAGAAGTCGACATTAGGATAAACTGGCGTGTGACTGCGCTAGTATCCTACCGTGTTACTTGACTGCTAGCTCGATCAGTATAGATTTTTTCTTTCATAGCTGCGCTCCCATGCTGACTCACCACCGCAAGCCCGTGTTACTATCACTCATTTCTACAGACCTGCCAGTTTGGTCTGTTTTGGAAACTGCTGCAACACTATATCAAAAAGATAGTGATCAATTTCATCTGCTTTTGACAGCACCACCTATTAAAAGCCGCGAAGTTGGTGACTCTTTTAGACAAGAAGATACGCTGATCTTAGATCAGCCTCTCTCTAGGGATTTACACCATCAGCAGAGTAACGTTCACGCTCCTAGTGGTCCTAGAATTTTATGGCTGGAAATTTCTCCCTATCGGGTCATAATGACTATGCAAGGTAACGCTCAGTTAAGTTACCGTCACTTTTGGGAACAGGGAGTTTATGGAGTGAGCCGTTACTGGTTACCAATTGAATCATTGCAACCTAATGAACCTATCCGCTTACGTAATTATACTTGTAACTTGAAGCTGAGTGGACATCCTCTACCAGAACATTTACGGGTAGAATACGAACTGTGGGCCGGAAAAGTCCAACTAGGATGCTACATTCTAAACCTCGAAATTCAGCAGTAATTGAATTGGGGTGAACAAATGTTCACCCCACCATAATCAACAACTATTGAAAATAGCTTGGTTCGTTTCCTTTTTTCCACTTAATATTGCAACCAATACTCGGCTTTTGTTCCTCTTCAACTGAGTTACCTGTTAGCACAGCTTCAATTGCTGCCCTTAAATCAGCGCCTGTTACAGGTTTACCATTGCTCGGGCGACTATCATCCAATTGTCCTCGGTAAACAAGTTTACGAGTTGCATCGAATAAAAAGAAATCGGGTGTACAAGCTGCCGTGTAAGCTTTTGCTACTTCCTGGGTTTCATCGTAACACAAGGGAAACTTGAACCCTAATTCTATTGCCATTGCTTTTAATGAATCTGGAGCATCATCTGGGTAGTTGTTAGCATCATTGGCACTGATGGCAATCATCCCCAAATCACTCTGAAAAAAATCTTTGCCTAACTGAACTAATTCTTGTTGTATATGTTTAACAAAAGGGCAATGCCTACAGATAAACATGACCAACAATGCCTTTTTATCTGCAAAGCTTGAAAGCGAAACAATCTCCCCAGATACTACATTCGGGAGATGAAAATCTGGTGCTTGAGTCCCTAGTGGTAACATTGTTGAAGCAATTAAAGCCATAGCTCACCTCTAAGTTAACGAACATTACGAGACAGGGATTGATTTTGACCCCGAGGAGAAGACGGAACTGGATTTCGTAAAAGGAGCAATGGAAGACTCAGTATTCCAAAAATCATCACTGCGGCAGTCATCACCCAAATAGGTAATCGGTTTGGTTGATAGTTTCCTTGTTCAATCTGTAAAAAGGCTTGGTTGTATCGCCAAGCTGCTAAAGCAAGCGTCAAGATACCAAATATTACTAAGCAAATACCTAGATCTTCAGAATTGAACACAGGATTAGGCGAGAGTTCTTGTCGAGCGAGAGCAGTATTCAACTGACGCACAAATAAGCCAAATCGAGCTATTGCAAAACCAAAGCCAATTAATGCTACACAAGTACGTACCCATGCTAAAAATGTACGCTCGTTTGCTTGATGCTCTCTTTGACGGTCAATTTTGGGCAGCTGGCTCATAAATATTGCCTTACCAGAATTCAGCAGTTTGGTATCAGGTGTCAATAAGAGTGTGATTAGCTTTGCCAATGTGCTCTATGCTCTCAGCAATCTTCTTGCATAAATTATTGCATAGGCTAATCATAGGGTAATACCAATTCAATATAAATTTGATATGCTTGGCAACTAAAAAGACAAGGAGGACAAGGAGGACAAGGAAGACAAGGGGATGGATTTGTATCGAGAGTTTAGTGAAATGGTGTAACCACCATAGAGGTATCTTACCGATATGCCTCCCTGGTCTCTCTTAAAGGATAATAGCCAAGGGTGCTATCAGTAAAAAGCAAAAAACAAAAAATTACCAGTCATATGAGTTTATGAGTTATCCCTCTAGTAAAGGTGAAGCCCTTAGCACCTTTTCCAAGCTTGCCCCTTTTATTCAAGAGTATATATATGAGCATAACTGGACTGAATTACGACCAATTCAAATAGAAGCTTGCAACGTTATTTTTAACACTGATGCTCACTTACTAGTAACTGCTGGCACTGCTTCAGGAAAAACAGAAGCGGCATTTCTGCCAATTGTAACTTTGCTACATAATCATCCATCAAATACCATAGGAGCATTATATATTGGTCCTATCAAAGCTTTAATTAATGATCAATTTGAACGTCTTAATGACTTATTGAGAGCAGCAGATATTCCTGTATGCCACTGGCATGGTGATGTTTATCAAAGTCATAAAAACAAGCTGCTCAAAAATCCCAAAGGAGTTCTGCAAATTACACCTGAATCTCTAGAAAGTTTATTAATCAATAAAAATTATGAGCTATCACGCTTATTTGGTGATTTGAGGTTTGTTGTTATTGATGAAATTCATGCTTTTATGGGTTCGGAACGAGGCTGTCAAATCCTTTGTCAATTAGCACGGTTAACACAAATCACAAAAGCACAACCTCGAAGAATTGGTCTATCGGCAACTCTTGGTGATTATTCCATGGCTGAAGACTGGTTACGTTCAGGAACAGAAAAGCCAGTAATCACCTCAAAAATTGAGGGGAGAAAACGTCAAGTTAAACTATCTGTAGAACACTTTTATGCTTCTGAAGAAGAATCGGTTATCAATCATTACGATAGATATATTTTCAATTTAAGCAAATCTCGTAAGTGTTTAATTTTTGCCAATAACAAATCTCAAACTGAGTCTATAATTACGTCCTTACGCCAGATTGCTTCAGCAGAAGGACAACCAGACATCTATCATGTACATCACGGTAGTATATCTGCTGGGTTACGACAAGCAGCAGAAAAAGCGATGCGCGAACCTCATCGTCCAACTGTTACTGCTGCTACACTAACTTTGGAATTAGGAATAGATATTGGTCATTTAGAAAGAGTAATTCAGTTAGAATCTCCGCTGTCTGTCGCTAGCTTTTTACAGCGATTAGGACGCACTGGCAGAAGAGGAGAGACTGCTGATATGAGGTTTGTCTGTACTGAAGATCAACCATCCTCTGAGAAAACTCTACCAGAACAAATTCCTTGGCAACTTTTGCAGTGTATTGCGATTATTCAACTTTATTTAGAAGAGCGTTGGATTGAACCAATTAAACCTCTAAAATATCCTTTGAGTCTGCTATATCAACAAACAATGAGTATTGTAGCAGCAACTAGAGAAATTTGGCCAACTACTCTTGCTAAACAGGTTTTAAGTCTACCAAGTTTTGAAGCTATTACTAAAGAGGATTTTAAGCTATTACTACGATATTTAATTGATATTGATCATATTCAAAAAACTGAGAAAGGTACATTAATTCTAGGTATATCTGGAGAAAAAGTTGTAGGTAGATTTCAGTTCTATGCTATTTTTCCAGAAAACCAAGAATACATAGTCAAGCATGGAACAACAGAAATTGGTAGTATTATTCAGATTTTACCTGTTGGCAACCAATTCTCTTTAGCTGGTAAAAATTGGGAAGTTTTAGAAATAGATTTTAAGAAGAAGATTATTTTTGTTAAGCAAGTAGACGGTAAAGGCAGTATTTATTGGCGTGGTGGTAGTGGCACGATTCATACTAAAATCTTACAAAGGATGCGGCAGGTTCTATTTGAAGATATTGAGTATGGATATTTGCAAAAAAATGCTTTAGAAAGATTGCAAGAGGTTCGTATATTGACGCGAAGTACTGGAATACAGCACAAAAATATTTTATTACTAGAAAAAGGCAAGTGCTGTATTTTTCCATGGATGGGTACTGTAGGCTACCGAACCTTAGAAAGATTACTGAATTCTTTTTGCAGAGAGTCTCTAGAAATTAAACGTATTAGTGGTGTTAGTCCCTATTTTTTAACACTTCATTTAGGTAAGGACAAGTTTAAATATCTTTATGCCGAAATAGTCTCACTTTGTCACCAAAGAATTAAATCTGAGGATTTAGTCAGTCAAGCAGAAGCTTTTGAAAAAAGAAAATATGATGAATTTATCCCTAAAGAACTTTTACACAAAGCATTTGCTAGTGATTGTCTAGATATGATGGAATTGAGAGAGCAAGTGGAACTCTGGTAGGGTTGGTCTGTAAAATCCGCCACTGCTGAACAATTGCTTGTAACTCCCTTGATAACCAATGGTCAAATTGTGGATACACTGGTAACCGCGGTATTAATTCCCATTCTGCAGATTGCACTATTGCTCTCAATGCCTGGTAGTGAGGATGGGGGTAATCAGGATTCACCTCATCTTTTGGTCCAATTCCACCCAAATCCCTTGCACCAGCTTCTAAACATGCGAGTAACCATTGGTCATCTTTAACTAAGTTTGGTGGGATTTGGATTGTAATATCTGGTGGTAGAATTTGACGCGCCCTGAAAATGACTTTTGGTAATTCATGAGGATCAAAAGGTGGTGCGTCTAGAGTTTGCTGATTTCCAGGACTATGAGGTTGCAGGATGACTTCTTGAATATGATGATAACGTTGATGGAGGTCAGAGATCGCCTCTAATGTTTCCCACCAATCATTTTCTGTTTCCCCAATTCCTAGCAGTAAACCAGTCGTAAAAGGTATCTTTAATTCTCCTGCCCACTGTAGTTGTTGTAACCGTGTTTGTGGGAACTTGCTTGGTGCGTAGCGATGCACCGTTTTTAACAATGCTGGCGTTAATTGTTCCAACATCAACCCCATCGAAACATTAACGTTCTTCAACCGTTGCATTTCCTCAAAACTCAGTGGTCCTGCATTAGTATGTGGCAAAAATCCCATTTTAAGTGCCAATTCGCATAACTCATAAATGCATTGAAACCACTCGTAGCGTTTTGGTGAATTGGGATGAACCTCGCCGCTAAGGATTAATATCTCGCAGACATTTTGGTTTTGAAGTGGCTTTAAAAGACTCTCTGCTGTTGAAAGTGTCATCCAAGGACTTTTGCCTGGATCTACGCGAAAGTTGCAGTATGTGCATCGATTGAAGCACTCGTAAGTGGGAACTATTGTGTAAGCAGGACTATAAGTGATTTTTCGGAAATGAAAAGTGGACATAGATTAAAGGTTTCCTTACTCGAACCACAACACCTCTTGCTGCTTAGCATAAATATTTTTTAGGTGCTTTTTAACTGTATTGATCGTAATGTAAAGCCTGGCAGCAATCTCTTTGTATGACATGTTATCTTGCCGCAGTCGCCAAACTTCTGCTTCACGGTCTGTGAGACCATATTTTTCAACATCTGCCAGCACCATACCTTGGTTGGTTTGATTGCAATCTTCCAGAGTCACTAGCAGGAAATTCCGTAGATGTGACGTAGTTTGTCGTGAAACATCGTTGCTTAGTTGCAACCATTTAGCTCGAATGCGTAGTTTGATAGTTCTATCATCTATTTCAGACTCAATAAAAATTCTTTTCTCGTGAAAGACTTTGCTACTATCCATCAAGGACTGGCAAACAGACCAAATTTCTTGAGGAATTAAACTATTGGTCGTTGTACGTTGCATCAATAGACGACAAATTCGATGAGCAGATTCATTAGCATGAAGTAACTCACGATGAGTTGTGAGTATCAAAATACCGTCAACAAAGTTTTCTAGAACAGCTTGCAGTAAGTAACCCTGTGAAATGGATCGCGTGTACTGCATTGTTTGCCGTTCCTCCTTCTGCAAAACAGCTTTTGAAGGGTGATAGCTTGTCGTTAAACATTTTTCACTTTTTACTCTTAATTTTTCAAATTTCTGTCTTGAGATAGATGTAAATTTATAATTTTGTATTCCACGGATACTGTACATAGTGAACCTCTTCAACAACCAAATACTGATGAAAAAAAGAGCACCTGTGCAAATCAATTAGGCGCTGAAGCGAATTCTTATTCTTAAATCTATGTAGTGTCTAGATCCTAGGCTGTAAGCCAGCCAAGAATATTGAAGTTAAACCTTCTAAATTGAATCTTTCAGAAGTTTATAGAATTTTTCAGAATTCACCTGAAGCAGGGTGAAGTTTTTTGTCCCGAAAATTGGTAAACTCAATGCAGTTCCAAATAGTGAATTCAATTCGGAATCTTGCAATATTCTTGGAG
>Ga0070738_10004187_pt1 | contig 17690 bp, 19 predicted proteins | sample Coa_R2_2_FD_66446 | JGI IMG/M metagenome (GOLD analysis project Ga0070738, IMG submission 66446) | Surface soil microbial communities from Centralia Pennsylvania, which are recovering from an underground coalmine fire - Coalmine... | ecosystem: Environmental > Terrestrial > Soil > Unclassified ...
AACGTCGCCGATGAGTGCCAAGGTCCGCCGGATCGCCGCCTCTGCCTGCGCGGCATCGAACATGGGACGGTAGGGATTGACGAAGGAATGGCCCGCCTGCGCATAGCGATAAAGCGTGACCGGCTCTGCATCCGCTGCCGACGTAGCGCTTATTCGGAGCCTCCGCTTGCCCAACACAGCGGCCGGCGATGGAGCCGTCTGGCCGGTTCCTAGGCTGCGGCGAGGTGAACCCGCGGCCGGCGAGCCGCCCAGGGGCGCGCTTCCTCGAGCTGTGCAGCGAGGCGCAGTAATGTCCCCTCCTCGGCGAAGCGCCCGGCGAATTGCATGCCGACCGGTTGCCCATCGGCCCAAGCCAATGGCAGCGAGATTGCCGGCTGGCCGGTTGCGTTGAAGAGGCTGGTGAACGGCGCATAGTCGAAGAGCTGCCGCGCCCAGGCGAGCGCATCGATCCCTTTGGCGTTCTGGTTGAGAGCGCCCAGCCTTAGCTCCGGCAAGGCGGCGACGGGCGACAGGAGGACGTCGTAACGTTCGAAGAATTGTCCAACGGGACGGCAGACGGAATTGTAATGAGCCAGCGCCGCGATGAACTGGGCCGCCGTGACGGCCTTCCCCGCGCGATAGCAGGCCCAGGTGCAGGCTTCGAGGTTCGCTTCGGAAGCTTCCCGGCCCAGGGCCGCTGCGACGCCATCGATGTTGACGGCGAGATTGGCGGTCCAGATATCGGTGGTGGCGCGCAGATAGGGTTCCCACTCGAACGCCGGCGCATCCTCGACCAAATCGTGGCCGAGCTCACCGCAGAGCTTGACCGTCTCATGCAGGCCGCGCAGCACGGCCGGGTCGACGGCGACGCCGGAGGGCGCCTTGGCATTCCACGCGATCCGCAAGCGCTTCGGCGGCCGGCGGATCTGCTCCAGATAAGGCTGCGCCGGCGGCGGAGCGAAATTCTGGGCGCCGGCATCGGGCCCCGCGACGGCATCGAGCAGGGCGGCTGTATCGCGGACCGTCCGCGTCAAGCCGAGCTCCACCGCGAGGCCGCTCAGCGGCTCGCCGGCATCGGGGCCGGCGGGGACGCGACCGCGCGTCGGCTTGAGACCGACAAGGCCGCAACACGAGGCCGGAATGCGGATGGAGCCGCCGCCATCGGTGGCGTGGGCGATGGGCACGATGCCGGCGGCCACCGACGCGGCGGCACCGCCACTCGACCCTCCTGGGCTCAACTCGGTGTTCCAGGGATTGCGTGTCGGGCCGTGGAAGACGGCTTCGCTGGTGACGCAGAAACCGAATTCCGGCGTGGGCGTGGTGCCGATGCACTGCAAGCCGGCGCGGCGAAAGCGGCTCATGAGCTCGGTGTCGTGCGGAAGGCTGAGCCCTTCGGCCAACCGGCTCCCCAAACGGAATGGCAAGCCCGCCGCGTGCGCGCCGATTTCCTTCAGGACGAAAGGCACGCCGGTGAATGGTCCTTCCGGCAAGCGGGCGGCGCCGGCCCGCAGCGTGTCGGCTGGGACCACCGAGGCGACCGAATTGAGCTTGGGATTTATCGCTTCGATGGCGGCGAGCGCGGTGTCGACCAATTCGGTCGCCTTGACCTGTTTGTCGCGCACGAGTTCGGCGAGGCCCAGCGCGTCACGCGCGGCATAGTCGGCAAAACTCAGCATGGCTCGTCCTTCCCTGCAATCCGCTATTCTTCGTGCGAGGGACCGGTCTCGATCGCCCGATTTCTTGCTTGCGCCGCATCATATTCGCCGAAGCCCGCGACCGCGGCAAGCGCGGGGAAGCCTCGTTGGACGGGACCGGCGCGAGCCAATCCTGCCAGCTTGTCCTAAATCGGCAAGGCGGTGGTGTATTTGATCTCTTTCAGCGCGAAGGCGGAATTGATCGAGGCCACCTCGGGAAGGTGAAGGAGCTTTTCCTTCAATATCTTCTCGTAATCCGCAACGCTGCCAACAACGATGCGCAGGATGTAGTCGCGATCGCCCGTCATCGAAAAGCATTCGACGATCTCTTGGCACTGCCGCACGGCATTCTCGAAGGCGAGGAGGACATCTTCCGTATGCGCTTTCAGCGTTATCGTCGCAAAGACGGTAACGCCGAGATCGAGAGCCTCGGGACTGAGGAGGACGACACGGCCCCGGATGAATCCCCGGTCCTCCATCTTTTTGAGCCGGCGCCAGCAAGGCGTGTGAGACAGTCCGATTCGCTCGGCCAGAATCTCGATCGGCATGCTCGCATCGACCTGTAGCTCGCGAAGTATTTTGAAGTCGATGGCATCGAGCGATGCGACGCGCGATTCGGTCAAGGCCAGATCCTTTAGGAAATCATCCTAGAGAAGCCATCATATACGCGATCAGTTCGCGAAAAAAATCCCTGCCAAGGCCATATGTTTTTCTCCGCGGTGCATGACGAGTCGCCGGCGGCCGCTTTTTGTGCCGGAAAGCGGCGTGGTGACTGGCAGGCGGCACGGAGCGCGTTCTTGGGAAAATTTCCTATAAAATCGGGTTTTAGGGCGCGGATTCGCAAAAAAATACTCTTAATGCGCGAGTATTGTTATCGTAACAATTAAGGTCTCTTCGGACCGCATGGGGGGAGATGGGCTTGGCGGCGGTAATCGGTTTGGCCGTCATTGGCGCGGCTCCAGGCAGCGTCGGTAGCGCGGCGAGCGCAGCCGAGACCTGCACTGATCCATTCACGGTCTTCGATGTCGATCTCGAGAGCGTGGCGACGCAGATGGTCGTCCATGACCAGGGATGATCGCCATGCGGCGGTCGAAGATGATGAACCGATGGAGAAAGCCATGACGCTCAATCGCAGAGAGTTCCTACGGAATGCCACCGCCGCGGCCGCCCTTGCTGCCGGCGCCGGCGGGTTCGCACGTCTCGGTCTTGCCGCCGACCCGATCAAGGTCGCCAGCATTCACGATCTCTCCGGCGGCCTCGATATCTATGGCAGGCCGATGGTCGATGCATTGACGCTCGCCATCGAGGAGGCGAATGCGGCCGGCGGTTTGCTCGAGCGGCCGATCAAATTGCTCAATTACGATCCGCAATCGAACATGCAGCTTTACACGCAATTCGCGCAGGAAGCGGCGTTGAAGGAGAAGGTCGCGGTCGTTCATGGCGGCATCACCTCGGCTTCGCGCGAAGTCATCCGCCCGGTGCTCGACCGCTTCAAGACGCTCTATTTCTACAACACGCAGTATGAAGGCGGCGTCTGCGATCGCAACGAGTTCACGGTGGGCTCGACGCCGGCACAGCAGATGGAAAAGCTCGTGCCCTATGCGATGAAGCGCTGGGGCCGGAAGGTCTATGTCATCGCCGCCGATTACAATTACGGCCAGATCACCTCGCAATGGGTGAAAAAATATACCAAGGACAATGGCGGCGAGACGGTGGCGATCGACTTTTTCCCTCTCAATGTGACCGATTTCGGCCCGACCATCGCCAAGATCCAGGCGGCCAAACCCGATTATGTCTGGTCGGCGCTGGTCGGCGGCGCGCATATCTCCTTTTATCGCCAGTGGGCGGCGGCCGGCATGACCAAGAAGATTCCGATCGCCTCGACCACTTTCGCGCTGGGCAACGAGCACATCGTGCTGTCGCCCGAGGAGGCGAACGGTATCGTCGTGGCCTATAATTACTTCCAGGAATTGGACACGCCGATCAACAAGGCATTCGTCGAGCGCTTCCACAAGCGCTTCGGCGCGGATTACCCCTATATCACCGGCCTCGCCGTCGGCACATATCAGGGTTTCCTCCTCTGGGCGGAAGCCGTGAAGCAGGCGAAATCGACCGATCGAATGAAGGTGATCGAGGTCCTGGAGAAGGGGATCAGCGTCGTGGCGCCGAGCGGCAAGGTCACCATCGATCAGGCGACGCATCATGCCGTCCTCGACATCCACATCGCCGAAGTCCAGGACAAGAAGCTCAAAGTGCTGCAAAGCTTCCCGCAGCAGCAACCCTCGGACACCGCCGCCGTCTGCAACCTCGTCAAGAACCCGACCGACAATCAGCAATATGTGATCAAGATCTGATCGCTTGCGGTGACGCCCGGGCGGGGTGGGCGAGGCTTTCGGGAAGGTCGTTCACTCCGATCTCGATCGAAGAGGCGACTTTCCCGACGGACTCTTCACCACGCCGGCAGAGACGCATGGTGGGAGGAGTTCTCGCCGGAGGAGGCAACGCAAGAGAAGATCATGTATGCCCCCGTGCATTGGATCCGCGCCGCCGCGTGGCGCCGTTCCCTACCTGCACGAGCCGCCGCACGGGAAAGAAATGCGCGTCAGCGCGCGAGGCGATGATACCCCACAGTCCCTGCGGGGAGAGCAGCATCGTGACCACCGCGATCGCACAGCTAGAGCTTGATCGAAATAGATGGAACCGGATCGGTCGTCACTCCGCGCAAGCGGGGGTCCAGAGAGCCGCTGTATTCCCGCCGTCTGCGCGGGGACAAGCTTCGCGGGAATGACGAGAGAAATGGCCAGCGCGATCTAATGCGATCACGCACTGGGCAACGCGCCTCCTGTCGGCGTCGCCGGGGATAGCTCATTGCCGATCGAAAACGTCGCCGCAGCTGAGCGTATGACCTTTCGTGTCGCTCTCCGTCCCTTTGCACGTAGGATCAGCAGACGCTGCCAAAATCCGAGAAGTGACCGGCTCTCCGGGAATCACGATCGGCGCCGATATCCCAAAAGCGCAAAGCCGGTGCCTTCAGGTGTCGAGATGCGCGATCGAGGCGATCTCGACGAGAAATTCCGGCCGGACCAGATCGGCGCGGATGCAATAGCGCGCGGGCGGGTCCTTGGGAAAATACTCGCGATAGACCTCGTTCATCGCGCCATAGCCGGCCATGTCGGCGAGGAAGATGTGGTTGAAGGTGATGTCCTTCAGCGATCCGCCGGCCGCTTCGAGCACGGCCTTGATGGTCTCGAGAATGTGGCGCGTCTGCGCCTTCACATCGCCTTTGCCGACGAGATTGCCGCTGGCATCGAGCGCCAGGGTTCCCGAGACATAGACTGCATTCCCTGCCCGCGTTCCCGGCGAATAGGGCGCGAGCGGCGGCGCCGATCCCTTGGGCACAATCACCTTGTAGCTCATGGACGATCTCCTCTCCCGATAAATCACCAGCCTTGCACGGCGAGCTTGCCGTTCTTCCACTGAGCGTAGCCGAAACTCTTGGGCCCGCCATGATGGGACGGGCTCCAATCGATCGGCGGCACCAGGCCGGGCGCGAAATGTCCGAGGGATTCGAGCGCAGCGATCAATTTCGGCCGCGTCAGATCGGCGCCGGCGCGCTTCAGCCCTTCGACCATGATGAGGCAGCCGGCCATGCCGAGATAAGGGTAATAGCCGGGCCTGGTCTGCGGATAGTATTTCGCGAGCAGCGCATTCGCTTGCGCCACCGCCGGCGTGTCCATGGTCTCGGCGGCCGTCATCAAATTCACATAGACGCCTTCGAGCGCCTCGGCGCCGGCAAGCTGCAGCACCACGGGGTCGGCGACCGTGTTATGCCCGACGATCTTCGGCTTCCAGCCAAGCCGCTGCGCCTCCTTGACGAAGAGCGCGGCGAATTTCGGAATGACGCCGAGGATCACCGCATCGGGATCGGTCGCCTTGAGCGCCGACACCTGCGCGCTCACATCGACATCGCTCGGCACATAGCTCGCCTCCGCGACCGCGTGCAGCCCAAGGGCTTTCAGCGCCGCGTCCGCACCGTCGCGCTGATCCTTGCCGAACTGATCGTTCTGGAAGAAGATCGCGACGCGCTTGGCGCCGAGCTTGCCGGTGGCGAACTCGGCCATCGACTGTCCGATCTCCGAACTCAGCGGCAAGATGCCGAAGACATTCTTGTCCGTTGGACGGTTGAGAAGCGCATGGCCGCCGGCGGGATTGACGATCGGCACGCCGCGTTGGGCGAGGAACGGGAGCACGGCGAGATTGGTCACCGTGCCCAAGGTCGAGACGAGCGCAAAGACGCCGTCGCGATCGACGAGCTTCTTGACCACGGCGACGGTTTGCTGCGGGTTATAGGAGTCGTTCTCGACGATCCACTCGATCTTGCGGCCATTGACGCCGCCCGCCTCGTTGGTCGCCTTGAAATAGGCATCGCATCCCTCGCGCATCTGCGTGGCACCGGCGGCGAGCCCGCTTTGCAATGGGAGAAAGGCGCCCAGCGTGATCTTGTCCTTGGTCACGCCGGCCTCCTCCGCGCTGGCCGCTCCGGCCAGCAACGCGCCGAAGGCAATGGCCGCCAGCGCTGCCATTCTCGATCTTCTCGTCATCGCTTCCCCCTTTCCATTGCTTCAGGCTTCACCCCAGATAGGCCTCGACCACATGCGGATCGCCGCTCAGGCGCGCGGCATCTCCCGACAAGGTCACACGCCCCTTCTCCAGCACATAGGCTCTGGCAGCGATGCGCAAGGCTTGGCGCGCATTCTGCTCCACCAGCAGCACGGTCACCGATTGCCGGTTGATCTCCCGGATGAGGGCGAAAATCTCCTGTACCAGCACCGGCGCCAAGCCAAGCGACGGTTCGTCGAGAAGCACGAGCTTGGGCCGCGCCATCAGCGCGCGCCCCAACGCCACCATCTGCTGCTCGCCGCCCGACAAGGTCGCGGCCCTCTGGCGCCGCCGCTCGCAAAGCCGCGGGAAGAGCGCATAGATCCGATCGAGGTCGCGGCGCCACTGCCAGCCGCGATCGACGCTATAGGCGCCGATACGAAGATTTTCCTCCACCGTCAGTCCGGCGAAGAGCTGGCGCCCTTCCGGCACCAGGACCAGGCCGCGCGCGACGATCGCCTCGGTCGGCAGCCCGAGGATCTCCTCGCCATCGAGGCGGATCGAGCCGGCCATGCGACAAGGCACGCCGTTGGTGACACAGTCGAGGAGCGTCGACTTGCCCGCGCCATTGGAGCCCAGCAGTGAGACGATCTCGCCCGCCCTCACGGCAAGCGTCACATCGGTGAGCGCCCCGATCGCGCCATAGCGCGCGGAGAGGCCGGCGATCTCAAGCATCGGCCGTCTCCTCGCCGAGATAAGCCTTGATCACCGCCGGCGCGCGCCGCACGTCCGCGGGCGTGCCCTCGCCGATCTTCTCGCCATGATCGAGGACGATGACGCGATCGCAGACCGTCATCACCACGCGCATGTCATGCTCGATGAGCAGCACGGCGATCCCCTGCTCGTCGCGCAAGCGCCGCACCGTGCCGGCGACGCGGCGGCTCTCTTCCGGATTCATGCCGGCGGCAGGCTCGTCGAGCAGCAGGAGCCGCGGGCGGCCGGCGAGAGCGCGGGCGAGCTCCACCGTCTTTTGCAGCCCGTAGGGCAAATCGGCGGCCATCGCCTCGGCGACGGCGCCGAGCCCGCAAGCATCGATGACGCGCTCCGCCTCTTCGCGTGCCGCGCGGCGGCTGGCGCGTGCCGCCGGCAAGTCGAGGAGATCGCTCAAGAGGTTCGACCGGTGTCGATAGGCGAGGCCGAGAATGACGTTCTCGCGCACGCTCGCCCCGCGGAACAGCTCCAGGTTCTGAAAGGTGCGGCGGATGCCGAGCGCCGCCACTTCATGGAGCTTGCGCTCGAGGAGATCGCGGCCGTCGAAGGTGATGCGGCCGTGATCCGGCCGATAAAGCCGCGAGATGCAATTGAGGAGCGTCGACTTGCCCGCGCCATTGGGGCCGATGAGGCCGACGATCTCGCCCGCGTCCACCGCGAGCGAGACCTCGCTCAGCGCCCGCAGGCCCGAGAAGGACAGCGACAGGCGCTCGACCTCAAGCAGCGCCACGAGGCACCCTCCGCCACGCGCGGGCGGCGAGATCGCCGAGGCTGATCAACCCGCCCGGCAGGAATTGCACGCAGAGGATGAGTGTCGCGCCGTAGACAACCATCTGCGCATCCTTGAGCTCGCGGAAAACCTCGGGCGCGAGCGCCAGATAGGCGCCGCCGAGCAGCGCGCCGCCGCGCGAATGCAGCCCGCCGATGACCGCCATTGTCAGGAACGAGAGGGAGGTCGCGAGCGAGAAGGTCTCGGTGCTGAGATGTCCGAGCAGATGGGCATAGAGCGCGCCGGAGATGCCGGCAAAGCAGGCGCTCATCGCAAACGCGATGATGATGTGTCGCGGGCGCGGGATGCCGCAGCTCTCGGCGGCGACCGTGCTCATGCGCAGCGCGGCGAGCGAGCGGCCGGTATGGGAACGGGCGAAATTGCCGGCGACCCAGGCAAGCAGCAGGAAGATCGCGAGCAGCAGGTAGTAATAGCCGAGATCGCTGTCGAGCTCGACGCCGAGCAGCGCCGGCCGCGGCACGAAAAGCCCTTGCCGGCCGCCGGTGAGCCATTCCCATTCGAACAGCACCTGTTGCACGAAGAGCGCGAAGCCGAGGGTGGCGATCGCGAGGTAATGGCCTTGGACGCGCAGAGCGGGCAGCGCCACCAGCGCGCCGAACAGCGCTGCGACCGCGCCTCCCAGCCCGACACCGAGGAGAAACGGCAGCCCGAGCTTGGTCACCGACACGGCCGAGGCATAGGCGCCGAGCGCCCAAAATCCGGCATGTCCGATCGAGATCTGACCGCCCATGCCGATCAGCAGATTGAGGCCGAGCGCGACCATCGCATAGATCATGATCGTCGCCAGGAGGTAATAGCCGTAATTGCCGAGGCCGAGCGGCGCGAGGAGGAGCACCAGGAGGGTGATCGCAGCGCTGATCCTGTGAGCGGTCGCGCTCATACTTTTCTCGCGATTGCGCGCGTGAACATTCCCTGGGGCCGGAACATGAGCACGGCGATGATGACGCCGAAGGCGAAAGTATCGCGGAACGCGGTCGAGATATAAGCTGCGAAGAGATTCTCGACCACGCCGATGACAAGGCAGCCGATGGCGGCGCCAGGCAGGCTGTTGAAACCGCCGAGAATGGCGCCGGCAAAGGCCTTGAGCAGCACCGCGCCCATCATTTCGAAATCGAGAAAGGTCAGGGGCGCCACAAGGAATCCCGCAACCACGCTGATCGCGGTCGCGAGTCCCCAGGCGGCGAGGGCGACTCCATGGACATTGATGCCCATCAATTTCGCCGCCCGCCGATTCATGCTGGCCGCCCGCATGGCGATGCCTAGGCGCGTATGCTCGAAGAAGAGATAGAGCAGCCATGCGACGGCTGCGACCACGGCGATGATGCCGAGGCTGTTCTGCGCGATGCGCGCGCCCAGCACCGTCACCGGGTCGGGTGAGAAGAGCGAGGGAAAGCGCACGGGGTCGTAGCCCCAGATCCACCCCGCGCCGTGGTGGAAGACCATCCACAGCCCGATCGTCGCGATGAGGGCGTTGACTTGCGGCGCCGCTTGCAGCGGGCGAAGCGCGATACGCTCGGTCGCAATGCCGAGGAGCGCACCGATCGGCAGCGCGGCGATCAGGACCAGGATCAGCGGCAGGCCCAGCTTGGTGAGGAGCCAGAAGCAGATGAAGGTGCCGAACATCGCCATTTCGCCTTGCGCGAAATTGACGACATCGGTCGCCTTGTTGATCAAGACCAGCGAGAGAGCGATGAGCGCGTAGATGCTGCCGAGCGCCAGTCCCGATGCGACAAGCTGCGACAGCATCAGTCGGCTCTCGCGGCGGCGCCGGTGTCTCTCGGCATCATGAGGCGTGCCGCGCGATGAAGTCCAGCACGGCTTCGTTGAACGCGTCTGCGCAGGTCTCCGACGCGCAGTGGCCGCCGCGCTCCAGCAGCACGAGCTCCGCGCCCGGGATGCGCCGCGCCAGCTCGCGGCTGAAATAGGGCGGGGTCAGGATGTCGTCCTTGGCGCAGATGACGAGCGTCGGCGTCCTGATTCGCGGCAGATCCGCGGTGCGGTCGAATGCGACGATCGCGTCGATGCGGCTCGCGCCGATCGTCGCCGAGGTGAAGGACGGCAGCGACGCGCGCTCGCGCTCCTCCAGGAGCGCGATATTCTCGTTGATCCACCAATCCGGATAGAGAAAGGCGGGCGTCGCGCGCATATAGGCGGCAGGCCCGGCGGCGGTCAGCAGGGTGCGTCGCGCCTCGAAGACGCGGCGGAAGAACGGATCGGCCGTCGTCCAGCTCGCATAGATGACAAGGCTCGACAGCCGCTCGGGATGGGTCACGGCGAGAGTCTGCCCGATCGCGCCGCCCGTCGAATGACCGACGAGATGGGCTTTCTCGATGCCGAGATGATCCATGACGGCGAGCAGGTCCCCGGTCATCTGATCGACGGAATAGCGCATCTCCGAACGGCTGCTCTGGCCGGTTCCACGGTGGTCATGGACCACCACGAGGTGACGCCGCGAGAAGGCGGGGATGTTGGGCGCCCAATAGCTGCCCACGCCGCCAAGGCCCGGCACCAGCAGGACGGGCTGTCCGTCCCCGTGCGTCTCATAGAAGATATGCGCGTCGCCGACAGCGATTTTGGGCATTGCCTTTGTTTTCCTATCGCGACAGGACGGCGCCGAGCTCCTCCCGAGCCCGCCGGCGCGCCACCCAGCCCCACCAGCCTACCGGCGCGGCTCCGCGGCCGGTAATCGAAAGGCAAGCATTGCGTGTTGCCGAAATTAGAACGCTAGGCCGCGCTGGACGACGGCAGCGCCCGAAGCGCGCGGACGAGCGCGTCGAGGAACTCCTGGGCAGCGGCGGAGATCGCCCGGTTGCGGTGCACGCACACCTCGGAATAGGCGACGCGGAATGCCTTGTCGCTCACGGGAATGCAGCGCAGGCTGCCCCGCGCCACCTCGGCGCTCACCGTGAAAGCCGGCATGAAGGCGACCGCAACGCCGGACTCCGCCAGCTTCTTGGTGAGCTCCAGCGAATTGGTGGTCATCATGACCTTGAGCGCGACGCCGGCGCGCCGCGCCGCGTCATCGATGAGCTGCCTTAGGCCGAAGGCATCCTTCGGCAGGGCGACGGCGTGATTCCTGAGTTGGCGCAAGCTCACCGCCTTCTCCCGGGCGAGCGGATGGTGGGGCGCCACGAGGCAGCTTACCGGCTCGGCATAGCGCGCGACGACGCTCAGCTCCTGCTTGGGCTTGGCGTTGAAGGTGATGCCGATATCGGCTTCGTCGCGCAGCACCGCCTCGATGATACGGTCCGTCGGGGCCAGCACGAGATTGAAGCCGATGCCCGGAAATTTCTTGTGAAACGCGACGAAGAGCGTCGGCAGGAAATCGCTGACCAGCCCCTCCATTGCATAGATCGTCACTTCGCCGATGCGGAGCCCCTTCAAATCATCGATCGCCGAGCGTGCGCGCTCGATATCGCGGAAGATCGACTGGATGCTTCGACCGAGGAGAGCGCCGGCGGCCGTGGTGCAAACGCCGCTCGAGCTTCGCTCCAACAATCTAAGGCCGAGCTCGCGCTCGAGAATGGCGATCTGCCGCGAGATCGCCGAGGGTGCGACATGGAGGCGCTCAGCCGCCTTGCGGATCGAGCCGCAAGCTTGCGTGACATGGAAATAGCGGAGCGATTCGAGCTTCATCGGGCGGTTGGCCTCGCCAGCTGCCGAGCGCCAAGGCCGTTCGGCGCCGGCATTCGGGTTGATTCACTAAGGGGATGATGGGAATCGGATCGCCTCCGCAAGCTTTTCGGATAGCAGGCAGGCGGATCATATCGCAATCGTCCTTCCGAGGCGCGCGTCTGTTTTGTCTGCCCGCGGAACCGATGCTACATGGCCGGCGCGCTGGGCCTCTTGTCCCTTTCGATCGAGCGCCTTCGCAGCGTTCTTCAGATCGGCGATAAAACCGATCGATTTCAGCCGCGCACGCAGGGATACTCGCCTCGCAGTAGAGCGCCGTTGCGCACGGCTTCACGCAGAGGACGGCCGAATGACGGGTGTGAAGAAAAGGGTCGCCACGTCCGTTGGTTCCCGACGCGATCGGGAGCCAAGACATATCCATTTCGACGAGCACGTGCCCACGCTGGTGGGTATTCTCGCGAACAGGCTGCGAAGGGCGGCTTCCGGCTACTACCGCCGCCATTATGGAATCGGAATAGTCGAATGGCGGGTGATGATGCTGCTCGGGAGGCGGCCGGACTTGTCGGCGAACCAGATCGGCGTGGAAACCGATCTTGACAAGGGTGCTGTGAGCCGCAGCCTCGGCGTGCTTCGACGAAAGCGCTTGATAAGCATTGTCCGTAAGCACAGGAGCAGCCGGCAGGGGCTCATCATGCTCACGGAGAAAGGCCGCTATCTCCATCGGCTCATCGTCGTCGATGCGCGCAAGCGACAAGATCGGCTCTTGGCCGGAATGACGCCGGAGCAAATCGGCATGTTCCTTGGCATCTTGCGGCAACTGGTTGCGCGGGTTCCGCATCGGAGATCGGGCGCGGATCAGTCTCCCGAGCGCTAGCGCCACCGCAGCAGGCGATTTTCGAGGAGGCCGACGACTTTGCCGATCGCGAGGCCGAGGAGCGAGAGCACGATAACCCCCGCCAGGAGCTGATCCGTTTGCATCAGGTTGCCGGCCTGAAGCACGAAAGCGCCGATACCGCTGTCCGCGCCGATCATCTCGGCCGATACCACGAGCAGCAGCGCGATCGCGGCCGAGATGCGGAAGCCGCCGAGGATCGAGGGCAGGGCGCCGGGCAGGATGACCTTGCGCACGATGTCGAAATACGGCACCTCGAAGCTCTGCGCCATGCGGATCAGATTGCCCGGCACCGCGCCGACGCCGGTATAGACGGCGAGGGCCGTCGGAAAGAACACGCCCAGCGCGATGGTGACGACCTTCGACGTCTCGCCGATGCCGAGCCAGAGGATGAGCAGCGGCAGGAGGGCGATCTTCGGAATCGGGAAGATCGCCGACACCATGGGCAGGCCGGCCGCGCGCGCGACGGTGAAGAGCCCCATCGCGAGGCCGACAACGACGCCGGTCGCGGTGCCGAGCAGCCAGCCGAGGCCGATGCGCGCGAGCGAGATGGAGAGGTGGCGCCACAGCTCGCCCGAGACGATCATCGCCTTGAGCGCGGCGGCGATCGCCATGGGGCTCGGCAGGAAGAGCGGACTGACCCAGCCGAGAGAGCACGCTGCCTGCCAGATGCAGATCGGCACGATCAAGGCGAGCCATGTGCTCGCTCGGCTCGAGGACGGCGAAAAGCCGCCGCCGCGGAACCGCACGGGCGTCAGCGCGCGTTGATCGGCCATTCGGTCGGCCGGCTCCGGCACGGCGACATCAGACATTGGCCATCTCCCGATCGGCATAAGCCGCTTCGTCGCGGATGAGCGACCACAATTGGGATTGCAATTCTGCGAGCTTGGCGACGGCGCCGGCGGAGCTGCGCTCGCCGCGCCTCATCGGAATGGAGATGATGTCGCGGATGCGGCCGGGCCGGCGCGAGAAAACGAGAACGCGGTCGGCGAGACGCACCGCCTCCTCGAGATTGTGGGTGACGTAGATGGCGCTCATGCTTTCGCCCGCCATCAGCTTCGAGAAGTCGTCGATCAGCAGATCGCGCGCCTGCGAATCGAGCGCCGACAGCGGCTCGTCCATCAGGAGGATCGCCGGTCGGACGACAAGCGCTCGCGCGATGCCGACGCGCTGCCGCATGCCGCCCGACAATTGCTTCGGCAGAACGCCCGCAAACTCCGAAAGCCCGGTGCGGCGCAAGGCGTCGGCAATGATCTCCTTGCGCTCGGTTGCGGCCAAGCCGCGATGCTCCAGCGGGAAGCCGACATTGTCGGCCACCGTCCGCCAGGGAAGGAGCGCGAAGTCCTGGAACACGAAAGTGAGCGGGTTGAGGCTCCCGGCCGGCGGCGCGCCCCGCGTCGCGATCTGTCCCGAGGTCGGTTGAAGCAAGCCGCCAACGATCGAGAGCAGGGTGCTCTTGCCGCAGCCCGAGGGGCCGACGATGGCAAGGATTTCACCGAGCCGCGTCGCGAAGGAGACGTCGTGCAGGACTTCGAGCGTGTTGTAGCTATGCGACAGATGGTCGACGATCAATTCCACCGTTGATGCCCCCGATTCGCGAACGGGCGAACGATACTTGGCACGTCCGGGCGAGGCTGGCAATCGCCTGCCTCGCGGCGGAGACTGCCTTTAGCGTGCTTCAAGTCCGCGCTTCAGGAGGCGCCGCCATTCACGATAGCCGGCGTGAAGACAGGTCTCGTCGCCGAGCGAGATGCCGCCATAGGCGGCGCCATGGGGTGCGATGCCGAGTTCCTCCGCGTGACCGTCGCGGGCGCCGCTCTCGCCGAGGCCGCGCAGATATCCGAGCGTCCATCCCGCGGCATCTGCCGTGAAGCCTGCTTGGCAGTTCTCGTACATCACATTGTCGTCGGGCGTCGCGAGTCCGCTCGGATTGAAGAAGTCCTCATATTGGCGGATGCGGCGGCGCCGCGCTTCGGCGCTCTCGCCGATCGGCGCCAGGCAATGCGCGGTCATTTCGGTCTTGTCCACCGCGAGCGGCCGCAGGATGCGCACATGCAGCGACGCGATGTCCACAATCTGGACATTCGGAAAGAGCGTCAGGTTGCGGTTGTAGAGCATCCACTTGGCGCGCGTGTGGCCGACCCGCTGGCGAATCGCATCGAGCTTCTCCGGATCGAGCGCGAGCGGCCGGACCGCGTTCGAGGAATTGCGGTTCGACCACATGACGCCATGGCCGTGCACGAAGCTGAAGGTGCCCTGGCCGACCGGCTCGTCGTTGATCCAGCGCGTGCTGACGACCGCTTCGGGCGCGGCCTTGCGGCGCCGCTCGATCAGATCGATGTAGGAGCTGTGCGTCGAGGAGAAGTGATAGAAGTCGAGACCGTTTTCGATTTGCAGTTTCCAATTGCCGTCAAACGTGTATGTGACGGCGCCCGGGACGAATTCCAGCCCCTCCGTGCTCTGATCCGCCAGCATGTCGACGAAGATGCGCGCCTCGCCCAGATGCTCTTCGATCGACGGCACATCCGCCGACAGGCTCGCGAACAGCAACCCGCGGTAATTGGCAAATCTCGGCACCGGCACCAGGTCGCGGTTCTCGCTGGCAAAGCAGGCGGGATAGCGGCCGTCCTTCTCCCCCGTCACGGCGACATTGCCGCCGGCGCTGTCATAGGCCCAGCCGTGATAGGGACAGACATGGTACTTCTGATTGCCGGCGCGAAGCGGACAAAGCAGCGTGCCGCGGTGCCGACAGCTATTGAGATAGCAGCCGAGCCGGCCCGCGCCGTCGCGCATCACCAGGACCGGCTGGCGTCCAAGCACCGTCGTGAGAAAGTCATGCGGCCGCGCGACCTGGCTCTCGAGGCCGATGAAAAGCCATGTGTCCTCGAAGATGTAGCGCATCTCGAGATCGAAGATCGCGGGGTCGACGAAGACGTCGCGATGCACCCGGAAGATGCCCTCCGCCGGACGATCGTCGATCAGGCGCGCTATGTCCATCTGATCTCGCGCAGTTCGTGGCGCCCGCCGAAAGCCGTTGCAGGCCACGCAAAAAAGATAATGCTGGTCAGTTGATATATCAACTTGACACGGGGCGCGCGACGGCATGACCATCGGTCAAGAGAGGGTCACAAGGCCTTTACGGGAGGAGCTGCTTGAAACCGAACCGCCGCTCATGGGGCCTTTGCTCGCGCATCTGCGCCGCGGCGATCGGCATCATCTCTCTCGCGACGCCGGCTTCCGCTGAGGGGTTGAAGCCGGTGAAGATCGGCCTCATCCCGCTCACCTCCTCCTCACCGATCTTCATCGCGCGCGACAAGGGCTACTTCAAGGCGGAAGGCCTCGATGCCGAGATCCTCCCGTTCGATGCGGCACAGCCGATCGCGGTCGCGGTGGCGGCGGGCGACGTGCAGTTCGGCACGACGGCCTTCACCGCCGGCTTCTTCAATCTCGCCGGCAATGGCAGCCTCAAGATCATTGCCGGCGAGAGCCGGGAAGTGCCGGGCTATCGCAACCAGGGCTATCTCGTTTATCCCAAGGTGTATGACGCCGGCCTCAAATCGCCGCGCGACCTGCCGGGCCATTCGCTCGGCGTCACCCAGGTCGGCTCCAATTCGCATCTGAGCCTTGGTCTCTGGGCGGAGAAGGCGGGCTTTCCCGTGAGCCGCGTCAAAGTCGTGCCGCTGCAAACGCTCGGCAATGTCGCGGCCGCGGTGAAGACGGGGCGCATCGACACGGCGCTGCTGCCCGTCGCCGTGGCGCAGCCGCTCATCGATTCCGGCTCGGTGAAGGTGATCGGCTGGGTCGGCGATCTGACGCCATGGCAACTCGCCGGCATCTTTGCCGCGCCGTCGACGCTCGCCGACCGCGACGCGACGACGCGGTTCCTGACGGCGCTGCGCAAGGCCAACGCGGAGTACTACGATACGCTGCTCAAGGACTACCAGGGCAAGCCGACGCCGGTCGATGACAGGACCCGCCCCTTGCTCGAGATCATCTCGCGCAACATCAAGCAGCCCGTCGAGAAGGTCGCGCGCATTCTGCCTTACATCGATCCCGAGGGTCGGCTCGATGTGGCGAGCATTCGGCGCATCGTCGTTTGGTTCCAGCGCGAGAAGTTCGTCAAGCCGGGAATCACGGGCGATGATGTCGTCGATGCGAGCTTCGGCTTCACCGAAGGCAAGTGAAGGATGGCACGGACACGGGGAGGGCGATGAGCGATTCGAGAATAACGGCCGAAGCGGCGGAACTGCTCTATCGCGAGGCGCTCCACCTCGACCGGCAGGCGTGGGACGCCTGGCTCGCGCTTTACCTGCCGGACGCCGAGTTCTGGGTTCCCGCCTGGAAAGGCGAGCATCAGCCGACGGAGAACCCGGACCGCGAATTGTCGCTCTTCTACTATTCGAGCCGACGCGGCCTCGAAGAACGGGTCATCCGTGTGCGATCCGGCAAATCGGTCACGACCCTGCCGCTGCCGCGCACGGCGCATCTCGTGGGCAATGTCATCGTCGAGCCGAAGACGCCGGAGGCGATCGCGGCATTCTCGACCTGGACGGTCCACCTCTACCATCCAAAGGACCACAAGCAGACAGTGCTCTTCGGCCGCTACGAACACCACCTGCGCCGCACCGGCGACGGCTGGGCAATCGCCCGCAAGAAAGTCATCCTGCTGAACGACCGCATCCCGACGCTGCTCGACTTCTACTGCCTCTAAGAGGCGGTCCCGGCCGCAGGTCCCGTGTTACAAAATGATTCACATTAGTCGATGCCCGCAACCCGTGGTTATGCCACCCTTCAACGGGCAGGGAGGCAGCCATGAAAATTGAGGTTCCGCAACCGGCGATCCGCAGGCACGGGCAAGCATCTCACGAGCCGCTGAACGGCCAATTGGCCGGCGAGTTGGTGTTGCCGAACTATTTGGACGTGCTGAGCGTCACCCTGGCGCTGGCGACGGCACGCGATTTGCGGAGTTCGCGGGATGCTGATCCCGAAGACCTCTACGGGGATTTCGCCTAGCAGCAGCCCGCGCGGCTCGATGCCGTCGTTGCTCGCGGGTCGAGAAAATCGAATTCGTGTGAACCGCTCCACAGGCGGCCCCGAGTGCTTGGTCTAGCGTGATGACACCTCAAGCGAAGGGGAGTCTCATGCGCCGACCGACATCCCGCATCATCGCGGCCCGTAACAATCGTGGCAAGGAGCTCGACAGCGCTCTTACCTTCATCGCCATCCTCCTCGCGCTCGCCGTCTGCTTCGGCTCGGTGCTGCGTCACGAGATCGGGCCGCTCGTGCTGGGCAACATCGAGTTCGCCAGCCCCTGAAGCCGGGCACTCTGCCG
>Ga0070738_10004194_pt1 | contig 17651 bp, 14 predicted proteins | sample Coa_R2_2_FD_66446 | JGI IMG/M metagenome (GOLD analysis project Ga0070738, IMG submission 66446) | Surface soil microbial communities from Centralia Pennsylvania, which are recovering from an underground coalmine fire - Coalmine... | ecosystem: Environmental > Terrestrial > Soil > Unclassified ...
CGGGCATCCATTTCTCGCGGGGTCTCCGCACAAGGTGTCCAAACGAGCAGCCTGATCCCCGGTCCCGTCGCGTCAGCAGGAATGTCAAAATTTCTGACCCCAGCCGCGTTCGCCACTGTCAGTTCAAGGAAGAAATAGCAAGCAGACAACAAAATAACGCGACGCATTCTTGGCTCCCGCAGGCAGATGACCTTCACAATGGGTCGTTGAACCAAGCGACTATGTCGCCTTCAGGTCAAAATCGCCATTCCGACGGTCGGCCAACTATTTCCGGTCCATCCCGACAAGCCGACAATTCGGAGCAAGGACCGCAATTCGCAATCGCTGATTTGCCCGGTCGGGTGCCGCGTGCAAACAGCTGTCAAGCCGTCCGCGCAAAAATATTCCTGTTTTCAGAATTTCGGATTTGACGTACGGTGTGCCTATCCCGCCTCGCTTCTCGGAGGGGCGTATCGCGGTCGTCACGACACGTGAGGCGGGGATGCGGTGGACGCGGAGGTGCTGTCCGACGAGCAGCCCCGAAGCGGACGGCGAAATCGTGTGGTCCTGGCGCCCCAAAGGCTGGCGCTCAAGTCGTGGCGAAGCCGACAGGCTTCGTGAATGGCGACGGTGGCAATCGGCAAGGTTCACCGAGGAGATCACGTATAAGCCGTAAAACCACTGCGCAGGGAAGGCCGGAGTGTTTCCGCCTGTACCTGTGGCTTCGCGCTTTCGCGCAACTTCTCGCGCGAAGGCCCATGGGTGCATGCGGGCACCCGGTCTTCCCTGCGCCCTCCATCTGTCCGGTGGGCGATCACGACGCAAAACTCGGGCTTGTCTCGCCGCGAGAGCGAATTTGCATGAATCGCGAGGCAGCCATATCTGTTTGGCCTGATCAATGCCGACCGGCCCTTGCGCCTTCGCGCGCGTTGCGCAATGTCGCCTGATCCGGCCGCAGGAGGTGTGCTACCGCGATGAGCTTTCATTCGATCTATCGCCACGGCTTCGCCCGTGCCGCCGCTTGCGTCACCGTCTCCAGGGTGGCCGACCCGACCGCCAATGCGACCGCCATTCTCGAGGCGGCCCGGGTCTGCCATGCCAGGGCGGCGGCCGTCGCGGTCTTTCCGGAGCTTTGCCTGTCGGGCTACGCCATCGAAGACCTGGTCATGCAGGATCCGCTCCTGGATTCGGTCGAGCGCGGACTTGCCGGAATCGTGCAGGCATCCAGCGAGATCATGACGGTCCTGATCGTCGGTGCGCCGTTGCGCTTCGGTGCGCGGATCTATAATTGCGCCGTGGTCGTCCACCGGGGCTCCATTCTCGGAGTGGTGCCCAAGGTCTATCTGCCGACCTATCGCGAGTTCTACGAGGGACGCCACTTCGCCTCCGGCGCCGGCATCGCGGACGCGGAGATTGCGATCGACGGCACCTTGGCGCCGTTCGGGGTCGACCTGCTGTTCGAGGCCGTGGACGTGCCGGGCCTCACCATCGGCGTCGAAATCTGTGAGGACATGTGGATCCCGGTGACGCCGGCCTCCGAGCTCGCGCTGGCCGGCGCCACGGTGCTGGCCAATCTCTCGGGAAGCCCGATCACCATCGGGCGCGCACGCTCGCGGGCGCTGCTGTGTCAATCCTGCTCCGCCCGCTGCCTTGCGGCCTATGTCTATGCCGCCGCGGGCGCGGGCGAGTCGACGACCGATCTTGCCTGGGACGGCCAAACCTCGATCTACGAGAACGGCGTGCTGCTGGCGGAAGGCGAGCGGTTCCGGCAGAGCGGGCAGATCACCTTTGCCGATACCGATCTCGATCTGCTCCGACAGGAACGCGCCCTGATGGGCACGTTCGACGATAACCGGCGCGTGCACGAACGACAGGCCGGCAAATATCGCAGGATCGCCTTCTCGCTGGAGCCGCCAGCCAGCGATCTCGGCCTGATCAGGACGGTCGAGCGCTTCCCCTTCGTGCCGAGCGACGCAGCCCGGCTGGAGCAGGATTGCTACGAAGCCTACAACATCCAGGTCGCGGGTCTCGTGCAAAGGTTGCGGGCGATCGGCTCAAAGCGCGTGGTGATCGGCGTCTCCGGCGGCCTCGATTCCACGCACGCCCTGATTGTCGCCGCCAAGGCGATCGATCTCCTGGGCCTGCCGAGGTCGAACATTCTCGCCTATACCATGCCCGGCTTTGCCACCGGCAGCGAAAGCAAAGCGAATGCGCTCGCCCTGATGCGCGCCTTGCAGGTGACGTCGCAGGAGCTCGATATCAGGCCCACCGCGACGCAGATGCTTGGGGATATCGGCCATCCCTTCGGCCGTGGTGAGGCGATCTACGACATCACCTTTGAGAACGTGCAGGCGGGCCTGCGCACCGATTACCTGTTTCGCCTCGCCAATCATCATGGCGGCATCGTGCTCGGCACCGGCGACCTGTCCGAGCTCGCGCTCGGCTGGTGCACCTATGGTGTCGGCGATCAGATGTCGCACTATAATGTCAACGCCGGGGTGCCCAAGACGCTGATCCAGCACCTGATCCGCTGGGTGATCTCGTCGCGGCAGTTTGCGGATGAAGTCGGCGTGACGCTTGGCGCCATTCTCGCTTCGGAAATCTCGCCAGAGCTTGTGCCGGTCGAAGCCGGCGAGAAGCCGCAGAGCACGGAAGCCGCCGTCGGCCCCTATGAATTGCAGGACTTCAACCTGTTCTACACGCTTCGCTTCGGCTTGCGGCCCGCGAAGATCGCTTTCCTCGCGTTGCACGCCTGGAAGGATGTCGCGGCGGGCGCGTGGCCGCCGGGCTTTCCGGCCGACAAGCGGCGCGCCTACGACCTCGGCGAGATCAGGCATTGGCTCGAGGTGTTCCTGCGGCGCTTTTTCGCGTTCAGCCAATTCAAGCGCTCCGCCATGCCGAACGGACCGAAAGTGTCGGCCGGCGGTTCGCTGTCGCCGCGCGGCGATTGGCGGGCGCCGTCCGATGCGAGCGCCGTGGCGTGGCTGGAGGATCTGGAGCGGAATGTGCCGAGGAATTGATGTCGCGGCGGCTTCCGAGGGGCGCATCCTACGCTTGCGTCAGATGGTAATGGTCGAGGTCGACGTCATGGGTCATGGCCCAGTAATCGACGAAACGCCAGGGCATGGCGGAAAACACCCGGCCGCTTTTGTTGCGATAATAGGTGGTCATGCCCGGATGGGTCCAGATCATGGCCTCGTGCTCGACATCGATCTTGCGTATATGGTCGTCGTGAACATCCTGGCGGACGTCGATCGCAGCGATGCTGCGCTCGATCATCTCGACCAGGCAGCTCGTGATATAGCGGCTCTGGCATTCGGACTGAAAGATCACGCTGCCGCCATGCGCCGGGCCGGAATTCGGACCGAGCATGCAAAAGAGATTTGGGAACCCCGGCACGGTCAGGCCGAGATAGGCCGTCGGATTGTCGTCGGCCCATTTTTCGCGAAGGGTCTTGCCGTCGCGGCCGGTGATATTGAGGCGGGCTGCCATCTCGGTGACCTTGAAGCCGGTCGCAACCACGATGATGTCGAACGGCCGCTGCTTCCCGTCGATCGTCAAAATGCCATCGGGCGTGAAGCGGTCGATGCCCTCCGTGACGAGCTCCACATTGGGCTTGGTCAGCGTCCTGAACCAGCAATTATCGAGCAGGATGCGCTTGCCATAGGGCGGGTAGCTGGGCACGCATTTCTTGATCAGGTCCGGGCGATCCTTCAACTCCGAGAGGATGAAATCGGTGAGCTCCTCGCGGTGACGGTCATTGCCCTTGTTGACCGCCCGAGCCGGGTAGGGCCAGGCGGGATCCTTGCGCAGAAACGGCAATAGCCCGTCGCCATAGCGCCAGAACATATTGAAACGGTACCATTGCACGTAGAACGGAAGATGTGCGAGCAGCCACTGTGCACCTTGTGTAATGGGATCGGAGTAGCCTTTCACCGGTCGCGCCCATTGCGCACTTCGCTGAAACACGGTGAGCGATGCCACGCGGTCGGCAATGGTCGGCACAAGCTGCATCGAGGTGGCGCCGGTGCCGATCACGGCAACGCGCTTGCCCTCGATCGCGATATTGTCAGACCACAAGGCCGAATGCAGAATGACGCCTCGGAAATCGTCCTCGCCGGCAAAGTGCGCGCGAGAGGGATCGTTGAGCTGGCCGATGGCGCTGACGAGCACCGTCGATTCGAAAGTCTCTTCGCCGTCTTTGGTCTTCAGCGTCGAAATCCAGCGCCGTTTGCTCTCATCCCAGCGCGAAGATATCAGTTGCGTATTGAGGCGCAGATGTTTGCGAATGCCGTACTCGGAGGCGACCTTCTTCAGGTAATCCAGCAATTCCTCGCGCTGGCAGAAATAACGGGTCCAGGCGTTGCGCGGCCCGAATGAGTATGAATAGGAATGGTTCGGCGTGTCGACGCCGCAGCCGGGATAACGGTTGATGTACCACGTACCGCCGAGCTCCGCATTCTTCTCGACAATCGTGTAGCGGATGCCGAGATGCCCGAGTGCCACGGCGAGCGCAATGGCGCACACGCCGGCGCCGACGATCAGAACATGATGCTGCGCCAAGGCCTGGTCCGATGGAGGTCGGCTCCAGCGCGCCTCGCGCGGGACAAATCCCATCTCCTCGCGCATCAGCGGCGCGTATTCGCTCGCGACATTTTCGCCGAGGCAGGCCCGCATCATCTTGAGCATCAATTCGTCGCCGGGATCGGTGATGACAGGCTCTGGCTTGCCATGAGCGAACAACTCGACGACGGCGGCACGGATTTTATCCTGAACATCCGCGGGGACTCCGGCCGCGGGATCGGGAATGAGGCGAACGTCGCGTTTGGGCCTGTAGGGCTGTTCCAGCCAGTCTTGGTTACCGGTCATATGGACCAGCACCATCAGGAGGCAGCGGATATCCCCCTCGGAGATTGCCGAGGAGAGGTCGAGGCTGTTGTGTCGCGGTTCGACATTCATGACCGATGTCCTCGATTTCATCCGGACGACGCCTGGCGCAAACGCGCCGTGGCAGCGCCGACCTTGACGTTACATTGCAAGATAACGCCGACGGATATCTTCATTGCAGGCCAAGCCAGCCGTATCCTGGCGATGCACGACCTTTCCCTTGTCGATGACGACGGCCTCCTCGGCAATTCGCATGCAGAAGTGCATGTTCTGCTCGGCAAGCAGGATGGTGGCGCCATTTGCCCCGAGTTCCAGCAGCACCTTGGTGATGGTGGCGACCACGATGGGAGCCAGCCCTTCGCTCGGCTCGTCCAGCAGCAAGACCAGCGGATTGCCCATCAAGGCGCGCGCGATCACAAGAAGCTGTTGCTCGCCGCCCGACAAGCGGCCAGCCTGCCGCGACCGAAGTCCTGCCAGCAGCGGAAAAGTGTCCCAGATGCGCTGCAGGGTCCAGTCTCGCCGCCCTTCGGGACCACTCTTGGCCGCGATCAGGAGATTGTCCTCGACGCTGTGCTCGGGAAAGACCTGCCGGTCCTCCGGCACATAGGCAAGTCCGAGCCGGGCACGCGCATGTGGCGGCGCGTGGGTGATGTCGCGGCCGGCGAACAGGATGCGCCCGCTCTGCGCCGGCAGGATCCCCGCAAGCGTCTTCATGGTCGTGCTCTTGCCCGCACCGTTGCGCCCGAGCAGCGCCAGGGTGCGCTTTTCCTGAAGGGCGAGATCAAGATCGAACAGGATCTGGCTTGCGCCATAGGAGGCGCTCAATCCTTCGGCGCGCAAGAGGTCGGTCATAATGCGTGGGCCTCCGTGCCGAGATAAGCGTCGATCACCGCCTGGTTGTTGCGGATATCCTCCGGCGTGCCCTCGGCCAGAACGCGGCCGTAGCACAGCACCCGAATGGTGCTTGCGACCTGGAAGACGATATCCATGTCGTGCTCGATGAAGACCAGCGTCAGCTTGTGCCGCTCCCACAGGCCGCGCACGCGCTCGATCATGCGCCAGCGTTCGTCCGGGCCCATGCCGGCGGTCGGCTCGTCAAGCAGAAGCACCTTGGGTTCAAGCGCAAGCGCGATGGCGATATCGAGCAGCTTCTGGTCGCCGTGGGACAGGATCGCGGCCTGGACATTCGCGACATGCGTCAGGCCCACGAGTTCCATCACCTCTCCGGCGCGTTCGCGCATGCCGGCTGGTGGAAAGCGGCGGGCGAGATTGCCCCATTGGCCGACATGGGCCGTGACGGCGGCCATCAGGTTCTCCGCCACTGTCATGGTCGGAAAGCAACTTGCGACCTGAAAGGCACGTCCGATGCCGAGTTGCATCCGTTCGGCTTTGGAGAGACGTACCACGTCCCGCCCATCGAGCAGCACCTGGCCGGCATCGGCCGAAAAGGCACCGCTGATCAGGTTGAAGAAAGTGCTCTTGCCGGCGCCGTTGGGACCGATGATCGCCGACAGCGAGCCTGACGGAAATGCCAGCGACACGTCGTCGATGGCCCGCACGCCCCCGAATGCCTTGGTGAGATGTCTGATCTCGAGCTTCATTTCGTGCCTCTGGGCCAGGCGAATTTGAGAAAATCGAGCACGCCACGCCGCAGACCGAGGGCAAAGGCAAGGATCACGAGTCCCAGAACCAGCCCGTAATATTCGGTGAAGCGCGTCACCACGTCGTTGAGCGCAAGCAGGATCGCTGCGCCGAGAACCGGGCCGAGGAAGCTGTTGATGCCGCCCAGCATGACCGCGAAGATCGCCTGGCCGGAGTTCGGCCAATCGGCGAGTTCGGGATAGGCGCCCGAAACGAACAAGGCGGCCAGCACGCCACCCAGCCCGGCGAACGCCCCGGCGATCGTGAAGGCCCACAGCCGGGCTCGCCACAGAACGACGCCCAGGAAGCCCGTGCGGTTCTCATTGTCGCGGATCATGCGCAGCGTCTGGCCGAACGGGCTCGCGGAGATGTGGCGCAGCGCCAACAACCCGAGCACCGCCACGACGGCGCAGAACCAGTAAAGGTGAAGCTGCGAGGAGAGTTCGAACCCGAAGATTTCACGGCGCGGCAGGCCGCCGCGCAAGCCCTGGTCGCCGCCGGTGAGGCTCTGCCAGGAGATGATGAGACTGTAGAACAGCATTTGAAATGCCAGCGTGATGAAGGCGAAGTAGTCCGTGCCGAGACGGACGCAGATGGCGCCGACGCAGAGCGCGGCAAAGGCCGTGATCGCGATCGCGAGAACGGCGGCCACGGGTAGCGAGAGCTCGGTCATTTGCATGGTCAGTGCGAAGGCGTAGGCGCCAAGGCCATAGAACATCCCGTGGCCGAATGAGACCATGCCCGTGTTGCCGACCAGGAGGTTGAGAGAGGTCGCAAAAAGCGCCATCGCGCTCAAGCGGATGACGAAATCCTCAAAAGCGGGACTGCGATGCAACAGCGGGATCATTAGCACGACGATAAGGGCCACAGCGGCGATGGCGGCTTCGCGCAGGGCAGGGTGGCGTTTCATGAGCTGCGGCCGAAGAGGCCCTGCGGACGCAGGAGCAGGATAGCGATCATCACGATATAGATCAGTCCGTCCGTGAACTGGGGGAAACCGATCGTGCCGAAGCCGCGGACCATGCCGATCACGAGCGCTGCGACCAGCGCTCCTGCAATCGAACCCATGCCGCCGATCACGGTGACGATGAAGCTCTCGATCAGGACCGAGAAGCCCATGCCGGGCGATAGCGAACGCACGGGGGCGGCGAGTGCGCCGGCAAGCCCCGCCAGTCCGCCGCCGATGGCGAACACGATCGCGAACAGCAGCGTGGTGTTGACGCCCAGCGCCGAGACCATCTGGGAGTTGATTGCGGCGGCGCGCACCGTCTTGCCGAGCCGCGTCATCGAAAGGCCGACGCCCAACACGAGCGCGATCAGCGCTGCGACACCGATCAGCACGGCGTAGAAGGGTGGCACCACACCGCCCGCGATGAACAGGGGCGGCACCTGGAATGCCGGCGGCATTCCCATGGCGTGGAATTCAGGACCCCAGACGATCTTCACGACATCATCAAAGATCAAAACCACGGCATAGCAGACCAGAAGCTGCATCAGCACGTTCGACCCATAGACGCGGCTGATCAGGGCGCGTTCGAACAGGATCCCGAACAGCGCCATTGCGAGCGTCGCCGCCAGCACTGCGAGAGCGTAGCTGTCGGTTGCTCCGAGCGCGGTATAGGCGACATAACCGCCCAGCATATAAAAGGTGCCATGGGCGAAATTGACGATCTTGAGGACGCCGAAGATCAGGGTTACGCCTGCGGCCACCAGGAACAGCAACATGCCCACGATCAGCCCGCTGGTGGTCTGGGTGACCACGCAGGCGGGTGTGGTGAGGCAGGCGCCGAGCGCGTCGAGGTCCATCTGAAGCTCAGATGTACTTCTGCTGCTTCTTCCACTCCGTTTCCAGCTCGATGATCTTGCCCCAGTCGGCCGCCTTCACATCGATGATGAACGGCTCCTTCGGCGTGGTCTGTCCCCAGCCGATGGCGTAGTTGATGATCGTGTGGTCATCGCGCATGGTAATCGTGCCGTCGACGCCGAACGGGGTATTGATCTTCATGCCCGTGAGGGCCGCGGCGACCGCCTTGCCGTCGAGCGAGTTGGCCTTCTTGATGGCTGCCTCATAGAACTGCATCGCGACCGTGTTCTGCCAGGCCCAGTTGGTTGGCCGTTCGTTCCATCGCTTCAGATAGGCTTGGCCAAACTCCCTGTTGGCCGGCGTATCGGGGAAGGTTTCGAGATAGCGCGTCGCCGACTGGATGCCGGGTGGCAGAGTCTTGATGGCGGCCAGCACGGGATAATCGACGTTGGGTGTCGCCACCGCCATCTGCGAGAACAGCGCATAGATGTTGCCCTGGTTCACGAATGCCGAGAGATCACCGGCATAGAGCAGCGTGAACAGCGCCTGGGGTTTGGCCTGGATCAGCTTGGTAATGACCTCGGTGAAGTCGGGCTGGCCGAGCTTGGGCCAGGCCTCGGTGGTGATCTCAAGATCCGGCTTGAACTGCTTGAAGAACTGCAGGTATTGCGCGGTGGTGTCGCGGCCATAAGCATAGTCCGGCGAACAGGTCGCCCATTTATTGAGCTTCTTGGCGTCGGCGTATCCGGAGAGATACATGCTGCCGGCCACCGCGTCGTGTACGCCCTGGCGTGCGACGCGGAAGGCGGTGGGGACGCGGATCTTGGGATCTGCGGTCAGCGACGAGGTCTCGCTGTTGGTATGGATGCAGGCGACACCGAGGTCGCGTACGACTTCTTGCACGGCGAAGGCCCCGGACGAGGCCTCGGCATCGATGAGCAGCTCGCAGCCCGTGCTGTTCACCAACTCGCGGGTCAGGCGGGCGGCCTCCTGCGGCTGCCCCTTTGAATCGCGGAAGACGAATTCGATGGGCCGGCCGAGAAAGCCGCCGGCGGCATTGATGCGATCCTGCTCCATCAGCAATGCGTTGCGTGAGGAGGTGCCAAGCAGCGCGATCGGTCCTGACAGGATGCTTTGCATTCCGATGCGCAAGGTATTGGCTTGTGCCCTGGCCACCCAGGGGGCGGCGAGCAGGCTGGCCGCGCCACCGGTCAGCATCGTGCGACGCGTAATGAGTTCGCTCATTGACTGCACCTCCCATAACTTAATTATTCGGCTTGGTCGTGAGACAACCGGCTGTTTTTATTAGGCTGCCAACTCTAGATCGGTGCTTGCGGTTGGATCAAGCTGGCATTTGGGGGCGGTTGAGGCCGCCTCGGTACCGCGCCGCATCGGCAGCACGGTTCTCTTGGCGGGCAGAGCGGCGAGGCGTCTATGCGTCCTGTCGAAGTGCCGACGGCAAGATATTGGCCCGCGATGTCCCGCCCTGCGGAAACAACGTGCCCGCTTGAGCCATTCACCGGACCGATCCTCAGCTTGCTGCCATGCAGCAAGCTGAGGACGCAATTTCGCGCGGAGTGGGCAGGTGGAAGCCCTGCACAACCGCCACAATTTCGTGGTATGAAGGGCCAAGTCCAAACAATTCAAAATACATCAAAACCGGGAGGACGACATGCTGCTGCGTTGTGCGAGAGTCCTTGGCTTATTGATCGTTGGATTGATTTTGACCGCGGCCGGGGCAATTGCGGCCGAGGCTCCCAAGGAGATGAAGCTGTATGTCTTCAGCTCCGGCGCGCTGAACCTCGACAAGTCCATCATCCAGAACGGCGCCAGCGGCAAGGTGCAGATTCCCGTCGGCTTCTTCCTGATCCGCCATCCCAAAGGCGACGTGCTGTTCGACTGCGGCAACAACGACAAGATCATCACCGATCCGGACTATTGGGGGCCGTTCGTGAAGGCGCTCGATCCGGGCCGCTCGCCCGATATCGCCATCGACACCCAACTCAGCAAGATCAACGTCAAGCCGTCCGACATCAAATATGTCGTGCTCGGGCATTTCCACGTCGACCATGCCGGCAATATCGGCAAGTTCCTGGATTCGACGTTCGTGTACCAGCGGGACGAAATCAGGAATGCGTTCTGGCCGGCGCCCGGCTATGCCACGTTCTTCATCAGCGATGACTTCGCCATGCTGCGAAACAGCGTCGGCGGCCCGATGCCGAGCAAGTACAAGACGATCGAGCTCGACGGCGACCTCGATTTGTTCGGCGACAACAGCATCTATATCCATCGATCGGTATCGCATACCCCCGGCAGCCAGATCATGGTGGTGCGTTTGCCGAAGACCGGAACAGTCGTGCTCACCAGCGACGCCGTCTATCTGCAGGAGAATCTCGACAAGAACATCTTGCCGAGCATCGGCAGTGTCTACGATCCCGTCGGCATGCTCGACGCCTATGCCTGGGTCAAGCGGGTGCACGACGTCGAAGGTGGCGACATCATCTTCGCGCACGATCCTGATGTCTACAAGGCGCACAAGCATTCGCCCGAATATTACGAGTGATTGAAAGCGGCGCGCTGTAAACGAGAGGCGGTCCCGGACCTTGCGTCCGGGATCGCGCTTGAGCGGTTTATGGCAGGTGCTTCGTTGCTGTATGCGGATTGTGTAAGTTGATGCCTCCGCTCGTTCTGGCTGAGCATGTCACCAAATGGTACGGTCCGCGCCGGGCCGTGACCGACGTGTCGTTTTCCATCTCGCAAGGTGAGATCGTCGGCCTGCTCGGGCCCAACGGCTCGGGCAAGAGCACGATCTTCCGGATGTTGACCGGTTATCTCGTGCCGACCTCCGGTCATATCGAGGTCGCCGGTCATAATGTCGTGACAGACTCGCTGTCGGTCCGCCGCCTGATCAGCTATGTGCCGGAGGATGCACCGCTCTATGATCACATGCGGGTCGGCGAGTTTCTTTACTTTATGGCCAATCTCAGGGGATTGCGAGGCCGGACGGCAAGGGCCGCGGTGGATGCTGCGGCCGAGCGGCTGGATCTCACCAGCGTCATGTCGCTTCTGAGCGGCAAGCTCTCCCGCGGCTACCGCCAGCGCGTTTCGATCGCGCAGGCTCTGCTGGGCGATCCGCGGGTGCTGGTGCTGGATGAGCCGACCAGTGGGCTCGATCCGCACCAGGTCATTGCCGTTCGCGACCTCATTCAGTCGCTGTCCGGAAGCCACACCGTGCTGATCGCCTCTCATATTCTGCCTGAAATCGAAAAGATCGCTTCGCGCGTGATGATCCTGCTCGACGGCACGCTCCTGACTGCCGATGCGCTGAAGGAGACAACGGAAGGGGTTGTCTTGCGGCTTGTGGCGGCCGCGCCGGAGGCGACCGTTCGAGGCATCGTCTCGGCCGTTGCCGGAGTTCGCGACATTGGCGTCGAGCCGGCCGCGGGGTCGGGCACCACGCATTATCTGATTGGAACCGAGCCGCAGGCGTCGGTTGCCGCAGACATCGTGACGGCGCTGGTCAAGGAAGGCATCGCAGTTTCGGAGCTGACCGAAACGCGGCCCGATCTCGAGCATGTGTTCCTCAACCTCACGCGAAGATCCTCCAGGGTGGCCGCATGAGAAGCTTTGTTATCCTTTTGCGCAAGGAGGAGATGGCGCTGTTCTCGTCGCCGATCGCCTATGCCGTGATGACGGTCTTCCTGCTCATCATGGGCTACAGCTTCACGCTCACCTTGTTCATCAGCCACCAGCCCAGCATGGTGCACGTGTTCTTCCAGATGTTCGTGCTGTTCATGCTGACCGCGCCGCTGATCACCATGCGGCTGCTGGCGGAGGAACGGAAGCTGCGCACCATGGAAGTGCTGCTCACCTCGCCGGTCTCCGAGGTCGCGATCGTGCTTGCGAAGTATTGCGCCAGCATGAGTCTCATCGTCGTCATGCTGCTGCTCTCGGCCTTCTATGCGGCGACGCTGGCCTGGTTCGGCGATCCCGATTTTGGCCCGATCTACAGCGGCTATCTCGGCCTGCTCTTATTCGGTTCGGCTCTGGTCGGAGCCGGCCTGTTGGCATCGGCGCTCACTGCCAACCAGGTGATCGCCGCACTGATTTCGCTCAGCGTGTTCCTGCTTTTGTGGATCATCGACAATTTCGGCTGGCTGCTGCCGAGCCCGGCGGACACGCTGGTTGTGAACCTGTCGCTTGCGGTGCATTTCCGGCCGTTTGCAGTGGGCTCGATCTATCTCTCCGATGTCGGCTTTTTTCTCAGCGTCACTCTCTTGACGCTGCTGTTGACCGTACGTGCACTGGCGCGGCGGTAGGAGAGGCGGATGCCGCGGCTAGCCCGATCTGATCTGACCGTCGCCGCGCTCATCGCAGCCGGGCTGCTGTTCGGTGCGCTCGGCTTCGCGGGATTTGGCGCGCCGATATCGAACAGCCTGCTGTTCGCGGCCTGGTTGTTGACCCTGCTGACGCTGTTCGCACTCGCAGTCCGCCTGCCGCTGCGCGGCCGCGGATCGCGGTGGACAGCCTGGGCCAGCAACGCAGCGATCGTCTGTGGCGCCGTCGCCGTGGTCGTTGCGGCCAACGTCGCCCTCTATCGTCACGACGTGCATTTCGATGCGACGCGCGAAGGGCTGAACACCCCTCCGAAGCAACTCGCCGATCTTGTCGAGGGGCTGCGCTCCCCGCTGTCGCTTGTCTATTTCTACAACGCGAGCGACCCGAATGCACTCGCCGCACGGGATATGATCGCGACCGCAGCCCGCAACCATCCGCTGCTCGCGTTCCGCGCGATTGACCTCGACAAGGAGCCGGGGCTTGCGCGTGATGTCGGCGTGCATGCCTACAACACGGCGGTGTTGCAGGCCGGTGATCGCAGGGTGCTGGTGGAAAACGTCACCGATGCCGCACGCCTCGGCTATGCTGCGCTGCGCGTCCTTCGCAAGCGCAATGAGACGATCTGCTTCGTGACCGGCCATGGCGAGACATTCCGTCCGATGCCGGGCCATTACCATTTCAGTCACGTGGAGACGCTGAGGGGCCACGATACGCCGGGTGCCGACGACGTGCTGGTCGCCGAGCCCGAGCAGCTCGACCGGCTTCAGCTGGCGCTCAACGAGATCGGCTTCGAGATGCGCCCTCTCGCCATGGCGACGGCGAGCGCCATTCCGGCCGATTGCACCGTGGTTGCCGAGATCGGCCCACGAACCGCATTTGGGGCCGGGGAGGCGGATCTCCTGGCCGACTATCTCAAGAGCGGAGGGCGGCTGCTGATGTTGATCGATCCGCAGTTTCCCATTGGGACCGACCTGCAAGGAAGCTTGCTCACCCCGCTCGGCCTATCGAGCGAGCCTGCCATCATCATCGATCCGCTGAATCACTTTCGCACCGATCCGGACAAGGTCGCGGTGCCCTATTATCCGCCGCATCCGATCACCGCCCGTCTCGCGCTCACGGTGTTTGCGCAAGTGCGGCCGATCCGCCTCAGCCAGCCCTCACCAGCGGTAAAGGCTACTGTCCTTGCCGCCAGCAGCCAGGACAGCTACTTGCGTCCGCCTTCGGCCGCCGGCGGTCTTACGATAGCTGCTTCCGGACCGGCCGCTGCCGAGGCCGAGCATGGCGCCCAGGCGCTCGCAATGGCAGTTGAGGGCGTGTTTCCCGGCGCCGCATCCGACAAGCACTTTCGGCTGGTCTTGTCAGGCACAAGCAAATTCGCGACCAACGAATATTTTCCCTATGTCTCCAATGGCGAGTTATCGGTGGCCATCCTGCGCTGGCTGGCGGAGGACGACACGTCGCCAAATCTTGCACCACGGACCTACAATTTGCCGGAGATCGTGCTGACCAGCACCCAGATGCGCAACACCTTTGTCGCACTTGAGATCGTGCTGCCGCTCAGCGCGGCTCTTTTCGGCGTAGCGATGTGGTGGAGGCGGCGATGACTGCCGCGATCCTTGCTGCGCGATGGAAAATGCCGCTCGCCATCACCGTGCTGCTCGCGCTTCTTCTCGCGTTGGTCTTTTCCGGACAATGGCCGGACTTGCACAGCAAGCCGTTATCCTCGTCCAAGGGACTCCTCGCCATTGCGCCGAACGAGGTCGAGCGCGTCAACGTTCGGTTGGGCGCTGAGAATCTTGCATTGCGGCGCAACCCGGGCGGATGGACAATCGAGGGCGTGGACGGCACGACGCCGCTCGAGCTTGCTTCTCACATCGATACGGCTTTGAAGTTTCTCAGGATCAGTGAACCGTCACGCGAGATTCCTGCTGGCGATCTCGATGCCAAGAGCTTTGCAGCGTTCGGGCTCGATCCGCCGTCCGAGGTTGCGGTGCTCGAAACCCACTCGGCCGTGGCGGCTACCGTGAACTTCGGGAGGACAAATCCGGCGGGCACCTCGCATTATGTGAGGCTCGCCGGTGCACCGACGGTCTACCTGATGCCGCGCCACGTGACGGAGGAGTGGCGGCTGGTGTTTGACATGGCGCGGCGGCTGCAGGGGAGCGCCAGCTCTGCTGCCGCGAACCGAAGCACGGCCCTCCTGTTGCCGGTTTCAATCGCCCAGGTTTGGGCCATCGAGATCGTGGCGGGCGGGAAGCTTACGCGTTTCGAGCGCGACGCCACGGGAGCATGGTTCAGGCATATCGGTCAGCACACGCACTTAGCCGGCGGCGATGTTCATGTCGCCGATCCCGCGCAGGCCATGGTCATTGATACTGCCTTCAGCAGCCTCGATGCAGCGGTCGCCGAGGCGCAGGTCGCGCCGGGCGACGCACCGCATCTTGCTCAATACGGGCTCGCGCTACCCCCGCTGATTGCGCTGTTCTACGCGCGCGACAGCTCGATGCCGGTGGCACGGCTGGAATTTGGAGCGCCTGCGGACAGGCTCGACCGGTATGCAAGACTGGCACCGGAGGGCGCAATCATCACGGTTGCTGAGTTTGAACCCAGGCGCTTGACCGAACTCCTCAAGGCCGTCGGAGCAGGCTCGTGAGATTGCCGCGCGCGCTGTTGGCAGCCGCAATTGCGCTTGCTGGCGTGGTCGCCGCGCAGGCGCATCAGGTCAATCTGTCGACCGCGCGCGTAACCTTGGGCAGCGATCGCGGCGTGGCCGTCGAGGTCGGGCTCAAGGGCAGCGACGCGGACCGCCTCGCCGGCACCAGCATTTTCGATGCGAAGCGCGACCAGGTCGACCCGGCGCTGGTTGCGGCGTCGGCGGCGCCGATTATCGGTTATGTCAACGCGCATATCACCGTCACCGGCGCGGACGGCAAGCCATGCCTGCCAGGCACGGCCACGCTCGTGCCCGACGGCGACGGTGTGATCTTTCGCAATCGGTTTTCATGCGCGGATGTCGGCGGTGATATCGTCTACCGCTCGACCGTGCTGACTGACGCCGATTCCACCGCGCGGCAGGTGGTGCTGATCGGGGAGGGCGACAATGCTCCGCAGGCGCTGCTCGATGCCTCCAATAGCACGGTCACCCTCTCGGCGCCGGCGCCATCTCTGCTCTCGACCATGGAGCGCTATCTCGTCACCGGGATTGAGCATATTTTCCTGGGCTACGATCATATCGCCTTTCTGGTTGCCGTCGTGTTGTGGGCCCGGCGCCTCGTGCCCGTGATCAAGATCGTGACAGCATTTACGATCGCCCATTCCATCACGCTGTCGCTTGCCACGCTCAACCTTGTTGTCATTCCCAGCACCATCGTGGAGCCGGCCATCGCGGCATCGATTGTGTATGTCGCGATGGAAAATTTCTTTACACGCGACATCGACGGCCGTTGGCGGGTGACCTTTGCATTCGGGCTCATCCACGGATTCGGTTTCGCCGGCGCTCTCCGGGAGATCGGCCTGCCGACGAATGCCGTTGTCACTGCGCTTGCCGCCTTCAACATTGGCGTCGAGATCGGGCAGGTGGCCATCGTCTCGATTGTCGTTCCCGCGCTGATGGTGCTTGACCGGCTTACAGCCGTCGACAGGACCAAGCCGGCGAGGAGGGCGAGCCTGGTCTATGCGTTGTCGACGTTCATTACCGCGCTTGGCGGCTACTGGTTCGTCACGCGCGTGCTCGATGCATAGCAATCTCAACCCCGATCGGGAGCGGACGACATGAGTCTCCTTGGCGATCCATTCGACCCCGCACGCGAAGCGGCCCTGGTCACCGGCGCCGGAAACGGTATCGGCCGTGCCATCGCGCAGGCGCTGGTCGGTGAGGGCGTGCGAACCATGTTCGCGGACGTGCACGCGGACAGGCTGACCGCGGCGATCGAAACCGCACCACGTCCCGAGTTGGCTGTGCCTTGGGTTGGCGATTTGGCACGTCGTGAGGCCTGGGACGCGTTGCTGGCCGACGCGCGGAGCGCATTGGGACTGGTGACTCACTTCGTTCACAGCGCTTCGCCCCCACGCCGCGAGGCCGACCACGCTTTCGCAGTTGATCCCCAAACCTGGGAGCAGATGCGCGCGGTCAATGTCGACGCCGGTTTTTACCTGTCGCGTGAGCTTGCACGTCAGCTCGTCGGAGCCAAAACAGGTGGATCATTTCTGCTGCTGACATCGCTTCACGCAGGTACCCCGCGCAATTTGCCGCACTACAGCACGTCCAAGGCGGCACTCTCGATGGTGGTCAAGGAATTGGCGAAGACGCTCGGCCGGTTCGGCATTCGGGTCAATGCCCTCGTTCCCGGAGCCATAGCCGCAGGTGGATTTGTCGCCGATTCATCCCTGGCGCGGCACATTCCGCTCGGCCGGCTTGGCAGGGCCGAGGATCTGGCGCCAATGGCCCTTGCGCTGCTTTCGAACCGGATATCCGGTTACATCACGGGAGCAGCCTTCGTCGTCGACGGCGGTCTGTCGCTGACAAACTGGTTCGACCCGCCAGCCTTGGATGAGCTCTGACGGCCATCCGAATTCCAGATCTCATTGGCACCGTCCGCGATATGGGCTACGCCCAGCCGCCATCGACGATGTAGTTCTGGTTGGTGCAGGCGCCGCTGTCGTCGGCGGCGTAGAAGAGAACGACGCGGGCGATGTCGTCGGGCATGAGCTTGCGCTTGAGGCACTGGCGCTGCATGAGCTCGGCCTCACCTTCGGGCGTCAACCACAGATCCTGCTGCCGCCGGGTCATGATCCATCCTGGCAGGATGGAGTTGACCCGGACGTTGTTCGGGCCAAGATCGCGGGCGAGCGCACGGGTCAGGCCCTGAACCGCCGATTTCGCAGTGGTGTAGCAGGGCATGTTGCCCTGCCCAATCACCCAGCTCACGGAGCCGATGTTGATGATCGAGCCGCGCTCTGCCTGGATCATGTCGGGCGCGACCGCCTGGGCGGCAAAGAACTG
>Ga0070738_10004195_pt1 | contig 17650 bp, 15 predicted proteins | sample Coa_R2_2_FD_66446 | JGI IMG/M metagenome (GOLD analysis project Ga0070738, IMG submission 66446) | Surface soil microbial communities from Centralia Pennsylvania, which are recovering from an underground coalmine fire - Coalmine... | ecosystem: Environmental > Terrestrial > Soil > Unclassified ...
CCTCCAATGAAAGACTTCAAGGGTGGATCCGCCGCTGAGACGTACGGATTTCCTTGGGTTCTTTCTCTTTTCGGGCTCGGGTGGCGTCACCGCGAGCGAGTTTGTCCATCGGGGACCAGAGCGCCTGGTCCCGGCTCTTCCAGCCATTCTCCAATCCGTGCCCGCGCCGATTGGACAGCGGTCACATTGTGGTCTTCGGCTCCCGACTTCCCATTCTCCCGGAGAGCGCAGCCCAGCCTTGCCGGGCTCGCTAGGCAGACATCAGGACAGTCGGGATTGTTGGGACCGGCCTTCCGGCCGGGCGCCGCGCCGCTCATAGGAGCGGCCGTCGCGCAGCAGCTGGAAGGCGATGGTCAAAAGTCGGCGCGCGGTTGCCACCTTGGCCGGGTTGGTGCCTTTGGTCGCTTTCAGGCGCTCGTAGTACGCTTTCAGATCCGGATCGGTGGCAACCGCTGGCGCCACCGCCTCGACGAAGGCCCAGCGCAGCCATTTGTTGCCCTGCTTGATGATCCGGCCGTGGAAGGTCTTGCCGCCCGACGAATAGGTGGAGGGGACCAAGCCGGCATAGGCCGCCAGCTTGCCGGCCGAGCGAAACCGGCCAATGTCGTCGATCTCGGCGTCGATCAGCCGGGCGAAAAACTCGCCAATGCCGGGCAGCGTCTTCAGCCGCCTCACATTGGCGTTGCCCTTGCTCTGCGCCTTGATCGTCGCTTCGCTCTCCTTGATCCGGGTATTGAGATCGCCGATCAGCGCCAGGCTGCGGTCGACCTGGATGCGATCGAGTTCGCTCACCGCGACCTCGGCCAGCTGCTTGCGCCCCGCCGTCCCGAACAGGTCGGTCAAAGGCTTCAGCTTGGCCCGCTCTTCCGGGTAGCGGTCGAACAGCGTCACGATCCGGTTCTTCACCATCGTGCGCAGCCGCACATAGAACATCCGCTCCCGCAGCGCCGAGCGCGCCTCTCGAGCGCGCAAGCTCGGCGCGTGCGCCGCGGGGATCAGGTCCGCCCGTAGCAGATGCGACAGGATCGTCGCGTCGATCTTGTCCGTCTTGATCTTGGCGTCCGCGATCGCCTTCACCTTCAGCGGATGGGCCAGCACGACCTCGTCGCAGAGCTCGTCCAGCCAGTCGAACATCACCGTCCAGTTGCGCGTCGCCTCCAGCACCGCGTGCGCGTTCGCCGCAAACGGCGACAGGAACCCGGCGAGCGAGCGACGATCGTTCCGCACTCGCCCCGATCGCAACGTCTTGCCGCCCGTGTCCTGCACGACAATGTGGCTGTAGGCTTTGTGATAATCGACGCCGATATGGTAGTCGTAAGACATGGATGCACTCCGGGGTTCGTTGAGTCCGCAAACCCACGGTAACCCACTTCCAACGGAGTGCATCCGCCCCGCCAAAGCGATCATCAAAACCGCTCCGCCCTCTCAATGGAGACGTCGTCCGCTTTCATACCGCCTCCCCTCGCGGGAGGAGCGAGAGGAGGGGGCGGCGCCATCCCGCACGGCTGGTCGCGAATGGGGTGCTAACGGAGACACCCCCTCCCCTAAACCCCTCCCGCGAGGGGAGGGGATATGAAGAAGGAAAGCCGATACGGATCAGCTCCGTTTGGTTTCGCCTCCTCGCCATCGCCGCCGCGGCGAGCGCGGTTGGCTTCGCGATTCATGTGGCGGATCAGTCGGTCGTGCCGGCCTGGGTGCAGCGGCAGATGCGGGGGGTGCTAGCCCGGATTTCCCGCATGGACAGGTGCTGCGACAGCGAGTCTTTGAGCCAGGGCAGGAGCCAGATGCGCGGCGATGCCGCGCATCGTAAGCATCGCAGCGACGAACCCTGGCTCAAAGAATCGCTGTCCCGTAGGGTTGCTCACTGTTGGCGCGCTGCCGCGTCGCTCGGGACTTGACGATGTCCCGCATCGCCTTCGCCCTCGCTCCTAACATCACACCAACAGTGAGCAACGCAGCGCCCGTCCATGCGGGAAATCCGGGCTTACGCCGGTCCGCCCGCCGGCTGGACGCTCGCCGCGGCCGCGCTCTCCTCGATCGAGATCGGCGCCGCCTACGCGGCCCTTTATGCGTTGCTGCGCCCCGCGACACCGACCCTCCGCCCGATGCCGCGCGGCCTCCTCTTGGGGCGCGCTAACCCTCGCCCTCGGCGGCTGACTGATCCGCCAGCCGCTGATGAACGGGATCATCGGCAACCCGCCGCGCGTGGTCCTCGCGATGGCGGTTGGGCCGTGGCTCACATCGCTTGCCATGGGCGTGGTGACCGCAGTGCTGTGGGAGGCGGTTGTCGAGCAGAGAAATTAAGCAGAGGATTGTGCTTCGTTGACCCGATCTACGTCCGCTCAAAGACTGGTTGTGAAGTTTCTGCCCCATTCGAGTCCAGCAAGGTCGGCAGCGCGGCGGAGCCACACGTTTGTCTCATCAGCCGAATTGTTGGTTCCGTACCACCAACCATCGATCAGCTTTTCGGCATATTTCTTCGCAAGTTCCGACCGGTCAAACAGACGCTGCGCGTCTCGCGCGACAATTCGCTTCGTACGCGGCTTAATGGCCGATAGCTTATCAAGGGTGCCGGGTTGATGCTTTTCGAGCACTCTGAGACCTTCCGCGAGCAAGTCCTTCAGTGATCCGCACTCGATGGTGTTCCCCTTAATATCGAGAAGGTAATTGCCGCTTTTTCGTGAGGCACGAGGCGTTGCCGGTGGGCCAGGCGCCCGTTTCTCCGTCCGGTCTTCTTGTGAAGAAATCGGCCGGACCGCCTCCTCAGTAAAATCGATGATGCTCGTCGGATTAAAAGGATCGGCGCCCAAGCCGAGCTGGTTCGCCCCGATGACCCTTACATGTTCGGCCCCGCTCGTACTGGCAGTCTTCAGGAGTTCGATGAGCTTCGTAGCGGCGATGAAGGATATGTGCGCCATGGCAGCCTTTCCCGTGATCGACTGAGCACGATGTAGTTAGTTACCTTATAAGTGTCAACCTTCCTTATAAGGTATTGCTGAACGTGATGCGCGTGACTTGCGCAAATTGCGCATATGCTTACATTAAGCGTAAGGGAGTGCCCCCATGGATACGACCAAGACCGTCCCGGCCTCTGAGTTCACCCGAAATTTCGGGCGTTACCGAATGCGCGCCCAGCGGGAAGCTGTCGCGGTGTCGAGCCATGGCCAGATTACCGGCTACTTTGTTGGACCTGACGAATACGAGGAGTTCAAGCGCTTTCAGCAAAGCCGACGCAGCTTCTCCACAGCGGAGCTCCCGGAGAACAAGGTCAAAGCGATCGGTGCGTCCCGTATGGATTCGCGCCACAAGCATCTCGATCGCATGCTTGATTCGAAATAGCGGAACGACGTGCCGATCCCCAGCCCGGAACCGGGCCTGGTCATCTCCTACGCCTATCTTTGGCATCACGAACATGAGGCCGGACAGGAGGAGGGGCGCAAGGACCGACCGAGCGTCATCGTGCTCGCTGTCGAGCGCGAGTTAGACGGCGCGCTCGTGGTTACGGTCCTGCCGATTACGCACAGCGCTCCGGCCGAGCCGACCTCGGCCGTCGAGATACCGACCCCGGTTAAACACTATCTCGGGTTGGACGACGAGCGCTCATGGATCGTCGTCTCCGAAGGCAACGAGTTTCTCTGGCCGGGTCATGATTTGCGAAAACGTCCGAACAGCGACCGCTACGACTACGGCTTCCTTCCACCACGCTTATTCAATCAGGTGCTCAAGGCATTCATAGCCTGGTACAATGCCAATAGGCGAGTTGCACCGCGTGATTGATTGGTGCCCGAATTAAGCCGCCTCCACCCGCTCCCTGGCCTCCTCAAACGCCTTCACCAGCTGCGCTTCGTGCGTGCGAGCTTCGGCCAGGTGGCGCATCTTCACATAGCCGTAGCCGCGGATGCCTTCGGGTACCGAGGCGATGCGGACGGCGAGGTCGTAATTCGCCGGATTCAGCCGCGTCAAGACATCCCGAATGCGCGCCTCGTATTCGACGATCAGCTTGCGTTCGGTGCGGCGGTCCTCGGTGCGGCCGAACGGGTCCCAGCGCGTGCCGCGCAGGCGCTTCATGCTGGCCAGCAGCCGGAACACATGCACCATCCAGCCGCCGAAGCGGCGCTTGCGGGGCTCGCCGGAGACGGGGTCGGGCTTGGCCATGATCGGCGGGGCCAGATGGTATGAGAGCTTGAAGCCGGGCTCGAACTCGGCGGCGAGCTTTTTCGCGAAGGCCGAGTCGGTGTGCAGGCGCGCGACCTCGTACTCGTCCTTATAGGCCATCAGCTTGAAGTAATAGCGCGCGACCGCCTTCGACAGCAGGTTGGTCCCGGGCAGGCGCTCGCGCTCGACGCGGGCGGTGTCGTCGACCAGCGCCTTATAGCGCTGCGCGTAGGCCGCGTCCTGATAGTCCGTGAGGAACGCAACCCTGCGCGCGACCATCTCGTCGAGCGTTTCGGCGGGCGGCGGCGCCTTGTCGACGGCGAGGCCGGCGATCTCCTCCACCATCGCGCGGTCGTGCACATAGAGCCGGCCCCAGGCGAAGGCCTCGCGATTCATGCGGACCGAGACGCCGTTCATCTCGATCGCCTTGTCGATCGCCTCCAGCCCCACCGGCAGCAGGCCCATCTGATAGGCCATGCCCATCATCATCACATTCTGCCCGATGCCGTCGCCCAAGAGGCGGATCGACAGATCCTGCGCGGCGACGAAATCGATCGCGTCGGCGCCGACCGTGCGGGTGAGGCGGGTGGTGAGCTCGGTCGTGTCGAGATCGAGATCATGGTCGAGCACGAAATTCGCCGGCGGCGACACGTTCGTGTTGACCACGCCCCTGGTGCGGCCCTTGGCCATCCAGGACAAACTCTCCGCGCTCGCCGCCACTACCATGTCGCAGGCGATCAGCGTGTCGGCGCTGTCGAGCGGGATGCGCACGGTGTGCAGATCGTCGGGCGTCGCCGCGACCCGCACATGGCTCGTCACCGAGCCGTTCTTCTGCGCGAGGCCGATCGAGTCCAGCACCGAGCTGCCCTTGCCCTCGATATGCGCCGCCATGCCGAGCAGCGCGCCCACCGTGATCACGCCGGTGCCGCCGATGCCGGTGATCAGCACATTGGCCGGCCGGTCGAGCGGCATGGGCGCGGGGCGGGGGAGCGCGGCCACCAGCTCGTCGGGCTTGTTGGGCGCCTTGCGCTTGCGCAAGACGCCGCCCTCGACCGAGACGAAGGAGGGGCAGAAGCCCTTCACGCAGGAGAAATCCTTGTTGCAGCTGGACTGGTTGATGTGGCGCTTGCGGCCGAACTCGGTCTCCAGGGGCTCGACCGAGATGCAGTTCGACTGGTCGCCGCAATCGCCGCAGCCTTCGCAGACCAGGTCGTTGATGAAGAGCCGCTCGTTGGGGTCGGGGAAGGTGCCGCGCTTGCGGCGGCGGCGCTTCTCGGCGGCGCAGGTCTGGTCGTAGACGAGCGCGGAGACGCCCTTCACCTTGCGGAGCTCGATCTGCAGCGCCTCCATGTCCTCGCGCTCATGGAAGGTGACGCCGGGCGCCCATTCGGTCTGGGGTCCGTATTTCTCGGGCTCGTCGGTCACCACCGCGATGCGGCGCACGCCCTCGGCATAGAGCTGCAGCGTGATCATCGGCACCGAGGGGTGGCCCTCGATCGGCTGGCCGCCGGTCATCGCCGACGCGTCGTTGTAGAGGATCTTGTAGGTGATGTTGGCGCCCGACGCGATCGCCCAGCGGATCGCGAGGCTGCCGGAATGATAGTAGGTGCCGTCGCCGAGATTCTGGAACATGTGCTCCGTCTCGGTGAAGTGCGATTGCCCGACCCAATTGGCGCCCTCGCCGCCCATCTGGGTCGAGGGCTCGTAGTCGAACTCGGGATGCCAGATCGCCATCCAGTGGCAGCCGATGCCGCCCATCGCGCGGCTGCCCTCGGGCCGCTTGATCGAGCTGTTGTGCGGGCAGCCGGAGCAGAAATAGGGGATGCGCTTCAGCCGCGTGGCGCCGAGGCTCTCGCGCGCCGCGCGCTTGTCGAGTTGCGCGAGGCGACCCCGCAGCTCGCCGTCGTCGGTGACGCGCAAGACGCGGCTCGCGATCACGCGCGCGACCTGCAGCGGGTCATGATCCATCTTGGAGGAAAGCAGCTCGCGACCCTCCTCGTCGGTGCGGCCCATCACGCGCGGGCGCTTGGATTCCGGCCAGTCATAGAGCAGCGTGCGCAGCTGATCCTGGATGATCGGCTGCTTCTCCTCCACCACCAGCAGCTCCTCGCGGCCTTCAGCGAATGCGCGCGCGCCCACCGGGTCGATCGGCCAGGTGAGGCCGAGCTTCAAGACGCCGATGCCGAGCTGACGGGCGCGGCGCTCGTCGATGCCGAGCTCGCTGAAGGCCTCCAGCACGTCCAGGTACGATTTGCCGGCGGTCACGATGCCGAAACGGCCGTCGGGGGAAAACTCCGTGCGATTGATGCGGTTGGCGCGCGCGAAGGCCTGGGCGGCCGGATGCTTGAAGTCGAGCAGCCGCGCCTCGGGCGTGAAACGGTCGTCGGGCCAGCGGATGTTGACGCCGTCGGGCGGAAAGTCGAACTCGGGGATGACGATCTCCACGCGCTCGGGATCGACCGAGACCGACGCCGACGCGTCCATCAAATTGGGCAGCACCTTGAAGCCCAGCCAGCAGCCCGAGAAGCGAGACATGGCGAAGCCCCACAGGCCGAAATCGATCACCTCCTGCACGTTGGAGGGATAGATCACCGGCATCAGGTTCGACATGAAGGCGAAGTCGCCCTGGTTCGGCATCGTGGCCGACTTGGCGGCATGGTCGTCGCCGACCACCGCCAGCACGCCGCCATAGCGCGACGAGCCCGCGAAATTGCCGTGCTTCAGCGCGTCGCCGCAGCGGTCGAGGCCGGGATTCTTGCCGTACCAGATGCCGAACACGCCGTCGAATTTGGGCTTGCCGAACAGGCCGATCTGCTGAGAGCCCCAGACCGCGGTGGCGCCCAGCTCCTCATTGAGGCCGGGCTCGAAATGCACGTTGTGGCGCTGCAGATGCCGCGCGGCCTTGATCAGCTCGGAATCGTAGCCGGACAACGGCGAGCCGCGATAACCCGACACCAGCCCGCCGGTGTTGAGACCCGCCCGCAGGTCCCGCATATGCTGGCTGATCGGCAGCCTGACCAGCGCCTGGATCCCGGTCAGGTAAACCCGCCCGGATTCCGCGGTGTATTTGTCGTCGAGCGTGATTACGAGACCGTCCAAAGCCGCCTCTCCCCATCGGCCAAGATTGATACGCCGATTAGATACGTCTGCAAAGCTGTCCCTTCTTGGAACCCTCTCCGCCCTCCCAGGTCGTCATGCCCGGGCTTGACCCGGGCATCCACGTGGCCCCGCCGCCGTGCCGCATGACGTGGATGGCCGGGTCAAGCCCGGCCATGACGGGTGAGGGGTGTTAGGGTCATCGCGCTTTGCCCCGCCTCTTCCCCACCGGCGCCAGGGCTTTGGCCGGCTTGGCCGACACCATGCGGTCCAGAAGGTCGGTCAGCGCGTCGCTCACCTCCGCGGCGGACCAGGGGCCGTCATGGCGGAACCATTTGGGCACCCAATGGATGGCGCCCAGGATCGCGAAGACTGCGAGCTTGGGGTCGCAGGGGGCGATCGAGCCGTCCTCGATGCCCTCGCGGATCAGCGCGCGGAGCGCCTGCTCGAACCGGTCGCGATCCTTCAAGAGGCGCGCATGGTCGTCGGGCAGCAGCGCGTGCTCCTCCATCAGCACGACGCAGCAGGAGAGCTCGTCGATCATCTCCTTGAGATAGTGGCGGAGCGCGTGATGCAGCTTCTCGCGCCCGGTGCCGCCGGCTTGCCGCGCCTCGTCCAACCCGTCGAACCCGACCTCGAAGGCGCGCGCGAAGCATTCGGCTAAGAGCGCGTGCTTGCTCGGGAAGTAGTGATAGAGTGCCGCCTTTGTGACGCCCAGCCGCTGCGCGATGTCGTCGAGCGACGCGGCATGGAAGCCCTTGCGCGTGAAGGCCGACGCCGCCTCGCGCAGCAGCGCCCGCCGCTTCGCCTCGTGCAGTTCGTCCCGGCTCGGGACCAGCTCGCTCCAGGCCATGTCAGAATTTCGCCATCAGAACTTTGGGGGTCGTTTGGCGTGGAAGGCATCCATGCCTTCCTGCCAGTCGGACGAGCCGATCAGCATCGACAGCTGCTCCAGCCCGAAGCGTCGCGCCGTGGCGAGATCGACATCCTCCGCGACATAGACCGACGATTTCGCCTGCGCGATCGCGAGCGGCGACAGCGCCTTGATCTCGTCGGCGAGCTTCAGCGCCGCCGGCATCAGCTCGTCGGGCTCGGCGACGGCGAACAGCAGCCCCGCGCGGTCCGCCTCTTCGGCGCTGTAGTGGCGGCCGAGCAGGCACCATTCGATCGCGCGGGTGCGGCCGATATGGCGGCCGAGCTTCTGCACGCCGCCCGCGCCCGGGAAGGCGCCGAGCTTCACCTCCGGCACGCCGATCTTCGCGGTCCTGGACATGAGGCGGAAATCCGACGAGATCGCCATCTCGCAGCCGCCGCCGAGCGCGTAGCCGTTGACCGCGGCGATGATCGGGAATGCCATCGTCTCGAACCGGTCGAACAGCGCCGCGATTTTCGCGAGGTAATGGTCGCGCAGCTCGAAGCGACCTTGGCCGACCGGCGACTTCGGATCGGTGAAGTAATCCAGATGCGCGCCGCAGCAGAAGGCCCGGCCCGATCCGGTGATGATCAGCGCCCGCGCTTTCGCCTCCGCCGCGATGTCGAGCGCGCGGCCGAGCTCGCCGATCAAGTCGAGCGTCAGCGTGTTCATCTCTCTCGCCCGCGTCAGTGTCGCCAGCGCCACCTCCTCCGCCGGCCAAGCGAGGGAGACGGCTTTGCCGGTGAAAGTCTCGCTCATGAGAACGACACGTCCAAACCCAATTCGCGCGCGATCAGCAGCGACTGGATCTGGCTCGATCCGTCGCCGATGGTGCAGACGCGGTTGTCGCGCAGATAGCGCGAGGCCGGGCAGTCATCCATGAAGCCCCAGCCGCCATGCACCTGGATCGCGAGGTTGGCGCACTCGCTGCCGATCTCGGTCGCGTAATATTTGGCGACCGCCAGATCCTTGCCCGACGCCTTGCCCTGATCGGCGAGCCAGGCCGCCTTGTAGACCACCATCCGCGCGGTCTCGACCTTGACCGCGATGTCGGCGATCATTTTCTGCACCAGCTGCAGCTTGCCGATCGGTCCGCCGAAGGCCTGCCGCTCTTTCGCATAGCCCACCGCCAGATCGAGGCTCGCCTGCGCAAGGCCGAGCGAGCAGGTGGCGAGAAACACGCGCGCCTGCTGATAGCCCTTGTGCAACAGCAGGCGTCCGCGATCGACCTCGCCCACGACATGCTCGGGCCCGAGCACGCAATCCTCGAAATAGAGCGGCCGCGTGTCGGAGGAGCGCCAGCCCATCTTCTTGTAAGGCGCGCCCTGCTTGTAGCCCGGCGTGCCGACCGGCACGAGAAACAGCGTGAAGCTCTTCTTCGCCGCGTCCGGCGGGCTCGTCACCACCAGCACCAGCGCGAAGGACGAGATGTCGGTGCCCGGATTGGTGATGTAGGCCTTCTCGCCGTTGATCACCCATTTGCCGTCGGCGACCCGCCCGCGAGTCTTGAAGCCCGCAGTGTCGGAACCGGCATTGGGCTCGGTGCCGGCGATCGAGCAGATCTTCTTCCCCGCGACGATATCGGGCAGATACTTCTCCTTCTGCGCGTCTGTGCCGAAGCGCGCGAGCGTCAGCCCCGTCGCGATCGAGACCATCGTCGTCACCGCGAGCGACTGGTCGGCGCGCGCGACCTGCTCCAGCGCCAGCGCGGTCTCGAAGGTGCCGAGCCCCATGCCGCCCCATTTCTCCTCGAACGGGATGCGCGTGACGCCGATCTCGGCGAGCTGATGGAACAGCGAGGTCGGAAACGTGGCCTCGCGGTCGAGCTGCTCGGCCACCGGCGCGATCTTTTCGCGCGCGAATTCCTCGACACTTGCCTGGAGATTTCGTTGATCGTCTGTGAGAAGGAAGTTCATCGCGCTGTTCCGACTGATTTCGTCATGCCCGGGCTTGACCCGGGCATCCACGTCATGCGTTGCACCGGCGGCTCCACGTGGATGGCCGGGTCAAGCCCGGCCATGACGAATGGAAGGAGAGGCGAGGTCATCACTTCTTCCCCGCCAGCTCGTAGTGGAAGTCCGTGATCCGGCCGACCGGCTTGTCGGCGAACTTCACCTTGACGCGCGTGCCGGGCTTGAGCTTCGCGGCCGCCGCGGGGACATCGGATAGGTCGAGCCCGCGGACGAAATTCACGAGCGCGGTGCCGGCGCCGTCCAGCTTCACATAGGCGATGGCGTAGGGCGGCGGCGGCAGATTTTCGAATTGCGCGGTGACGATCGTCGCGGCCTCGATCACGCCTTCGTGGCCGACTTCCTTCCAGCCGTCGCAAGGCTCGAAGCTCTTCTCGCAATAGGCGCGCGGCGGCAGATAGGCGATGCCGGACTTCGAGCAATGGGCCGCGAGAATCTTCTTCTGCTTGAGGCCGGCGAAGAAATGTCCGGCTACCTTGCCGACCGCGTAATTATAGCGGACATGCCATTCGCCTTGAATGACATTCTCGTCGAGAGCGTCAGTCTTGCTCATGCGTTCCTCCCGGCGACAGGCTCGTCGCCCAAAATCGAACAAGTGAAGAATTGGGTCGAGCCGCCAATTGCGGTGGCGACGGCGTTCTTGACGCCCTTGACCTGGATGTCGCCCGACTTGCCCATGACCTGGTTGGCCGCGTCGATCGCGCGGACGAGCCCGGTGACGCCGATCGGATTGGTGCAGAGCGTGCCGCCCGACGGGCACACCGCGATCTCGCCGTCCAGATTCCACGCGCCCTCGTCGCTCTTCGACGCGCCTTCGCCACGGCCGCAGAAGCCCAGCGATTCCATCTGCGGGAATTGGAAGGTGGAGAAGGGATCGTAGAGCTCGGCCACCTGGATCTGCTTCACCGGATCGGTGATCCCGGCCTGACGGTAGCAGTCGCGCGCGGCGAGATAGAAGCCGTCATGATCCTCGAAATCGGTTTCCGACCACAGGCCCATGCGGTCGCCCATGAAGACCGAATGGGTGATCGACGAGACGCCGTTGACGAAGGCCGGCCGCGTGCATTTCTCCTCGGCGACCGCGAGATTCGACAGCACGACCGCGGCGGCGCCGGACGAGCGCGGGCAGATGTCGAAGCGCTTGTAAGGGTAGGACACGCGCGGCGAGTTCATCACGTCGTCGACCGTGATCTTTCCCTTCAGATGCGCATAGGGGTTGCCCATCGCATTCCCGCGCGAGCGCACGACAACGCGCGCGAACTGCTCCTCGGTCGTGCCGTAGCGATGCATGTAGCGCTGCGCCGCGAGCGCCGTCATGGTCACCGTGTTCAGCGCGAAATCATGCTCGTAGAAGCGGTCCCAGATCAGGTTCAGCACATGCTGCGCGTCGGGCGTCTCCGCGACGCGATCGGCGCCGACGACGAGCACCGTGCGATAGACGCCCGACGCGACATGGAAATATCCGGCCTGGAAGGCGGAGCCGCCGGTGGCGCCGCCGGTATGCACCCGCATGAAGGGTTTGCCCGTTCCCCACACATGCGAGGTCGCCCAGCGGTCGCAATCATTGACGCCCATGAACTGCGTCGGCGCCATCGAGAAGACGATCGCATCGATGTCATCCGGCGTGACACCGGCATCGTCCATCGCGAGCTTGGCCGCATCCTGCGTCAGCTCGACATAATTCTTGTCGGGGAAGTGAGTCTTGAACTTGGTTTGCCCCGTGCCGATGACGGCGACTTGATGTTTCGCCATATTCAGACTCGCTCGAAGATGGCGGCCACATGCGCCTGCTGGGCGAAACCGTGGCTGCCATGCGCGCCAGCGAGCGACGCGCCGGCGATCTGGAGCGGGCCGGCGCGGTCGGAGACCTGCAGCACCGCCTCCGCGGCATTGATCAGGCCCATGCAGAAATAGGGGTTCTGCGCGAAGGCGCCGCCCGACGGCGTCAACAGCGGCACGTCATGGCCCAGCGCGGCCTCGTACGCGGCAGCGTGCCAGCCGGTCTGACAATCGAGCTCCAAGAGATCGAGATCGCCGGCGCTTTCCAGCCCCGCCATCTCGACGGCGTCCTCGATCGCGGCACGGAAGCCGGCCAGCGCCGTCAGCCGATCGCGGCCGAGATCGAATTCCTCGTTGCGCCAGCCGATGCCCGCGACCCGTGCCAGCGGGCGCGCATTCGGATTGGCTGAAAGCCATTTGGCCGAGGCCAGCACCATCGCGACCGCGCCATCGGTAATGGGCGCCTGATGGCCTTTGCGCAGCGGCGCCGCGAGATAGGGGGATGCGGCGATCTGCGAAGCGGGCGGCGCGGCGCGTCCCATGCCGCGCGGATTGCGGACCGCGCGGCCGCAGGCCTCGATCACGGCTTGTGTCGCGTCCGTCTCGTCGATGCCATAGGCCTCGGCAAGGCCTTGCGCGAACAGTCCGTCGGCGATCGACATGTTGATGCCGATGGGCCGCGTGAAAAAAGGCTCGCAGCGCATCCGCATCACATCCTCGACCGGCGCCGTGGACGGTTTGCTCCAGCTCACCACGAGCCCCAGATCGAGCACCTCGGATTCGACCTTCATCGCGCCCAGGCAAAACGCCGTGAGGCCCGAATCCGTGCATTTCACTTCGTCTTTGAGCAGCGCGCCCGAGGGCGCCGCCAGCAGCATCGACGAAATGCTGCGGCCGTCCAGCTCGTCGCAACCGGCGATCGTCACATGGTCGATCTGGGAGCGGTGCACGCCGGCATCGTCGAGCGCGGCGCGCGCCGTGTCGAACACCATCTCCTCCAACCGCTTATCCGCTATACGGCTCGCCGGCGGATGCACCGCCAGCCCCATCACGAACACGTCCATGAAGGCTCCTTACCCGCCGGTTACCTACCCAACTGATTGGGTAGGAGAGTAGCCAAGGGGTTGAGCGGGGGCAAGATGTCTGCCGCCCTCTGCTATCGTCATGGCCGGACTTGATCCGGCCATCCACGTGGAGCCGCCGCTGCAATGTATGACGTGGATGCCCGGGTCAAGCCCGGGCATGACGACTAAGAAAAGGGGGAAGAGCGAGCCCCTCAGGGCACCGGCACCACCATGTCGCGCCTTATCTCGCCGACATTGCGGGCGCCCAACAGCGCCATGTCGCGGGTTACCTCGTCCTTCAGCAGCTTGAGCGCCCGGTCGACGCCGGCTTCGCCCGCGGCGGCGAGGCCGAAGAGGTAGGGGCGGCCGATCATGCAGGCCTTGGCGCCCAAGGCGAGAGCCTTCAGCACATGCGTGCCGCGACGGATGCCGCCGTCGAGGATCAGCTCCAAATCGTTCCCCACCGCGTCGGCGATGCGGGGCAGCGCGTCCATCGCGGCGGCGGCGCCGTCGAGTTGGCGGCCGCCATGGTTGGAGATGATGACGGCCTTGGCGCCGATCGACTTGGCGCGCTTGGCGTCCTCGGGCGACAGGATGCCCTTGATCATCACCGGGCCGCCCCATTCGCCGACCATCCATTCCAGATCCTTCCAGGTGATGGAAGGATCGAACTGGCGGTTGATGTAGGCGCTGACGGTCGAAAGATCGACCGAGCCTTCCTTGATCTTGTGGATGACGTTGGCGAGAATCGGCCGCTCGCTCGTGAAATAGGCGCGGCACCAGAGGGGCCGCATCGCGAATTGCAGCGCGCTCGCCACCGTGAGCCGGACGGGGATCGTGATGCCGGAGCGCTTGTCGCGCTCGCGATTGGCCGCGACCTGGACGTCGACGGTGATGCAGATCGCCTTGTAACCGGTCGACTTGGCGCGCTGCAGGAATTCGCGGGTCAGCTCACGGTCCTTGAAGCAATAGACCTGGAACCATTTCGGGCCTTGGGTCAACCCCGCAATCTCCTCGATCGAGACCGAGGACATGGTGGAGAGCGTGTAAATCGTGTCGGCCCGGGCAGCCGCCGGCGCCACGGCCCGCTCGCCTTCGGTGTGGAACATGCGGGTGATCCCGGTCGGCGCCAGCACCACCGGCCAGCCGATGGACTCGCCCAGCACCGTCGTCCGCGTGTCGATCGACGAGACATCGACCCCGGTGCTCGGCAGCAGCGCCCAACGGTCGAAAGCGCTCATATTGCGCTGGAGGGTGCGCTCATCCTCCGCCCCGCCATCCATGAAGTCGAACAGAGGCAGCGGCAGCGCCCGCTTGGCAGCCAGCCTCAGCTCATGGATGTTGCAAATCCTGTCCAGGCGCGCATTGGGCATTTGTGCTTCCCTCTTCTCCCATCGGAGGCGTAGCCCATGCGAACAGCCGATGACAATGCACTTCAGATCCTCCTCCCCTCGCGGGAGGAGATAGAGGAGGGGTGGCGCCGCTGGCACAAGCCTGTGGCGAATCCCCTTGTGGAGCGACCCCCTCCCCTAGCCCCTCCCGCGTTGGGGCGGGGAATTTGAAACACTAAGCACTTGCTTGGTCGGCTGACCGCCTTGCGCTACAGTCTCCCCGGCCGCAAAGCACAATCCAAGCGGCCCGAGGGAGCGAGCCGGGGGCGGGCGATGCCGGACAGGCTGGATTTGGTGGTGCGCGGGGGCACGATCGTCGACGGGAGCGGTGGCGATCCTTACGAGGCGGATGTGCTGGTTGCACACGGCCGCATCGCGGCGATCGAGCCGAAATCGACGAGAAACGGCGCGGAGGAGATCGACGCCAGGGGAAAGATCGTGACCCCGGGCTTCGTCGATCTGCACACCCATTACGACGGGCAGGCGACCTGGGACAGCCGGCTGGCACCCTCGTCGCTGCATGGCGTGACGACGGCGATCATGGGCAATTGCGGCGTCGGCTTCGCGCCTTGCCGGCCGGAACAGCGGTCGCTGCTGATCCGGCTGATGGAGGGGATCGAGGATATCCCCAACATCGTGCTGACCGAAGGTCTTCCGTGGAACTGGCAGAGTTTCCCCGAATATTTCGATGCGCTCGCGGCGCGCCGCTATGACATCGATATCGGCGGGTACCTGCCGCATGCGGCGCTGCGCGTTTTCGCGATGGGCGAGCGCGCCTCGAACCACGAGCCGGCGACGGAAGCGGATCTGGCGCTGATGGCGCCGCTGGTGCGCGAGGCGGTTGAGGCCGGCGCGTTCGGGCTCGGCACGTCGCGCACGATCTTCCACCGGTCGAGCGATGGAAAATCGGTGCCGACCCTGAAGGCCGGCGAGGCGGAGCTGGTGGCGCTGGCGAGCGCGGCGGCGGCCGGCGGACGCGGCATCCTGCAATATGCGGTCGACTGGGACGATGTGGAGGGCACGTTCGGACTGATCCGCCGCGTCGCCGAGCGCTCGCGTTGTCCGGTCGCCTTCTCGCTGGTTCAGCAGAACGGATTTCCGGACCATTGGCGGCGCGTGCTGGAGCTGACGCACCAAGCCAACGACGACGGGCTGCCGATCTCGGTGCAGGTGATGCCGCGCGCGATCGGGATGCTGTTGGGCTATCACCTGACGCTGAACCCGTTCTGCACGACGGACAGCTTCAAGGCGATCGCCCATCTGCCTTTCGAAGAGCGTCTTGCGGAACTACGGAAGCCCGAGCTGCGCGCGCGCATCCTCGCCGAGGCGAGCGATCCCAACCCGACCAATATGCTGGCCACCTTCGTGCGCGATTTCGAGCGGATCTATCCGCTGTCGGATCCGCCGAATTACGAGCCTGAGCCGGACGCCTCGATCGCGGCGGAGGCACGGCGCTGGGGCGTGTCGCCGGAATCGCTGGCCTATGACAAGCTTCTGGAGCGCGGCGGGCGCAACATGCTGTTCGTCGCGACCGTGAACTATACGGAGAAGTCGCTCGACGCCACCCTCGAGATGCTGAAGCACCGAGACACGGTACCGGGGCTGGGCGACGCCGGCGCGCATCTGGGCGTGATGTGCGACGCGACCTATTCGACTTTCATGCTGACTCATTGGGCGCGCGACCGCGTGCGCGGCGAAAAGATTCCATTGCCGCTCGTCGTGAAGGCGTTGTCGCGCGACACCGCCGGCGTGATCGGTCTCGAAGACCGGGGCCTGATCGCTCCGGGATTGCGCGCCGATCTCAACGTCATCGATTTCGACAAGCTGCAGCTCGGCCAACCCGAGGTGCGGAACGATCTGCCCGCCGGCGGCCGCCGTGTGATCCAAACCGCGCGGGGCTACGAAGCGACGATCGTGAAAGGCGAGATCACGCAGCGGAATGGCGCACCGACCGGCGCTCTGCCCGGCCGGCTCGTGCGCGGGCCGCAAGCGGCGCCCGCCTGAGGAGGAACGCAATGGACTATCCCGTTATCTCGGCCGACTCCCATGTGGTCGAGCCCGGCAACGCCTATCTCGATCATATGGACCGCGCCTGGCGCGAGCGTGCGCCGCATATCGTCGAGGATGACGAAGGCGTGCGCTTCATCCTGGACGGGTTGGCGCCGGTTCGCGTCGATGTCGCCGCCTCGGCGGGCGTGCCGATCATGAAACGCGGCGACAAGCGGCCCTATGCGGACGTCCATCGCGGCGCATGGGATCCTTTGGCGCGGCTCGAGGATCAGAAGACCGACGGCATCGCGGCGGAAGTGATCTATCCGACGATCGGCATGTTCCTCTACGCGCACCCCGATGCCGATTTCAAAGAAGCCTGCTTCGCCGCCTATACGCGCTGGGCGGCGGAGTTCTGCGGCGCGGTTCCCGAGCGTTATTTCGGTTGCGCGCCCGTGATCGTGAAATCGCCCCAGAACGGCGTGGCGGAACTGCGTGCGGCCAAGGCGCTCGGCATGCGAAGCGTGATGCTGCCCAACCGGCCGGGAGTCGAGGATTGGGATTCGCGGCTCTACGATCCGTTCTGGGAGACGGCGGTCGAGCTCGGCATGCCGCTCGCATTTCATACGGTGGCCGCGGGCGGGCTCGAGAAATCATTCCGCGGCTCGAAGCTGAACCTCATCTATACGACGATCCATGCGGTGCAGGAGCTGCTCGGCATCTTCGTGCTGACCGGCATCTTCGAGCGCCATCCGGGCTTGAAGCTGGTCTGCGTCGAGGGCGATGCGGGCTGGCTGCCGCATTACGCGCAGCGCATGGACCGCTTCTATCGCGAGCACAAATATTTCAGCACGACGAGCGATCTCAAGAAGGTGCCGTCGGAGTATATCTTCGAGAACATCTACATGACCTTCCAGGACGACGAGGTCGCGTTCCGCTACATCGACTCGCTCAACCCCAAGCGGCTGATGTGGGCCAACGACTTTCCGCACCCGGACGCCTCTTGGCCCAACAGTCAGGCGCTGCTCGCCCGCCAGGCCTCGCATCTCAGCCCCCAGAAGCGCCGCGACGTGCTCTGCGACAACGCCGCGAAGCTCTACGGGATCGACGTCGCGCGATTGATGAATTAGGCGCGTTCAGATCCCGTCCCGGAAGTTTCTGCAGCTAGGCAACGTTACGCCGCCGCCTTCTTGGGCGCGCCGGGCAGGCCCTTGACGCCGTGGACGCCTTCGATCCGGCGCAGTATGTCGGGCACTTTGGCGCGTGGATTGTAGAACTGGCTGTACCAGATGC
>Ga0070738_10004196_pt1 | contig 17649 bp, 12 predicted proteins | sample Coa_R2_2_FD_66446 | JGI IMG/M metagenome (GOLD analysis project Ga0070738, IMG submission 66446) | Surface soil microbial communities from Centralia Pennsylvania, which are recovering from an underground coalmine fire - Coalmine... | ecosystem: Environmental > Terrestrial > Soil > Unclassified ...
GCTACCGCGGGCAGCGGGTGGGCTCCTTCGGCAGAGCCACCGCCCTCAGCTTCTACCCCTCGAAGAACCTGACGGTCTTCGGCGACGGGGGTTGCGTCCTGGCGCGGGACGCGGCGACGGCCGAGCGCGTCCGCATGCTCCGCGACCATGGACGGAGCGACAAGTACCGCCACGAGCGCGTGGGCTTCAACCTCCGCTTCAACGAGATCCAGGCCGCGCTCGGCCGCGTCTCTCTCGCCGGCCTCGATGCCGGCAACCGGAGTCGCCGTCTCTCCGCGGAGCTCTACGGGAAAGAGCTGGTCCCTCTTCCCGGCCTCGCGCTCTTCCCGGCACGGCCCGAGGCGGAGCACGTCCATCACATCTTCGCCGTCCGCGTTCTCTCCAGGAGTCGGGACGAGGTCGCGCGGAGGCTCGCCGCTCAGGAAGTCCAGACCGGCGTCCACTACCCGATCCCGTGCCACCGTCAGCCCGCGGTGCTCGCCCGGGGACCGCAGCCCGCGCTTCCACGCACGGACCTCTACTGCGATCAGCTCCTCTCCCTCCCGATGCACCCGGAGCTGGAGCCCGAGGACATCCGCCGCGTCGTCTCGGCCCTCGCCGAGGCCCTCCGGTGAGGGTCTCCATCGTAGTCCCGGCCCACGACGAGCAGGACAACCTCCGGCCCCTTCGAACCGCGATCAAGGAAGCGCTCGACGGTCATCTCGACTACGAGGTCATCATCGTCGATGACGCCTCCCGCGACGCGACGCGCTCCGTCGCGCGGGAGATCGCCTCGGAGGACCCGCGATTCCGGCTCGTCGCGCTCGCGCGGAACTCCGGCGAGACGGCCGCTGGTTGGGCCGGCATGAAGGAGGCGCGGGGCGACCTCATATGCGTCATGGACGCCGATCTCCAGAACGACCCGCGCGATCTCCCACGCATGCTCGAGCGCATAGGCGAGTTCGACGTCGTCTGCGGATGGCGCCGTCGGCGCGGCGACGGCGACGGCCTCGTTCGCCGCGTCTCGTCCCGCGTCGCGAACGCCGTGAGGAATGCGCTCTCGAACGAGGCGATCCACGACTCCGGCTGCACCTACCGAGTCTTTCGTCGCGAGTGCATCGAGGGCCTCCAGCTGTTCGCCGGCATGCACCGCTTCCTGCCCACTCTCTTCAAGGCGCAGGGCTGGAAGGTCACCGAGGTCGAAGTCGCGAACCGTCCACGTCACAGCGGCCGCTCGAAGTACGGCGTCTGGAACCGGGCATTTCGCGCCTTCCACGACCTCCTCGCCGTGCGCTGGATGCTCTCGCGCTGGATTCGACTCGAGGTCGCTGACCGAGCCGGGCAGGGACTCCTCGACGAGGCCGCCGCCGGGACCTCCCGCGACCCGCGCTGACACGGCCCGCCCACTTTCCGATTCCCGGAGTGCGGCCCCCGCACCCTTGCGCCGCCGTCGTCGACCACCAGGGCTCGTGTCCCTTCAACCTCCAACGAAAGGGGTATCCCGCTGAGCGTGGCACGGAGAGTGCCTGGGGGCCCCAGCGAGGAGAAGCCGATGAAGAGCGCCGATCCGCGGAGATTCGCCGAGCTGCGGCGGCTCGCCGAGCTCTGCGCCGCGAGCGATGACTTCGACACCCGGTTCGGCACCGAGGACGCTTGCCGGAAGTGGTTCATCGATGCGCGCGCAAGGAACTTCCGGTGCACCCGGTGCTTCTCGAGTCGAGGCGTGTGGCTCGAGGTGAGGGGCGTCTTCCAGTGCGAGCGCTGCCTGAGACGGCAGTCGCTCACGGCGGGCACGGCCCTTCATGGGACGAGGAAGCCGCTGCGGACCTGGTTCGAGGCGCTGCTTCTGATCATGCAACGCGGCGTGAACGCGAAGGTGCTTCAGCGGGAGCTTCGACTCACCTACAAGATCGCGTGGCTGTGGGCACACAAGCTGAGGCACGTGATCGCGGGGTTCGTCGTTCCACCCGAGCCGCGACCACATGAGCAGCGACACTTCATGGCCTCGCGTATCTCGAGAGAGACTTACGCTTGGCCCCCGGACGGGGAGAACCCATGCGGATGCACGCGACTTCGAGGCGCCGACTTCGCCTTCGAGCATGCGCGGACCGGCGACCCAGGCGAGGGGCCTCCCGAGCGTGACCGCGAGGCAAGCAGGGAGCTCCTCACGACGTACAGTGGCTCGCTCTCCGAGAAACACCTGGGCCGCTACTTGGACGAGACCGCGTTTCGCCTCAACTGGAGTAGGACCGAGCTCAGGGACACGTTCCAGTTGACGGTCGATGGGCTCACGATCTGGCGCGCCCTCACCTACCGGGAGATCGTCGACCCGAGGATTCCGCGTGCTCCGCTGTCGATCTTCGCCTGCGAGCTGCTGCCGGCGCGGGAGCTCACCGTGGCCGATGTCCTGCGAGAGTTTGGAGCCAACGAGTCCGAGCCCCGGGGCCCTCGATCATGATCGCGACGACGGCGGCGAGGACACGGTGGCGCGGCTCCGTCTCCTCGTGGGTGATGGACTTGTCGAGATCCTGGAGCGCGCTCGCGGGATCGTCGAGCTTGAACGCCCGGAGCATGCCCCGGACGAGGAATGCTTCGCCCACCAGGGGGTGATGGCCGATCGCGGCGTTGCGGCGCGCGAGTTGCTCGACGACATCGAGCTCGCGGACCGAGCTCGCGGCGTCGCCCTGGGCAAGGAGGGCGCACCAGGCGCGAGCCAGCTGTATGAACGCGGTGTTCGTCAGGGACGACGGCACCGCTCGCAGGTGATCGAGCGCCTCGTCGTCTCGGCCGGCCTCGAGGCGGAGGACGATCGCCCGCTCGAGAGCGAGAGCCCGAAGGTCGGTGAACTCGGCGCTGTACTGGATCGCCAGATCCATGGCCTCGATGGCGTGCGCCGTGTCTCCCCGGCGCGCCGCGGCCTCCCCCTCGAGCAAGCTCATTTCGCCGATGTCGTAGGCCTGCTCGGCGGCGTCGAACGCGGAGGGACTTCCGGGGTGGTCCGCCCACGCGCGGAGAGCTTCACGACGGCCGCGCGCGTTGCCGGACTCCGGGGCTCCCCCGAGGCGCGTCAAGGCGGAGGCCAGGCGGTCGAGCCGGACCGAGAGCTCGCGCGCCTCGGTCGGAGCGACCTCATGACGGCCGGCGATCCGGGAGAGGAGGCGGAGCGCCGCGAGGTCGAGCGCGTCGTGGTGGATGATCACGTCGGAGCGGAAGAAGGCCGGAAGCTGGTCCGCGGGAACGGCCCTGTCGAGAGCGTCGAGGCCCGCAAGCACGCGCTCCTCGAGCGACGGGGCCGTCCGGGTCGCGAGGAGGAGGACCAGCACGTCCAGCCGCGCGCGCGCCGGCGCGGAGACCGCTGGCCGTGCACGGGCGAGGAGCGAGAGCCGTTGCCGCGCCGCGGCGACATCGCCCGCGGCGACGGCGAGCCTCGTCCCGAGGGCGAGGGACGCAGCATCGCGGCGTTCGCCGAAGGCGCCGTTCCAGGCCGCGCTCGCGTCGGAAGGGTCGACGAGAACGAGCTCGGCGAGAGGACGGGCGGCCTCCACCGAGGGGCGCGCCTCGGACGGCAGCTCGGCGCGCGCGAGCGCGGCGATCTCCGCGGCAGGAGCCGCGAGCGCCTCGAGGGGACGCTCGACGGGGTCGAACGCGCCGACGGCGAGACGGGCGCGCTTCCCCAGCTCGGCCGCGCGGGCCGCGGCGAGAGTCGCGACGGTGACGGCCTCGTCCCGCGCCCGGAGCGCGAGGATCACGCCCAGCGAGCCGGCGAGCCCGAGCACCGCGACCGCGAGCGCAACGAGCGCCCGCCGCCACGCCGCGCGCCCGCGCGCTCGTGCACGGCCGTGGGAGGTCGCGGGCTCGCCCCTGGCCAGGGCCTCGAGGTCCTGCGCGAGCTCGATGGCGGTGCGGTAGCGGCGGTCGAGCGCCTTCTCGGTGCAACGGCCGAAGACTTCGTCGATCCCGGGCGGCACCGAGACGAGGGACGACGGAAGCGGCGGCTCGCGCGTCGCGATCGCCTGGATGACGACGACCCGGCTCCCGGCCTCGAAGGGGAGCCGCCCCGTCACGAGCTGGAAGAGCAGGACGCCGAGGGCCCAGACGTCGACGGCCGTCGTCGGTGCCTTCCCGTCGATCTGCTCGGGCGCCATGTAGCTCGGCGTGCCGGCGCGGTCTCCGGAGCGCGTGAGCCGCTCCTCCGCCGGCGTCCCCTCGAGAAAGGAGAACCCGAAGTCCACGAGCTTCGGGGCTCCGTCACGCCCGATGATGATGTTCTCGGGCTTGAGGTCCCGGTGGACGATGCCGCGTGCGTGCGCGGCGCCGACGGCTCGCGCGATCCGCGCGAGGCGAGCGGCGGCCTCGCGGGCCGGGAGCGCTCCGCGCCGTGCCAGGAGAGCCGAGAGGGGCTCTCCCTCGAGGAGGTCCATGACGCAGTAGGGAGTTCCCCGTGGCGTCCTCCCGGAGCCGTGGATCCGGACGATCCCTGGGTGGTCGAGGCTCGCGAGGGTCTGCATCTCGCGGAGGAAGCGCTCGACGAAGTCCTCGGCGACGATCGCGTCGCGCATGGCCTTGAGCGCGTACTCGGCGCCCGAGCGGGGATCGCGCACGCGGTAGACCACGCCGAAGGTGCCTTCACCGAGCCTCGCGATCGGGACGAAGGGCCCGAAGGTGCCGGGCGGCGGGAGCTCGCTCGCGGATGTCATCGTGCGCGAGGGCTAGCGGCGGTCCTTGCGCTCGGTGATGCGGCAGTTGACCTTCGCCGCCTTGAACTTCTCGGCCGCAGCCTCCGCCTCCTCCTTCGTCACGCGCTTGAGAACCGGGACCACGGGCGAGCGGCAGAGGTCGTACGCCTCGTCCTTCGAGATCCCGCGGATCTCGCAGATGATGGCGATCGCGGCTTCCTTCTTCGACTTGAGGGCGAGGCCGGAGACGACGAGGCCGTAGCCCTCCTCGTCCAGCTTGGGCTCGGCCTTGGGGCTCGCGGCCGGTTTGCCGGCGGGCTTGGCGGCGCCCTTCTTCTTCACCGCGGGGTCGGTGGGCGAGGGCGGCTCTGGCGGCGCCTCGGCGCTCGCCTCGAGCATGGGGAGGTCGTCGAGCGGGACCGCGAGGTCCGGGCCCGGAGGCGCGAGCTCCGAGGAGAAGAACATGCCTCCCTGGCCGGGCGCGAGCGGATCCGAGATCACCTGCGAATCGACGGGGTTCTGGGGCGCCGTGGCCCCGAAGGGGTCGACCGGGGCGGCGAAGGGATCGACCGGAGCCGCGAACGGATCCACCGGCGCGGCGAACGGGTCGGCCGCCGATGCCCCACCGAACGGATCGGCTGGTGGAGGACCCCCGAAGGGATCGCCCGGCGGAGGGCCCCCGAAGGGATCCGCGGGCGGAGGGCCCCCGAAGGGGTCGGGCGCCGGCGCCGCGAAGGGATCGGGGACGCCGAAGGGGTCGCCCGAGGGAGCGAACGGATCGGGGACGGGCGCCGCGAAGGGGTCCGCCGGGGCTGCCGGAGCCGCTCCCTTCGCCTTGGGCGCGGGGGCGGCGGCGGGCTTCTTCTTCGTCGCCGTGCCGCCCTTCTTCTGCATGAGGTTCTCGAGGAGCGCGAGGGCGTCGGCGGGGTCGAGCGGGACCTCCTCCTCTTCCTCCTCCTGCTTCGCGGTCTTGCGCGTCGGGCGCGGCAGGGGCTTCGGCGTCGCCGGCCGCGGCATCGACTGCGGAGGGGTCGCCGGCCTGGGCGCGGCGAAGGGGTCCTGCGTCTTGAGGACTCCCGTGCCCGCTCCGGCGAACGGGTCCTCGCCGTCCACGGGCGCGAACGGGTCGAGGGCGGGCCCCATGCTCGAGGCGGCCCCCATGAGGTCGCGCCCCTTCGCCACCGGCGCCCCGAAGGGATCAGCGACGGGGGCGAACGGATCGGCCGCCGGCGCCCCGAAGGGATCCGCCACCGGCGCCCCGAAGGGATCCGCCACCGGCGCCCCGAACGGATCGGCCGCCGGCGCCCCGAAGGGATCCGCCGCCGGTGCCCCGAACGGGTCGGCCGCCGGCGCCCCGAACGGATTTGCCGCTGGCGCCGCGAAGGGATCGGCCGCCGGAGCCCCGAACGGATCCGCCGCCGGAGCGTCGAAGGGGTCAGCCGCGGGCGCGAACGGCGCCTCGGGAAGCGCGAAGGAGTTCGTCGCCGGCGGTGCCGCGCGTCCGGGAGGCGGAGCCTCGAGCGGCATGCCGAAGTCGTCGACGCCGGGAGGAGCGAAGGGGTCGGCCGTCGGTGCGAAGGGGTCGGGCGCCGTCGCGAGCCCGGAGAGACCGAACTCGTTCTCCTGGCTCTCCGTGAGGTTGATGGTCTGCATCGGCGCCGTGGGCGGCAGGGCGCCGAAGGTCCCCGAGGAGTCGTCGAGCCGCCGCTGGGCGCGGGCGAGCGCCTCGCGTACCTGCTCGGCCGTGGCGGGCCGCTCGGCCGGGTTCTTGGCGACGCAGCGGACGATCACGTCGCGGATCTCGGCGGGGAGACCCTCGGGGTCGATCTTGCGCGCCGAGGCGCCGGTCGCGAGGCGGTAGAGGGTCGCTCCGAGCGAGTAGATGTCGGCCGCGGGCGTGAAGGCCGTGAGGCCTCCCTTGAGGACCTCGGGGGCGGTGTAGGCGGCGAGGTCCTCGGCGATCTGGCGGCCGAGGCGCGACCACTGCGCGAGGCGGCGGATCCCGCGGATCCGGTCCGGCAGCGCGAGGATGTAGTTGGGCACGCAGAAGTCGGTGAGCGTGACCTCCCAGCCCTCCTCGCCGGCGGCGATGCGGATGTTCCCGGGCTTCAAGTTCCGGTGGGTGACGCCCGCGTCGTGCGCCCGCGAGAGGATCGCCGCCGCGTCGGCGCCGATCTGGGCCACGATCTTGGCGGGGGCCTCGCCGCCCTGGGCCTCGCGGAAGTCCTCGAGGTTCTCGCCCTCGACGTGGTCGGAGACGACGAACGTGACGCGCTTCTTGTAGCCGCAGAGATGGTGGATCTTCGCCGCGCCCTTGACCTTCGCCTTGACGAGCCGCTGGAGGTCCTTGAGCGCGGGACGCGGATCGACGACCGCGATCTCGTCCCAGAACGTCTTGACGACGAGGTCCTTCCCGTCGGCCCCGACGAGGAAGGAGACGCCCGTTCCGCCCGCGCCGAGGATGGCGTCGAGCGTGTAGCGCGTCATGTCGAACGGCTCGTAGGCGTCGGCGTTCGCCTTGACGGCGGCCTGGAGGTGGTGGATCGCGCTCCGCCGGTCCTCGAGCGCGATCGCCGCGAGGTAGAGCGCGTACTCGCACGCTCCCTGGTCGCCCTGGAAGGCGAGCGACTCGCGGAAGTAGCGCTCGGCGTTGCGGGGGCCGAAGACCGAGAAGATGAGCGAGCCGAGCTCGTAGGCGGCGACCGCGTATCGGTCGCCCGTCCAGTGGCAGCGCCTGAAGTCGCGCCGGGCGCGGCGGAGGACCTCGATCGTGGAGGCCTTGGGCTCGAGGAGCGCGTCCGACGCCCGCACGATGGGCGTGAGGCCGTGGCCGCCCGCGATCTTCTTGACCGCCGTCTCCACGAGGAGCGGCAGGTCGCGGGCCAGCATGGCCTTGCCCTGGAGGAGGTCGGACTCGACCGACTCGTCCGAGTCCTCGAGACGGTCCGCGATGTCGAAGAGCCACTCGCGGTTCGGGATGATCTCGCCGAAGGCCGAGCGGTAGTCCTCGATCCGCTTGAGCAGGCCGCGCGCCTGGGCGACGCGGCGCCGCTCGCGGTCGTCGCGGGCCGCGGCCGCGCGCATGTCCTGGCGGGAGAGCTTCTCCTCGTCGAGGAGGTCGAGGTAGCGCGACCAGCTCGGGTGCGCGCGCGCGATCTCGGCGAAGTGGAAGATGACGCCGTCGGCGATGAGGTCGCGCCACTGCCCGAGCCGGACGGCCGGGTGCTCCTCCTCGAGGCCGACGCCCGCGACGAAGCCCTCTTTCACCCTCGCCGTGGCGCGAGAGGCGAGCTCGTTGGGGTCGTCCTCGGAGTCGGCGGCGGCGATGAGCTGCTCGAAGAAGCTCTCCTCGGGCGTGTAGGGGAGGCCGAGGATGACGGGCGCGGCGTCGAGGGCGGTGTCGTAGTCGAGGAAGAAGCCGTCGAGGAAGTCGATGAGGAGGCGGCCCTCGATCTGGGCTTCCTGCGAGAAGGGCTCGCGGACGTTCTTGGCGAACGCCTCGCAGTAGTCCTTCTCCCCGGTCTCCATGAGGAGCCAGGGCGCCTTGAGGCCGATGACGATGCTCTGGAGCGAGCGCTCGAACGCGTCCTCGAGCGCGACCTTGAGCTCGTCCACGCCGCCGAAGGTGGCCTGGAGCTTGGGGATGACCGTCTGGCGCTGCTGCTCCCAGAGCTCGACGCCCAGGGCACGGCGTACTCCGTGAGCGAGCGGAGCGATCGCGTATCGGAGCGCGTCTTCGCGGCCCATCTGCCCTTCCGCCCCCGGCTTCCCATGAGACACCCGCTCTAGGCGGTCGTCTCGTGCGGCGGCAGCAAGTTAGCCCTTTGGCGTGCCCCGGTCAAATCACGCAACGGCCTGGAGTAGCTCGGCCTGGGGCCAGGGGGCGAGGTCCATGAAGACGTAGGCGCGACCGATCGTCACGTCCCAGCGCCGCATGACGAGGTCGCCCCGGGCGAAGTCCGGGAAGGCGAGGCGGTCGTCCTCGAAGCCGTAGCCGGCGAGGACGGCGAGGGCGCGCCCGTACGGATCCCGGGCGGCGGTCGTGGGATCGAGGACGAAGGCGCTCTCGGCGTGGACGACCTCGCCCGAGAGGCAGAGCCAGCTCTCGAGACACCTTCCGCCGTGGAACAGCTCGTAGGTCACGTCGCTCCCCGAGACCTGGAGGGCGACGGCCGGAGCCGAGAGGACCTTCGAGAGCCGCCGGGCCAGCGGGACGTCGTGGACGGCGCGAGGGTCACCCTCGCGGATGATGGTCGCGTAGGCCGCTCCACGCCGCTTGAAGAGGAGGGCCCGGCGCCCGCCGTCTCGGGGCGGAGCGAGAGCGTCGACGCCGACTCCGCGCTCGAGCGAGCCGGTCGCGTCGATCACGGGCTCGCCGGGAGCGAAGGGCGAGAGGGCGGCGAGGACGTCGGGCAGCGGCGCGCGCACGAGCACGGCGGCTCGGTCGAGGGCGATCTCGGCTTCCACGGGAGGCCTCCCACTGAGGGCGGTTATCGGACCTCCCTGCTTATCGGACGGTCAGCGCGTGATCTTGAAGGACTCGAGGAAGGAACGAGGGGCCAGGCGGGGGGAGGGCGGGGTGGGGGGTAGAATCTCGGAGTGATCGACGAGAACGACGTGAAGGAGCTCTACCGGCGCCTCCACGCTCCCGTCGTCGAGTTCGACTGCGGCCGGAAGTGCGCCGAGATCAACCACGGCGTCCCGATCTGCTGCGACGACTCGCACGCGATCCCCGTCCTCTACCGCTCCGAGATCACCTACCTCAAGAAGAAGACGGACCTCTGGCGCGGCTTCCGCCCCTACAACGAGCACGAGCGGACCATGGCGCGCGAGCTCCCGGACGACCAGCGCTTCGCGCGGTGCAAGGGGCACACGCTCTGCGAGCGCGAGAACCGCTCGTTCGCGTGCCGGACGTTCCCGTTCTTCCCCTACTTCACGAGCCGCGAGGAGTTCTTCGGCCTCACCTACTACTGGGAGTATCGCGGCCGCTGCTGGATCCTCGAGCGCTACGACCTCGTGCGTCCCGACTTCGCGACGGGGTTCGTCCGGGCGTGGGAGCTCGTGTTCGAGAGGAAGCCGGACGAGGCGGACTACTTCGCGAGCCTCTCCGCCACGTGCCGGGGCGCGCACACGCGCATGGAGCGGAGCTTCGTCGTCCTCGACCGCGCCGGGAAGGCGTGGCTCAGGAGGCCGGGAAAGGACGGGCTCGAGCCCGCTCCGCCGGGACCGACCGGACCGCCTCCGTGAGCCACCTCCGTGGACGCTGAGCACGAGGCCGAGCGCCGCGCGCTCGAGAAACGGATCCGCGCCGGGGATCTCGAGGCCTCGATCGATCTCGCGGCGCTCGCGCTCGAGGTGGTCGGCGACGACGACGTGGACGCCTTGAACGCCGCGGCCGAGCTCGTCCGGGACGCGATCGCGAAGTGCCGGGGCGACGCCGCGCTCCTCGCCCAGGCCTGGGAGCTCGTGCCCGAGAGCATCGTCGCCTTCGCGCCCGCCTGGAAGGAGGAGCGCACCCTCGAGGCGGCGCGGCGCGACCTCGGGAGCGAGTCCTCGCTCACGGCGCTCGTCGAGGGCCTCCTCGCCTTCCACGCCGCCCGCTGGCAAGAAGCCGCCAGGGTCCTGGCCGAGGTCCCCGACGACGCCGTCGCGGCGCACTACTCGGGCTGCGCGCTCGAGCGCCTCGGCAAGAAGAAGGAATCCGACGAGGAGCTCGCGCGGGCCGCCGAGCTCGACGCCGAGCGCTTCGTGAAGCCCGTCCGCATGACGGATGCCGAGTTCGAGGCCTGCGTCCTCGCGGCGAAGGACGAGCTCCCGGACGAGGTCCGCGACGCGATCGACGAGCGCTTCACGCTCGTCGTCGAGGACTTCCCGGCCGACTCCGCCGTGGCGTCCGGACTCGACCCTCTCAACCTGGGAGAGTGCCGCGGACGCGACCTCTCCGAGCTCGAGGACAGCGCCCCCGCCGAGGTCGTCCTCTACAAGAAGAACCTCGAGAAGATCTGCGGCTCGAAGGAGGAGCTCGTCGAGGAGATCCGGGTCACTCTCTTCCACGAGCTCGGCCACGCGCTCGGCTTCGGCGAAGAGGGCGTGGACGACCTCGGCCTCGCCTGACTGCCTCCCCCCGCGGAGCGGGGGGAGGGCCGGGGTGGGGGGCTGCCTCAGAGATCCTTGTTCTTCTCTCGCTTCTTGCGAAGCCCCTCGACCCGGTCCGCGTCCCCGGACAGCCTCTTCTTCTCCGCGTCCGGCGCGAGCTCGGACGCCTTCTTGAACGCCGCCACCGCGCCCGCGAGGTCGCCCGAGGTCTCGAGCGCCTTGGCGAGCGTCTCGTGCGCCTCGAACGTGAGCGGGAGGAGCTCCGCGAGGCGGCGCGCCTTCTTCTCGGCGAGGACGTCGCCGTCCTTGCGGACGAGCCAGTCCTCGAGGAGGCGCGCGTCCTCCTGCGCCGCTCCGGCGGGCAACGAGGCTCGCGCCGCCCCCGCCGCGTCGTGGGCCTCGGAGGTCTTGCCCTTCCGCACCAGCAACCGCGCCCGGAGGAGCAAGAGCTCTCCCTGCGCGGGGACGGCCTCGAGCGCGAGGTCGAGCCTCCGGATCGCGGTCTCCACTTCGAGCTTCTCCGCTCCCGCGTCGATCCCGAGCTCGGGCGTCGGCCGCGACGCGGCGAACCAGGCATAGAGCGCCTGGAGGGCCAGGAGCCGCTCGCGCTCCTCCATGGGAACGTCGGGGCTGGCCGCGATCGCCTCGTCGAGGAGGCCCTTCGCGCGCGCCGCGTCCCCGAGCCCGAAGGCCAGGTCGGCGGCGCGGCGGACGGCGCGCGTCACGCCGGGAGTCTTCGCGTTGTCCTTCAGGAACTTCTCGAGGAGCGCGAGGGCGGCCTTCTGCTCGTCTCCGGCGCCGAGGCCCTGCGCCCGCGCGAGTCCCTCGGCGGCGAGGAGCGCGGCGTCCACCGACGAGGGCGCGGCCTCGAGCCCGTGCTTCGCGGAGACGATCGCTTCCTCGCGGTCGCCCTTCCCCCCGCGCGCGAGCAAGAGCTCGGCGAGCGACAACCAGACGCGCGCGTGCCGCGGCGCGATCGTGCTCGCCTTCCTATAGGCCGCGATCGCGGCGTCCTTGTCGCCCGTCCGCGCGCTCGTGTAGCCGAGGCCCACGAACGACTCGACGTCGCCGCCGTCGAGCGCCGCCGCGCGCGCGTAGTCGTCCCGCGATCGCTCGAGCTGCTCGTCCATGAGCTCGGCGAAGGCGAGCTCGCGGCGGGCGAGAGCGTCCCCGGGGTGAGCGTCCACGACCGCCTTGAGGATGCGGATCGCGTCGTCCCGGTGGCCCTGCCCCAGGGCGGCGCTCGCGTCCTTGAGGAGCTTCTTCACGTCCGGGCTCGTGCGCGTGACGGAGCGGACCTTCGCCTTGTCGAGCTCGACGACCGCGGACCCCGTCTCCTTCGAGACGCGGAGCTTCACGAGCTTGTCCGTCTCCTCGATGACGGTCCCCTCGAGCTCGCGGCCGTCCGTGAGGAGGACGGTGTCTCCGCGCGCCCCCGTCGCCGCGAGGAGGATGAGGATGAGGGTGCCCCCCACCCCGACCCTCCCCCCGCTGCGCGGGGGGAGGGAGAAGCGGCCGAACACCTAGAAGCCCGTGCGGAAGCGGACCTGGGTCCTTCCGCTCCGGCTCGTCCACGAGCCCTGGAGCTGGGTGCCGAACGACCAGGAGCTGGAGTAGCCCGAGGAGTACGTCGAGGGGAGCGAGCCCCAGCCGCCGTAATAGCCGTAGTTCCCGTAGCCGCCGTAGCCGTAGGGGCCGTAGCCGCCGCCCACGACCGTCACGACCCCGCCCGGAGTCGGACGCGCCTGGTACTTGTAGCGGTAGCGACCGCTCTTCCACCCGGCGTAGGCGAGGAGGTCGTTCGTGGAGGGGTTCGGTCCGACCCAGTAGCTGTAGGGGAGCCCGTAGACGCCGTAGGGGCCCACGGCGCCGTAGAAGACGTCGGGGACGGACTCGTCCTCCGCCTGCTGGCGGGCGCGAGCCCTGGCGAGCTCCTCCTCGTAGGCCTGGATCCTCGCGAGCCGCGCCTCGCGCTCGGCCTGGAGCTTGGCGAGGTTCGCCGCCTTCTTGTCCTCCTCGGCCTTCTTCGCGTCGGCGCGCGCCTTGGCGATCTTCTCCTGGAGCTCGGTCTCCGCCTTGATCTTCTCGGCGGGGGTCATCCACTTGCCCTGGTACTTCACGAGCCCCTTGGCCCGCATCTGGTCTTCCTCGGTGACCCAGCGGCCGTCTTCCTTCACGTAGCCGAGAGCGGCGCGCGCTCCGGCGTGGTCGGGGTCCACCTTGAGCACGGAGAGGAACGCCGACTTCGCCTCGTCGTCGAGCTTGTTGTCGCGCGCCCAGACTCCGAGCTGGTAGCGCTCGTCGGCGGTGCCGTTCCCGAGCTCCTTCTCTTTACGGGCGTACTGCGAGTAGACGTCGTCCTCGCGGTCGATCCTGAGGACGTCGTCCTTGGGGACCTTGACCTCGCCGTACTTCGACTTCACGACGACCTGGTCGCCTTCGATCGACGAGCGGCCCTGGAGCTGCCTCCCGTCCTTCATGACGACGACATCGGCTCGCACCGACGAGACGACGAGCAGGAGCGCGAGCGCGGTCAGGATCCTCATGTTCTCGTGTCCTTGGCTCCCATTGTGGCCGAAGGAAACCCCGCTGTCATCTACGCTCGCGCCCCTCGTCTTGTTCCCGGTGTGGTAGAAGACCGGTGAAGGAGACCCCATGAAGCGAGCCATCCTCGTGGCCGTGCTAGTCGCTTTCGCTCAAGCTCTTGCGGCGGACAAGGGATCCTGCGTCAAGGCGATCGAGCGCGCCAACAAGGCGGTCTCGGCGCTGGCTTCGACGCAAGCACCCGTCTACGCCGAGGTGGGTCTCGTCGCGAAGGAGAAGAAGATCTCGTTCACGCGGGAGCTCGGCGACGGGACCTACAGCGTCATGGCCGTCGGCGATGACAAGGCGGGCCCCACGTTCATCCTCTCCCTCAAGGACTCGAAGGGGAAGGAGCTCAAGAAGGGCAAGGCCGTGAACGAGGTCTTCGTCCAGGACGTCACGCTCGAAGCGAAGGACAAGACCACCGTCGAGCTCGAGTGCGAGGACGCGAACTTCGACAAGACTCACTACATCATCGTGGTCCTCCAGAAGTACGAGGGCGCGAAGGTCACGTCGGAGGTCGTCTTCGAGCACCTCGCCGCGCGGGCGAAGGCCGTCGAGGAGTCGGGGCACCAGGTCGTCTGGGCCGAGCTCGACACGCTCGCCGATGGGAAGCCCTGGACGGTGACCCACAAGCTCGACGCCGGCAAGCACGCCTTCGAGATCGTCGGCGACGACGACAGGATCAAGGACTTCGAGGTCGAGGTGAAGGACGGCTCGGGACAGTCCGTCGCCAAGAAGGAGAAGGCGAAGGAGCCCAAGGACGGCCACCTGGCCTCCCTCGCCGGCGACGCGAAGGCGGGCGATGCCAAGGTCACCGTCACGGGCGTCTTCCAGGAAGGCAACAAGGACAGCTTCGCGGGCGTCCTCATCGCGAAGAAGTGAGCCATGACCCAGGACGGAATGGACAAGTACTTCGCCGACGCGCGCAAGCGCCTCACCGAGCTCGAGGACTCGCTCCTCGGGCTCGACGAGGAGCTCGGGATAGACTGCGAGCTCGTCGATACGAAGATGTCCGTCAACATCGCGCGCCCGAAGGCGACGTGGGTGATCTCCACGAACTCGGGCGCGAAGCAGATCTGGATCGCCGCCCTCACGAAGAGCTGGAAGCTCGACGAGGACGGCAAGGGAGGCTTCGTCCTCCGCGAAACGGGGCAGAGCTTGAAGGACGTGGTCTCGCAGTGCCTCTCGACGCAGCTCGGCAAGAAGGTCTCGCTCGCGTGATCGTTGCGGGGGGAACATTGCCCCCGCGTGACGCAATTCACACAAATGCCGGGCGTTGAAATGGCCGAAAGGGAGGCCTCGAGGCGCTAGGGCCATCGCGTCTTAGAGCGCCCCGGCGACTTCTTCACATTCGCGGCAAGCCCTTTTCTCGAGGGACCCTCGGAAAGAGAAGGGTCTCACGTGAAGGGGATCATAAGGTCGTTCTCGGTCCTCGCGACGCTCGCGCTCGGCGCATCTCTTTGCCGCGCCGACGGAAGCGCGCCCGCGGGGACCTATCGATACGACGCCGACTCCGAGTCCGGGACGTGGCTCGTCTCGACATCGAACGGGATCTACTCGGTCTCCGCGACGGCGAACGGCAAGACCTGGACGGCGGGCGGCACGCTCCAGGGGAACGTCCTCACCGTGACGCGGAAGGGGACGCCCGGCGTGACGGGCGCGGTCTCCGAGGGATTCGGCGAGAACGTTCCGCCGGGGCACGACCTCGTCTACGAGGCGACGTTCGACGGCGCCTTCGCGAACGCGAACGGGACCATCTACGACCAGGCCCCGAACCAGGGCGCAAGGACGAAGATCGCGGCCCTCAAGCTCGCGCAGAAGGCCCTCGCCGACGGCGGCGTGTGGGTCGAGACGACGATCGCGGGCGGCCCGACGGTGGACTTCACGACGAGCGTCCCCGGACCGATCCCGGAGCTCACGTTCACGGCGGGTCTCAAGGCGAGCGCGCTCGTCCTCTACACGGCGGACGACCTCTACCCGGTCTCGGCGGACGCGAGCTCGAGCGCCGGTTCGAGCAAGAAGCCCGCCGCGGCGGGCGCGGCCTCGAGCGAGAGCGACACGTCCTCGAGCGCCAAGAGCTCGTCCTCGAGCGCCAAGAGCTCGTCCTCGAGCGCCCCGAGCAGCCCGACCGCCAAGCCGCCCGCGACCGCGTCCAAGGACGGCGGGATCTTCGCCGCGGCGGAGAAGGACGTGCAGGCCGCGATCGACCTCGCGGAGACGCTCGACAAGACGGGCTCCGTGGACAAGAGCTGGGCCGTCGGCCCCTACGGCCACCTCGGCGTGGAGCTCTCGACGCGGGTCCTGTCGGAGACCACGGGCTTCATGGCCGGCGGCCTCGCGGACCTCACGGGCGGCAAGAAGGCCTCGAAGGGCGGCGCGAAGGCCCCGCCGTCGGAGGCGATCGAGGCGCTCCTGAACGCCCTCAGGTCGGAGCCGGCCCGCGTCTTCTCGTTCCCGAGGACGGGCGACGACGCGCTCGCGCTCCCCGAGGGGACGCGCCGGATCGTGCAGGGCCAGGCGACGATCGTCGTCTCGGGCGGAGCCGACCTCGGCCTCACCCCGGACATGCTGAAGAACCTCGCCAAGACGACGCTCGCGAAGACGAAGGTCGCGAGCATTGCCCAGGCCGACGTGTCGGCGACGATCCAGGCCGGCGTCACGGGCGAGCTCCGCCTCTTCATCGAGCGGCAGGATGCGTCGAACGTCCTCCTCGTCTGGTCGACGGGGATCCAGTCGAGCGTCGGCGCGTCCCTCGATGGTCAGGTGGGGATCGACCTCACGCAGCTCTGGAAGGACGCCTCCGCCGTCCCGCCGAGCGTGCAGGACAAGGTCAACGCCAAGATCGACTCGGTCCTCTCGTGGGGCGACAAGACGTTCTCGTTCGGGATCAACGGCTCGGCGGACTGGCTCAAGCAGAAGAACTTCGCGGCCAAGCTCCTCCTCGACGTGTCCACGGCGGATGGGAAGCAAGCCTACGCGGCGGCCGTGAAGGGCGACCTCACGACCGCGAAGAAGCTCGCCCAGAACGGCCAGAACAAGGCCGTGAAGTACGAGATCGTGAGCTCGAACGGCACCGAGCGGCTCCTCGACTTCGGCCTCCACGTCGGCAAGCTCACGTTCGACCGCGAGGACGACAAGCGCTCGGGCGAGATCGACGTCGACCTCGATGGCGGCAAGCTCTCGATCGCGAACAAGTCCGAGTCGAAGAAGTACACGACGTTCCTCCACGGAAACCAGGGGAAGGTCGAGGAGGTCGGCACGACGCGGACGATGCAGAACCCCGACGGCACGACCGTCGTCGAGAAGCGCGCGTCCTACGTGTTCACGTCGGCGGAGAAGAAGCCCGACGCCCAGACGAGCGTCAACTACCAGACCCTCGCGAACGAGATCTTCGGCGCCGGAACCCAGGTGAAGGCGGCGCCGACCTCGGCGAGCTCGCAGGTCGAGCTCGTGATCGAGCTCGACGACGCCGCGGTCAAGACGCTCCTCGATCCGGACCAGACGACGCTCTCCGCGTTCTACACGGCCATGGGACAGGCCGAGTACGGCCCGGAGATGATGAGGACGAAGAACGACACGTCGCGCGGCGCCCTCCAGCCCTACGACTGGTCGTCGGGGCTCGAGTCCAAGGACGCCTCGAGCGACGAGCAGAGCGCGTTCAAGCGGGCGACGGAGATCTGGAACGTCCTCCACCAGGCCCCGAAGAACGGGCAGGCGGCCGATCCCCTCGACCTCTTCGCGCAGGCGGCGAAGAAGGCGGGCGACGACCCGGCCGCGTTCATCGCTTTCGCCAAGCTCGCCGGGACGAGCCACGCCCTCGTCAAGATGGCGGTCGACACGGTGCCCTCCTCCGGCCAGGCGACGGGCGTCTGGAACAAGTCGGTCGGGCAGGCGCCCGCGCTCGTCAAGGTCACGAACCCGCTCGGCGAGGCGCTCGGCCAGGATCCGCTCGTTCCGGGCGATCCCTCCGAGTCCGACGCTCCCACGAAGGGGCCCGCGAAGAACGCCGAGGCTCCGGCGCCCTCTCCGGGGGCCGAGCAGGGGCCGATCGTCTGGGGAACACAGATCGACGCGACCCACTGGAACGCGACGGTCATGGGAAGGCCGGCGATCGTCCAGATCGGCGTCAACGCGAACGGCCAGTACTCGATGATCGTGACGTTCAAGAACGGATAGCGGCGGCCGCATGACGTGATGTCGAGGGATGCCACAGAGAACAGAGAGAGCACCGAGAGAGCACCGATTCGCTGTGTTCTCTGTGCTCTCTGTGGCGATGAAGTCGACCGATGAGCGCGGTGACCTCCCTCCCCCC
>Ga0070738_10004199_pt1 | contig 17644 bp, 10 predicted proteins | sample Coa_R2_2_FD_66446 | JGI IMG/M metagenome (GOLD analysis project Ga0070738, IMG submission 66446) | Surface soil microbial communities from Centralia Pennsylvania, which are recovering from an underground coalmine fire - Coalmine... | ecosystem: Environmental > Terrestrial > Soil > Unclassified ...
ATGGATATGGAAGCAGATTTGGGAATTGATTCAATCAAACGTGTTGAAATTTTAGGGGCATTGCAAGAGCTATTCCCGAATTTACCCAAGGCAAATCCTGAAGAGGTAGGACAAATACGTACTCTTGGTCAAATTGTTGAATATTTGCAACAGCAGGTTAGTCTGGCTGAAAAAAAAAAGTTGAAGGTAGAACTTTACAGCAGCAGTTCAGTGTAAATCACAATATTCTACGCCGTGTAGTTAAGCTCAAATTCTTACCTGAACCCGATTTTTTGGACTTCACTTTCAGTGACAACTACATTTGTTTACTTACTGATGATGGCAGTTTAACCACCGCTAAATTAACTCAGTTAATGAGAGAGAAAGGTTGGAAAGTTGTTGTTTTAAGCTTTCCCCAATCCTTGATAGCCAAATTATCACCTTTACCTGAAGGAGTGACACGTATTGTTCTGGAAGATATGAGTGAGGAGCATTTGAAACAACAGTTAACAGCGATCGCAAATAATTATGGCCCGATTGGTACTTTCATCCATATGCATCCGTTATTTTCAGTTAGTCATAACGATGGAATTCACTATCTGGATGTGGACAAAGCGATTGTCAAGCATGTTTTTCTCATCGCCAAATATCTCAAAAAATCTCTTAACCAGGCGGCACAACAAGGACGTAGTTGTTTCTACACTATTACTCATCTCGACGGCGCACTTGGGTTAAAACAACAGGACAACTTTGCTGCTATTAGTGGTGGTTTGTTCGGTTTGACCAAGTCTCTAAACTTTGAATGGGAATCTGTATTTTGTCGAGCTATAGATTTGAGCCCCGAGCTTGATACCGACAAGTCAGCAAAATATATCATTGCTGAACTTCACGACCCCAATCGATTTATTACCGAAGTTGGGTATGGTCTACAAGGAAGAGTCACGCTGATTAGTGAACCAGAGGATTAGGGGGACAAGGGGGACAAGGTGGACAAGGGGGATAAGGGGGATTGTTACATTAGAAAGTTTTTAGGTAGTTTGTAGGAGGAATGAAAGTGGCAGCAACTTTCGCAGGCAAAGTCGTTCTGGTAACTGGTGGAAGTTCGGGGATTGGTAAGGCTTGTGCGCTAGTGTTTGCCAGACAAGGAGCAAAGGTTGTCATTGCTGATGTGAATCCCGAAAAAGGAGAAGAGACCATACGTACCATAAAGGAGGGCAACGGTGAGGCTATTTTTATTAAGACTGACGTTTCCAAAGCAACTGAAGTCCAGGCTTTAATCAAAAAAATTATTTACACCTACGGCGCATTAAACTGTGCTGTAAACAATGCTGGAATTCAGGGGATTAGTACTTCAACTGTTGCTTGCACAGAAGAGAACTGGGATCGAGTCATCAACATCAATCTTAAAGGTGTGTGGTTGTGCATGAAGTACGAGATTCCCCATATGCGAGAGCAAGGTGGCGGAGCGATTGTCAATATGTCCTCAGTAGCTGGATTAATGGCTAGCTGCTTACCACGTTTTCCAGCCTACACTGCCAGTAAACATGCTGTTATAGGGCTAACAAAAATAGCGGCCCTAGAGTATGCAAAAGCAGGCATTCGCATCAATGCATTGTGCCCAGGTTGTATCGATACACCAATGCTAGAAAGCAATGTTCAACAGCACTTTGATAAAGATTGGGTAACTAACCGAGTGCCAAGCGGACGTTTGGGAAGTCCAACAGAGGTGGCTGAGGCAGCAGTTTGGCTATGCTCAGAAGCAGCTTCATTTGTAACAGGAAATGTCATGGTAGTAGATGGTGGTTCGATACTATAGTCAGAATTTGAATCATTCAATAATTTAGAGTTTGCATCTAACCAGGGGAATCTATGAGAAAAAAATCCCAAATTACTTCCTCATCTGTTTTTCTTGTCAGTGGTGGTGGAAAAGGTATCACACGAGAGTGTGTGCTGAAACTAGCACAACACTACCAATGTCGATTTATTCTCCTAGGTCGTTCATCATTGGGAGTTGAACCAGATTGGGCAAGAGATTGTTTTGATGAGTTTGAATTGAAAAAACGAATCATGGAATATTTCTACTCTTTAGGAGAAAAGCCTACACCCAAAACAGTACAAAGGATGTTTAATCATATTTCATCCAGCCGAGAAATTCAAAAAACGCTGTCTAGTATTGAGCAAGCAGGAGGGCAAGCAGAATATATTAGTGTGGATGTCACTGATGTAATCGCCTTAAAGGAGAAACTCGCGATCGCTGTTCAAGGTATAGGTCCAATCACAGGAATCATCCACGGGGCTGGAAATTTAGCCGATAAGTTGATTGAAAATAAGTCAGAACAAGATTTTGAAACTGTGTACGCGGCTAAAGTCAAGGGTTTAGAAAATCTGTTCTCTTGTGTGAATATCAATCAACTTGATTATTTAGTGCTCTTTTCTTCTGTTGCCGGTTTTTATGGGAATAGCGGTCAAACAGACTACGCGATCGCCAATGAAATCCTCAACAAATCAGCCTATCTTGTCAAGTTACATTATCCCGACTGTCATGTAGTTGCCATCAATTGGGGTCCCTGGGAAACTGGTATGGTAACTCCAGAATTAAAGAAAGTTTTTCAAGAGCGAAATATTGATATTATTCCTGTTGAAGTCGGCACACAAATGCTAGTTGAAGAACTAGATAATACCCATCATGCAACTGTGCAAGTTGTTGTTGGCACTCCAGTATTTCCAACAGTTAGCCAGGTTGACTCTGACCTCCGCACCTACCATATTCGCCGCAAACTGACACTGGAAGCAAATCCATTTTTGCAAGATCATGTAATTGCTGGTTATTCAGTTTTACCAGCGACTTGTGTCATGTCATGGATGTCTAATACCTGTGAACAGCTTTATCCTGGCTACACACTTTTTAGTTTCACCAACTTCCAGACCTTGAAAGGAATTATTTTTGATAAAACCTTGGCAGATGAATATATTTTAGAGTTGAAAGAAATCAATAAAAATAACAATGAAATAGATTTTGAAGCAAAAATTTTAAGTAAAAATAAATCCAAAAAAACTCTTTATTATTATCACTATGCTACTCAAATTAATTTAAAAAGAAAAATTCCTGTGCCTCCATTTTATGAATCAGTTAACTTAGAATCTAATTACTCAATCTCCGATCTTAATAAATCACTTTATCAAAATGGTGAAGGTGCATTATTTCATGGCCCAGCCTTTCAAGGTGTAAAAAGAATTTTAAATATTAATTTTGAAAAAATCACAACGGAATGTTCTTGGCAAGGTATTACCGAGAGAAAACAAGGACAGTTCCTGGTACAAACGTTTAATCCCTATCTTGCAGACATTCAGATTCAGTCGGTGTGGATTTGGCTAGAACACTTTTATCAGCAGAATTGTCTACCTGCTCAAGTACAAAAAGTAGAACAATTCACAGAAATTCCATTAAATGAGACATTTTATGTAACTGCAGAAATTAAACCCAAAACAGAGACTGTTGTGAAAGCTGATGTTATAGTACACAATAGTCAAGGACAGATATACTCACAGATTATGGGTGGTAAGGGAACAATTATTTCTCGAGAACAATTGAGGCAGAGATGATTGCAAAAAGCTATTTCAATAAATAAATACCAGAGTATAAAATACTATTTTTGGGAGATAAGTAATGGAGAAAATAGCAATCATTGGATTATCATGTCTCTTTCCAGATGCCAAAAACCCTGACGAATTTTGGCAAAATCTAATCGAGCAAAAAAATTCAATAACATCAGTGACTGTTGAAGAGATGGGAGTAGAACCTACAATATTTTACGATCCCAAAAAAGGAAAACTAGACAAAATTTATTACTTGCTGGGAGGACATATCCGTGACTTCAAGTTCGATCCAACAGGATATAATCTACCAGCAGAATTTCTAGAAAAATTAGATCCTATATTTAAGAGTTCACTTTATGTTGCTAAACAAGCTTTACAGCAGAGTCATTATTGGCAGAATCAAAAAGTTCTCTCAAAGTGTGGCATCATCTTAGGTAATCTTTCAGTACCTACTAAATTCTCTAATCAAGTGTTTGCACCAATTTATCAGCAGGCGATAGAGCCTGCTGTTAGAGAGCTTTTGGGGGATGCAAACTTCCGGTTACCAAATTCGGAGGCTCAAGCATGTTGGTGTAATGCAAACACTTCTGGCTTACCCTCAGCATTAGTAGCCCAAGCACTTGCTCTTTCTAGTATTAATTTTTCTTTAGACGCTGCCTGTTCATCTGTATTGTATGCAATGAAGCTGGCATCTTATTACTTGTTAAGACAAAAAGCCAATTTAATGTTAGCTGGAGGCATCTGCTATCCCGATCAACTTTTTACTCGGATGATAATGTCTGGTGTTCAAGCTTACCCTGAAAATGGCATCAGCCGTCCCTTAGATAAGTTATCTACAGGTCTAACTCCAGCAGAGGGAGTTGGTATGGTAGTTCTGAAACGATATAGTGAGGCAATTAGGGACGGCGATCCTATTTACGCCACTATCTGTGGTATCGGATTGTCAAATGATGGTAGGGGCAAACATCTCCTCAGCCCTAATCCCAAAGGACAAATGCTGGCTTATCAAAGAGCCTATGAAGAAGCAAAAATTAATCCCAAAGATATTGATTATTTAGAATGTCATGCTACTGGTACTTTAGTTGGAGATACAACCGAACTCAGTACAATAGATGCCTTCTTCGGCCAACATCAAGCATCTCCTGTAGTCGGTTCCGTCAAATCCAACATTGGTCATCTGCTAACGGCTGCGGGTATTGCCAGTACCATCAAAATCATTTTGAGCATGTCCAAGGGTATAATTCCCGCAACAATTAATATCAGTGAACCTCTGAGCGTCTCAAATCAGGCAATCTCTACCGAGCGCATTGTTAAAGATACTATTATTTGGCCTAATAAAAGTATCAAACATGCAGCAGTTAGTGCCTTCGGCTTTGGCGGTAATAACGCCCACATGATTTTAGAGCGAGGAAATATAGAGAATATCAAGAATTTTCTTCCGACCACTTCTGAACCTCTGCACCCCGCTAAACTTGCCATTGTTGGGATGGATGCCTTTTTTGGCTCCTGTGACGGCTTAGATGCTTTTGAACGCGGTATTTATGAAGGAAGGCAATATTTTCGTACTCTTCCTCCCAAGCGATGGAAGGGGATAGAACAGCAACAGCAATTGCTCACAGCTTATGGCTTTGAAGAGGGTGAAGCGCCGTTAGGAGCATATATCGAAGATTTTGAAATTGATCCAATGCATTTCAAAATACCACCAAATGAAGCAGAAAAGCTCAATCCACAGCAATTACTGATGCTTAAGGTAGCTGATCGTGCCCTCAAAGATGCGGGAGTTGCTCAAGGGGAAAATGTGGCTGTCATTATCGCTATGGAGACAGAGCTTGCTGCTCATCAACTTCAACAAAGATGGAATTTGTCCTGGCAAATTCAAGAAGGTTTGATGGCTGAAAGCGTGTCTGTTACCCCCGAACAAATCTCTCAACTAGAAACTATTGTCAAAGATAGTATCCATAGAGGACTAGATAGCAGTGAATACTTGAGTTATGTTGGAAACATCGTGGCTAGTCGTATTTCTGTGTTATGGAATTTTACTGGCCCTTCATTTACACTCAGCGCGGGAGAGAATTCCGTATTCAAAGCTCTAGAAGTTGCCCAAATGCTACTGACTGCCAGGGAAGTGGACACTGTTATTGTCGGTGCTGTCGATCTTGCTGGCGGAGTCGAAAATGTTTTGTGGCGAAACCAACTGGCAAACATTAACACAGGCACAAATACCCTCTCTTACAATCAAAACACCAATGGCTGGATGGTTGGGGAAGGTGCTGGCGCTGTTATCCTCAAACGTCTAGATACAGCCAAACAAGAGCAAAATCGCATCTACAGCGTGATTGATGCCATTAGTTTGATACAGGAGGAGCCTGCTAATTCAGAAGAATTAAAAGACTTCCCACTGCCATCTACTGCTAAAACCGTTACGCAAGCATGTCAACAGGCTTTTATGGCAGCAGGCCTCAAACCCATTGATATCAACTATATAGAAGTGTATGGCAGTGGTTTGGCTGCAGAAGATGAGTCCGAGATTCAAGGTTTGATGCAGGCATATCAATCTGTTGGAAGAGATTTAAGGTGTGCACTTGGCAGTGTTAAAGCTAATATTGGTCATACCTATGCCGCTTCGGGGATGGCCAGCTTAATCAAAACTGCACTCTGTTTGTATTATCGCTATATTCCTGCAACTCCTAAGTGGACTGGGCCTAAAAAGCCAGAGGTTTGGCAAGGTAGTCCTTTTTATGTAGCCACCGAATCAAAACCGTGGTTTTTAGAACAGGGAGCATCCACCAGAGTTGCAGCTATTAATGGATTAGGTCTAGACCGGACTCATGCACATTTGATTTTATCGGAGGAAACCACTCATTTAGAACGCAAGAGCAAGTATTTAGAGCTAATACCTTTCTATCTGTTTCCGCTTGCTGCTGATGAGAAATCGACTTTGCTAGAACAGCTGAATGCTTTAGAGAAAACTATTGCAGATTGCTCTTGTCTATCTAATGCTGCCAGTCTTACCTTTGCGACTTTTCAAAAGCATTCTCGCGCAACCTACACACTAGCAATTCTAGGACACAATAAAGATGAATTGATTCAGGAAATCCGCCGGGCTATTCAGGGTGTTACCTATGCCTTTGAGCGAGGAAAAGACTGGAAAACTCCTATGGGTAGCTATTTTACAGCTAAACCGTTGGGCAAACAGGGCGGTATTGCTTTTGTGTATCCTGGTTTATTTAATTCTTATATCGGACTAGGTCGGCAAATTTTGCGGTTGTTTCCGAAAATTTACGAACCTGTTAACACTTATGTTGCTGAAATGGGACAGGTATATAGAGAAAAGCTCATTTATCCCAGAAGCTTGAGTTTATTATCAAATAGACAGATAGAAAGGCTTGAGCAGGAATTATTAAATGATACACAGGCAATGGTTGGTTCTGGAATTGGCTTTGCTATAGGCTTGGCTGCAATCATGCGAGATTATTTTCAAATTCAACCCCAATCTACCTTTGGCTATAGTTTAGGGGAACTCAGTATGATGTGTGCCGAGTCTATCTGGTCTAATTACGATCAAAGTCTAAATCTACTCAGTTCTTCTTCTGTGTTTAAAACCCAGTTGTCTGGACCTAAAAATGCAGTTCGCAAATATTGGGGGGTACCTCTGGGACAAGAACATGAAAATGCAGAAATTTGGAGTAATTATGTTCTCATGACCCCTGCATCTCAGGTTATAGAATACCTAAAACGTGAGGAACAAAAAGTAAAACGGGTTTTTCTCACTCATATCAATACACCAAAAGAAGTCGTCATTGCTGGTGATCCCCAAGAGTGTCAAAAGGTGATCGCGACTCTCAATTGTGATTCTTTCCGCGTTCCCTTCAACCATGTCCTTCATTGTGAACCAGTGTGCTCTGAATATCATGAACTCGTTAAATTAAATACTTTACCTATCCAAAATTTATCAGAGGTTGTTTTTTATTCGGCTGCAGATTACAAACCTATTAGTCTTAACAGTAATACTATTGGTCACACTTTAGCCCAATGTCTATGTCAGCAACTTGACTTTCCTCGGTTAATCAATCGAGTCTACGAGGATGGCACTCGAATATTTATCGAGGTAGGCGCAGGAAGCACTTGTTCTAGATGGATTAGTGAAAGTCTCAAGCATAAAGAACATCTTGCAGTACCTCTTAACAAACGAGGTGTAGACGATCATCATTCTATTATCAGAGCATTAGCAATGCTTGTCAGTCATCGGATTACTTTGGATTTATCACCATTGTACTGTTCACCACAAAAAACTTTGATACCTGCCCAATCAATGATTAAAAAAATAACTTTAGGTGGGTGTCGTATTAGAGACAAAATCTTAAGTGATGAAAGTCAGAAAATTATCCATGATATCTCTATATCTAAAAAGAAATCTTCTGAACAAAGTTTTCAAAAACATCTAAGAATACAAAATTTTCAAGAATCAAACAAAGTAAGCTACTCTCAATCCGAAAGAAATATGCTTGGCAAAACAGACAGTTATCAAAGTTTTTCAAATGAAAACATTAAAACTTTAGACAACTCACAAACTTCACAAGAAAAAGCTAATCTAGAAAATCTAGAACAAGTTCTATCTCAAAAATTAGAAAAACTCAATACTAATCGCGATTTAGAACCATTAGATTCACGCAAAGCACAATTGAATAAGCTGAGTGCGGATATTACAAGAATGACAAAATCTCATACTACTTTTTTACAATTTCGGCATGAATCTTTAAAGAGAATCAGATCAATCATTCAGTTACAAATAGCTTGTTCACAACATTTTCTAAATCAAAAATAATTAGGAGAAGGGAGTAGATAAAAGGTAGGGTATCCGTTTGTACTTAGAGGACTAAAAACTATGATAAGTGCAGCAGTAAAAAGTAGAAATGATAATGGCCTTAGCGTGCCTGACTATTTTCATGCTCAAAAACTAAACTGGCAGGGTTCTTTAGATTGGGTATCTTTTGATCAAACAGGGATCAAGGCTAAATTGCTAAATATAGATCAGCCTTGTCATATTTTGAGGTTTGAAGGACAGATTGGTGTCACTAATAAAGGCTGTGTGTATTCTGACGAGAATAGTAAAATAGGACAGGTGGAAGTCCTGTTTTCTGTTCCACCACTTTCAATGCAACAGTTAGGCGATCGCAGTTTCCTAGCCTTTCATGGTGTAAAGTATGCATATGCCAGTGGTGCGATGGCTGGTGGTATTGCGTCTGAAGAATTAGTCATAGCTCTGGGAAAAGAAAAAATTTTGAGTTCTTTTGGCGCTGGTGGGTTAAGTCCTGCACGCATCGAAGCAGCTATTAATCGTATTCAACAGGCTTTGCCTCATGGTCCATTCGCTTTCAATTTAATCCATAGTCCCAGTGAACCTGCCATTGAACGCGCTGCAGTTGATTTGTATCTCAAATATGGTGTGAGAACAATAGAAGCTTCTGCATTTTTAGACTTGACTCCCAATATCGTCTATTACCGAGCTGCTGGGCTGGCTTTGAATGCGGAAAATCAAATTGAAATTAAAAACAAAGTTATTGCTAAAATTTCCCGAAGAGAAGTCGCCACCAAATTTCTTCAACCAGCTCCGACCAAGTTTCTCAAAGAACTAGTTGAGCAAGGTCTAATCACTGAATTACAAGCAAACTTAGCTGCAAAAATTCCGATGGCCGATGATATTACTGTGGAGGCAGATTCTGGGGGTCATACGGATAATCGTCCTTTGGTCTGTCTCTTACCCTCTATCCTAGAGTTGAGAGATGAAATTCAAGAAAAATACGCTTACGAAAAACCCATCAGGGTTGGAGTGGCTGGAGGGATTGCAACTCCTCAATCAGCATTAGCTGCTTTTATGATGGGTGCAGCCTATGTTGTTACAGGCTCTATTAACCAGTCTTGTATTGAGGCTGGAACTTCTGAATATGTCAAGAAGTTGCTAGCACAAGCTGAGACCACAGATGTGATTATGGCTCCAGCAGCAGATATGTTTGAAATGGGAGTCAAACTTCAAGTTCTTAAAAGAGGAACAATGTTTCCCATCCGAGCACAGAAACTTTTTGAACTCTACAAAAGCTATGACACCATTGAAGATATTCCACCTGCGGAAAGAGAGAAATTAGAAAAACAAATTTTTAGAAAGAGTTTTGAATCTGTTTGGGAGGATACTGTCATTTATTTAGCCCAAAGAAATCCTGATAAATTAGCCAAGGCTGCTAAAGATCCTAAAGTAAAGATGGCTCTAATTTTTCGTTGGTATTTAGGATTGTCATCCCGTTGGTCTAATGCTGGAGAAAAAGGTCGAGAAATCGATTATCAAATCTGGTGCGGTCCAGCAATGGGTGCTTTCAATCAATGGGTAAAGGATTCTTATCTAGCTGAGCCAAGCAATCGTAAGGTCGTTGATGTTGCTCACCATATTTTAAGGGGAACTGTATTTTTATACCGGATACAGAGTCTAAAAATTCAAGGACTGCAAATACCTGCACATTACAGCAGATATTGTCCTACTCCAATCAACTCAAATCTTGTCTAAAGCTAGATAAGTGAATGCTAGTTATAGATCCTTAGTTTAAACTGCCGCGGAGCCTTTTTAACTAAAAATTTAGTATTCTCCCATAACTCTCACATTCAGAATTTAAAAATGAGTAAATCTACTCAACATTTTCTAACAGCAGAACAAATTCAAACCTGGTTAGTTTTACAGCTTGCCGAACGGATGGATATTGAACCTGATGAGTTAGATGTCGATGTGCCTTTCGACAATTACAATCTAGATTCAACAGATGCTTTAGTGCTTTTGAACAAGCTGGAGAAGTGGCTAGGGCGATCGCTATCTCCTACTTTGTTATGGAATTATCCAACAATTGCGACGCTAGCTCAACGTCTAGCGGAAGAAACTGAAGTTGCCACACAACTCAAGGAGGAGTAGATCATGGAACCGATCGCTATTATTGGTCTTGGCTGTCGTTTTCCTGGTGCCGACAATTCAGAAGCATTTTGGCAACTTTTATCTCATGGCGTGGATGCGATCACTGAAGTCCCGCCAGATCGTTGGGATGTAGAAGCTTTTTATGACCCCAATCCAGGTAGACCAGGGAAAATGAACACCCGTTGGGGTGGCTTTTTGAATCAGGTAGATCAGTTTGATCCTCAATTCTTTGGGATTGCACCGAGAGAAGCAAATTACATGGACCCTCAGCAAAGGCTGTTGCTGGAAGTCGCATGGGAGGCATTAGAGAATGCAGCTCAGGTACCAGAAAAGCTAGCCCGCACAAATACAGGAGTGTTTATTGGCATTTCCTCCAACGATTATCAGCAGCTTTTACAAGGTAGTTCTACTTCAGGCAATGCCTATATAGGCACTGGAAATGCTTTTAGCATTGCAGCTAACCGCATTTCTTACCTATTTGACTTTCGTGGGCCGAGTATGGCAATTGATACGGCCTGTTCTTCGTCACTAGTGGCCATCCATCTAGCCTGCCAAAGTCTGCGTAGTGGTGAATCTCACCTAGCCCTGGCCGGTGGGGTAAATTTGCTGCTATGCCCTGAGTTGACAATCATCTTTTCTCAGGCACAGATGATGGCGCCTGATGGACGCTGCAAGACATTTGATGCGAAAGCCAATGGTTATGTACGGGGAGAAGGATGTGGAATTGTAGTCCTCAAGCGCCTCAAGGATGCACTCAGGGATAATGACAGAATTATTGCCCTAATTGCTGGTTCAGCCATTAACCAAGATGGTCGTAGTAATGGACTGACCGCACCTAATGGTCCTTCCCAAGAGGCGGTCATTCGCCAAGCATTAGCTAACGCTGGAGTAGCACCGTCAGAAATTAGTTATGTAGAACTTCATGGAACAGGCACTTCCTTGGGAGACCCAATAGAAGCGGAGGCACTGGGTACTGTACTTGCTGTTGGTCGTCCCCCTAGTAACCGTTGTGCTGTAGGTTCAGTCAAAACCAACATTGGTCATTTAGAGGCTGCTGCAGGCATCGCTGGTTTGATTAAGGTAGCGCTGTCACTCCAACATCGCCAGATCCCGCCCAGCTTACATTTTCAAACACCTAATCCTTATATTCCTTTAGATAAACTTCCCCTGCAAGTGCAGCAGACTCTAGAATCTTGGCCCAACCTTCCTGTTCGGGCTTTGGCTGGAGTGAGTTCTTTTGGTTTTGGCGGTACTAATGCTCATGTCATTCTAGAGATGGCTCCCCAAGTATCTAGGGAGCAAAAGGGCAAGGCGGAAGAAAATTCACTCTCCTGTGCCTATCTTCTACCATTATCTACACGCAAACCAGAAGCTCTCAAAACCTTAGCACGAGCATATCAAGAGTTAGTAACACCTAAAGGATTGGGTGGTAGCTTGTCGTTATCAGACATTTGTTACACTGCAAGTGCCCGACGTAGCCATCACGATCATCGTTTGGCTCTGGTATTTCGCAACCATGAAGAACTTTCTCAATCTCTAGAGGCTTTTTTACAGGATAAAGCTTGTTGTGGTGTGTCTTGGGGCCGCAAGCAAAAAAACCGTGATCAAAAGCTGGTTTTTGTCTTTTCTGGTCAAGGCCCGCAATGGTTGGGTATGGGGCGTGAGTTGTTGTCCTGTGAACCAGTTTTTCGAGACACTCTAGAAGAATGCGATGCTTTGCTAGCTCCTCTAGCTAAATGGTCGCTCATGACAGAATTTACATCTGATGCATTTGGGTCTCGCTTGGAAAAAACTGAGATTGTCCAGCCAGTTATTTTTGCCTTACAAGTTGCTTTGGCTAACCTGTGGCACTCTTGGGGAATAGTCCCTAGTGCTGTTGTTGGGCATAGTTTGGGAGAAGTCGCGGCTGCTCATGTAGCTGGAGTTCTTAGCTTGGAGGATGCTGTGCGCATTGTTTTCCACCGCAGCCGCTTGATGCAGCAAGGAACAGGTCAAGGACAGATGGCCGCAGTATCGTTGTCTGTAGCTGAATCCGAAAACTTGCTTGCTCAGTATGCAGGACGTCTGTCTGTTGCTGCTATCAATAGCCCAAACTCAATTGTTTTATCAGGAGAGACAACAGCCCTACAGCAAGTGATCCAATCACTAGAACAACAGCAAGTCTTCTCCAAATTGCTGCAGGTTAATTGTGCTTTCCACAGTCCACAGATGGAACCCTATCAAGATGAGCTAGCGCGATCGCTACAAGATATTACTCCCCAAGCTGCCTCAATTCCAATTATTTCCACAGTTACAGGTAAAGCACAGGAAGGCCGGGATTTTGATGCTACTTACTGGGCACGTAACATCCGAGAACCAGTTTACTTCACAGATGCGATAGATGAACTGATACAAACCAAACATAACTTGTTTGTAGAACTCAGTCCCCACCCAGCTCTTAGTAGGAATATCTCCCAGTGTCTACATACTCACTCTGCGAGGGGAATTGTTTTGCCTTCATTGCGCCGTCACGAAGGTGAGAAATTTGTCATGCTGGAATCTTTGAGTATCCTGTATACTCAAGGCTACCCAATAGATTGGAGCCGACTTTATCCATCCGGAGGCCGATGTGTGTCTCTACCTTCTTATCCCTGGCAACGAGAACGTTATTGGTTAGAACAGGATGATACTCAATTATCCCAGCAACATAGTGAAAATAACAAGCCCAATCCCAAAGTTTCAACTATTGATGCTACTGAGGTAACTGAGGCAGAAGAAGCTTGGAGTCTTACCCGTAGTCAACTCTTGGCTGCAGAACCAGGAGAGCAACGTACGCAACTCTTAGAGTCCTATATGAATGGACTCTTGACTAAGATTATGGGTTTATCTACCGCTAAAGTAGACTTGCAACAGCCACTTTATCATCTGGGATTCGACTCTTTAATGGCTGTTGAACTACGAAACCGGATTGAAAAAGACTTAGATATTGTTGTTGCCTTGGAGTTTTTTGCTGGGTTGAATATTACTCAATTTGTGACGCAAATTCTTCTGTTAGTAGAGGGAAAAAGTCTAGTACAATATCCATCACAACTTAACAGTTCAATTCTGGAGCCTTTGGATATTACAAAAGACGGAGATAAACAGGAACCTCAAGTCAATTTGTGGATCACTAATCGACAGTCCAAATCGAAAAATTGCTTACGTCTATTCTGCTTTCCTCATGCTGGAGCTGGTGCTTCAATCTTCAATTCCTGGCTAAAGGAACTACCACCAGAAATCGAGGTCTGTCCTATGCAATTGCCTGGGCGAGAAGACCGAATTCAAGAAGAGCCATTTACTCGCCTCTCACCTCTGGTTCAGACACTAGCACCGCTACTCTATCCTTATCTAGATATTCCTTTTGCCTTTTTTGGTCACAGTTTGGGAGCATTGATTAGCTTTGAGTTAGCTCGTGAACTCCGAAGGCAAGATTTACCTTCTCCAGGGATTTTATTTATTTCTGGTAGCCGTGCACCTCAGTTACCTGATTTAGATTTACCAATTCACCGATTGGCAGAACCACAGTTTGTAGAAACATTACGTCGTTTGCGCGGTACACCTGAGGAAGTTTTACAAAACCCTGCGCTAATGAAGTTACTACTCCCGACTTTACGGGCAGATTTTGCGATTTTAGAAACTTATCTATATGTGAACGATAAACAACTTGATTGTCCTATATGTGCTTTTGGCGGTACGGAGGACACAAAAGTTAGCCAAAATGATCTTGCAGCTTGGTCTGACCAGACTCATAACTTTAAGCTAAGGATGTTTGCTGGTGACCATTTCTTTTTGTACAACAATCGCACACTCGTATTGCAAGCAATAGCTCAAGAAATTCAGAAATTTACAAGTCTCAAATAAAAATGGCTCAGTTGAATTTAATCCTGAATTTTGAAGTAAAAAAAGAGAAACAAATATGGCTTTTATTGTTGCAACTGCCACTGGCCTTCCCACCAAATATTACTCTCAAGAAGTGCTAGCTAACTTGCTGCGTAGATACTGTTTAACCATGCTTTTGGATTTTGATCTAGACACCATTGAGCGCTTCTTCAAGAATGTCATGATCAAGGGTCGCCACTTTGCATTACCTCTTGAATCTTTTTATGATCCCCCAAACATTGGAACAACTACCAAAGCAGCAATCACATCTGCAGTAAATCTCAGTGAACTTACTGTGCGTAAATTGCTAGAACGTGCTAACCTCGCTCCCAAAGATGTATCACAAATTACATCAGTGAGTCTTACGGTCTCAATTCCTTCCCTAGATGCCAGATTGATGAATCGGATTCCATTTTCTGCAAATCTAAAAAGAACGCCTCTAGCTGGTGTGGGTTGCATGGGTGGAGCGATCGGTTTGTCTCGAGTTGCAGACTACTTACGGGGACATCCTAAAGAAGCAGCAATCTTATTTGCTGTTGAGCTCGCCTCGTTTCTTTGGCAAGGTTCTTTACAAGGTGATCTGTACTACATGATTAAGCATCTGCGAGAAGAACCGTCTTTATACAGCGATATCATTTCCACAATCGTTACTGCTGCACTATTTGGTGATGGAGCTGCGGCTGTTTTGATGGTTGGTCAAGATCATCCTCTAGCCCAAGCTGGAAGACCTCAGATAATTAACAGCCAATCAATTTTAATTCCTAACACTGAAGATCTGATGGGAATGGATATTGTCGATACTGGCATGAGAAATATTTTGAAACCTCAAGTAGGCGAGTTTATTAAAGTTGGACTGCGTCAAGCCATTGATGGGTTACTTGCAGAGCACAATATATCCATTGATCAAATAAATCACTGGATTGTACATCCTGGTGGACCTAAAGTCATCCAGGCTGTGGAAGAGGAGTTTGGTCTTGATGAGCATGCACTGGACTTGAGCCGTGAAACCTTAGCGAAAGTTGGCAATCTTTCATCACCCACAGTACTCTACATGCTAGACACAATTTTATCTGATGGGAAACAGCCTCCTCCAGGAACCTATGGCTTGCTTGTCGGTATGGGACCTGGCTTTTCTCAGGAAGTTATTTTGTTGCAATGGTAAGGAGAATCATGCTTACTAAGTTTATCTTTACTGGAATTGTTGCGGCTGTTGTTTTACAAAGACTTGTCGAGCTTGGTATTAGTAAACGCAATGCAGCTTATATTTTGACCCAGGGAGGACGTGAGCATGGTGACAACTTACTAAACCTGGTAAAAGTGCTACAAGTGAATTGGTTAATAGCCATGATGGTTGAGGTCTGGGGGTTAAATCGTCCTTTCATCCCAGAGTTAGCGACTTTTGCACTGATAGTTACAATAGCAGGTCAAGTTTTGCGCTATCTTTCCATGCAAGCTTTGGGATGGCGTTGGACACTGCCAATTATCACCGTTCCTGGAGCGCCTGTTGTTAATACAGGGATTTATCATTACTTGCGGCATCCTAATTGGCTGGGGGTGACTTTGGAAATTGCCGCGCTGCCACTGATTCATGGGGCCTATTTGACAGCTATAGGTTTTAGTGTAGTTAATGCTTTTGTTATGAGTCAGCGTATTCAAACAGAAGAATCAGCTTTGAGTCAAGACAATAACTATGCTTCTGCTTTTGTTGAGCGATCGCGTTTTGTACCGAAAATCTGGTAGTGCTCTATTTGAGATTGAGGGATAGCAATTCACGATAATTCTGAATACATAGGGTAATCGGGGGGACAGGGGGGACAAGGAGGACAAGGGGGACAAGGTTGGAAAGGAGCAGAGAAGAACACTCTATACTTGCCCCATGACGCCAGTTGCTTCAACGGAGGACACCTCCGCAACGCACTGGCTCCCCCATGCCCAACCTTCACGAATAATCGTTTATTCTCATCGATTTGTTTAAGGAGATAAAATGCTTCTTACAATGTTCAAAAGCAAGCTACATCGAGTTAAGGTAACTGATGCTCAACTGTACTACGAAGGTTCAATTACTATTGATGAAGAATTGCTTAAGATTGCTAATATTTTAGCTTACGAAAAAGTACAAGTAGTTAATATTAATAATGGTTCTCGTTTGGAAACCTATACTATCCCTGGTGAATGGGGAAGCCGCATTATCTGCTTGAATGGTCCAGCCGCTCGTATGAATGAGCCTGGTCATGAAGTCATAGTTATAGCTTACGCTCACATGACTTTAGAAGAGGCTCTTTTACATCGTCCAAAAGTGATTAAAGTTGACGAATACAACAATCCTCTTGAAAATTAGTAATGCTTCTTTCAAGAGAAGTTTACCTGTAACAAGCATCGATAATCAAAGAAATAACATCATTGACTAAAGTTTCCATTGTGTCCTGGCTAATGGAAGGCTCTGAAAACATAAAATTTAATAGCATTCTTCCTTGATATGTTGTCACAGCAGCGTTGAACACACCCCCAAATACTGCTTGTGACACTGTAAAACTAATTTCTTCAAGTTTAAACAAACCATATTCACTAGGAATGTTTATTTGACCAATATTGGTTAGACCTACAGTTACAGGTGCTTTATGTGGACGAGACAAGGCATAACTATAAATCTTCATAGTCATTAAAACGTAACTGAAGATATCTTCAGTTTCTAAATTGATTTTCAATTTTTCTCTAACATCCCGTGCTAAATCCCAAAAAGATGTATTTGCTCCTAATGTATGAAATGTTGTGATTGCTGAAGCTAATACGCCTAAATCTTCATGACTTATTGTTGATTTAAGACGTTTTCTTAAATCAACATATGAGCTACAGCTCAGGTTTAAAGAAGCTTTATCATTTGTTTTAATTTTTTTTGCTACTGCAAGTAGCATAGCTGCACATAAAGCACCCTGTACTGTTGTTTTATTTTTTCTACAATTTTCTAATAACTGTGTAGTGGTTTCTTGATTCAGCTTTTTATGAAGCATAGCACAGCGACGTAGTTTAATGGGAACAAATTTTTCAAAAATGAGAGTTTTTGGACGGTACCAAAGAAGTTTTAACTGCAATCTCAATAAAAGTAAACAACCTTTTATCGGAGCTGTTATACCTTGCATTGATTTAGGCATTAACTTTTTAATAGGAGGTAGTGGAAGTAATGTTGAAATATTATCTTCTATTTTATTGACAGCTATCTTA
>Ga0070738_10004200_pt1 | contig 17642 bp, 10 predicted proteins | sample Coa_R2_2_FD_66446 | JGI IMG/M metagenome (GOLD analysis project Ga0070738, IMG submission 66446) | Surface soil microbial communities from Centralia Pennsylvania, which are recovering from an underground coalmine fire - Coalmine... | ecosystem: Environmental > Terrestrial > Soil > Unclassified ...
CGGCCGGCGCTCCCGTTTACTGCTCGTCCTCGCAAGTCGTCAAGCAGAAATATCGCCATAGCCGCCCAAAACCTGGACTCCACCGCATACGACGGTCCGTGGCCGTCGAAGTGATCGCAAACAGCGCGGAAGTGACCGCCGTCGGCCGCCTGGTGAATCGCCTGCCGAACGAGCCCGCCTTGGAAGTTCGCCATGCGATAACGGGACCGTTCCCATCGGCCAAGGATCGGGCTACTCTCGAATCGACCGCTCGCGGAGCATTCGAGAAACTCGGGGACACCTCGCTGACGCTCGATTCTTTTACCTACCGGAACGACCCCGGCGTTTTCATTCCCTTGTCCCGCCTGAACCAGCTCCGCCGCGGGTTGGTGGCAGACCTGGAGAAAGCGTTGCGCCAGAAGCACGCCGAGCGCGTGGAACGTCTGCAAGCAATAGTTGCCTCTCCTCAGCGTCCCCGTGTTGAGACGCCGGAAGGTTTCCGCTGGTCAATCAAGGTGGACCGTCTTGCGTTTCTCGATGCGCTCGAAGAAGCCGACCTGACCGGGACCGAGGAAATCATTGTTGACATCGCCAGAGACCATCCCGCTTTCTTGGGGGAGAAGCTCGATGAGTTGGCCGGACGAGTCGGACGCGAGCGAATTCGCCTGGCATTGCCGGCGCTGACACGTTCGTGGGAAGAGAGGGGCCTTCGCCACAAGATCGAATCGCTACGAGCCGCGGGATGGGAGAAATGGGAAGCGGCAAATCTCTCGGCATGGAGCTATTTAGGCCTGGACCCCGCGCATCCGCAATCAGACACACTCGATCTCTCAACCGATTGGTCGGTTTATGTCCTCAATCGTCTTGCGGTCCAGGCGTTGGAACGGATGGGCGTGCGTCGTTTCACGCTCTCCCCGGAGGACGGGCTGGATAATGTGCGCTCGCTCCTCGATGAATTCGGCACGCGGGCGGTGTTGATTGTCTACCAGGACACGCCCCTTTTTCTCGCGGAATCGTGCGCCTATGCGAACCTGATTGGCGGTTGTCCGGGGAAGGCAAACTGCAACTTCGAGAGCATGGAGATGGTTTCCAGTCACGGCGAAAAAGTGACCGCCATCGATTATCATTGCCGCACGATTGTACTCAACCAGGGGCCATTCTGCCTCTCGACACGCTTGGCCGACCTGCGGCGAGCTGGAGCGGTCTGTCTACGTGCCGACTTCATTTACCGCAATTACGAGGCGTCCGAGGTGCGCCGCCGTTGGCGTCTGTTGCGTGCCGGTCGGCCTCTTGCCGGCGGTCACTGTGCCAACTTCGACCGCGGGCTTCTCTAGGCTGAGACGCTTCAAATGTGGCTGCCCCAACTCAAGCCATCGCTCATCCTCCGCACGCCGCCGCTCTTGACTTGGTGCGGCGATTGCCTTTTCATACCTGGATGCTCGGACCATCGCTAAGGAGGCAAAAGGTATGCTCACCGACGTCAAAAGCATGCAAACGCTTGAACCGGACGTCAGCAAGTCGCTGCTGCCGCAATCGTGCCAGTTGGTCATCTTCGGCGCCACGGGCGATCTCTCGTGGCGGAAGTTGCTGCCGGCGGTTTACAATCTGAACATCGACGGCGTGCTGCCGACGCATTTCGCCGTGATCGGCTTCGGGTTGCCCGCCGAAGGCCCGGTGAGCGGCGATGCCGATGAGTACATCCGAAATCGAGCCAAGGACGGCATCCAGCGTTTCTCGCGTCAACCGCTTGATGACAATCACTGGGCCGACTTCGCCCGCGCTCTTTTTTTGGTGCCGGGCAGCTTCAACGATGCCCGAGCCTACGCCCAGCTGAAGGCCAAGATGGAAGCCGTCGATCAGCAGTTCGGCATCCCTGGCAGCCGGGTCTATTACCTGGCCGTGCCGCCGACCTTGATTGGCACCTGCGTCGAACACCTCAAGAGCGCCGGGATGATTAGCGATCCGCACGAGCCTCGCGCCTTTTCGCGCGTCATCGTCGAAAAGCCTATTGGCCGCGACCTCGAAAGCGCCCGCGAGATCATGCGCGTGGTCGGCGCGTGCTTCGCCGAGAGTCAGACCTACCGCATCGATCACTACCTCGGCAAGGAGACGGTGCAAAATCTATTGGTGCTACGCTTCGCCAACAGCATCTTCGAACCGCTCTGGAACCAGAAATACATCGATCACGTGCAGATTACTGTCGCGGAGGAGGAAGGACTGGCGCAGTACGACGCCAAGACGGGCGAAATGATCGCCACGCGAGCCGGCTACTACGAGGGTGTCGGGGCCTTGCGCGACATGGTGCAAAATCACATGCTGCAAGTGTTGTGCTTGGTGGCGATGGAGCCGCCGTGGTCGCTCCTGCCGGATGTGGTGCGCGACGCCAAGGTCGGCGTGCTCAACTGCCTGCGGCGGATGACACCCGACGAGGTTGAGAAAAACGTCATCCGCGCCCAGTACATCGAGGGCGACATTCATGGACAGCGCGTGCCCGGCTACCGCAAGGAAGTCCGCGAATCGTTCGAGGTAATGAAGAAGCCGCTGCCGCCCGAATCGGTGCATTCAACGACCGAAACATTCGTGGCTTTGAAGCTGTTCATCGACAATTGGCGGTGGGCGGGCGTGCCCTTCTATCTGCGGACCGGCAAGCGTCTGCCCAAGCGCGCCAGTGAAGTGGCCATCCAGTTCAAGGACGTACCACAAGTGCTGTTCAACGCCCATCCCGACGTGCCGCTTGAGCCGACCGTCCTCTCGCTGCGGGTGCAGCCGGAAGAGGGTCTGGCCATGCGCATCGCTTCCAAGCTGCCCGGTCCGAAGGTGCGTATTTATCCGGTCAAAATGGAGTTCAATTATAGCTCATCGTTCGGCGGCACGTCGCCGGAGGCCTACGAGCGTTTGATTCTCGATGTAATGGCCGGCGACGCCACGCTGTTCATGCGTCGTGACGGTGTCGAGGCGGCCTGGCAATTCGTAATGCCGATTCTCGAACATTGGGGCACGATGCACGTGCGCGATTTGCCGGAGTACCAGTGCGGTACGTGGGGACCGGTCGAGGCCGACCGCATCATTGTGCCGGACGGTAGGCAGTGGAGGACGTTGTAATTCAAGTTTTCGGTTTTCAGTTTTCGGTTTTCGGTTTTCGGTACTCGAACAAAAAGTCCATTCTTTAACCGAAAACCGAAAACCGAAAACCGATCCGGAGAACGCCATGACCGAAGTGATCGAGCGCAAAGTACCGTTGGGTGCGGTCGAGCGCGAATTGCTACGGCAGATGAAAGAATTGCAAGGGCCGGACGAACGTCCGGTGCAACGAACGCGCATGGCCAATCTGGTCGTCTACTGCACCAGCGAGGAACGCGCCGCCAGGGTCAACACCGAGATCCCCGAGGTCGTGAGCGTTCACCCAGCTCGAGTTATCCTGTTGATTGCCGATGCCGAGTCGGCATGCACCGAGCTGGAGGCATCCGTGTTGGTTCGCCCGCTGCGCGTTGGTTCGCATGGCTTCGGCTTTTCCGAGCAGGTGACGCTGAGGGCAGGCCGCGATGCCGTGCATCATCTGCCCTTCGCCGTGCGTGCACTGTTGATTGGCGATCTGCCGACCAACCTGTGGTGGGCAGCGCCGGTGCCGCCGCCCCTTGCCGGCCCAATCCTCTACGAATTGGCCGAGCATGCCCAGCAAATTGTCTACGACAGCATGGGGTGGCAGGATCCGGCACGCGGCGTGGCCGCGACCGCCGGCTGGCTGCAACAGATGGAACGCGCCGATGGGCCGGGAAGGTGGCGCGTCGCTTCCGACGTCAACTGGCGACGCCTCAAATACTGGCGGCGTATCCTCATCCAATCGCTCGAAGGCGCCGAGGACCGCGGCCTGTTTGAGAGCGCCGACGAGATCCGCGTCGAGCATGGCCGCCACGCGGTCGTTCAAGCCTGGATGCTGATGAGCTGGCTAACGGGGCAGCTGGGTTGGAAGGTGGGATCCGGTCGAGTCGAGCCGGGTGTCGAGATGACCTGGAGATTCCACGGCCCAACTGGTGAACCGCTGGTGCGTATTCATCGCAACGACGATGGCCCGCCGGAACTTCAGCGCATTCGTATCGGCTGTTGTATCGACGGCCGCGAATCTGCCCTGGACCTGTCCGAGCAGGAGGGCCAGCGTTTGACGATGCGCGTGGAAGGCATGGAGGAAGCGCCTCGCACGATGACCGTTCCGGCGCATGCACCCGCGGAACTCGTCGGCCGCCAACTGTCCGACCGCGAGCGCGATCCGGTGTTCCGCGCCAGCATGGGCGCTGCCCAGGTCATGGCCCGCAGCTTGCTGGAGTGAGATCGATCGTCCCAGAGCGATTCATGGAGTGTTATCGTGGAATTCCTGGCCGTGTGCCCCGTGGGCCGAATGGCGGCCTCCCGGGCATTCCCGGAATTCCGGGCATGCCGGGCATACCTGGCAAGCCAGGTTGTTTGACTGCCACCGTTATGACGTTGGAGATTTTCGTAAGCTCCCTCTCCGACACGAGGGGCATGCCCATGCCGATAGGCCCCTCGCCCATCCACATTTCGAAGGGACCATTCTCAATGCCGAAAGTCATCCCCGCCGCACTAATCGTGCCCTGGGTTTGATTGCCGATGGTGTGGAGTTGCGCCACGTAATAGTTCTGGAGAATTCCGGCTACCTTGGTGGCCTTGATGAACAGGTAGAGCCGTCTGCCCGCGGGATTGCCCGAGGTGAAGCGGTAATCGACCGTCACCTGCATCCGGGCACCGAACCCCGAGATGTTACCGTTGGTTAACTGGACAGCGAGCGGCCCACCCGCCGCCATCGGATTCTGGACAGGAGGGACAACCGGCGGCGGTGGCGCTTGGACCGGCTGAGGGGCGGGCGCCGGTTGGTTGGTGTTGGCGGCGATCGGCGCCGGTTGGGGAGGCCGGGATCGAGTAAACACCCAGGCAGCGATGCCGCCCAGCACGAGGACAAGCACTCCGAGAAGGACGCAGGCACCGATCAAGAGCGGGAGGGCCGCGCCGTTGCCGCGCGACTTGACGGGACGCCGTCGCGGCTGGGGCCGTCTCAAATCTTCATCTTTTTCATCCCTGGAGATGCGGGCAGCCGGACGCGGAGACGCCTGAATCTGCCCTTCGACCTCGTAGCGATCGGGCGTGGGGAACTTATCACGGACGATGAAGGCCTCTGAACACGATTTGCAGCGGACTCTCTTGCCCCGCATGCTGTCGGCGAGTTGGTAGCTCGCGTTGCAACCGGGGCAAGTGGCGGGGATCGACATACCGGGCTCCTGAATCGAAGAAACAGCCGAGCGCTTCGCGCTGGAGAGTTTGGAGAGAGATACTACTAAGAAGCTGAATGTAACAGACTATTCGCATTCTTTCAAGAACCCAACCTCTGCCGCGAATTCCACCGCCCCGCTCGTCAACTCTCCGTGATCCTGCTAACATATCCACTCCCGAACAGCCCCGACCCTGCCAGGAAGACGCATCATGGATCCCGTCATCTTCGACGAACTCGAACGGACCCTTGTCGCCGAAGGTCCGGAAGCCGCGGCTCGTTGTCTCTGCGATCGGTTGCGCGGGAACAAAGACTACGCCAGTCTCTTTTATGCGCTGCTTGTTCAAAAGCGCCAACAGCTTGGCGTTTCGCCGATACCGACCGGACCCGCCGCCGACCTGCCGGAAACCACGCACGATGAATACGAAGAAGCGATCCGCCAGGCGGGCAGACTCGTCGGCGAGCTGTATCTGCAAGAGGATTTGTTGCCCCAGGCTTGGCTGTACTTCCGCATGCTCAATGAGCCGGAACCCGTGCGCCGCGTGCTAGACGCTTATGAGCCGAAAGAAGATGAGGACATGCAATCCCTCGTGCAGATCGCTTTCTATGAGGGCGTTCATCCGCGCAAGGGGTTCGATTGGATTTTGCAGCGCTTCGGCCTGTGCAACGCCATCACTACGCTGAGCAGTCAGGAATTGCCTCATACACCCGAGGTCCGGCAATATTGCTTTCAGGCGTTGGTCCGCGCCCTGTACGCCGAGCTGCGCGAACGGCTCACCGCGGAAATCGAGCGTCACGAGGGCAGTTCGCCGGCCGAGAAAAGCATCCGACAATTGATCGCCGGCCGCGATTGGCTTTTCGGCGACGATTCGTACCACATCGATTTGTCGCATCTTTCCAGCGTTGTGCAGATGAGCATGCACCTAACGCCGTGCCCCGAGCTGGAGATGGCCCGCGAGCTGTGCGACTACGGCCAACGTCTCTCCGGCCGCTTCGTTAGCCCTGGCGATCCGCCGTTCGAGGACCAGTACCGAGCCATCGGGATTTACCTGGCAATTCTGGCCGGCGATAACGTCGAAGAAGGATTGGATTATTTCCGACAGCAGGCCGAGCAAGCCGATCCGGAAACGGTGGGCACCTATCCGGCGCAAGTGCTGGTGAATCTGCTACTCCGTCTGGAGCGGCCGACGGAGGCGCTGGCGGTGGCGAGGAAATATCTAGCAACCGCCGACAATCGACAGTTATCCTGTCCAAGCATCGTGGAGCTGTGTCAAAAGGTCGGCGATTATCGGACGCTGGCCGAAGTGGCGCGCGAACAGGGCGATCTCGTACATTTCCTTGCCGGCCTGTTGGCACAATCGCAGCCGCAATCGTAGCGTGTTCTTGCTTGACACTTCGACCTCAGCCGTTTAGGTTAGATCAACGGATGAGGTACTGTTTCTCGCGCCCGAACGAGCATCCTCATCTCCCGCCTACCGTTCCTTCCCGCCTTGCTCGAAAGGATCGATCAATGCTGACGATCTACGGTCCGAAACAGCGATTCTGCGACGGCGTCTCCCGTCGCGGGTTCCTTCAAATCGGTGCCTTCACCTTCGGGGCTGCCTCGCTTACGCTTGCCGACATCCTTCGCGCTGAGGCCCGCGCTGGCACGACAGGCAATCGACACAAAGCCGTCATCAATATCTTCCTGGGCGGTGGCCCGCCGCATCAGGACATGTGGGACATCAAAACCGAAGCGCCCGCCGAAATTCGCGGCGAGTTCAAACCGATCGCCACGAAGGTGCCCGGCATTCAGATCGGCGAGGTATTCCCACAAATCGCCGCACGCATGGACAAGTGCGTCATTATTCGCTCCGTCGTGGGGGCCACCGGCGGACACGACGCTTTTCAGTGCATGTCCGGTTGGCCGCACTCCAGCCTGCGGGCGATGGGCGGCCGGCCGAGCATCGGGGCCGTCGCCGCCAAGGTGCAGGGGCCGGTCGATCCATCGGTGCCGCCGTTCGTCGGCCTGGCGGCGCGGACGCAACACGCGCCGTGGTCCGATCCCGGCGGCCCTGGCTTCCTTGGTGCATCCTACGCCGCGTTCAAACCGGACGGTCCCGGCATGGCCAACCTGACGCTGCGCGGCACCTCCGTTGCCACGTTGACGGACCGCCGCCGCCTGTTGTCCAGCTTCGACACGCTCCGCGGCGACCTCGACAGCAGCGGCGTCTACAACGTCGTCGACGCACTGACCGAACGCGCCCTCGGCGTGCTGACCTCCAGCAAGCTCCTCGAAGCGCTGGATATTAGCAAAGAGAGCGCCAAGGCGCGGGCGCGCTACGGCGACGGCAAACCCTATCAATATCAATACGACGGCGCGCCAACGGTGAACGATCAATTGCTCATGGCCCGCCGTCTGGTTGAGGCCGGCGTGCGCGTGGTGACCTTGTCCTACGGCCGCTGGGATAGCCACGGCCAGAACTTCAAGCTGGTGCGCGATCACGGCGGCAAGCTCGATCAAGGCTTCAGCGCCCTAATCGACGACTTGGAAGCTCGTGGAATGCTCGATGACGTGACGGTCATCGCCTGGGGCGAGTTCGGGCGGACGCCGCGCATCAACAAGGATGCCGGCCGCGATCATTGGCCGCAGGTCAGCTGCGCTCTGATGGCGGGAGGCGGCATGAAAACGGGGCAGGTAATCGGCGCCACGAATCGCCTCGGCGAACACGCCAGCAATCGCCCGGTGACGTTCGGCGAAGTTATTGCCACGCTTTATCGCAACCTCGGCATCAATCCTGAAGCAGCTACCATCACTGATCCGACCGGCCGGCCGCAACACATCATCGACAGTCCGGCATTGCGCGAACTGATGTAGCAGGCGTTTGGCGATGCTTGGCAGAAGCATCGCAAAAACAAGCACGAGGGACATGGAATCCATTGGATGTCATGCCCCCTTGTCCTATTTACCAAGAACAATCGTCGCCGTTCGAGACGATCGGCTCGCATTTGCATTTACTTAACCGTCCACGACCCGAAGGTGACTGGCGTACAGCGAAGGGCCGAGGTAGACGTTCACTGGCCGAGAGTGAAATTCGTGAGGCTGGGATCGGATGTCAAGTGGCAGGTGCGGAGTTATTCTGGGGGCCATATTGACAAGGGCGACCTGGCCCGTCAAAAGGGATTGTCTCGTCTGAATAGCGCCGAGGACCACATCTCATTCTTGCTTGCTAAACGCCTGATTATCGGCGAGTATAATGCCGACGACTCGAGTCAAAAACTCGTTTCGTGACCAAACCGCACACGTGACCGCCACAAACCGCACACTCCACAACTACTGACGTATCCAGTGTTTTTGGATATTTCGATTCGTCGATTTTTTCCCCAGCGACATAACTCTCGTTTCCGCTGCCATTTACTGGAAGATCTGTCGCTTCGCGATTTGCCTTTTCTTTTCCGTACGGGACGATCGGCACACGTAATGCAGCCAAAAGCGGTCAGACCGCGCCTGCCGACTTCCTATCGGCCACGGCCTCCAACCAGATTGGCCCCGGAAATCCGGGACGACAAGGAACACGGGCGAGAAACCGGACGCTCGGCGTCCGCGCCTGCGCGTTGGCCCGCGTATCCGCCGCTGAGGAGGTATCGTCATGGCTCACTCCCATTGCCTCTCACGCCCCCGCCAGCCGTTCCAAAGCCCCCGACAAAAGTACAAAAGCAAGCCGCGGGGCGAGCGATTCCGGCCGCTCCTGGAAGCCCTCGAAGACCGGACTTTGCTGTCCGCAACCACCTACCTGGTCAACGTTGTCGGCGACACCGGCACCGGCTCGGGAACAGCTGGCGACCTCCGCTACTGCATCAACCAGGCCGACAATCCGGCCAACGCCGGCAGCACCATCACCTTTGACACCACCGCCCTCGGCAGCAACACCATCACGCTCACCAAGGGGCAGCTGGCCATCACGGACAACATGACGATCACAGGTCCGGGCGCCAGCAACCTGACCCTGAGCGGCAACAACGCCAGCCGCATCTTCAACATCACCGCCACCACGGCTCACGTGACCATCTCGGGATTGACCGTCTCCGGCGGCTCGGCCGCCTACGGCGGCGGCATCTACAGTCGCGGCAGCTTGACCGTCAGCGACAGCACCCTGTCGGGAAACTCCGCCGGGATCTCCGGAGGCGGCATCTGCAATGACGGTACGCTGACTGTCAGCAACAGCACCCTGACCGACAACTCGGCCCCGGGCTGTGGCGGCGGCGCCATCTCCAACAGCGGCAGCCTAACCCTCAGCGGCAGCACCGTGTCCGACAACACCGGCTACCGGGGCAGCGGTGTGCTCAATAGCGGCGCCGGCACGCTGACGGTCAAGGGCAGCACCCTGAGCGGCAACACGGCGACGTATGCTGGCGGCCTGTGGAGCAATGGCACGGTGACGGTCAGCGGCAGCACCCTGTCCGGCAACTCCGCCACCAGCGGCGGCGCTATCTACAACATCGGCAACTTGACGGTCAATAACAGTACGCTTGCCGGCAATAGCGCCCAGTACGTCGGCGGCCTGCACAACACCGGTGGCACCGCGACGCTGACCAACGTCACGATCTCCGACAACGTCGCCTCCGTCTCCGTTGCCGGCATCGACGCATTTGCTGGCACGGTGCTTTTACACAACACGCTCGTCGCCGGCAACGTGCTCACGAATTCGTCTGTGGATAAGCCGTTTGATGTCGCGTACAACCTCGACAGCGGCAGTGACTACAATCTAATCGGCGACGGCTCCGGCGGACTCAGCACCGCCAACCACAATCTGCTCGGCTCGATCGTCAAGCCACTCGACCCGCTGTTGTCTAAGCTGGGCAGCTACGACGGGCCGACACAGACGCTGGCATTGTTGCCCGGCAGCCCCGCCATCGATGCCGGCAGCAGCACCTATGGCGGCAGCACCGACCAACGCGGCAAGAGTCGTGTCAATGTCCCAGACATCGGCGCCTTCGAGAGCCAGGGCTTCACCCTCGCTGCCAGCAGCGGCAACAACCAGAGCACGGACACTGATACCGCCTTCACCAATCCTCTGGTCGTCTCCATCACTGCCAACAATTCCGTCGAGCCGGTAGCCGGCGGTGTCATCACCTTCACGGCCCCCTCCTCCAGCGCCTCGGCGGTCCTCACAGGCAGTCCCGCCACTATCGGCTCGGATGGCAGGGCCAGCGTCACGGCAGCAGCCAACATCTTCCCCGGTACCTATACGGTCAGCACCTCCGCTACCGGCGTCACCCCGGCCAGCTTCAGCCTGACCAACATACCAGGACCTACTTTGGTAACGACTCTGCTGGACGTGAACAATCCCAGCGGCACGACCAGCCTGCGTCAAGCCATCAACAACGCCGATACACAGTCTGACCCACAGCCCATCACCTTTGATCCGAACATCCTGACGAAGCAGAGCGGCAACGTCATCGATCTGCAAAGCGCCCTGCCGGACGTGATAGGGAACGTCACGATCGAAGGACCAGGGGCGAACGTCCTGACCGTGCAACGGGACTCCAAAGACGCGGCCTTCAGCGTCTTCACGGTGGATAAGGGGGCCAAAGTCACCATTTCCGGCCTGACCATCTCCGGCGGTTCCACCACCGCCAACGGAGGCGGCATCGACAACCTCGGAAGCCTGACGGTCAGCGACAGCACATTGTCAGGCAACTCCGCCGCCAATGCCGGCGGCGGCATTGCCAACTCCGGCACTCTGACGGTCAACGACAGCATCCTATCCGGCAACTCAGCCAATGGAGCCGGCGGAGGAGGCGGCCTGTGGAACGACATTGGCGCTTCCTTGCTCGTAAGTGACTGTACCTTCCAGGCCAACAATGCCGCGTACGCCGGAGGCCTCGCGAATAATAGTGCGGAGACGGCCATAGTACAGTCCAGCACATTTGAGGACAACATCGCCACGCATGACGGGGGCGGTCTGTACAACGGAGGGACCGGAGCGGAGTTGCAGGTTACGGACTGCACCATAGCGGACAACCACGTGGTCTGGGGCGGCGGCGGCATCTATGTGTACCTCGGTCAGATGCTGACGGTGACCAACACCACGATCACGGGGAATACGGCCGACTACCGCGGCGGCATCTACTTCGACCGAGGCAACGTCACACTGCAAAACAGCATCGTGGCCGGGAATACCGGCTATGACCTCTTGGGATCAAGCCTCGGCGGCTCCTCCTCGGCTTCCTTCTCGCTGATTCAGAACGACGGTACCGGCCTCACGAATGGGAACGATGGCAACATCGTGGGCATCAACCCGCTGCTGGCTCCCTTGGGCAATTACGGCGGGACGACGCAGACAATGGCGCTGTTGCCCGGCAGCCCGGCCATCGATGCCGGCAGCAGCGCCTACGGCGGCAGCACCGACCAACGCGGCAAGCCACGGGTCGGACCCACCGACATCGGCGCCTTCGAGAGCCAAGGATTCACCATTGCCGTCAGCACCGGCAACAACCAGAGCACCGAAATTAACACCTCCTTCGCCGATCCGCTGGAGGTCACTGTTACCGCCAAGAATGCCGGTGAGCCGGTGGCCGGCGGTACCCTCGCCTTCACCGCTCCTACCTCTGGAGCCTCGGCGGTCCTCAAAGGCAGCACTATGGACTTCTCCAACGGCTTCGCCAATGCCGGCAACCTCTTGACTCTTAACGGTTCGACGAAGATCAACGGCAACGCCCTGGAACTGACCGACGGCAGCTCCTACGAGGCCGACAGCGCCTTCTCCACCAAACCGGTCAACGTTGCCCACTTCAACACGCAATTCAGCTTCCAATTGACGGCTGGTCCCGCCTCCGCCGACGGCTTCACCTTCTGTATCCAGGGAGTCGGCAACGCGGCCGTGGGATCGACGGGCGGCGGACTCGGCTATGGGCCTGACCCCACTTTCGGGGGGGCCGGCATCGCCAAGAGCGTCGCCGTCAAGTTCGACCTGTACAATAACATGGGCGAAGGCCCAGATTCGACGGGCCTGTATACCGATGGGGCTGTGCCTACGATACCGGCCATCGACCTGAGCAAGACCGGCATCGACCTGCACAGCGGCCATGTCTTCGACGTCGGCATGACCTATGACGGCTCAACGCTGACGGTCAAGGAGACCGACACGTCAACTCAGGCTACAGCGACTCAGTCCTACGCAATCGATATTCCCAGCACCGTGGGCAGCGGCACCGCTTACGTGGGCTTCACCGGCGGCACCGGCGGCGCCGGTGCCGCCATCCAGGACATCCTGACTTGGACTTACAGTGCGAACTCTACTAATAGTAGCCCTGCAACCATCGGCTCGGATGGCAAGGCCAGCGTCACGGCCACCGCCAACGGCACCACCGGCACCTTTTCCGTTAGTGCCGCCGCCACCGGTATCGCCAGCCCAGCCAAGTTCTCCTTGACCAATACCGCTGCCGCCAGTCCTGCCATAATGCCGCCCACGCCCGCCGCCACGACGATGGCAGCGGCTCCGTCGCCGCAGGAAACCAGCGATCGGCTCATGTCAGAGCTGGGGCAGAACTGGGACTTGCTACTGACTGGGGATAAAGTCCACGTGCTGAAGAACAAGCCGCAAGCGCTAACGGGGTTCTAACAAAAGGAACGGCCAAGCCACCCACGAGACAAACGAGAGAAAGCGAACCACCACGAATCACAAGAAATGCAGGAACAGAAAAGAGAAAACGGTATTTTCCCCATACTTTGTCTTATATGCGAGCTATTCATGTGATTCGTGGTGGCTTTCTTCGTGATCGATCCTGTGTCGGGATGGCCTGAAAGAGGCATCTTGGTACGTTATCTGGCATGGACAGGAGGCCGCTGCCACCGAAAACCTTCTTCGCGGGAATTCCTTCCCACGTCCGCGCCTACATCGAGAAGGTGCATGCTACCCTTGCCGACCTGTACATGCGGATTGCCGTACTCGAATCCAAATAGGCCGAAAAACGCGACGTACTCCTCCCTCCCGCCCTCGCCCGAACACCCTCATGCCGCGCCTTACCGTCAGAAAGCTCGTCGCTTGGGCCGTGACTTGATGCGTCCGACCGAAGAGCTGTTTGAGTTGGGGCAGAAAGTTCGGGATGGGATGCTGAGTTGCGAAGACTTTGTCGAGCAGATGAAACCGATCCGCGCCGAGGTGGCGGGCCTCTTGTTGCGTGGTTACCGAACAATGCCGCCAAGCTAACGTTGCGTCAAGCGATGATTTGGCGGAGGTTGTCGTTCAGTACGCAGTCGTCAGGAGACAGCCGGTTTGTCGAGCGGTTGCTGACAGTGGTGGAAATCTGTCGGCGGCAACGGCGAGACGTGTTCTCGTGGATGGTTGAGGCTGTCGGCCCATTTCGCGGTGAAAAACTGCTCCATCTCTCTTGTCCGGTGTGTGAATGATCACCGGCCGAGCGTCTGAATCAGAATGTAAATGATCGCGCCTCTTTCCCCACTTATGATGACCCGACCGACCGCCATGACCGGTCAATCACCTCGATCTTCCACCGCGAGACCAAGGAATTGATCGAGGGAAAGAAAGCTGAGACGAACCGCCGGGATAACCCCGGCGGCTCGCTACACTTAACTGAGACGCGCTCTAACTTGAGGCTCCAGGCACCGTTAACCCGCGCTCGTATCGGCCGGGTCCTTGCCATCGGTCCAGGGGCCGCCGAGTTTCTGATAATCCGGCGGAGTGAGCAGACTGCCGGTCTCGCCGGCCTTCCAGCCCGCGATCTGATTGGGCTTGCCGCGCTCTTTGCTGCGCTTCTCCCAGCGTGCCGCCCAGCTCGCGTCCGCCTCGACCGGCTTGCGCTGTTCGCCATCCCAGAACAGCGCTTTGCCTTGGCGATAGCTTTGCACGCCCATTGTCACCGTGGTGAAGGCCGCGGCACCCAGTTCCGGCGTGCTCAGGGTATCCCGATCGCGGTCGCGGACGCATTTGAGGAAGTTCTCCCACAACGCCTGGGTGTCGGCATGGTGCCAATCCTTGGTCCATTGCGGGGGATGAGCATCGACATATTCGCCCTTGAGCGATTGCTCCAGACGGGCCGGAATGCCGGCGCCGCCCTTGGGGTTGTCGCCGATGATCTCAAAGCCGTCCTTGAGGAACTTGATCGTCGCCAAGTGGCCGCGAATGACTTCCTCGATGGGATAGCTGGCGATCATGGTCGCGGTAATCATCAGCTGGCAGCCCTCGTCGTAGTCGGCTACCACCGTAGCCACGTCCGGTACATCGCGTTCGTCATACTCCAGGTAAATGCCGCCGGCGCCGACCACGCGCTTGGGATAGCGCACCCCCATCGCGGCGATCATGTGCGTCGTCTGATGGACGAACAGATCGGTGAACATGCCGCCGCCGAACGGCCAATAACAACGCCATTGGCCAAACACCGCCCGATCGAACGGCATCTTCGGACCCAGAGGTTGGCCGATTTCCTTGATCGAGAAGGCGTGGCCAAGAAACATGTCCCAATCGATCGTCTTGGGGTTCATGTCGCGCGTCAATTTGTAGTAGCGCCACTGGCCCATATCGGAATTACGGTAATAGCTGGTCTGCGCCTGAGCGAGGTGGCCGATCCTTCCGTTGCGAATCAGCTCGTTGGCCATGAGCCAGCGCGGGTCGGCCATCGACTGAACGCCGACCGACATGACGCGGTTGTACTTCTTCATGGCATCGGCGACGGCGTGTGCCTCGGCGATGGTCTTGGTCATCGGTTTTTCGCAGTAAACGTCCTTGCCCGCGGCGGCGGCGTCGATGCTCATTTTGGCATGCCAATGGTCCGGCGTTGCTATGCACACCACATCGACCTCGGGGAGATCCAACAGCCGACGATAATCCTTGGTGACGTGCTTGCTATCATCGGCCGACAGGCCGACTTTTTCAGCCGATGGATATAAGCCGCGATCGACTCCCTTTTCTTTGTTGCCGTCCCATACGTCGCAGACGGCGACGGGCTGTACGCCCTTCTTTTCCTTGGCCAAGCGGTTGATGATAGCGAGGTGGGCCTGGCAGCGGCCACCCACACCCAAGAACGCCACGCCGATCCGCTCGTTGACCTTGTGGACCTTGGCATACGACGAGGCCGTCAGCGCCAACGCCGAGGCGCCCGCCGCCGTCGTTTTCAGGAAACTACGTCGATTCACTCGTTTTCTCGCCATCGCGCAAGTCCTCCCGTTCAGGAAATCCCTAGTTGGCTGGTCCGAGGGTTTGCGACGCCTCACCAAAGCGCATACCCCGCCGCTTCACGGAAGCGTCGCTAAACGTTCACATCATGGGCTGAGATGCTAACCTATCACACCGCAGGGGATTTCGCCACAGGGGAGGGAAAAAATGCTGAATCCGCGCGAAGGCTAAACGAGGTCGAGACGCCGCTTGCTCATGCGAGCGCGGTTGCACTCGGCGCAGGTGCCGCGGATGACGAAGGTGTGTCCGCTGGCATGGAACTGATGTTGCCGGCACACTTCGCGCATCGTTGTCTCGATGGCGGGACTTTGAAACTCGATCATTTTGCCACATTGTTCGCAGCGCATATGCTCATGTTGGGGATAACCATAGTCATGCTCGTAATACATGCGCGGCCCCAACTCCAGGCGGCGCAGCAATCCGGCATCAACGAGCTTATTCAGGGTGCGATACACCGTCGCCCGGCTGACGCGGAAACCGGCTTGTTTCAAATCGTCGATCAGCTGTTCGGCGTCAAAGTGATGATGCCGGCTAAAAATGAAGCGCACCATGTCGCGCTGCTGGCCGGTGAAGCGTTGCGGACGTGGACGGCTGGCCAGATATTCGCGGAACTTCGCTTCCGGACTCTGCGACACGGCAACAGCTTGCAAATCCACGACCCAATCCTCTGACTATACAATCAATAATGATTCTTGATTCTCATTATAAGCGAAGAGAGTTGAATTGCCCAGGGCCTCACCGAGCCTGAAGCGGAAGCGAAGAAGCGCCTTCGCTCATGCTTCAGGCTCGGTGAAGTCTCTAACCGGCGTTATCCTAGTTCCTCAGCCAGTCGTTCCAAGGCAGCCTGCCATTTTTCAGGCGTCTCGTAGGTGCCATCGGCGATTTGACGGCGGACACGGGCCACGAGATCGTGACGGAACTCCTCGGTTTCCACCTCAATGGGCTGGTTGAACAGCCAGTAGAGGCGATTGTTGGAACCAGGCTTTTGCGGGCAGGTCGGCATGTGTCGGTACATCGGATCCTCACTCCTGGCGACGTGGGATTTGTGCGGGTCACCGCGCCACGACGACAGGTCATCATAAAGGTTGAGATTTGCACGAATCAACCCACGGGGCCTTCCGGATAGGAAAAGGCAGCCCCGACCTTGACGGGTTTTCCGGATCTTCCAGGGTCTCTGACCTCTTGCGGCCATCCGGACGACCGCAAGCGGCAAGGGGAGTTGCTACCTGATCGGTTGCTCACTCCACCCTTCTACCTTTTGTTATCGTCTACCAACGAGGCAAGATTCAGACAAATCGATCCGCGAAGGGCGGGGAGAGAGCGACAGACGGGACTGAAAGACGAGGCGAGCCTGGAATGAGAGGCACTTCAATAACAACAGGAAAAGGGGAGAAGACAAGTGAAGGAGAAAAGCACGACGAAGGGACAGCGCCTGCTCAAGCGCCCCGGAGCAGGGAGGTAGTGGGGCAGTGCTTGACCATGCGGAGCGTATTGCCGAATTCGCCGCGCGGCTGACAGCTCAACTCGTCCATTAACGCGCGCATCAGGAAGACGCCGCGGCCGCCGACTCGCAGCTCGGCCGGGTTCAGGTGCGGCACGGCGGCGAGGTCGAAGGGTGCGCCCTCGTCCAGAAGGCGAACCTCGATGCAGTCGGCATGAAGATAGCACTGAATCTGAATGGTTGCTTCGGGATGGTCGCGATGTGCATGGCGAATGATGTTGTTGACGGCCTCGTCGGTGGCCATGACGACATCATCGGTGGTATGGGCGTCGCAGCCGGCCGCCTGGCAGACGCCCTCGATGAAGGCCCGTGCCAAAGGCAACAAACGCAAGTCGCTGGCGATCGTTAACTTCCACGGCTCGGGCTTGGCAGCCATTCGCATCGCTCCTCTGAGTAGGTCCGATGAGTCGAACCAGACGGCGCTGTCCAGCTCGCGGCGCCTGCCGCCATCTGCAAAGAATACACGCCTCCCTGCGCGAATCAGAAAATTATACGGCTCATCTCCCAAGCCAACAAGTCCCTTTCAGAAAAGCGAAGAGCGAAAAGCAACGGATACACTCCCCGGAACCTGTTTAGGAACGCTCGATAGATGGCATAGTCATCGCCGACAATTTCATTCTATAATCAGATAGCTTGTCCTCGCCGGTGAATCGCTTAGTTCCGGGTGAACCCTCGAAGCGGAACTCGGGGCCGACCGTGGACTAATCGA
>Ga0070738_10004201_pt1 | contig 17639 bp, 17 predicted proteins | sample Coa_R2_2_FD_66446 | JGI IMG/M metagenome (GOLD analysis project Ga0070738, IMG submission 66446) | Surface soil microbial communities from Centralia Pennsylvania, which are recovering from an underground coalmine fire - Coalmine... | ecosystem: Environmental > Terrestrial > Soil > Unclassified ...
TCGTCTTCGTGAGACCGGCCAACCTTCCGCGTAGAGTTTTATTCATTGCTGTCCTGATCGCCGCCGGTTCGCTGGCAACGAGCGCGTTCGCCCAGGACATCAGCATCAATCTGGGGCCCGGCAATGGCGGGGTCACCGAACGCGCAGTCCAGCTGATTGCGCTTTTGACGGTGCTGTCGATCGCGCCGTCGATCCTGATCATGATGACGTCGTTCACGCGGATCGTCGTCGTGCTGTCGCTGCTGCGGACTGCGATGGGCACGGCCACCGCGCCGCCCAACACCGTCATTATCGCGCTGGCGGTGTTTCTCACCGCCTTCGTGATGGGGCCGGTGCTGCAGAAATCCTATGACGACGGCATCCGTCCCCTCATCAACAACGAGATCCCGGTCGAAGAGGCGCTGCAGCGCGCCTCGGTGCCGTTGCGCGGCTTCATGCAGAAGAATGTGCGCGAGAAGGATCTGCGGCTGTTCATGGACCTTTCCGGCGAGCCGCCGCCGGCGACGCCCGCCGACATGTCGCTGCGCGTTCTGGTGCCGGCCTTCATGATCTCCGAACTCCGGCGCGCCTTCGAGATCGGCTTCCTGTTGTTCCTGCCCTTCCTGATCATCGACCTCGTGGTCGCCTCGGTGTTGATGTCGATGGGCATGATGATGCTGCCGCCGGCCACGATCTCCTTGCCGTTCAAGCTGATCTTCTTCGTGCTGGTCGATGGCTGGTCGCTGGTGGCGGGGAGTTTGGTGCAGAGCTACGGGGGTGGATAAGCACGCCTGTGGGAGGGATAGAGCGAAGCGAAGTCCATCATGTCTGCCCACACTCCGTCATTCCGGGGCGATGCGAAGCATCGAACCCGGAATCTCGAGATTCCGGGTTCGCGCTTTCAGCGCACCCCGGAATGACGGAGTGTGGGGAGACATGGCGGCTTTCGCTTCGCTCGCTCCCCTACAACATCATCACTCCGCCGCCCGCATCGCGGTCGGCGCATGCACGGCTTCCGCCAGCCTGTTGGCATAGACCTGCTGCCAATCGCTGGAATCGTCGCTTGCAAAGTAGCCGCTGCGTGCGCCGCGGTAGACCGTGCCATCGTCCGCGCCCGGCGGCATCGCGCCGTTGTCGCGCAAGCCGCGCGCGGCGAGCAGGAGGCGGCGGCGGGTGCGCGTGATCATCTGGTCGGAGGGCGCGAGATGCTCCCATTCATGGTCGACGATTCCGCCCATGCTCTCGGTGATCGCCTGGTCCTGCAGATGAATGCCGTCGATGCCGCTATAGATGGTGCCCTTCGCCTGCGCCGTGCGGTCGATCTTCCAGTCGTTGCCCGCGTTCGCCTCCATCCGGAAGCGGCCGAGCCAATCCGTTGAATTCGGCAACAGGCGATTGCCGCGGCTGGTGCCCCCGATCGGCGTGCCGTCCTTGTACGCCGGCTGCGGCAGCGACATCGCCGAGACCGCGCGCTTCCAGAAGAAGAACACATACATCGTGTGGAAGTCGTCGAGCGGCACCCAGGCGCGCGCATGCATATGGCTGTTGAACTCGCCGTTCGGCGCCTGGGTCCAGAACGGAAACAGGAAGTTGGCAAAGCGCCAATAGGTGCCGCCGCCGCTCGCCGGCCGGTACCCTGCATATTGCGTGCCCCAGGGCGCCTCGCGCAGATGATAGCGGGGCGCGCGATCCGTCACCGTGTAGCGCAACGGCTCATCATCGGCGAGTTGGTCGGGCTCGACATGGCCGGCATGCAGGAAGCCGAAATGCGAGGTGTCGATCTCGCCCTCCAGCGCCTGCAGGTAGTTGCAGTCGCGCTGGATGAAGCTGACGCGGATCTCGTCTTCGGGCATGTCGAGGATTTCGAAGCCCGGCAGCGGCGGCGCCTCCGCGGCAGTCCCCATATAGACCCAGACCACGCCGGCGCGCTCGACCACACGATAGGCTTTCGCCTTGACCTTCTCCTTGAAGTCCGGCGGCGGCACGCTCGGCATGTCCACGCACCGGCCTTCGACATCAAATTTCCAGCCGTGATAGATGCAGCGAAGCCCACCCTCCTCGTTGCGCCCAAGGAAGAGCGAAGCGCAGCGGTGCGGGCAGCGATGATCCATTACGCCGACCTGGCCAAAGCTGTCGCGGAACGCGATCAGCTTCTCGCCAAGCAGCATCAGCCGCACCGGCGGGCCGTCCGCCGTAAGCTCCGACGACATCAGCGCCGGCATCCAGTAGCAGCGCATCAGCGCGCCCATCATGGTGCCGGGACCGACACGCGTGAGCTCTTCACTTTCGCGAGCGGTCGTCATGATCATCCTCCCGTTGCAGCCGTTGACCGGCGTTGTCGGTTGATGGAGGCACTCTCACGAAGGATGATAGCTTAGGACGCTTCGCGCAACCTAGTGGAATTTCACCGCGACGACTGGCGCGGTCTACCCCTTCAAATCGTATTGCTTGCCGAGGTGATCGCCGATCTGCACCAGCATCGCGACCGCCTCGGGATAGCCGGGCTTTGCCACCGTCGCGGCGTCGGCCGAGGCGCGGAATTCCCAGCTGTCGTCGCTCTTGATGACGCTGATCCTGATCCCCTCGGAAACATCGGCGTGGACCTTCAATTCCGCCACGGCCATGGCGACGAGTTCGGCTTCGGTCTTGGCGGGCTTGGTCATGGTGGCGGCATCCTCCGGCTCGATTCCGGCAAATTGCCGCGTCGCCGCGCCGCTGTCGAGAGGCGCGCGCGGAGGTGTACCCACAAACTGGGCCCCATGGATCAGCGGCCTTGCCGGCCTATGTGCGCAGATGGCCGGAATTCTGCTCAACCAGAGCGAGTGTGCGCCGATCTCGTTCATAAACATGAATGGGAACTCGATCGTCTGTCTTCGCACTTGCCGTACAGCTAAGGCTTGCGCGCCGGATTGGCCGGGCGCACTCTTGCCGGGCGCTTTCATAAGAAAACTTACGGAGGATGCGACCATGCGACGGGTCAAGCAAGCTTCGAAGCAGAAACGCACAAGCAAGGCAGCCGCTGCGAAAGTGTTGGGCGCTGCCGGACTGGGTCTCTCGCTGATCGGCGGCGCGTCGGCATCCACCACGCCGACAGCCGATATCCCGCAGTCCGACAAGACCTCACCCAATCAGCGCTTCATTCTCGGCGAAGAGGAGATGGCCGACGTCAGCCTCGCCACCTTCCACCTCTTCGACAGGGAAAACGTCGGCAGCGTCATACAACTCGCCCGCGGATGCGGATGCGGCGGCTGTCACGGTTGTGGCGGCTGTCACGGTTGTGGCGGCTGCCACGGTTGTGGCGGCGGCCATGGCTGCGGCGGCGGATTCGTTGGCTGCCGCGGTTGCGGCGGATGTCATGGCTGCCGCGGTTGCGGCGGTGGCTGCGGCTGCGGGCTCGGTGCCTGGTTCGTGCTCTGCGCGGGCTGCGTGGCTTGCGCAGGCTGCGCCGGCTGCTGCCTGTCCTGGGGCGCGTGCCGCTTGTGCTGAGGCAGATGAGCTAACCTGTCGGCTGCTCTGGTCGAGCGGAAGAATCCCGCTCAGCCTCGAGCAGCCGCCGTCTGCTTCATCGATACAAGCCGAATTCGCGCTCGCCCGCTTCGCGCCCTCGATCTGCGGCAGCGACCCACCAGCCGCCGCGTCCTTTCTGACCGGGCGGAGCCCAGGCGGACTGCGATTGCCAGGTGGGCTCTGGCGCTAGAATAAGCACCCGGGCGGCCTGATGATACCGGATGGCACGCAGTTTGTCCTTCCGACGAAACATTGCTGAAACAGACGCACGGTAGCGTTGCCGGAGTGGGCGAGAATTTTCTCTTGTCGTTTTGCACGATTGAAAAATCATATTTGAAGGGGATTTCGCATGACCAAAGTTGGCGCCGACTCTGCCGTTGATGCTCAGACCGGCTCGCGCTTTTCGTTCGTATTGCTGACCGTCGCCTTGGCGGCTTTTGGGTTGTATGCGATCTTCGTCACCGGACCGGCAATGCGTGCGGTCGCCCAAGCGAATCTTGACAACACCCTGGCCAACGAAAATCGCGCATTCTGCGAGAAATTCGGAATGCACGTCGGCACGAGCGAGTTTGCCGCGTGCGGCGAGGCGCTCGCGGACATCAGGAAGAAGCAAACCGACCGGGACAGCGAGGCAGGCATGCTGTAGGCCGCCGACCCGATCGCGGGAGAGGCGCCGAGGCGAAAGCCGGCCAGAGCTGCGGAAGCCAAACTTGCTCCGCAGCTTGAAGCCCTAGTTCGCGCTGACCCGCTTGACGCCCTCGATCTTCGGCAGCGAGCCGGTGGTGGGCGAATCCTTCTGACCGGGCGGTGTCCAGGCGGTGGCGTCGGGGAAGCGGGCCTTCATGTCGCGCAGGAAGCCGTCGAGCGTGTCGACGCTCGCCGCCATCCTGGCGATCTCGGTGAACTCGGCGCTGTTCGCGGCGGTCGGCTTGCTCGCGGTGTCGAACGCGATCTTGTCCGGCTCGCCGCTCATCAGCGGCAGATATTTTTCGCGGAAGCGCGCGAGCCCGATCGCGTCCTCGGCCAGCGCATAGCCGACCACGGCGCGGATGATGTCGGCCTTCTCCGCCGGGTTGAGCGGCTTGAAATCCTTGTAGCGGTCGCCGTAATAGAGCTCGATCTGCTCGGAGGCCTCGCGCCAGCGCCGCGCCGCCCAATAGATGTCCGAGCGCAGGCGAATCGTCTCGCGCCCGCCGATATTGGAGATGATATCCAGCGCCAGATCGTGACGGCCGATGTCGCTCTGGGCGCGGGCTTCCAACAGCAGCCGCTGCGCCCGCAACTCGCCGTTGAGATCGGCGATGCGGGTCGAGTTCAGCGCCATGATCGCCTTTTCCGGCTTGCGGTTGGTCAGGTAAACCATCGCAAGCTTGGCCGCGACCTGCGCGCGCGCGGCGCCCTCGAGCCGCTTGTCGACCTGATATTGCAGGAGCTCCGCGGCCTGGTCGAGCAGATCGACCGCCACCAGGCGGTCGGCGAGACGGCGGATCATCTCGTCGCCGCGGCGGCCGATCGGGGTCAGCTCGCGAAATTCGTAGAACAGCCCCAGCGCATCGATCGGCGGCATCTCGTCGCCTTTGGCGGTGAGGAAGATATCGGAGAACAGCGCCTGCGCCGCATCCTGCGCCTGGCGCGAGGGCTCGGAGTTCGGCTCCAGCCGGGTCGCCATCCGCGCCGCCGCGAGCGAATCGCTGTAGCGGGCGTTGTCGCTGTAGATCCTGGCGAGCATCACCAGCGTGCGCACCTCGGTGGCATCGCCGCGCCAGGTGATGGCCAGCGTCTCCAGCTCCTTGAGTACCTCCGGCGGGTCGATCTCATTGCGCTTCTGCAAAAGCGCGACCTGGCGCAGCGTGCCTTCGGCCGCGGCCTCGCGGTTCGCCGAGTCGATCGCGAAGCGGTAGTCGTCCAGCGCGTCCTTCTCCTGGCCCAGCGCCTCGGCCAGCCATCCGTACAGCACCGACACCATCGGCTTCATCTCGTCGGTGACGCCGACCACCTCCAGCTCGCTGCGCCGCTTGGCAGCGCCCGCGAAGTCGCGCACCTCGAGACAGGCGCGCAGGGCATCCATGGTGACAAGGCGCTGCAGCTCGACGGGAAGCGAGGCGATCGCGAACTCGACGTTCTTCAGCTTCTCGCGCGCATCGGCCCATTTGCCCTGCCGCGCATAAGCCAGCCCCTTCCACAATTGGGAATCGTAGTTGTTGCCGATCGCGGGGCTTGCGAGGTCCTTCAGGCCGCGAGCGGGCTGGCCGATTAGGATGGAGCCGATGGCATGGACCATCAGGATGACGGATTCGTCCATCTTGGGCGTCGGATCGGCGAGCGCATAAGCCGCCTCGCCGGCGGCTTCCGCATAGAGGTCGCGGGCCATGTAGAAGCGCGCCAATTCAAGACGCGCCTGCCCGCGGGTCTCGGGATCGGCGGCGCCGGCGGCATTGATCAGCGCATCCCGCCGCTCGATGAAATCGCCGGCCTGGTTCTTGTGCCAATCGTCGATGTCGAACACCGGCCGCACCGCGGTCGGCGCGCGCTCGGCTGAGGCGTCGACCGAGGAGATCGTGAGCCCCCCGGGCTTGCCGACGATCACCTTGTCCTGTCCCACTTCGACGGCGACGCTGTCCGAATTGGGACGGACCACGACGCCATGCGCGGTGTCGAGCAAGGTGAAATCGACAAAGTCCTGGCGCTTGATCAGCCCGCGGATCGGGGTCAGACCCGTCACCACCAACAGGGTGTCGCCGGCGTCGGGATCGGTGACGTGGTGCAGCTCGCCGCCGCCAGCGAAAGACACGGCGATGTTGGCATGCGCGGGGTCGGTGATGTTGCGCACCACCATCAAGGGCTGCGCCGTCGCCAGCGTCTTGTCGGCGAAGGTCAGCATCCAGCGGCTGCCGGCGGCGAATTCGTCGCTCGCAAGCGTATGCAGCTGCGGGCGGTTGACGCGGATGCGGATCGCCTGGCCCTTGTCGGTCAGCATGCGGCTGACCTCGCCGACAATGGCGCCGCCCTTGGCTCGGATCGGCTCGAGGTCAACGGGCTGTTTGGAATCGAACACCAGCCAGACCGTATCGCCGCGCCGGAACGACGCGGCCGGCGTCGCCTTGGCGAAGGTGAAGGTGATGCGCAAGCCTTCGGAGTCCCTGATCGCCTCGACCTTGGCGGGCGGTCCATTGTCCGCATTGTCCTGCGCCGGCGCGTCGGCCGGTTTCCTTGCAACCGCCGCCGCGGCCTTGGGCGCTGGCATGGTCGAGGGCTCGGGCGCAGTCTTCGCGACCATGCCGGCGGGCTTTGCGGCGTCTGTACTTGCCGGCGGCGCCTCCTTGGGCAGCGCTTGCTCGGCCGGCTTGCCGGCAACCGCAATGGCCGGCGATGCGGCTGGTGCCGGTGCCTTGGCCGCCTCGGGCTTTGCCGCGGCGACTTCGCTCTTGCTCTCGGTCTTTGCGGCGGCCGCAGCGGGCTCCGCCTTCGCAGGCTGGGCCTCGCTGGCACGCGACCTGGCCTCGCCAGCAGGTAGCGCGGCCGCAGGCGCCTGCAGCTCCGGCGGCGTGCGCAGGCTGGACGGCGACAGTTGCGATTGCGCCTTCGGCTTGTCCGGCTGCTGGAAAGACACGTCGATGATGTAGTTCTTGTCCTCGCGGAACGAATGCACGTCGACATCGCCGATCAGCGTGATCTCGACCTGCGTGGTGTCGTTCTCCACCTTCTGGTTGATGGAGGCGACGTTCGGGGGCGCCGCGACCTTGGCGTCGGCGAGGTCGAAATTGAGCAGCGTGGTGAAGAACAGCGTCAGCTTCTGGTCGTTCAGCACCGAGGACGCGCCGACGCCATCGGGCATTTCGAACACGAAGCGGACGAAGGTCGGCTGAACCAGCGCGCGCACGCGGATCGGCGGACGCTTCTTGGCCATGGCCTCTGCGTGCTGCTGACGCAGCGCCTTTTCAGCTAGCCGCGCCCGCTCGGCGAGCTCGCGCACCACGTCCAGCGGCAGGCTCGGCGGCGGACCCGCCCAAGTGTCGGGCAGGAAATCCACGAACACCCGCTCGCCCGCCGTCATGGTGTTGAGGGTGACCTTGCGCGCAAGCGACATCCGGATCGCCATGCCATCGGGATCGCGCCGGACCATGGAGACATAATCGGGCACGGCATCGACCAGCTGCTCGACGGCGACATCGACCGGGCGCTCGAAGCGGATCACCACGATCGAGCCCGCGGTGGTCACCTCGCTGCCGACATCCTCGGTGAATTTGAAGACCAGCCGGGCATAGCCGCCGGCCGCCGAGAACGTCGCCTCGCCCTTGATCGGATCGGGTTGGGCGGACGCAGGCAATGCCGCGAGCAGCAGGCCGGCGCAGGCCAGGAGCAGTGGCTTGAACAAAGATGTCGCGAGGTCGCGACGCAGGCTCCGCGCACGCGCGCGGACGAGCGACCAGAATGTGTCGGTAGCCGTTCGCGCCATGACTTGCCCGTACCTGCCCGTCTCTCAAGTTCAATGACCCGCTTCAGCAAAAAGCGGATACGCCTTCGCCCGGCCGGTGTCCCAGTCTAGAAGTCGCCGATTAAGCGGTTGTTAACGGTGTTGCATGATTTGGATTTCGCCGCCAAATGGTTAACGCCGGGTTACCGCCGGGCAGATTGCCGGTTGGCTAGACGTCCCGGCCGTGCAGTTGCCAAAGCCGGTACACGGTGTCCCAGTCTGGCAGGTCCTCGCAGCTGCAGCCGTAGGTCCGTCCGCTGCCCAGTTCGCGAAAGTCTCGCATGGCCGCGAGGTGGGCGCCGCAGGCAACAAAGCGCCGCATGCTCGCCTGGTCCGACCACGCGGTCATCGTGTGATAGACGCCATCGACTATCCTGGCGGTCACCGCGACATGACCGGGCGCGCGCCGCACCTGCCTCAGTGATCGGATCGTTCGCCACCAGAAGCGCGGCAATTGTGCAATGCCCTTGGGTCGAAATCCCGTCATCGAAACGTAGAGCATTGCAAGCCCTCGCGTTCCGGATCGTTGAAGAAACGACAGGGAGGTGATGCTGGATCGGCATGCGGGGCAGCCAAGCGAGCCAGTGATCCGGAGCGCTCGATGCGTCGTTCCAAGTCTTTCGGAGGATCAAAGGTGCACCAGGTTGCGAAGAATCTGCCGCTCGCATGTGATCTCATGACGGTCAGCCAGGAGGACGTCGAGAAAGCTCTGCGGACCATCCTGATCTGGATCGGCGAGGATCCTGCGCGAGAGGGCTTGGCCGAAACCCCTGCCCGGGTCGCGCGGGCCTACAGGAGCTATTTCTCCGGTTACCAGCAGCAGCCGGAGGAATTCCTGAAGAGGACATTCGAGGAAACGGCCGGCTACGACGAGATGGTCCTGCTCCGGAAAATTCCGTTTCAGAGCCATTGCGAGCATCACATGGCGCCGATCAGGGGCCATGCCTGGGTCGGCTATGTCCCGCGCGACCGGGTCGTCGGCATCTCCAAGCTCGCGCGGGTGGTCGAGGCCTATTCCAACCGGCTGCAGATTCAGGAACGGCTCACGGCCGAGATTGCCGGCGCCATTGATCGCGCGCTTAAGCCGCTTGGCGTGGCGGTGCTGATCAAGGCTTCACACCAATGCATCAGCGGCCGCGGCATCAGGAAGCACGGCGTCGACCTCACCACCATGCGGATGCTGGGCTGTTTTCGGAGCGACGGCGCCCGTCGGCACGAGTTCCTGGCGATGGTGAACGAGCAGCGCCCGGACTGAGCCCGGTTCCAGCTCCCCGATGATAGCAAAATTGGAGGCCGCCGGTGATCCGGGCGGCCGGACGGGTCGTTTAGGTGGCAGTCGCTGCTTGCCGAGGCTCCATGACCACTGCTATCCGAGTTGCCAGAGCGCCGATCCGGACGAGCATCGGATTTCCTCGCACGGGCCAGGCACGGCGCGCGATGATGGTGGACAAGAGGCCGAAAGCGAAAGTGGAGTGGGCTGATCTGATCGGGCGCGTCGCTTCCCAGGGCGATCGCGAGGCGTTCAAGGGCCTGTTCGAGCACTTCGCGCCGCGCGTCAAGGGATTTATGCTAAAGGCCGGATGCAGTGCCGACGAGGCCGAGGAGATTGCCCAGGAGACGCTGATCACGGTCTGGCGCAAGGCCGGCCAGTTCGATCCCACGACCACGGGCGTGGCGGCATGGATATTCACCATCGCACGTAACCTGCGGATCGACTCCGTGCGGCGGGCGGCACGCAGCGGACGATCGCGCCAGACCTCGGAGCCGGCGGACACAGCCGATCCGGCTGACACGGCTGATGTCATGATCTCGCGCGCGGAGGACGCCTCGCGCGTCAAGGCGGCGATCGAACAATTGTCGGCGGAGCAATCCAGAGTGATCCGGCTGTCGTTCATTGAGGAGCGGCCGCATTCGGAGATCGCAGACGTACTCGCGATACCGCTTGGCACGGTGAAGTCGCGGATCAGGCTGGCGATGAACCGCCTGAGAGACCTGTTGGACGAACAGCGATGACCATAAACCACCATCCGCCAGAGGACCTGCTGGCGAGCTTTGCGACCGGCACGCTCGAGGAAGCCGAGCGTCTCGTGGTCGCGGTGCATGTCGCGGGCTGCGAGCGCTGCGGCCGTTTCGTGCAGGCGATGGAGCATCTGGCGGGTGCCGCGCTCGAAGACGCCGCGCCCGCGCCGATGGCGGCCGACGCGTTCGATGCCGTGATGGCGCGTATCCATGACCGTCCGGACGAGGCGGTTCGGCCGGTGCCGCCGCGCGTGATCGCCGAACATCCTGATCTGCCCGAGGTGCTGCGCCGCTGCCGGATCGGCAAGCGCAGGCGCGTCGCGCCGGGCGTGAGCATGCAGCCGATCGAGCTCCCGGGTGCCGGCAAGGCGCGCGCGTTCCTGCTGCAATCCGCGCCCGGCACACGCATGCTGGAGCACACTCATACCGGCACGGAGCTGACATGCGTGCTCAAGGGCAGCTTCAGCCACCAGGGCGGCCGCTATGGGCCCGGCGATTTCGACTATGGCGATGACAATATGGACCATCGTCCCGTTGTGGGCGATGAGGGCCCCTGCCTCTGCCTGGTCGCAATGACCGGTGACCTTCGTATGAATGGCTTTTTCGGCCGGCTCATCAGCCCCTTCATCCGGCTCTAGATCCTTGACCACGAGGTCTCATGCCGCTCTGCCCGGGTGATCCGACGCAGATCGTCCGACGTTGAGGCAGAGAGAGCATGAGGGACCCGGTGCCGGGGCCGCAGGCTGTCCGCAAGGATTGTCTGGCCGCCGCGCACCCACAGCAACGACGACGGTCTAGTCCGTTTGGCAGGACAGCGTGGCATGAGTGCGGAGATCATCAATTTCCCGGAACGAGGGCGCGATCGCAGGCTTACAGCGGGGCTTGAGCAGCTTGCGCGCGAGATCGAAGGCCTGCTGACGCGGGCGGAGCCTGAAGCAGACATTGGCAAGTTGCTCGACACGACGGAAAGGTTGAGCGATCGATTGGCGGATATTGGCTATCTTCTGCTGGACGAGGAGACAAAGCGCGGCATGCAAACCGCGTTCGACGAGCTTTCCGCCAGGATTGCGCAGGCACGCCGTGAGCTCGAGGCGCTCGAGGGCAGAGGCGCGCCGCCTGAATGTTAGCCGGTCCCGCAACAATACTGCAGCGCGGCCACAGGTCCATCAATTCAGCAGAAAAAGCGCTCCGTTCAATAGAGTCGCGAAGCCAACCCAGACAGCATAGGGGATGAACAGCGCCGCACTCACACGATCGCTCCGCCACTGAACCGATACGAAGGCGAGGATCACGCCGGACAAGGCGATGATGACCGCAAACGCAAGTTCGATGCGGTGGAGCGAGAAGAAGATGGGGGACCAGGCGAAGTTCAGCGCCATCTGAACCAACCACAGCGTCATGGCGGCGCCGCGCGGTTTGCTCTCGAAGGTACGGAAGCCGGCCACGGCAATCATCAGGAATAATATCGTCCATACCGGTGCAAATACCCAGTCTGGCGGATTGAAGGGCGGCTTGTTAAGCCCGGCATACCATTGTCCAGGAACATTGAGGAAACCGATGACAAGCCCGATACCGGGCACGAGCAGGATGAATGCCGCAAAACGAAACGACGTGCCGCGACGGAAAGCCGTGACACGCTCCAGTACAGCCATGGCTGAATTCACCACGGCGCCGACCCCATCCGCTGCGCCACCATGTAGCCGACCCAGGCGCTCAGGGCAGCCAGCAACGATCCCCAGCAGATATCCACAAGGGTCAACGCCGTCGACCAGTTCCGCAGGGTTGCCTGGTTGGTGAGATCGTAGGTCGCATAAGTGAACCAGCCGAACATCATCCCCGAAATAGCGGCCCTCAGCCCACTGCTCTCGGCCTGCGCGGGCAACACGGCGAATCCGACCAGGCCAACAGGATAGAGCAGGTAGAAAACCGCCGCGGCCGTCAGGTTCGGCTCGGGCCGCAACAGCTCGCCCAGCACGGGACGGTACAGCCTTTCGACCATCGCCCTGAGCCAGATCATGTCGACCGCCAGGAAGGTGGCTGCCACCGACAAATAAGTAAGGAGGAGGTTCATTGCCCTGTTTCCAGTCCGTTGCTTCGCACGCCGCACCGGTGGGCGTGAGCGAACCTTAAACGGGACGCGAACAAGACTGGATCACGCGACCCGACATCTCAGGACTTCCCTTGCGGCGGCAGCGGGAAGAAGGGACTGGTCCTCGCCTGGTAGGAACGGTAGCGCTCGCCGCGGGAGCGCAGCATCTGCGCCTCAAGCGGAGGGATTCCGCTCACATGCACCAGGAGCCAATACATCAGGACTGGCGCCGCGAGGCTGGCCCAGCCCCATGGATAGCCTGGGGACAGCGCGATGACTGGATAGGCAAACCAGCCAAGCCATTCGAAGAAATAGTTCGGATGCCGCGACCAGCGCCACAGCCCGACATCGCAGACGCGGCCCGCATGCGCCGGGTCGGCCCTGAAGGCTAGCAGCTGCTCGTCGGCGACCGCTTCGAACGCGATTGCCGCGAGCGCAATCACGGCCCCGATGTCGTCCTGGACTCGCAACATCGCTTGCGGGGCATGGGCGGCCAGGAAAACCGCAAACACCAAGGGCACGGCCGCCAGCGCCTGCGCCTGCAGAAAACCAAACATCCGCCGCGGCGCCGCCGCGCCCCATTCCTGGGCATAGCTTGCATAACGCGGATCATCGCCGCCGCCCAGCGCACGGAAAGCGATATGGGTGCCGAGCCGTGCCGACCACAGCATGACCAGCGCCGCAGTCAGCGCCTGGCGGGTGGGCGAGCCGCCCTCGAGCGGCCACAGCGCGGCAATGGCACCGACGAGACCAACCGAATAGGTCCAGATCGTATCAACCCAGCCGGAGTTGCCCGTGCGCTGCTGGACCATCCAGGCCAGCAACATCAGAAGCGACAGCGACAGTCCGATCACGGCCAGAACGACAATATGCATGAGCACCTGCTCGCGACCTCCACGCATCGGCCCTTCAAGGAGTGAAGGACCTGCACCGCGGCGTTCTCAAGGTGAGGCAAGATACCGGTAGCTTGCGGGTGATCCGGAGCTTGCGTGCCGCCGTTTACAAGAACGTTACGGCTGCCCGACCGGATCAGTGGCAGCTGTGGCGGCACGAAAGGGTACTGGCGTTGGGTCAAGTCGAAACCGATGATCCCCTCGGCCGTAGCTCAAGATACGCAACAGGGGGCAAGACAGGATGCGCTTGGCGGTCATTGGAACGGGAATTGCCGGTAACGCCGCCGCATGGCTGCTGTCGCAACGCTACCCCATCACCGTCTACGAGCGCGAGTTGCGCACGGGCGGCCACAGTCACACCGTGCAGATCGATTATGACGGCGAGGAGATCGACGTCGATATCGGATTCATCGTGTTCAACGAGCCGAATTATCCGGAATTGACGGCGCTGTTCAGCCATCTGGACGTCGACACCATCGAGACCTGCATGAGCTTTTCGGTGTCGGCCGACGCCGGCCGCTTCGAGTGGCGCGGTGGGGGCGGCAGCGCCTACCAGACCGCGCGCGGACTGTTCGCGCAGCGCCGCCATCTCGTCTCGCCCTCATATCTGCGCATGCTCGCGGAGATATTGCGCTTCAACCGGCAAAGCGTGGCCGACTTGCGGGCCGGTCGCCTCGCCGGACTAACGCTCGGGGATTATTTCCGCCAAAGGGCATTCGCACCGCGCCTGCTCCGGGATTATCTGGCGCCGATGGGCGCCGCGATCTGGTCGTCGCCGCCGGAGGAGATCTTCGGTTTTCCCGCGGAGAATTTCGTCGCCTTTTTCGACAATCATCGCCTGCTCCATCTCGATCGTCCGCGCTGGCGCACCGTCAGAGGGGGCAGCCGGCGCTATGTCGAGAAGCTCACGACGGAGTTTAGAGGCCGCATCCGGCTTGGATGCGCGGCGGTCGCGGTCGAGCGCAAGCCAGGCGGCGTGACCATCCTGGACAGCCAGGGGCGGCGGGACACATTTGACGCCGTCGTCATCGCCGCGCACAGCGATCAGGCACTGGCATTGCTGTCGGACGCCGATGTGGGTGAGCGGGGGATCCTGGGCGCGATCGGCTATGCCCCCAACACGGCCTATCTGCACCGAGACTGCCGTCTCATGCCCAAACGCCGGGATGCCTGGGCCTCCTGGAATTTCCTGCGCTGGCAGCGGCAGCGGCCCGCAGAGAACGACGTCGCCGTGACCTACTGGATGAACCGGCTGCAGGGAATTGCGGACAGCAAGCCGCTGTTCGTGAGCCTTAATCCGCCGTTCGCGCCGGCGGCGCATTTGACTTTCGGCAAATACGCCTTTGCGCATCCACAATACAATGCGGCGGCGTTCGCCGCGCAAAAGCGGCTGTCCGAAATCCAGGGACGCCGCCGCACCTGGTTCTGCGGCGCCTGGACCGGCTATGGATTTCACGAAGACGGCTTGCGTTCGGGGATCGCGGTTGCCGAAGCGCTCGGCGCCGTCGTGCCCTGGCGGCAATCCGAAACCCCTCTCGCCGAGGCCGCCGAGTAGCACCATGGTCCAAACCACAGCAGCGAAACCGCCTCCCCCCGCCGCGGTGCTCTATTTCGGCAAGGTCATGCATGCGCGGTTGCGACCCGTCCGGCATCGCTTCAGCTATCGCGTCATGAGCCTCTTGATCGACCTCGACCGGCTGGATGAGGCGGACCGGCAATCGCGTTTGTTCGCAATCAACCGCGCCGCGCTGTTCAGCTTCCACGAAGCTGATCACGGCGAGCGCAATGGCGCATCCTTGAGCGACTATGCAAGACGCCTCGCCACCGCACGCGGCCTCGCGTTTCCGAACGGTCGCATTCAGCTGTTGTGCTATCCGCGACTGCTTGGCTACGTCTTCAATCCGCTGTCGATCTACTTCTGCTACCGCGCCTCCGGCGAGCTTGCGCTGGTGATCTACGAGGTGCGCAACACCTTCGGCGAGATCCACCCGTACGTGCTGGAGGTCAATCACGGCCGCAAGGACAGCGATGGCCGTGGCGACGTCATCCGGCAGAGCCAGACCAAGCAATTCTACGTGTCGCCCTTCATCGGGATGGACACGCGCTATCACTTCCGTCTCGCGCCGCCAGGCGAGACGGTTAAGGTGAGAATTCTGCAAACCAACGAGACCGGCCCCGTGCTCGCGGCCGGCTTTAGCGGATGCCGGCGGCCGCTCACCTCCCGCCTGCTGCTGGGCGCTTTCCTGACAATGCCCCTCCTCACCTTCAAGGTCGTCGCAGCGATCCATTGGGAAGCGCTTCGGCTCTGGATCAAGGGCGTGCCGCTGGTGCATCGGCCGCATACCGCAGCCTGAAACTCACCGCCAGGCACGGGTCCGAGGTGACGGGCGGCGTCGCGACCCGAACGCCCCCGGCTCAGTTGGTCTTTTGCGGCAGCACCTTGCCCTCGATCTTGGGCAGCTCGGTGCTGGCGGCGGTCCTGGTATCGCCGCTGGCGCGGCGGGCCAGCTCGACCGTCAGCCGCTCGGCATTTTCCGGCTGCATCAGCCCCAGAATGTCCGACATCTTGCGCGGTGCGATCTGCGAGGCGATCTCGATCAGGACCGGCATCTCGAGGCGATCGAACACCTTGGCGGCATCCTTCGGCTTCATGCTCTCATACATGGTGACGATGCCCTTGAAGCGCGCATTGTCGGCTTCGACCTTCTGCTCGTTGGCCGCGGAGATGCGCGACTCCGTCGCCTTCATCTCCTCGACCTTGGATTCGATGCGCTTCTCCGCCGCCTTCAGCAGATTCTCGCGAATGTCGATCTCGCGCGCACGCGCATCGAGCTCCTGCCGGCGCTCCTGCAGGCGCTCGAGGATGGCGCGCTCGGACGGCGACACGCTCGGCTGCGCATCCTCGGGATGGTAGACGATGCCCTGCGGCCTGGTCTCGGGCGCGGCAGGCTTGGGTTCGCCGGACTTGGCCTCGCCGGCCTTGGTGTCCTCGGCCTTCTTCTCCTCTTTCGGCTTCTCGACGGAGCCCGTGATATCCGAGTCCGCCTTGGGCGCGGCGGTCGGCGCGCCGGGGAAATTGAGATTTTGCTGCGCCCACGAGGCGGGCTTCGGACCTTGCGACTGATAGTCGAACACATAACCGCCGTCGATCAGGAGGCCTGCGACCTTGAGAACCGCAAGCGAAGCGACTGCGACCACAACGACCGGAATGACGCGAATGTTACGGTAGGATTTCATGCCGCAAGGCCGCCAGCCCTTCGACGTTCACTAAAGGCCTGAGCCGCGGCGGCGACCGCCTTGGCACTGGAGAGTTTTGCCGGCGCGACCTGTGCCGGCGCGGCGGCAGGCTGCGGCGTCACCGGCGCGGTGGCCACCGGCTCGTCCATCGGCGAGCGCGCGGCGTTCGCGATCTTGGAGAGCCGCCGCACCACATGATCGGCCTCGCCGAGCTGTTTCTTCAAGAGATCGGACATGTCATGCGCCGCACTGAGCTGGGCACCGAGATGCTCGTTGACATCGCGCACCGTGTGCTTGAGCCCGCCGATGGCGCGCTCGGCGATCTCGGTTGCGGTGACGAGCTCGCCGATCACGGCTTTGAGCGAATGCTCGTCCGCCTTCAGCCGCTGCAGCCGCTTGTTGAGCAGCATGCAGTAGCCGATGGTGAGCACGAGCAGTACCGCCACCAGGCTTTCGATCATAAATCCGAGAACGGGGTTCATTGGGCCTCCATCAACTTGCCAGCCTCGTCGGCCTTTTCGAACATTGCGAGTGTGGTCGAAGGTTTGCGCAAGGGACGCGTGACACGGATGGCGACGCGGTCGCCGACCCGCCCCATCCGCCCCTCGGTGAGCATGACGTCGCCGCAGCGGACCGCGACCGTTGCATCCGCGCGCATGTCGAGCGGCAGCGTGTCGCCGACCTTGAGCGTCATCAGCTGCTTCAATGGAATGAAGGCCTCATACAGCACCGCATCGACGGCGATCTCGGCATGGGCGATCTCGGTGGCAAAATGCCCCTCCCAGATCGGATCGCGGCCGAATTTCTCGCCCATGAACATCTGCAACAGCACCGGCCGGATCGGCTCGATGGTCGCATAGGGCAACAGCAATTCGACATTGCCGCCGCGGTCCTCCATGTCGATGCGCAGCCGCACCAGGATGGCGGCGTTCGCAGGACGGCTGATCGCGGCAAAGCGCGGGTTGGTCTCCAGGCGGTCGATCGAGAAGGTGACCGGTGACAATGGCCGGAATGCCTGCTCGGCATCGGCCATCACCACCTCGATCAGGCGCTTGACGAGGTTGGTCTCGATCGTGGTGTAGGGCCTGCCCTCGACGCGCAGCACGGAGTTGCCGCGCCGGCCGCCGAGCAGCACGTCGATGATGGAATAGATCAGGCTGGAGTCGACGGTGGCCAGTCCGAAATTCTCCCACTCCTCGGCTTTGAACACGCACAGCACCGCGGGCAAGGGAATCGAGTTCATGTAATCGCCGAACCGCACCGAGGTGATGCGGTCGAGCGAGACTTCGACGTTGTCGGAGGTGAAATTGCGCAAGGACGTCGTCATCAATCGCACCAGGCGGTCGAAGACGATTTCGAGCATCGGCAGACGCTCGTAGGACACCATCGCCGAATCGATGATGGCGCGGATGCCGGAATGGTCGTCGAGATTGACCTCGCC
>Ga0070738_10004202_pt1 | contig 17636 bp, 8 predicted proteins | sample Coa_R2_2_FD_66446 | JGI IMG/M metagenome (GOLD analysis project Ga0070738, IMG submission 66446) | Surface soil microbial communities from Centralia Pennsylvania, which are recovering from an underground coalmine fire - Coalmine... | ecosystem: Environmental > Terrestrial > Soil > Unclassified ...
CCACCCCGGCCCTCCCCCCGCTTCGCGGGGGGAGGGAGTCAGGCGGTGACGGCCGCCAGCGCTCCCAGCACGTCATCGACGAGCCGCTCGACCGGGAACCGGTCGAGGACGGACGCCGCGGCCCTGAGGCCGATCTCGCGGGCCTCCACGGGAGCGTCGAGGAGCCGCGCGATCTGCGCCGCGAGCGCCTTCTCGTCCTTCTGCGGCGCGAGGAGGCCGGTCTTTCCGTCCTCGACGTGCTCGAAGACGGCGCCGGCCGCCGTCGCGACGACCGGGAGACCGCGCGCCATGGCCTCGAGGAGGTCGTGGCCGAATCCGTCGCGCAGGGCGGGAGCGACGAAGACGTCGATCGTCTCGAAGACCTCGGCGCGCCCCGGGAGGTCGCCGGCGAAGACCGTGCGGTCGGCGAGACCGAGCTCGCGGGCGAGCTTCAGGAGGCGCCCCTTCTCCGGTCCCTCGCCCACGACGAGGAGCTGGAACGGGCGAGCCGCGATCTCCTTCGCCGCGCGGAGGAGGGTCTCGTGGCCGCCCAGGTCCTCGAGGCGGCCGAGGGCTCCGAGGACCGGGACAGCGGGCCAGCCGTCGCGGGCGACGACGTTGCCGGTGCGCTCGCGATCGAGCCCGGGCGGCACGACGTGGACGAGCTCGCGCGGGACGCCCCGATGGTTCACGAGCTCTTCTTGCGCCGGGACCGAATGGACGAAGACGGCCCGCAGACGGGCGTGTCCGAGCGGTGGAGTCGCGCGCGCGTCGGCCCGATCGTAGAGAGTGAGCGCGAGGTCGGCGCGCGCCCGTCGCGCGAGGAGCGCCGCCGGCGCCGCCGCGGACGCTCCGTGGCCGTGGACGACGAGGGGGCCTCCCTGGGCGAGCTTCTCGAGCGGTTCGCGGAGGTCTCGCGTCTTCCGGCGATCGACGATCGGCCGCCGCGGGAGCGGCGCGAGCTCGACGGGGATCCCGAGGCGCGTGAGCTCGTGGACGAGCCTCCCCTCCTCGGCGAGGACGAGGACGCGAGCGCCGGCCCGGACGAGGCCCCGAGCGAGGTCGAGGATCTGTCCGCTCGGCCAGCCCGTGCCGAGGACCGGGACGACGAGGGCGATCGAGGGAGGAGTCATCGGGCGACCGCGGACTCCTCCCCCCCGCGAAGCGGGGGGGAGGCCGGGTGGGGGGGAAGTCTCCGCACGAGGCTCGCGATCCGCTCGGGGTCGAGCGGATCGAGGCAGATCCTCACCTTGTCGGGCCGGAGGCACGTGCGGGCGCAGCAGGGAGCGCACTCGGCCTCGCCCTTCACGACGATCGCCGGAGCGGTCCCGGGGTAGCCCTGGGGCCCTGTCCTCGCCGGATCGGCCGCGAAGAAGAGGGCGACGACCGGCCGCCCGAGCGCCCGGGCCACGTGGAGAGGACCCGTGTCCCCGCCGAGGACGACGCTCGCGCGGGCGAGGACGGACGCGCTCTCTCGCAGCGAGAGCTGGCCCGTCAGGTCGCGCGCCCCGGTGAGCGTGGCCAATCGAGCGCCCGCTTCCCTGTCGCCCCGTCCGCCGATCACGACGGGGGGCAGCTCGGGGACCAACCTCGCGACCTGGGCGAGGAGCGGGACGGGCGGACGGTTCGCCGGCTTCCCGGCTCCCGGGAGGAGAACGAGGAAGTCATGGGGCAACTCCTCCCCCCCGCGAAGCGGCGGAGAGGCCGGGAGGGGGGGCAGCCGGGGAACGCGCACCTTCGAGGGGATCTCGACTCCGAGGAAGTCGAGAGCGCCCCGGGCGAGAGCGAGCGAGCGAAGGACGGCGTGAGCCTCGGCGGGGCGCGGCACGTCGAGCTTCCGCGTATAGGCGAACCCCGCGAGCTCGCGGGCGTGGCGCGATCCCAGCACCTTCTTCGCGAGGAGGCGCGCCACGATCGCGCTCCGGGCGAGCCCCTGGAGGTCGAGAGCCACGTCGTATCGCCTGATCCCCCGCAGGAGGGCGCCGATCTCCCGGAGAGCCCGCGTCCGCCCGCGCGCGCGCCCGAGCGCGCGCCGGTCGATCACGTGGAGCGCGTCGATCGAAGGGTGCCCCGAGAGGAGCGGCGCCGCCTCGGCCTCGACGGCCCACCCGATCTTCCAGCCGGGGAGCGCCGCCCGCAGCAGCTCGAGCGCCGGGAGCGCGTGGATCGCGTCTCCGATCGCGCTCAGGCGGACGAGCAGCAGGCTCCTCATGGACCGGAGGTTATCACGCAGGACTCTTGCACGAGGGGTGCCGATTGAACGAAAGTCCTTATAGGGAATGGGACAAGACCCCAAGGAGAACATCGACCGCGTCCTCGCGCGCGAGGCCGTGCAGGTCCCCGACAGCGCCGTGAAGAGCGGCCGCATCCGGGGGATCACCGGCACCGCCCTGAGACGCATCATAGATGATGCGCTCAAGACGGATCAGTCCCGCCTCCGCGAGCTCGAGGAGAAGCTCGCGCTCCTCGAGCAGACGCGCGCGGCCGAGGTGGACGCGCTCGAGCAGTCCCTCTCCGCGACGAGCGTCGCCCTCGCCGAGGCGAAGGACGAGCAGAAGAGCCTCCTCGGCAAGGTCGGCGAGGCCGCGACGCGCGCCGCCGCGGCCGAGCTCAAGGCGAGGACGGCGAAGGCCGAGGTGGCGAAGCTCGAGGCGCTCGTCGCCGAGCGGAACCAGCGGCTCGCCGACCTCGAGGGCGAGATCCGCCGCGGCGCCCAGCGCGCGGCCGAGCTCGAGAACGAGATCAGCCACATCGCGCAGCGGACGCGCGAGGACGTCGAGGCCCAGGTCCCGGCGAGCGAGCGGAGCGTCGCCGAGGCTCGGGCGGCGCGGGACGAAGCCGAGGCTCGCGCCCGGGCCGCTCACGCCAAGGTCGGCGAGCTCGGGGACCTCGTCGCGCGCCTCGAGGCCGAGAGGCTCGAGCTCGAGGGCCTCGTCGACGGCACGCCCCAGCGCGAGGACCTCGCCAAGCGGCTCCGGGAGGCCGAGCTCCAGGCGGAGCGCGCCGTCGCCGAGCTCGGCGAGGCGCGCGCGACGATCCAGGAGCAGGCGGCGAAGCTCGCCAAGGGCCCGGCGCCCGGGAGCACGGAGCTCGAGCTCCTCGAGGCGCTCCGCCAGGCCGACGCCCGCGTCGAGTCCGAGCGCGAGCGCGCCGAGACGCTCGCCCGGAGGCTCGCCGAGTCGGAGGCTCTGGCGACGGGCCGCGCGACCCGGATCGAGGCGCTCGAGCAGAAGGTCGAGGCCCTCGAGACTCGCCGTCCCGAGACCGCGATCTCGCAGCGCGCCGAGAAGGCCGAGGAGCTCGCGCGCGAGCGCGGGCGGAAGATCGACCAGCTCCTCGCGAGGATCGACAAGCTCGAGCACGACCGCGCCCAGCTCGAGTCCGAGCTCCTCGGGAACCACCGCGTCCGCGCCGCCGCCGAGGACCTCGAGAAGCGCGCGTCCTCCGCCGAGAAGGTCTCCCAGACGCGCGCGCTCAAGATCTCGGAGCTCGAGAAGGAGCTCGAGGGATCGCGCTCGCTGCGCCCGCTCCTCGAGCAGCAGAAGAAGGAGATCGAGGCGCGCCTCGAGGAGACGGGCCGCCAGGTCCGGAAGGCCCAGGAGGACGCCCGCCGCGTCGAGCGCGACGCGACGCTCCGCCTCCGCGAGAGGGACGAGGCCCAGGTCCGCGCCACGGCGGCGGAGGGAGCGGCCCTCCGCGCCCAGGCCGAGATCGTCCAGGAGCGCGAGCGCGCCGACGCGGCCGAGGCCGAGATCGCGAACCTCGAGGAGCGCGTCCAGTTCCTCGAGCAGGAGCTCGCCGAGACGAAGAAGGCGCGCGCGGCCGAGAGCCAGACCGCCCGCGAGGAGCTCGAGAAGGTCCGGGGCGAGCTGGCGCGGGTCTCGGAGGAGCACGAGCGCGTCAAGGCCGAGCGCTCGCAGTACTCGTCACAGCTCGAGACGGCGCGGCGCGACCTCGCCAAAGCCCGGGAGGAGCTCCAGGAGCTCGACCGCACGAAGGAGGCCGCCGCCCGCAACCTCGAGGCGGCGAGCCAGGCGGCCTCCCAGCGCGACCTCGCGGAGGAGCGCCTCCGGCGGCTCGCGCGCGAGCGCGACGAGCTCGCCCAGACGCTCGCGCAGGAGAAGGCGCGGGTCGATCAGCTCACCGAGGAGCAGGGGAAGGCGACGGCCCGCGAGAAGGACGCGACCCAGCGCCTCGCGCGCCTCGAGTTCGACCTCCGCCACGAGGAGGAAGCGCTCGCGGCGGCCGAGGTCGCGGCCCGCGAGAAGGCCTCCGAGCTCGAGACGGCTCTCCGCGACGCCCGCGCCCGGGAGCAGGGCGCCCGCGAGGCGGCCGAGGCGGTCCAGAAGAAGGCGGCCGCGTTCCTCGCCGAGCTCGAGAAGGAGCGGGCGCTCCACGACGCGACCGAGGCGAAGCTCATCGAGCTCGCGACGCACGTCGAGACGCTCGAGAACGAGCTCGCCTCGCTCAAGGCCTCGAGCGCGCGGGAGCTCGAGGGTCGCAAGGCCCAGATCGCGCTCCTCGAACGGGAGTATTCCGAGAGCGGAGCGCGCGCCCAGGAGGAGCTCGACGCGGCGCGCGGCAAGGCCGTCACGCTCGACAAGGAGCTCGAGTCCCGGAGCGGCGAGCTCCAGGCGACGCGGGCCCGGGCCGCCGAGCTCGCGAGCGAGCTCGAGAAGGCGCGCAAGGACGGCACGGCCGCCGGCGAGCGCGCGGCGCGCGCCGAGAAGGACCTCGACGCCGCGCGGGCCCGCTTCGCCGAACTCGAGGCGAAGCACGCCGCCCTCGAGGAGGAGCTCGAGGCCGCGAGCACGCGGAGCGGCGACCTCCTCGCCGAGCTCGAGAAGACGCGCCGCGAGGGAGCGGCATCGAGCGAGAAGGTCGGGCGCCTCGAGGCCGAGCGCCGCGCCCTTCAAAAGGAGCTCGAGACCTTCCGCGAGGAGTCGGGCGCCCAGACGCAGGCGCGCTCGCGCGAGGTCCTCGCCGCCAAGACCCGGATCGCCGAGCTCGAGGAGGAGCTCGAGCGCCAGCGGGGCGGCTCGGCGCGCCTCGAGAAGCAGCTCGCGAGCGAGGCCGAGCGGGCGGGGAAGCTCGTCTCCGACCTCGACGAGGCGCGCCGCCAGGGGAGCGCCGCCTCCGATCGCGGCGTCTCGCTCGAGGCCGAGCTGCAGAAGCTGGAGAAGGCCCTCGCCGAGTCCCGCGCCCGGAGCGACCAGCTCGACCGCGAACTCGAGGCCGCGCGTCGCGAGGGGAGCTCCGCCGCCGAGCGCCGCTCGGCCCTCGAGGCCGAGGCGAGCGCCCTCAGGCGGACGGTCTCGGACCTCGAGGCCGCGCGCGCCCGCGTCGTCGAGCTCGAGGCGGAGAAGAAGGACCTCGAGAAGGACCTCGCCGAGGTCCGCGAGCGGAGCGAGACCTTCTGGGGCGAGCTCGAGGAGGCGCGCAACAAGGCGGCCGCCGCCGACGAGCGCGCGGCCGCTCTCGGCAAGGAGCTCCAGGCGGCGAAGGCGAAGCTCCAGGCCGCGGCCAAGGAGGTCCTCGCCCTCCGCAACCAGAGCGGCGCCGAGCTCGAGGCGACCCGGGCGCGGATCGACGGCCTCGTCTCGGAGCTCGAGGCGGCGCAGCGCGAGCTCAAGGCGGCGCGCGAGACGGCCACGGCGCAGACGCGCGACCTCGAGGAGGCGCGGGCGCGCGTCCAGGTCCTCGAGAGGGACAAGGCCGAGCTCGCGAAGGAGCTGAAGGCCGACTCCGAGGCCCACCTCGCCGAGCTCGACGACGCGCGGCGGCGGATCGAGTCGCTCCGCGAGAAGAAGGACGGCGTCGAGTCCGAGCTCGCCCAGGCGCGCGCGCGCGCCGAGGCGCTCGATCGCGAGATCGACGAGACGGGGGCGCGGCTCCGTTCCGCCGAGGAGCGCCGGGACCAGCTCGCGAACGAGCTCGAGGCCGCGAAGAAGCGGGTCGAGGTCGTCGAGACCGAGCTCAAGGCTCTCCGCGAGGAGAGCGGCGTCGAGGCCGAGGCTCGCTCGCGCGAGCTCGAGGAGCTCCGGGGCCGCGCGGGCGCGCTCGCGTCGGAAGCGGCCGCCCGCGAGAAGCGCGAGGCCGAGCTCCGCCACGACCTCGACAAGGCCCAGGCCGGCGAGCGGGCGCGCAAGCACGACGTCCTCCAGGCGCGCGAGCAGCAGGAAGCCGCCATCCGCGAGCTCCAGGCGACCCGCGCCCGCGTCGCCGCGCTCGAGGAGGAGAGGGACGAGATCGCCTTCGAGCGCGACGCGCGCGTGGGCGAGCTCGAGAAGGCGCGCGGCACGGCGTCGGGGCTCGTCCAGGACCGCGAGGCGGCGAAGGCCCGCATCGAGGAGCTCGAGCGGGCTCTCGCCGCCCTCCGCCGCGAGTCGGAGGAGCGCCTCGCCGAGCTCGGCAAGGCGGGGAGCCGGATCCTCGAGCTCGAGCCCGCCCTCGACGCCGTGAGGAAGGAGGCCCTCGCCCGCGCCGACGAGCTCGACCGGCTCGGGGCCAGGGTCCTCGAGCTCGAGCCCGCGCTCGAGGCCGCGCGTCGGGACGCGAGGAGCCGCGCCGACGAGCTCGGGACGGCGCTCGCCCGCGCCGCCGAGCTCGAGCACCAGATCGCCGAGCACGAGTCCCGCGAGCGCGACCTCGAAGGTCGGCTCTCGGCCCGCGAGGCGGGGTCGAAGACGCTCGGCGACGACCTCGCGAGCGCGCGGGCCCGCCTCGAGTCGCTCACCGCCCAGCTCGCCGAGCGCGACCAGGCGCTCGCGAGGACCCGGGACGAGCTCGCGAAGGCGACGACCGACCTCGACGCGGCGCGCGGCCGCTCGAGCGACCTCGAGCGCGCGCTCCTCGTCGCGAAGGCCCGCGCGACCGAGCTCGAGGTCGAGGCCGAGAAGCTCCGCGGCGACGTCTCGACGACCCTCGTCGAGAAGCGCGCCCGCGAGGACTCGCTCGACGCGACGACGCGCCGGCTCGCCGAGCTCGAGGCGAGCCTCGCCGGCGCGCGCTCCGCGGAGTCGGGGCTCGAGAAGCAGCTCGAGGCGGCGCGCGCCGACCTCGAGGGGCGGACGCGCGAGGTCGCCGAGCGCGACCGCGCCCTCGACGTGGCGCGGGCCGAGTCCGCGGCGCGCGAGGCCGACCTCGCCGCCGCCAGGGCCCGGATCGGCGAGCTCGAGGCCGACGACGCGAGCCTCCGCGCCGTCTTCGACACCGAGCTCACCCGGGCGCGCGCGCGCGTCGACGAGCTCAAGCGCGACGTCGAGCGGCTCCGGGACACGGGGAAGTCCCTCGAGGCCGAGCGCGCCGCGCGCGACAAGGAGCTCGCCCTCTCGCGCGAGCGCGTCGCCGAGCTCGAGCGCGCCCTCGACCAGGAGCGCGAGGTCGCGGGCGCGCAGAAGGTCGAGCTCGGCGGGCTCCGCTCGCACGCCGACGGGCTCGCCTCCGACCTCGCCGCGCGCGACCGCGAGCTCGAGACGCGCAAGACCGAGCTCGCGGCGCGGGACGCCGAGCTCGCCCGCGAGCGCCAGCGGATCCAGGAGCTCGAGGCGCGCTCGTCCCAGCTCGCGGCGCTCGAGGCGACGGCGCCGCTCCGCGAGGCCGAGGCCCGCTCGCGCGAGGCCGAGATCCGCGTCCGCGAGAGCGAGCTCGCGGCGGTCCGCGCCCGGGTCGACGAGCTCGAGGCGCGCGAGGCGCGCCTCCAGAAGCTCGAGCAGGAGGCCGTCCAGAAGGAGGCCGAGCTCGCCCGCGTCCGCGCCGACTCCGAGGAGCTCTCGCGCGAGGTCGCGCGCCTCCGCGAGTCGGTCTCCGCCCTCGAAGGAGCGAAGTCCGCCGAGAGCCGCCGCGCGGCCGGCCTCGAGTCGACGCTCGCCGAGCGGGACGTCGAGGTCGCCGCCCTCCAGCGCCACCTCGCCGAGGCGAACCAGGCGCTCGCGGGCCTCGACCAGCGGCTCGCCGAGGCGGCGAAGGCGACCGAGGCGAAGACCGCCGAGCTCGCCGCGCTCGCGGCGCGCCTCGAGGCCAAGGAGAGCGAGGCCGCCGGTCTCAAGGGCGAGGCGCAGGAGCTCAGGAGCGCGCTCGATCAGGCGGGGTCGGGCCACGCGTCCCTCTCCGAGCAGCTCGCCCGCGTCGCGGCGGCGCGCGAGGAGGCGCGCCGCGACCTCGAGGCCCGGCTCGGCCAGGTCGCGCAGCTCGAGGCCGAGCTCTCGGCCCGCAAGAAGAGCGAGGCCTCTCTCGCCCTCCGCCTCGAGGAGCTCGAGAAGGAGCGCGCCCAGGAGACGCGCGACCTCGAGGCCCGGATCGTCCACGCCGAGTCCGAGCTCCGGGCGCGCGACGCCGCCGTCCGCGCGCTCGAGGCCGAGCGCGACGAGCTCTCCCGCCGCGCCTCCGCGCTCGCGGTCGAGAAGGACTCGGCCGCGGTCCGCCACGCCGAGCTCGTCCAGGCGCACATGAACGCGACGCTCGAGCGGGACGAGCTCAAGGCCCAGCTCGCTCACTTCCACAAGGACCTGAAGGAGAAGTTCGACGAGATCGACCGCGAGCGCGCCCACCTCGCCCTCGACCTCGCGGCGCGCACGAAGGCGCGCGAGGACGTCGAGGCTCGGCTCGATCGGATCGGCCGCGACCTCGGCGCCAAGCTCGACCAGGTCACCCGCGAGAAGCAGGCGGCGGAGAAGGCGCGCGAGGAGCTCGCCCAGAGCCTCGACGAGCTCGAGCGGGGGAGCGCCGAGCACTCCCACCACCTCGCCGAGCAGGTCGCGACGACCGAGGCCGAGCGCCTCGCGCTCCAGGAGAAGGTCGAGGAGCTCGCCCACCGCCGCGACCTCGCCGAGCAGGAGCAGAAGAAGGCGCAGGACGAGGCGCAGGACCTCCGCAACCGGCTCGCGCGCACCGAGGCCGAGCTCGCCGAGCGCTCGCGCTCCCACACGACCGTCATGAAGCGCCTCGGGACGCTCGACGCCGAGAAGGCCGAGGCGGCGAAGAGGGCCGAGCAGAAGGCGAAGGACCTCGAGGTCTTCGACAAGGAGCTCCAGCGGACGCGCCGCGAGAAGCTCGAGCTCGAGCGGCGGCTCCAGGAGTCGCAGGCGAAGCTCCAGGGCGAGCTCCAGAAGGCCCAGGACGCGGCGCGCGCGCTCGAGGCGAAGCTCGCCCAGGAGCAGAAGAAGGGCGCCAAGGAGTCGGAGCTCATAGAAGGCGCCCGGCGCGCCCTCGAGGAGGAGCGCGTCCGCGCCCGCAAGGCCGGCGAGGAGGCGCGCGCGATCGCGGCCAGGGCGGCCGAGCTCGTCGAGGTCAAGAACAAGCTCGAGGCGCAGCTCGCCGAGAAGTCGCGCGAGCTCGAGTCGATCCAGAAGGACCGCGGCCAGACGACGCGCCGGGCGCGCGACCTCGAGGAGCAGCTCGCGCGCGCCCGGGCCGACCTCGCGGCGCGGATCGCCGCCCACGACGAGCTCGCGGTCAAGTACGCCCGCGTCCGCTCGGGCGGCGGGACGGTCCGGCTCGAGGTCCCGCGCCAGCCCGAGGCCCCGACGCCTCGTCCGGGGAGCACGGTCCGGCTCGAGCCGCCGCGGCCCCCCGAGGACGCCGAGAAGAAGGAGCGCGAGCTCGTCGAGGCGCGCGCCCAGACCCAGGCGCTGGGGCTCCGCGTGAAGGAGCTCGAGTCCGAGCTCCAGGCGGCGTCCGAGGCGCACGACCGGATCACCCACGAGCTCCAGACCGTCCGCGACCACAACCAGGCGCTCGCCGTCCGCCTCGACGACGCGCGGCGCGGGCAGGCCGACCTCGCGCGGCCCTTCAACGAGCGCGGCGAGCTCCAGAAGAAGCTCGAGGACGCGCTCAAGCGCGAGCGCAAGCTCGCGGTCGAGGTGGCGAGGCTCCAGGGTCAGCTCGAGGGCAAGCCGTCCCCCTTCGATGATGATGAGGCGGACGAGGCCGTCTCGCTCGCGCTCGAGGGGGACGAGCCCCCGGCCGAGACGCTCGCCGACACGCGCGGCGAGCTCGCGGCGAAGACGCGCGCCCTCGAGCAGGTCCGGCAGGACCTCGTCCGCTCGAACGCGCGCGTCTCGGACGTCCAGAAGGAGCTCGAGCGCGCCCAGGCCAAGATCCGCGAGCTCGAGGTCGCGCGCTCCATGCCGAAGGCCGAGCCCGGGCGCCGCGACCCGGGGAAGAGCGCCGTCTTCGAGGCGCTCTCGCCGGAGGAGCTCGGCGCCGCCCGCGCCGCCCCGGGGAAGACGCAGGCGCGCTCGCGCGCCGAGCTCGAGGCGAAGAAGGTCGCCCAGACGGGGAAGCTCGAGTCGGTCGACCTCGCGCGCGAGCGGGCGCAGGCGCGCCTCGACGCGGCGAGGGAGAGGCTCAAGCTCGTCCTGGGCGCGAAGCGCTCCCAGGCGGAGATCGAGGAGGCGCGCGCCCAGGTCGCTCGCGCCGAGAAGGAGCTCCGCGAGGGTTCGTTCGGCTCCGCCTCCGAGCAGGCGGAGGCCATGGCCTGGCTCCTCGGCCAGACGCCGCGGCGCCCCGAGCGCGAGACCGCGCTCGCCGAGATCGCGACCGAGACGAAGCGCGCCCGGGACGAGCTCGAGAAGACGAAGGCCGGGCTCGCGAAGGAGCTCGAGGCCTTCGAGGCGGACGCGAAGAAGCACGAGAAGGCCTTCGAGGCGGCTCGGGCCGCGAAGCTCCCGGCGAAGGAGCTCGAGGTCAAGGCGAAGCGCGCCCGCGCCCGCGTCGCGGCCGCCCGGCAGGAGCAGGAGGACCGGATCCACCGCCTCGAGGAGGCGCTCGCCGAGCGCGAGGACGCGTCCTCGTGGCTCGCGGCCGAGCTCGGCGCGCAGCCGGCGCGCGAGCTCACTCCCTCCGGTCGCTGGAGCGCGCCGAAGGTCGATGAGAAGAAGCCCGACCCGATGGAGGCGGCGAGCAAGGAGCTCGAGCGCTTGAAGTCGCGGCTCGCGGCCGAGGAGCAGCGCCGCGCCGCCGTCGAGCGCGAGGCCCTCCAGGCCATGGAGTCGGTCGAGCGCGAGCGCGCCTCGCTCGAGGCCGACCTCGCGGTCGCGCGCTCGCGGGCCGACGAGGCGCTCCGGCTCCAGGCGCGCGCCGAGGCCGAGGCCCGCTCGGCTCGCGAGGAGGCCGCGAAGGCGCGCCCCGACCCGAAGGAGCGCCGCGCCGCGCCGGCCCCGTCCGGCGACCGCGCCGCCGAGGAGGCGGCCGTCCTCGCGGCCGAGCTCTTCGAGCGCGAGTCCGCGCTCGGCTGGCTCCTCTCCGAGGTCGAGCCCTCGCGGCGCGCCGCGCAGGCGCGCGCCATGGCCGAGGCCCTCGACGTGGCTCGCGCCGCCGCGGGCCGTCCGCCGCGCGCCGGGGACACCATCTCGCCCGCGGACCTCGTCCGCTGGCTCGAGAGCGCCGGGGCGCGCCCCGTCGCGGCCGAGAAGGGCAACGGGGAGGCCGAGCTCTCGGCGCTGCGGGACGAGGTCGCACGCGCTCGCGACCGCGTCGCCGAGCTCGAGGGGCTCGTCGGCTCGGGCGACGTGAAGAACGCGCTCCGGGCGGCCGATCAGCGCGTCCGCGCCGCCGAGGCCAAGGCCGCCCAGGCGCGCGCCGAGGCCGAGGCGGCCCGCGCCCGGGCCGCCGCGGGCGAGCGCCGGGACAGCGCGCGCGAGCAGCTCGACGAGGACCTCCTCGCGATCGACTGGGACGACGTGGCCCGGGCGAGCTCCGCCTCGGCGCAGCTCTCCGAGTCGGAGAAGTCCCGCGCCCGGCTCCAGCAGGAGCTCGAGGAGCTCAAGGCCCTCTTCCTCAAGACGAGCGAGGAGGCCCAGGAGCGCGAGACGAAGCTCATGAAGCAGCTCGACGCCGAGAGGGCCCGCCGGAAGCTCCTCGGCTAGGCCCTCCTCCGTCGCGGGGGCGCTGCGGTCGCTTCGCTCGCTCCGGCAGAATTTATCCCTGGACACGATTTCGGCGTACGGTATGCTAGTGTCCTTCGTCGACCCGCCCTCGGAGCGCACCGTGGCGGGTCGCCCCATTTCTCGCCCCGCAGAGGTGTTGAGCGGCATGGACCTTCAACGTTGGGATCGGGCCAAGGAGCTCGTCGGCAACACGTTCGAGCTCACCGCCCTGATCCAGAAGCGCTGTCGCGAGCTCGTCAAGGAAAAGCAGCGCAAGCTCGTGGACCTCGAGTCGCGCAACCCGATCCAGATCGCGCTCGAAGAGGTCCTCCAGGGCAAGATCCACCTCGCGCCGCCTCCGCCGTCGCCCGTCATGGAAGGCGCCGAGGGCGAGGTCGCCCAGCCGGTCGCCTCCGGCGAGGTCGCCTCTCCGCCGCCGGCGCCCGCTCCCTCCGAGGAGAAGGTCGAAGCGAAGATCGACTAGGCCTCGGGCGCGTGGTAGAACCTTCGCGCCGCTGGGAGAGGTGCCGGAGCGGTCGATCGGGCTGGTTTCGAAAACCAGTGTTGGGGCAACCCGACCGGGGGTTCGAATCCCCCCCTCTCCGACGGTGAATCAGACGATCGAGCGCGGGCGACCGCGCTCGACTCGTTTAGAGGGGGCTCTTTGGAGAAGCTCCAGCGGTCGAGGCACCTCTCGCTCTTCGCCAAGGGCGCGGACGTGTTCGTCTACCACGACCTCGTGGGCGACATCCTCCGCATGGACGGACGGCTCGTCGCGTTCGTGGACTTCTTCGCCGAGCCGAGGACGCCCGACGAGGCGCGGGCTCGCTTCGCGGGGAGCTTCCCCAAAGAAGACCTCGACGCCTTCTTCGAGATCCTCCCCCAGCACCGGGTCCTCGTCCGCGAGGGGCTCGACGAGGCGCTCTCGGTCGAGTGGCTCTACCCGATCCGCGGCCCCTGGATCCTCGTCCACGAGGAGACGGTCGGCTACGTGGCGCGCTCGACGGACCGGGTCGCCCTCGAGAAGCTCGGCGCCTTCGAGCGCCGCGTCCTCGCGCTCTGCGACGGCGCGCACACGATCGGCGAGATCGGGCACGAGCTCGGGAGCGCGGCCCGGGAGGTGATCTTCCGGTTCACCTCCTCCGAGCGGCAGGTCTTAAAGCTCCTCGAGAAGCCCGCCCGCGACTACAAGAAGCTCCCGCCCTACGCCGAGAGCACCATGCCGTTCGCCGCCTTCCAGGCGGCCAAGACCGAGGTGGGCGTCGCGTCGACGCGCGACTACCACAAGGACGAGATCGCGTCGGCCGAGGACCAGTTCGACGTCCGGGAGACGACGCTCTCCCACGCCTTCCGCGAGCCCCACCCGGCGCTCGGCGGCTCGACCTACGCCGCGCGCTTCCTGCGCGCGCTCGAGGAGCGCGGGCTCCTCTCGGAGAAGACGAGGAGCGTTATTGAAGTAGGAGGCGGCGCCGGCTGGTTCGCGCGGGGCGCGCTCGCGGCGCTCGCGGGACGGGACGTCGCGTGGACGATCTGCGACCTCGCGCCCGAGCTCCAGCGAAGCCAGCGCTCGAAGACGGGAGGCGACCGGCGCGTCCGCTTCGTGCGCGGCGACGCGGCGCGGCTTCCCCTTCGCTCCGGGTCGGTCGAGCTCCTCGTCGCGAACGAGATGATCGCGGACCTCGAGACCGTGAAGCTCACGAAGGAGAGCGCCCGAGCGCTCGGAGCCCACTTCGGCCTCGCGCTCGAGGACGCCCCCGAGGACGCGTGGTTGAACGCCGGCGCCCTCGCCTTCCTCGCCGAGGTCGCGCGCGTCCTCGCTCCGGGCGGCGCCGCCGCGATCACGGAGTTCGGCGAGCTCGACCGCTGGCCCGTCGAGTCCACCCACCTCGATCACCGCGAGTTCTCGATCCACTTCGGACACCTGCGGAAGGTGGCGGAGCACCTCGGCCTCGAGGCCCGCGTCGAGGTCGTCCCCGACCTCCTCGAGCTCGACCCCGAGGTCGCCGTCCTCGCCACGAACCGCTCCTTCTTCCGCGTCCTCCGGGCGCTCCTCCACGAGAAGGGCGTCTCCCTCGAGAAGCTCGCCTACACGCGGCCCGCCCTCGAGGAGCTCGTCCGCGGCAAGCTCGAGCTCGACGCGATCGAGGGGCTCAAGTTCCTGCCCGCCGGCGAGCGCGTCCTCGGCCTCCGTCCGCGCGAGTTCAAGGCGCTCCTCCTGAGGAAGCGCCCCGCGATCGCACGTCGGTCGGTCGAGGTCTAACAAGAAAGCGCGATTCGGCGACGTTTGGCCGTCGTGCTCGTTCTCGTTCTCGTTCTCGTTCTCGTTCGAACGGCCGAGAACGAGAACGAGAACGAGAACGAGCACGGACGGGGTCACGACGGACTCGGAATCGTGCCCCCCTGTCTGGCCGGACAAGGGGGGCGCGACTAGCCTTCACGTCGTGGACGAGGAGCTGAAGAAGCTCGCGCGCGCGGCCAAGGCGGACCCGGCCGACGAGGCGGCTGCCCGTCATCTCGACGCCGCTCTCCACCGGGCGGGCCGCGACGCCGAGGTGGCCGATCGCTTCCGCTTCAAGTTCCAGTGCCCGAAGAGCTGGAGCGACCTCGAGGCGCGCGCCTTCGGAGTCCGCTTCTGCGAGAGCTGCCAGCGCGAGGTCCACTGGGTCCACGACGCGGCCTCGCTGACGGCCGAGGTGAAGCGCGGCAACTGCGTCGCCTTCGCCGAGTCCGCGCTCGGGCAAGCGTTCCAGGGGCTCTCGCGTGCTCCCGGCCTCCACTCGGCGAAGGAGACCCGCTCGCCCTGCGTCGTGTCCGGGGGGAAGGCGCCGCCTGCGACCCCCTCGGCCGTCAGGGACCTCATGCCCGGCCACATGGTTCATGCGTTCCGGGCTGCCCCGATGACCCGCCGGGCGGGCCGCCTCGTCGTGGCCGCGGCCGAGGATCTCCCCGCCTTCGCCGTCGCGCAGATCGCGCGCGAGTCCGGCCTCGAGGTCGAGGTCGTCCTCGTGACGGGCGCCGAGATCGAGGTGCTCCTCCGGTCCTACCCGGACGAGGCGGAGGACGTCCTCATGGGCGCGATCGCGTGCCATGAGGACCCGATGCCGGACGAGGCGCGCGAGCACCGCGCGAACCACGACTTCGCGAAGGCGGCCCTCGCCATGGGCAAACGGATCAAGGAGCGGGACCGGCTCTCGGTGGACGACGTGAGGCAGCTCTGCCTCGCCCGCTGCCACGCGCTCGCCCTCGCCGGCGGCGCCGCCCACGCCGCGGCGGCGCGGCGAGAGCTCGGGCTCGTCGTGCGCGCGCATCGAGGCTGGCCGGACCCGGCGCTCTGGCTCGCGGCGCTCTTCGACGACCGCGACCACCTCGAGGCCCACGCCGCCGCGACGAACTGGACGGCACGCCTCGTCCGCTGCCTCCGCCGCGAGACCACGACGAAGAGCCTCCTCTCGAGCATCCGCGCCGACCCCGACGCCCAGGCCCGCCGCGAGCATCTCGCGCAGACCTTCGCGCTCCTCGGCGCGTCTCTCGAGACGCGCGGCGCCGGGAAGGAAGCGCAGGAGTGCTACCGCTCGTGCGTCGAGCAGGCCCAGCCCGAGTCCCACGAGCGCGAGTGGGCGTCGGCGCGTCTCGCCGTCGGCGGCCCGGCGCCCTGGATCGGTTGAGGCTCAGTCGGAGAGGCCGAGCTCTCCCTCGGGCGAGGGCGCCGGCCTGTCCTCGTCCTCGACGTTCGAGCGCGTGAACGCCTCGTCGGGGAGCCGGTGGGGGACGCCGTGGCTCTCGCTCGGCTCCTCCTCGGGCTCCTCGAGGCTCGGGCGGGGCGTCGAGAACCCCGCGAGCGCGTTCGCGACCAGGAGCGCGCCGACCCCGTAGGCGACGAACCGGAGCCGGGGGAGCACCTCGGCCGTCACGAGACTCCCGAGCAGCAGTCCCCCGAGGAGGAGCTTCTCGGAGGCGTCTTCGTCCTGCGTCCCGAAACGGGTCGGTCTCATGTCTCGCTCCCGCCCAAACCTCTTGGGGCTCGGCTCAGCGCTCGCAAGCCGCTTGCCGCCGCTCGCGTCCGGCCCGAGGACGTAGAATCGGCCCACGTGATCGAGCTCGATCGGGCGTGGGCCCGCTGCCACGAGATCGTGCGCGCGCGGGCGAAGAACTTCGCCTACGCGTTCATCTTCCTCCCCGAGGAGAAGCGGCGCGCGCTCGACGCGGTCTACGCCTTCTGCCGGATCGCCGACGATCACGCCGACGAGGAGAGCCGGCCCCTCGACGAGCGGAGGCGCCGCCTCGAGAGCCTCCGCGCTCGTCTTCACCGAACGCTCCCGCGCGAGGGCGACGCGAAGGGCGAGGTCGTGGCGGACCCCGACGAGGACCTCGTCCTCCTCGCGGTCGGCGAGTCCGCGAAGCGCTTCGGCGTCTCGCGCGACGACCTCGAGCTCGTGATCGACGGCTGCATCCAGGACCTCACCGTCGCGCGTTACGCGACCTGGACCGACCTCCGCGACTACTGCTTCAAGGTCGCGAGCGCCGTCGGGCTCGCGTGCCTCGAGGTCTTCGGGCACGAGGGCGACGCGCGCGAGCCCGGGATCGACCTCGGGCTCGCCATGCAGCTCACGAACATCGTCCGCGACGTGACCGAGGACAGCGCGCGCGGCCGGATCTACCTCCCGCTCGAGGACCTCGCCCGGTTCGGCGTGAGCGAGCGCGCCCTCCTCGCGGGCGAGCGGACGCCGGAGACGCGCGCCCTCCTCGCCTTCGAGGGCCGCCGGGCCCGCGAGCTCTTCGCGAGCGCCGAGCGGCTCTACACGCTCATCCCGGACCGCCGCGCTCGCGCCTGCCCCCGCACCCTCGCCGCGCTCTACCTCGCGCTCCTCGACGAGATCGAGCGGCGGGACTTCGACGTCTTCGGCGCGCGCGCGAGTCTGCGCGGCACGACGAAGCTCCGCCTCGCCCTCGGCGGAATCGTGCGCTCCTTCGTGGGGTGAATCGGCCGCGTGGCCTCAGGGCTTCACGGCCTCGAGCTGCGCCTCGCAGGCCGCCTCGAGGCGGTCCGCCGTCTTCGAGCCGAAGAGCGTGAGGATCGCCTCGTAGCCGCCCGCGTTGTACTCGGGCTCGGTGCAGACGTAGCCCATGTGGCCGTTCGAGAGGCCGCAGGGAAAGACGTGCTCGTAGCCGAGGGTCGCGCCGTACGCCTTGAGGTCGAGCCCGATCGTGTGGATCGCCTCGCCCGGGATCGACACGAAGCCCCACTTCCCGAGGCGAACGGCCTGGAAGCGGAGCTCCGTCTCGACCGATCCGGCCGGGAGCGGGAGCGAGGCCCCGAGGCTCGCCCCGAGCGCCTGGATCGTCGCCGTCCAGCCGCCGAGCGACGCGAGCCCGCCGGGTCCCAAGAGGAGCGAGAGGTCGAGCGTCGCCTGCCCGAAGTCCACGACCCTCTTCGTCGCGGCGATCTCGACGCTCGCGACGGTCGTCGTGCTCGAGCGGACCTGGGCGACCGCCTGGGCGATGAGCGGCCCGCCCGTCTTGATCCCCTGATCCTGGAAGAAGTCGGGCGAGATGTCGCCCTCCGCCCCGTTCAGGAAGACGGCGACGCTCCCGTTCGCCTCGAGCTCCGCGTTCGCGCCGCCCATGATGTCGGCGGAGTAGACGAGGCTCGAGGAGTCGAGCGCGATCCCGTGGATCGCGAAGTTCCAGAGGGTCGCGATCGGAGCGCCCGCCGCGGAGTCTATGCGCAGGACGAGGAGCTCCGGGTCGATCGACGAGGATGTGAAGGAGGGCGAGATCCCGGCGCGGCGG
>Ga0070738_10004203_pt1 | contig 17635 bp, 12 predicted proteins | sample Coa_R2_2_FD_66446 | JGI IMG/M metagenome (GOLD analysis project Ga0070738, IMG submission 66446) | Surface soil microbial communities from Centralia Pennsylvania, which are recovering from an underground coalmine fire - Coalmine... | ecosystem: Environmental > Terrestrial > Soil > Unclassified ...
ATTTGTAGCCAGCGAATTTGTGCTGCCCAACGGAACGCGGTTGCCAGTAAGCGCCAACTCAGAGGTAATTACCAAAACGGAAACTGTCACCAAAGGCGCGAACGTTGGCAGGATTATTGCTGGTACGGTGGTCGGTGCCGGAGCCGCTGCCGGAATTGCTGGTGTCACTGGCGATCGCACCATCAAAGCCGAGGAAGTTCTTCCTGGTGCCGCGATTGGTGCCCTTGCCGGATATTTCCTGGGTCGGGATAAGGTCGATTTAATTGCCATCAATCCCAATACAGACCTCACCTTAACGCTCGCTTCGGATCTAGAAATCCGCCGCTAACGGGCGTTTGAGGTTTGGGGCTACAGTGCTGGCACCCAAACCTCTCTAGCCCCAAACCTCTCTGGTCATTCTGTTGCTGCGATCGGGAGTCCAACGACCACTGTTGTACCGGGGCCTTGAGCGTTCCTGATCTGGTCTAAGGATCCATCCCGATTTTGCATCAGCGCTGGACTCAACACCTGGATTTTGCCCTGCATTTGCAGCACCAGATCATGCGCGATCGATAATCCTAAGCCACTTCCAGGAACACCCGTTTGGGTTTGCACACCTCGGTAACGCCGCTCAAACACATGCGGCAAGTCCTGCGGTGGAATCCCTGGGCCAGTATCAGTAACAGCGATGTTTAAGAACGATCGCTCCAGACGTGGCTCGTTGCGGGGCAGCATCGAATTCTGAGCCAATGTTTGCTCCTGACGTTCAAGCGCGGACGCCTGACGTTCTCCGAAATCCTCGTCTTTTGCCGCGCCTGCGGCATCAGGTGTCAACGTAGACCTACAGTTGCCGTTAATGGTGCCTGTCGCGTCCCTGGGAGAGAGCGTATGGTGAACTGGTGGTGCCTCACTACCAGAGCCTGCTCCCTGACCAATCGCATCCTCCAACTGTACCTGGATCAGGACGTGCCCACCTGCGGGTGTATATTTCAGCGCATTGTCGATCGCATTGCTCAACACCTCCCGCAAGACCTGACCGTTAGCCCAAATCGGCGGCAGATCGTCAGCAATATCGGTGTGTAACGTGAGCGACCGTTCGGCAGCGATCGCCCGCGCCGACGCCACCAATGGCTCCAAAACGGTGGTGATCGAGCAGGACTCCAGCGGTAAGGATGTGCCTGCGCTGCTACCAGCGGCTGGTAGCAGCGCAGGCACATGGGCGTTCTGCAAGACGCCACCTGGATCAATCTGACGCCACTCTAACGGCCCATCCCCGCTAGCAGGTGGCAGCGAGAGGGGCACCGTGTTAATGGCTGCCGCTCCTGCTACGGCTGTCTCCAATTGCTGTGCCAGGTCACGTAAACGGGCTGTTTCGCGCACCAGACTGGTAGCGACATCATGATTTGCATCGCCTGGGAGCAATCGCTTCAGAATCAGCTTGCCAAAGGTCTGGAGGGCCATCAAAGAATTCCGAAACTGATGCAGCAGGTTATCGAGTTGGTCGTGCCGCTGTGCCTGAAGTTGCTGCTGCTGCTGCTGCTCGCGCTCCAACCACTGATAGCGCTGATCTAGTACGCAGGCGATCGCCAGCGTATCCGCAATGTGATGGATCTGGGACTGCTCCCAATCTGTCCAGGGTCGATCATGGCGCTCTGTCACCAGCAAACCCAGCACCACGTCTTCGTGCATGAGCGGCAAGACAACACGACAGTCTGGCAGCAGGGATGCATGGCCAGCATTTGAATTTGAGCCAGCCTCCACATCAGAATGAGCACCGGCATCTGCGATTGGCTGCGCCATGTCCTCTGGAGAAAGTGCAGACGCATCAATAGCTGCATCACTGGAATTGATATTCGGTAACGCTTTTGCCGAAAGGCCTGGATCAACGGTCTGTAACGGCGGAGAAAGGACGGTATCAATACCAGCCACGAGCGATCGTAACCCTCCTTGCATCCGCCAATCGGCAGCCGTCTCTGGATACGCCATGATGGGCACTAACCGTGCTTCGACGCCTTCCGCTAACTCTTGCGTCAGATACACCACGCTGAGCGACGCACCAAGAGAATGGGTCAGCAGCCCAATTTGTCCGCGACAGAGTGCCACAAATTCTGAACTAATCGGCATCAACATGAAGCAGCTTTTGAGAACGCGGTGTAGTCAGTCATCCCCTGGCTCTGTTCAAAGCATAACTCGTTTACTTTTGGCTTAGATACTTCGATACAGGTATGATGAAGATACGAAGAAGCGATTGTCGGTCTAAGCAAGGGCCGTATTGGCTTAAGTTGCGTCAGTTCTATCTCATCGATCAGCAGTAGCGGCTGTCATGGAAGTGTTCGTCGCAATTTCGTCCTCTGGGGGGATTTAATCTTTGTATCAATGAATTAAAAAAAGTTGAAATCTTGGCCCCGAATCGATATACTTGCGTCGTCTTTGTAACTATCACTACACTTGATTGGTAATAAAGGGGGTAATGGGATTGGCAAGGAGACGCAAGCGGAAAAGCCGTCGTCGGCAGGAGGGTCGGAGAATCCTGGAGAACGTGCCTCAGTTCAGTATTGAGTGCGGCGAAGATAAGCCTGTTACAGCTGCACGCAAGTTTATCCATTCAGAGGGGATTGTGCCACCCGCGTTGCTTTTAGTTAAGCGGAATGAGCATACCACGGATCGGTACTTCTGGGCAGAGAAGGGGTTGTTTGGAGCGCAGTATGTTGAAGAAAACCATTTTCTATTTCCCAGTCTAAGACTGTCGGATGAAGAATCTGATGAGCTTCCAGTTGTTGCTCAAAGCCGTTGAGCTTTAGCTAGCACAGTTGAAAAGCGTGTCTGGCGTTCGATCGTTCTCTCGGCATTCAAAACGATATTTGAAGCATTGATCAAAAACATCGTTAAAACCCCGCTTGAAGTACTTCAAGCGGGGTTTTAACGATTGTCAGTTTCCTCGTGGCTGTTTTGAAGCTATAGGACGCTCTATAGACGTGTCAGCGGCAAGTTCCGCTGCAGTTCTGCCAGTTCATCCCGATGGGCTGTGACGGTCACAACACTCTGCCCCTCGGGAGCCAAACTAGCATCCTCCAGCTGAACTAAAACTTGCTCTGGGCGAGCCGCGTTACGCCAGTAGAAAGCACCGGCGATCGGTGCCAGGACGAGCACGCCTAACAGTTTGTCCCCGTAGTCTGGAAACAAAATTGACAGGATTAGGACGAAACAGAGCAAGCCGATCGCAGCTAACAACGTCAAGAAAAGAGCCAACCAAGCGCTTGGACGGACAAGTCCTTCAAAAGTCACCTGCCGCCGCACAGCATCTGCCGCTGCAATACGGTAAGCGCGCTGGGTAAAGTACACTTGCAACTGGTCTAGAAGTGAAACATCCGCTTGGGAAGAAGCCAGTCTCACTGCCTCAGTACGATCTTTAACTGAAGCGCGAATAAAGAACAGTAAACCAATAGACAGCAGCAGCGTCAGCAAAAATGTGGACTGTAGGATAGAAACACTCATGATTATGCTTGCTCAACAGCATCCACACTACAGTGTACGCTTTGCCTGGGAGCACTAGAAGATTCACGTCTAGCAACCAAAGCACTGCACTACCCTAACGCAGAACCAGCACTACGAAAGCGTCCGCCAATGCATCCAGATGCCCCTGAGGCTAGTTGCCAGTTGGAGCTAACCCGTTTGTGTGAGCCAGACTGCTATGGTTTCTGACATAGTCGTACCAAAGCCGCGTTAGGTCTTGTGCCTGTTGCGCTGACTCTGAGCGAATTTGGTACATCCGGCGAGGGCGACCACGGCCTTCTACCTTTTTCCAGTACCCCTCGATAATTTGCTCATCTTCCAGAAACTTCAAGGCGCTGTAGAGCACCGTGTCAGAAAGGCGATAGCTGGGATATTCAGTTTCGAGAAGCTGAATCAGCTCAGTGCCGTAGGAATCACCCCTCGATAAGATAGCAAGTACATAGCACACAGCCAGCTCTTTGTTGAGATAGAAAGGTGGTGGCGCTTGGAAAAACTGATAAATATCGTCAAACTTCATGTTTCCCATCCAGACAATCAAAAAATTAGGTCACTTTCACTGCACGCGAACATGGAACGAAGCCAAATCAACACAACTGAGTTGAGGAATCACCATTATCAACTTAACAATCACACCCTACACCCACACATCATCCAAAAGCATTAAATTAACCTTCAGAGTAAAAAGCATTTTGGCATCTACCTCAAGTATCGTGCAGTTCGGTACTTGAGTGTTTTTCAATGCATGGGCTCTAAGGGGCATGGTAGTGAGATATACCAGCTTTACGGCGGCAGCTCTAAAGGGCCAGCAACGAAACCGTAACGTCCTTAACTCTTGAAGGTGTTTTACTCAGCTTTACTTTCGACCGAACGGGGGCAACCGATCGCATGAACACACTCATTTCGATACACCCAGACTGCACGTTTTACTGGCCAAACTGCAGACGAGAACGAATAGACTATGCCCTGACCGCAGAAAAGTCGATATACGGTACGCTACGATTCTAGACGCTTCAGCAGAATATTGTCTGCCAAGGAGGTATTAAGTTGCGTTACAAAGATAGTGTACAGACAGAGGCAGTTCGGCCAGGTGGGTGACAGATGAGAAAGTGACCAATCGTTCACGATCCTTGTCAGACTCTACTTCACCAGTCCCGATCGCAGCGCAACAACGGCCGCTTGAACGCGATCATCTACAGCCAGCTTGTTCATAATGCCGCGAATATGGGTTTTGACTGTGTTAGGGCTAAGGTACAGCGCTGCCGCAATTTCCGGGTTGCTTTGTCCCTCCACCATGAGTTGCAGTACTTCTTGCTCCCGCTGTGACAATTGGCCAATGTTACCCGTGGGTGTTGGTGGCTTGAGGTGGTCAATTACACGACGCGCAATTTGTGGATCCAGATACGTTGCGCCTTCCTGCGCTGCGGCGATCGCGGCTAATAGCCGTTCAACGTTAGTGCCCTTAATGCAGTAAGCGTCAGCACCACTGGAAAGCGCAGCAATGACCTCAGTTTCCGAGGTGTGCGACGTTAACATCACCACACGAACGTCTGGCAGCGCGGCTTTAATCTGCTGCGTTGCGGCAATGCCGTCCAGCCGCGGCAAACCAATATCCATGACAATGACGTCGGGCTTGAGTTTGAGCGCCGCTTCGACCCCTAAATATCCGTCACTAGCCTGTCCAACCAGCGTCAGGTGGGGGTAGTCTTCCAAGCTTTGCTCCAGTCCCAACTGCATCATTGGATCATCTTCAATGATTAGAATCCGCAGCGGCGGCAGACCAGCAGCAAGTTGACGTGAATAAGTTTCGTCCAGCATGAGATTCACTTAGAACTCGATGACGGTAGATAGCAGAGCAATAAGGCTCGCAACAGAAATAAAAACTGAACGATTAAAAATAAAGTTATCTCACTTACTTATCTGTATGTTACGCGGAAACGTTGAATATCCAACTGAGAACCGTTAAAGATGAGGAAACCCTGGGATAGCGGGGCTTGACCATAGCCGCAGAACGAAACTAAAGCGATCGGGGTTCATCGCCACCGGAGCCACCCTATGTTTCACTGGTGAAGTCCTGGTCAATGGGCCATCACTGGCATTTAAAGAATGTCTAGCGCGTTACCCTCTAGATCTAGACAGCATTACCATGAGACACTGTTGGCACTATGCTTACATTTCTGCACCATGTTCGGTAGGTTCGGTTCTACATCACCAACTCTTAAGGAAATTGCAAAAACCTTTCGCCTGACCGGATGGATCAGCTTTTGGGTACAGTTAGTGCTGACGGTAGTTTCGAGCATTATTTTAATCTTTGCCGGTGCGCTCAGTCGCTCGCCTGGCGCAAATCAAAATAGCCCCACGACAGGTATTGGGGTATTGGTCACAATCTTTGGAATTGTGGTGCTGCTCTTCAACATGTACTGGGCCGTGTTTCGCTACATTCCGATCGGGCGCAAGCTGGATGGAGTGGCGGCCAACCGCCCACGGAAATCAGACACCGTTCAGGTTCTACGCACCGGGCTGATGGCCAGCCTCCTTGGCATTTTGCTGTCGCTGTTGGGTGCCGAAGCAACAGTGGGATTATTGGCGGCAAAAGCGTTTAACCAGGGAATTGGTGGGTTTGTCAACACTGACCCTTCAAAATTTATCCAACCGCTCGATATTCTGGTGGTTCAGGCCAGCATCAACGTGATTTTGGCGCAATTCTTTGGGATCGCCGCAGCGCTGTGGCTATTAAATCGGATGAGTCGGCAATAGGGCGTTTCTCGGTTTGACGCATGAGACTTGAGTTTTTGGAGCAACCTCAACACACAAAGCGCAGAGCTTTTTCAGCCTTCTAACCAGTCAAAGATTTGTTCCAACTGCTCCAGCGATACCAGACCATACTGCCAGAGGATCATCGGCAGGGGACCGGGATCTTGCTCACAGTGACGAAGCGCCATTGCGATCGCGGTGGTCGAGATCGCCAGTTCTTTTTGTAAAAAGTTAATGAGCTGGGTATTGCTGCGGTTCGATTCCACGGCTTGACTTTTAACCCCTGAAGAGATGAGTAGTTTGGCAATCGCGTAACGCATCGAGACGACATGAGCGCGAACGCTCGTGAGCCTGACAATCGAGCTACAACTTCGGCATCATGGGTTTTAGGCCGTAACGATGAGCCGTAGCCTGAAGTGACGTGGCGTTATGGTACCGAATGGCAACCAATTGTGCATCATCCCGATCGCTCACCCTGCTGGGTGATTTTCAGTGGTCACACGAGTAACCGCACGCATTTGCCATTTACTTAAACCACATTCTTTGCGATTTGAACTCAACATTTTGCGAACAGTGGGTGCTGAAGCCCGAATGCGGTCCAGCGATAGGGTGGTAACGAAAGGAAAATCAGGCCGGCCCCTATGGATGGTGTATTACACAATTATGAAGATTTATCAGCATTGGACGCGGTTGATTGACCGGCTTGGCGATCGCGTCCGCATCAAGCACCCACTAGCGCCAAGATCCTGCTAGTCTTTCGGCAATACCCATCTAAAAAGGGGGGAACACCGATCCAGGCGATCGCACTGGTTTCCCTACAATGACGATAGTAGAGTCACTTGAGATGTCACATCGAGGGGGAGTATGCAGCCAACAAGCCCCAATCAATTTACAGAGAAGGCCTGGGAGGCGATCGCGCAAACACAAGATATTGTGAAGCAAGCCCAGCAGCAGCAGATCGAATCCGAACACCTGATGAAAGCACTGCTGGAGCAAAATGGACTGGCTAGTAGCGTTTTTAACAAGCTCGGCATCAACGTATCGCAGGTGCAAGAGCGTACAGATGAGTTTATTCGTAAACAGCCAAAGGTATCTGGCAGTGGCGCATCCATGTATCTTGGACGCAGTCTGGATACCCTGCTCGATCGCGCCGACAACTATCGCAAGCAGTTTGGCGACGAGTTTATCTCCGTAGAACACTTACTGCTAGGCTACGCCAATGACGACCGTTTTGGTAAAGGGTTGCTGGCAGACTTTAGACTAGACGAAACCAGGCTCAGAACGGCTATTGAACAGATTCGAGGAAGCCAAAAAGTGACGGACCAAAACCCAGAAGGAAAGTACGAGTCACTAGAGAAGTATGGACGGGATTTGACGCAGTTTGCGCGGGATGGAAAGCTTGATCCGGTGATTGGACGCGATGACGAAATTCGCCGCACGATTCAAATCTTGTCGCGCCGCACCAAGAACAATCCAGTCTTGATCGGTGAACCTGGGGTAGGTAAAACCGCGATCGCCGAAGGACTGGCGCAACGAATCGTCAGTGGCGACGTGCCGCAATCGCTCAAAGACCGTAAGCTGATCGCGCTGGACATGGGCGCGTTGATTGCCGGTGCGAAGTATCGTGGTGAATTTGAAGAGCGCTTAAAGGCTGTGCTGAAGGAAGTCACCGATTCACGCGGACAGATCATTCTGTTCATCGACGAAATTCATACCGTTGTCGGTGCAGGCGCAACGCAGGGCGCGATGGATGCCGGGAATTTGCTTAAACCCATGCTGGCACGGGGTGAACTCCGCTGTATTGGCGCGACTACGCTGGATGAGTACCGTAAGTACATCGAGAAGGATGCGGCCCTGGAGCGCCGATTCCAGCAGGTTTACGTGGATCAACCCAGCGTTGAAGATACGATCTCGATCCTGCGCGGTCTGAAAGAGCGGTATGAGGTACACCACGGGGTCAAAATTTCAGACAGTGCCCTGGTTGCAGCAGCAACGCTCTCAACCCGATACATCAGCGATCGCTTCTTGCCAGACAAGGCGATCGACCTGGTAGACGAAGCCGCGGCCAAGCTAAAAATGGAGATTACCTCCAAGCCCGAAGAGCTGGATGAAGTCGATCGCAAGATTCTGCAGTTGGAGATGGAGAAACTCTCCTTGCAAAAGGAGACAGACCCGGCCTCGCGCGATCGATTGGAGCGCCTGGAGAAGGAACTGGCCGATCTGAAGGAAGAGCAGAGCAACTTCAACGCCCAGTGGCAGGCCGAAAAAGACATCATTGACCAGATTCAAAAAATTAAAGAGGAAATCGATCGCACCAACATCGAACTGCAGCAGGCAGAACGGGAGTATGACCAGAACCGAGCCGCCCCGCTGAAATATGGCAAACTGCCGGAATTACACAAACAGCTACAGGCTGCTGAAACCAAACTCGGCGACACACAGACTAGCGGCAAGTCTCTGCTGCGCGAAGAGGTAACCGAGGCTGATATTGCCGAAATTATCTCCAAATGGACTGGGATTCCAATCAGCAAGCTGGTGGAATCGGAGATGCAGAAACTCCTGCAGTTAGAGGACGAACTGCACAAGCGCGTGGTTGGCCAGCGAGAAGCCGTAACCGCAGTTGCCGATGCGATCCAGCGATCGCGTGCGGGTCTGGCCGATCCCAACCGTCCGACTGCCAGCTTCATCTTCTTGGGACCGACGGGGGTGGGCAAAACGGAACTCGCTAAAGCACTCGCGGCTTACCTGTTCGACACCGAAGAAGCCCTTGTGCGGATCGATATGTCTGAGTACATGGAGAAGCACGCCGTTTCGCGCTTGATTGGTGCACCTCCAGGCTACGTCGGGTACGACGAAGGCGGACAGCTTACCGAGTCGATTCGTCGCCGTCCCTATGCCGTGATCCTGTTTGACGAAATTGAGAAAGCGCATCCCGACGTGTTTAACGTCATGCTGCAAATCCTGGATGATGGGCGTGTGACAGATGCCCAGGGGCATACGGTGGACTTTAAAAACACCGTGATTATCATGACGAGCAACATCGGTTCCCAGTACATTCTGGATGTCGCCAGCGATGACAACCACTACGAAGAGATGCGATCGCGGGTGATGGATGCCATGCGCACCAGCTTCCGCCCCGAGTTTCTCAACCGGATTGATGAGATCATCATCTTCCACGCTCTACAGAAGTCGGAACTGCGGCAGATTGTCAAACTCCAGGTGCACCGTCTGAGTCAACGACTGGTTGAGCGCAAGATGGCACTCAAACTTGCCGATAGTGCCCTCGATTTCCTTGCAGAAGTTGGGTACGACCCGGTATTTGGTGCCCGTCCACTGAAACGGGCGATCCAGCGCGAACTGGAAACCCAGATTGCGAAAGCCATCCTGCGCGGTGAATTTACCAATGGCGACACGATCTTTGTTGATGTCGAAAACGAACGACTGGCGTTTAAGCGATTGCCGTCGGAAGTGCTGACGACACCATAGGTGTGGAACGTTAGAGCAAGGGCAGGCGCAGCTTCCGTCTGCCCTTCCGTTTTATGGCCCTTTGACCGTACAAGGGCGATCGTGTTACCTGGCTATCCAGCGCGCACGAAGACTGACATCGTTTGGTTTTTCCCTGAACTCCAAAAACAAACTAGGATGGATACAACGTTCTTCTAGGTCTGGCGGTTAAGTTTAAGATTAGTCTGCCTACCTGGTTTCAGTGTATTTTTTTACCTGAAACGTCTGTATCATTACAGGCTGTACTGGCTAAGTTTAGTTGTATTAGCGTATCCGCCGCTGCATTACATGGTTCAACCGCAAGAGCCAAACGCCTACGATAGACAGTTGGTTGCCCTGGGGCGTGTCCTGCAAATTCTGCGGGAAGAAGAGAACGCTGATGTTCTAATTGATACAACACTGAATTATTTGCGAACTGAGTTCGACTATACGCTGATCTGGATTGGACTGTATGACCGCCTGGATCATCGCCTACATGGAAAGGGCGGCACAACGCCTGCTGGCAATGTACCACTCCTCAAACAACGCTTCCTGCTGAATCCGGGCGATTTGCTTGAACAGGTTGTCATTCAGCAGCGCCCGCTGGCCGTTCCCGATCTGCGGCAAGAGTTGCGGGCAGGCGAATGGCGCAAAGCCGCCCAAAATTATGACGTGCAAGGGACAGTCATTTTTCCGCTGCGCTACCAGGATCGTTGCTTTGGCGTTACGTTACTCGGGTCAAGTCTTTGGGGTACGGTGCCGCGATCGGACGAGAAAGCGCGCCTATCAATGGTGTTAGGTGGGCTTGCGACTGCACTCTATCAGATCGAAGCGGAATGGTTACGGCAGCAGACCAAGCGCCCCGACCAACCCTTGCTGGCGTTGCTCACTAAACTGCGATCGCTGGCAGGACTGGGCGCTCGGTTGGAAGCAATCGTGGAAGAAACCCATCAGTTTATTCAGCCAACGCGAACCAACGTGTACTGGTTCGAGCGAGAGCGGCGCTATTTTTGGCGGCGGATCAGCAATCGACAAAAAGCGACCGGATTCAACGAAGCTAACCAGCCAGCCTCTGGCATTACCGTCAAGGAGGTCAGCGCGTTCTACCAGGCATTGCTCGCCGACCAACTTGTCTCGATCGGGGAGGCCCACAGCTCACTCAAGGCTGACACCACCAGTCGGCTAATGCAGCAAATTCGAGCGCGATCGCTCCTGGCCGCGCCGATTTTGTTTCAAAACGAGCTACTGGGGTTCCTGGCAGTCGAGGGACATGAACCCCGCATTTGGGAAGATGAGGAGAAAAGCTATATTCGCGGTGCCGCCCAAATCATTGCCCTGATCGCGCCGCTGGATGAAATGGAAGGGACGATCGAGCAAATTAAACTTGATCGCGCGCTGACCGCTGAAATTGCGCACTCAATTTACAGCGACGATGACTGGAAAGCCACACTGAAAATGGCAGCGGAGCAAGTCTGTAAGCGGCTCCGGGCCGATCGATTTCTGGTGCTGCTGTATGATACCGACCAGAGCGTTTTCGACCTCTGCTATCAAAGCCAGCCAGCCAACCGTCGCCCCATTGCTGGGCCGCTCGATGCCCTTAGCAGCGCCGATTGGAAACTGTTGGAAAAGAGCACCGACACAATCGGCATCGAGAACCTGGATGGCGATTTGCGCTTGCTGACATGGCGTGATCGCCTGCTCGAAGTCGGTGTGCGATCGATCCTCCTCTGTAACGTGTCTCTGGGGCAGCCGATTGAAGGACTGGTGATTGTCTGCCACGAAAGCCCACGAACCTGGAGTCGGACAGAGCGTGACCTGGTGCGTGTCGTCAGCCAGCAGCTTGGGCTTATTCTGCACCAGTGGCAACTGCAGAAACAAAACGAGCAGCAGCAAAAGATCAACCAAACGATCCAGTGGGGGCTGACGATGATTCAGCAGACCCACCAGTTAAAAGCGCTTGAACAAGCAGCCCTGCAGCAAATTGCGCAGGTGCTGCAAGCGCCACTGGTCACCCTGATCACGTGGGAACCAGGAGGATTAACAGGCGTCCTGGTCAGTCCCATCATTGGCAACGATCGCTTTGCGGTCAACGTTGACGCAACCATCTCACTGCAAACGGACTCATTGATTCAGTGGGTTTTGGAAAGTGATGAACTATTGCCCTTAGCGATCGCGGACATTTCCCCCGAAACGCGTCAGTGGCTCAGTGGGGTTGACATCGGCCAAGTGCTGGCAATGGCGCTTCGCACCGCCCCAGAACACGATCCGGCTGGGATTGTCGTAGTAGCCGATGCGTCTGATCGCCAGTGGTCAGAGCGCCACCTGAGCGCATTAGGGGCACTCGTTAGTCAGCTTGCCTGGTCGCGCCGCTACCTGACGCTGACCGAAAGACTCACGCACCAGCGGGAAGAATTAGAGCAATTGAACTGGTATAAGCATCGCTTTCTGGAGGAACTGCGGCGATCGCTACTTCCCAGTCTGCGACGCCTGCAAGACCTGGGCAATCCCAAAGATCCGCTATTCAGCACCCGTCACCAGCAAATTTTGCGGCAGCTTCATGATGCGGTCACCCCCCTTGCTCAAGTCGTTCAGGCAGAAGAGTGGGGGCTACAAATTTCGCCGCAAACGATGCCGTTGGTGACATTGTTGAAGCGATCGCTGGGACGGGTCGATCCGCTGATCAAGCAGCAACAGCTCTGGTCGCAGGTTCATAACGAAACCAATCTCACGGTCAGTGGCGACATTATTAAGATTGAGCTAGTGCTTTATGAGCTACTGCTTACGGCCTGTCAGCGCTGCGACATTGGCGGGCGCATCGATATCTGGTGCCGCCAGATCGATAGTCGCTGGCTGGAACTCTCGATCACCGACAACGGCGAAATTGCACCGAATTTATTGGCTGATCTGGAAACGGGCCGATCGGGTGATCTGTTAGCCCCCTCTACCCTCGATCAACCCCCGGGGCAACATTTACATATCTGTCAGGCACTGATGAAGCAGATTGGCGGCGAACTGAGCCTTTACAAACTAGAGGACAATCGTGTGTTAAACCGTCTGGTGTTACCCATCACCAGTGGCGACTCCAGCACGGCTAAACTCAAACGCCCCTAGCACTGTGAGGCGCATTCCAACCCCAGCAGCTTTTCACGCCAACCTTTTACAAGACTGTGCAGGGGGGCGGCCAACCAGCCATCGTACTGAGGGTAGACAGGCAGACGGGGCGCTAACGTCCAGCCTGCAGTATGCAAAACATCCTTCAAACGAGCGTCGATCGGATGCGGGTAATCAGGATTCACCTCATCACAGGGACCAATACCGCCCAGATCCCCTGCACCTGCCATCAAGCAGGCAATCAAGTGCTGGTCTGTCGGAATCAGATTGGGAGGGACTTGCAGCTTAATATCAGGAGGCAAAATGCGGCGGGCTACAGCAACTAGATCAACGAGTTGGAGTGGTTCCAGCGCTGAATTTGACCATACTTCGGTCCGCCCAGGGCTATAAGGCTGCAAAATCACTTCTTGAATATGGCCCCATCGTTCGTGGATTTGCGCGATCGCCTCCAGAGTGTGCCAGCGATCGCAAATCGTCTCGCCAATCCCCAGCAGTAGCCCCGTTGTAAACGGAATGCCCAGTTCACCGGCCTGGGCCAGTTGCTGTAACCGCAGTTCGGGTAATTTGCTGGGAGCATGACGGTGCACTGTTTGTTGCAGCATGGGCGTCACTTGCTCAACCATCAGCCCCATCGAGACATTCACAGTCTTCAACCGCTCCATTTCAGTAACGCTGAGCGGGCCGACGTTCGTATGCGGCAGAAACCCCAGAGACAGTGCGAGTTCACAAATGTCATAAATTCGCTGCAGCCAGCGCGATCGTCGCTCGCTCTGGGGATGTACCTCACCGCTTAATACCAAAATTTCAATCACACCCTGATTCTGTAGCGATCGCAGCCGTGCTTCAGCATCGGTCAGCGTCAGCCAGACACTTTTGCCTGGGTCAGTGCGGAAATTACAATAGCTGCAACGATTAAAGCACTCATAGGTTGGCACCAGCGTATAGGCAGGGCTGTACGTCACCGTCTTCACAGACACATTCATCGCAGTAGACTCTAGACACTCAATAAAGCGGAATTTGTACCGACGAACCGCGACCGACGATCGCGTTCAATATTTCGATCCGGCAGTATTCACACTTCTAGGCTAGCGATGATTTCGGCTGCACACCCTCCTGTAAGCAGATTTAAATGGAACTGTCCCATCCACCGATTGGCAAAAGTGGCCATTTTATCAGTTTCATCATTCCACGTTCGGCCTCGTTCTGCATGTGAGCAGGAATGTCAGTCGCAGCACCAGAACTTTTCACGGCCCTGACAGCTACGCCGCTTCGCGTAGACGTTCTTAACGTGGGTCTTGACCGTATTCAAGCTAATTTGCAAAATTTTGGCGATTTCCTGGTAGGTGTACTCTTTACGTAAGAGCATCCAGACCTCCGCCTCGCGATCGGTCAGGTCGTACTTTTTCTGCTCAATTCGTAACTCTTCGCGTAGCAAATCATTGCAGTTTTCCAGCAGGATCAGGATATAAGGCTGTTCTCTGCCGCTGGATCGTACATTTGGCTGGTCGTGCTTCAGACAAAGCCAACGGGCGCTAATGCGAATCGTTTGTCCATTGGGAGCACAGCACTCCATGACAAAGGGGCGATCGGTGGTCTGCTCCACACGCATTAATCGATGGCAAACCTCCGAAACCGCAGTGGGCAGTTCCAGGGGCGGAAACTCACTCCCTGACAAATGTTGGCAAAGCGTTCTCGCTTTAGCATTCCAGTAGACAGGATTCAAACTGCGGGAGGTGACGATCACACCCTGATGCAACGATTCCAGCAAACTGCTCCAGATTAATTCCAGCGGCGAGGGGTCATAGGATGCCGCAGACGGTTGCCGTTGCTGGGTGACCGGTTGTCTGGAAATAGGACGACTATTAGCCCGTTCAGAGGCATACGGGCCAAATCGAGAACCGACGGGTGCAGACTCCAGAGAAGCAATGAGTAAGGGGGCTGTCATAGTTCAGGTTCCACAAACGATGTCGCCATTTTGAGCGCTGTGCTTGTGAAATCACAATGAGTAGCCTGTAGCTGACACCAGAACAGCGAACGAACCCCACATAGGCAGAAGTAGGGTGAAGTAGACCGAAGTAAGGTGAAGTTTTAGCCGTTCCCAATTGTCGGAACCGGCTAAATCGTGAATAATGAGTTCAATTTGCATCTGGCGATCGCGCGATCAAATTAGCTTACCCCGGCGTAATCATTCAGTCGTCAAGGGTAAGCAAGTTCGGGATTGGCTGTTTATCGCCTTAAATGAACGGGATGGGAGTGGGCTCGGGAGCCACAACCAGCGTGGACTATATTGCCGGACTACAGGCAAGTATCCGGTCGATAACCCCTTAGCTTCAACAGCAATTTCCGGATTCCGTACCGACAGCCTCGTTCTGTGTCTATATTCTCCGCGCAGGCTTTGCAAAAGCACTCACCCATTTGGGTACTTTTCAGCGCTGTGGTGCTGTGATTTATCGATCGCTGTAGCAGCACAACAGCCAATCCAATGAGTTAATTATCGCTCCCATATATAAGATTCATGAGTTCCCTGAAACCCCTATCACACGCCAATGCGCGCTTAGAACCAGAGTCACTTGACCACTTTTTTTCGCTTGAGCAGCAGCGGGTTTACATTACAACGTTAATGAAACGGGGTGGGTTGACACGCCGTCGTGCGGAGTACTTTGTGCGCTTGTGGGCCTACCTATTGTTAAAGCACCAACAGTTAGAGAACGCAGACGTGCTCAAGCCGCTGATTCAATTGCACTCGACTGAGGTTGCCGTTGCCTGTACGCATCGTGAGGCCGCAGAGCTGTTTTATGGTAACCAGGAGCGGGGTAGCGATCGCGCTGCTGGCATGATGATCGATCGATTCGTCGCGCTCGGGTTACTCGAAAAGCAGTTTGATGGACAAACATTGTGTCTTCAAATCCGCTCCATTCCAGAACTCGATCTACCTGCTCAACCTGAAGTACCGGTCGTTTTGGTAGCAGACGCCTTCAATCACCGTACCGACACCATTCCAATTGCGAACCTGATTGCCCGCACCTATTCGGAACTGATGAAAGATGTTGCCAAAGCTTCCCACAAAATCGCAAAAGCTCTGCGGGTGTGGGCACAGAAGTACCCACAAGGAATGCGAGTGCTCCGACGGACAGATAATCTAAATCCCGTTGCCATCTCTGTCCTTTATCCAGTGGCCAGTGAATCGGAAGTCTATTTCTTTCAGCAGCCGAGCAAAAGCTTCTTCTTATCCTCCGATACACTGGTTGACCCATTTGAGATGGCAGTTCCAGGGGATCAGGCTTGCACGTCGGTCTACATTCGCGCCTGGATGGTTGACGTGCCTTACATCAACGGGAAAAACATTCATCTGCTGCTAGAGGACAGCCAGAATACATTGATCAAAATACAGCAAGACTTTCCCAGTCTTTGCGATCTCTACTCGGTGATCCTGCATCCGCTTTACGAAGACCTGCGACTGGCGCTGGGCTTCCAGAAAACATTTCAAGACACACAGCGCTCCTACCACTGGGTCTATCTTGCGCTTGATCGATTCCTAGAAATGGATATTGAGCAAGCACTCAGCAGTATGAAACAAAACTTAAAGGAATGAAATCGTCTCCCTGACAGAGCTTTCAGTGCATCGAATCAATCAGACGTCTATACTCAGTGACTAAAAATCATCTGAAGTACTCTCAGTATGTTTACGTTTTCTCATAAAAGTAAACGGATAATTAAGATTCCTGAGACGGCTCAAACCTTTTGAATCCAGAGCTAAGGCTACGAAGGCGATCGAGGCGGCGATCGGTAGAGGCCGACTTCTTTACAAAAATCAATGTATGTTTTACACTACTAAACAGGTGGTAATCACCACTCAAACACGTTAAATCAAGCACTCATAACTACCATGACAACGACCTTACAAAGAGCTGAGCGCTCGAATGTATGGGATCAGTTTTGCAACTGGGTGACCAGCACCGACAACCGGCTTTATGTGGGCTGGTTCGGCGTCCTGATGATCCCCACCCTGCTGACTGCGACCATCTGCTTCATCGTCGCCTTCATCGCGGCACCCCCCGTAGACATCGATGGCATCCGTGAGCCCGTCGCTGGCTCCCTGATGTACGGTAACAACATCATCTCCGGTGCGGTGGTGCCTTCTTCCAACGCGATTGGTCTGCACTTCTACCCCATCTGGGAAGCCGCTTCCTTAGATGAGTGGTTGTACAACGGTGGCCCCTACCAGTTGGTGGTGTTCCACTTCCTGATTGGTGTCTTCGCTTACATGGGTCGCGAGTGGGAACTGTCCTACCGTCTCGGCATGCGCCCCTGGATCTGTGTCGCTTACAGTGCACCTGTCGCGGCTGCAACCGCTGTGTTCTTGATCTACCCGATTGGTCAAGGCTCTTTCTCCGACGGTATGCCTTTGGGTATTTCCGGTACGTTCAACTTCATGTTTGTGTTCCAGGCAGAGCACAACATCCTGATGCACCCCTTCCACATGCTGGGTGTGGCGGGTGTGTTCGGCGGCAGCTTGTTCAGTGCGATGCACGGTTCACTCGTGACCTCCTCGCTGGTGCGTGAGACGACCGAGAACGAATCGGCAAACGCTGGCTACAAGTTCGGTCAAGAAGAAGAGACCTACAACATCGTGGCGGCACATGGCTACTTCGGTCGGTTGATCTTCCAATATGCGTCGTTCAACAACTCCCGTGCGTTGCACTTCTTCCTGGGTGCGTGGCCGGTGATTGGGATCTGGTTCACGGCCTTGGGCATCAGCACGATGGCGTTCAACCTGAACGGGTTCAACTTCAACCAG
>Ga0070738_10004204_pt1 | contig 17627 bp, 16 predicted proteins | sample Coa_R2_2_FD_66446 | JGI IMG/M metagenome (GOLD analysis project Ga0070738, IMG submission 66446) | Surface soil microbial communities from Centralia Pennsylvania, which are recovering from an underground coalmine fire - Coalmine... | ecosystem: Environmental > Terrestrial > Soil > Unclassified ...
AAACACGAACGGCGCGCCTGCTATGTAGGCAAACATCCCGGCAGAGCTGAAACCCGTCGCCAGCGTCGAGCCGAGAAAGAACCGGTCTGCCAGAAGCGCGCGATACGTCGCCAGAATGTAGCGCGCCGAAAGCGGTTGGGCCGTCGCAAGAGTCTCCGGCATTCGAAAGTGCAAGCTTAGAAGGACGAGCGCGCCCGCCGCGGCGACGCTCAAAAAAATCGCCTTCCACCCGAACCAAAGCAAAATATAACTTCCCAGCAGCGGCGCCGCCAGGGGCGACACGCCCATCACCAGAATCAGGGCCGAATAAACTCGGCGTGTCTCTTGCACCGCAAAAACATCGCGAACCACGGCGCGCGACATCACCGCGCCGGAGCAGGCGCCCAGGGCTTGCAATAACCGGAATGCCGCCAGAGCCCGCGCCGAAAACGCTAGCGCGCATGCGGTGGAGGCCGCGCAGTACAGCAGCATCCCGGCATAAAGAGGTCGTTTGCGTCCGAAGCGGTCGGCTAAGGGTCCGTACAGCGATTGCCCCAGCGCAAAGCCCACAAAAAACGACGCGAGCGTGAGCTGAACTTCGCCCTCCGTCGTTTGGAAATAGCGTTGTAGACTTGGAAGCGCCGGCAGGTACATGTCGATGCTGAGCGGCGCGAACGCTGTTAGCGCTCCCAGCAGCACGACCATCTCCAGCCGGCGAAGGCCCGTCAGCGGAACGGAGCCCGCTGCCGCCGGCGTCATATTGCGTGGCGCTTGGTGGCCGCCAGCTTGGACCGGGCGCGCTCGATGGCCGCGTTTTCAGCTTCCTCGCGCGTCTGGCCGGTCGTGCGCGCCAGCGCCGCGCCGGGCGATACATTATCCGCCGTGCAGTAAAAGTTTCCCCCAATGCGATAGCTGGTCAGCTTCACCGGCCAACTCTCGATTTCAATACGCCGCTCCCGATAGTCCTCGGTTTTCATTCCCTGGCCGTCTTTATGCTTTTGCGGTCTGGGCCGCTCCGCGTTCTACCGGCGCCCCCACTAAGTTGCCCCACTCAGTCCAGGAGCCATCGTAGTTCTTAACGTTGCTATAGCCCAGCAGATATTTCAACACGAACCAGGTGTGGCTGCTGCGCTCGCCAATGCGGCAATAAGCGATCGTCGGATTGCTGCCGTCCACGCCCTCGCCGCCATAAAGAGCCCTCAACTCATCCGCGCTTTTAAAAGTCCCGTCTTCGTTGCAAGCCTTTCCCCACGGGATGTTCCGCGCGCCAGGAATGTGCCCGCCGCGCTGGCAGGTTTCCGGCAGTCCGGGCGGCGCTAGGATCTCGCCCGTAAATTCCGCCGGACTCCGCACGTCGACCAGAGCCGTGTGTTTGCCTTGCACCGCCGCTTGAACTTGATCCAGGAACGCCCGTAACGAATTGTCCGGACCGGAGGCCGTGTAAGCTGCCAGCGCGACCGAAGGTATCTCGGTGGAGACTTCGCGCCCTTCGGCCAACCACTTCTTGCGGCCGCCATTCATGATGCGAACGTCGTCGTGGCCATACATTTTCATCTGCCACAGAGCCCATGCCGCAAACCAATTATTGTTATCCCCGTAAAGCACCACGGTTGTGCTTTGGGAGATCCCCGATTCGCTCATCAGCTTCTCGAACTGACTTTTGGACAAAATGTCGCGCCGAACTGGATCGGCCAATTGCGTGGTCCAGTTCCACGCGATCGCGCCCGGAACATGCGCTTTGGCATATTCACTTGTGTCGACATCCACCTCCACAATGCGAACCTGGGGGTCGGCGGAATGTTGAGCCACCCACTCGGTGGAAACGATGCTTTCCGGATATGCATACTCTGCCATGGAATTGTTCCTCCCTCCGATCTTCCAGTTTAAACGGTCTTTTGTCGCTAGCCGCGGGCGCAGTTTCCGGAGAAGGGGTAGAATGCTCGCCAAGTTCGTGACAAAGGCCGTTAAGAGCGGAACTTTCTTCGCGCGGCTGCAAAAAGTTCAGGCTCCTGACTCCCCGCCAGCTTTGTGGACCGATCGTCCAAAACAATTGCGTTCTCTTGAGTTTTGCCCGCCTCTAATTTGGATCATTGATTGCACTTGCACCGAGCATCGTGAGGTTAGAGTCGATGGTTTATAGATGTTTTTTTGGATTCATTCTTTTCATACTTGGAACGATCCTAGCCTGGGCTCAGGCCGGAACTCTTTCCGGAACGGTCGCCGATCCTTCCGGAAAGCCGGTGCCCGATTCCGTAGTTACTATCACTAATACCGACACCCACGTGTCGCAAAAGGCTATATCCGGGCCCGATGGGTCCTTCATGGTTTCGGTTGCTCCTGGCACATACAAGGTCGATCTGGAGGCTGCCGGATTCAAGCACATGACGCTCGATTCGATCGAGGTGTCCGCCGGAGCGGCCGCGCAGATTAACCCCAAGCTCCAACCGGGCGCCACGGTGGAAGTCGTACAACTCAAAGCCGACGCCGCCGAGATACAGGACACTCCGCCGGAAATCGAGCGTGCGTATTCCCAAACGGCCATCCAGTCTCTTCCTGTTTTCGATCGAAACTACGGCCAGTTGATTAATTTGATGCCGGGAGTCACTCCGCCCGTCCTTTATCAAGACTCCCCATTCGGAATCGCCGCCGATCCTCAGCGCAGCCGGCAATTCCACGTCAATGGATTAGCCAGCTACGCCAACGATCGCGTCGAAGACGGCGATACGCTGCGCGAACCATTCACCGGAGATCTGTCCATTCAGGTTACGCCCAGCGAAAATATCCGCGAGCTGTTGGTGACCGCCGGCAACTATCGCGCGGATTCGGGCTTCGCTTCCGGTTCCATCGACAGCGCATTTTCCAGGCAGGGCGCCAACGGACTGCACGGCTCCTTGTACGGATTTCACTCCGATGATTTCCTCCAGGCCAGAAATCCGATTTCCATCGGCGGCTATACTTCTCCCCTGCACTGGTGGCAGGCGGGCGCGGGCCTGGGCGGAGCCATCGTCCCCGACCGCGCCTTCTTCTTTCTGAACTATGAGGGCACGCTCTATCACGATGGTCAAGTTCAGCTCGGCACGGTACCTACCCACTCCCTGCTGTCGGGAAATTTCAGCGGCCTCGGCGCCACGATCTATAACCCGTTCAGCGGCTCGCCATCGGGATCGCTCCGCACTCCGTTCCCCGGAGCGGTCATTCCCAGCAATATGATCAATCCGCTCTCGCTGGCGATCCTGAGCGCCCTTCCCTCCCCGAACCTTCCTGGCGTCGCCAACAATTTGGTTTCGACGGTTCCCTTCACAGATACCAGCAGCGTCGTCACGGACAGACTGGATTACCGCTTCTCCAACAACGTCGCCGGTTTCCTAAATTACGGATTTTCGTACTTCAACGCCGGCCAGAGCTCCTTCTTCGGACCGGTGGCGGGCGGCGCTACAAGCTCGGCTCTTCGCAACGACCACGCTGCCCTCGGCCTTCTAGCCAATCGCCACGGCCTCGTCGGAGAGCTGCGGTTCGCCTACAACCGCTATCGCAACGCCATAACGCCGGCGGACGCGACCGGCTCGCTGACTCCTCTGCTGGCCGCCAATGGGTTCGCCAGCCTTCCGGCAATCCATATCGCCGGCCTAGGAGTGCTCGGCGAAGCGCCAAATCTTCCAGACAAGATGATTGACAACGACTATGAGGGATCTGCGAATTTTCAGTGGGCCCGCGGGATCCAGGACGTGCGGTTTGGAACCGATATCCGCGCGATGGAGTCCAATGGGTTCACCAATTATCCGTTCGGCCCCAACGGCGCTATGTTCTTCGGGCCTGGCCCAACTCTATCGGCGGAATCGGCGGCTTACGCTCCGCTGACGGCTACGTATTTCAACTCTTTGGCAGCGTTCCTCACCGGCGCCCCCGTGGCCACTGGCGTGTTCGCTTATGCGACCACTCCTACCTACCGGCAGAACCAATATGCCGGATTCATCCTCGACACGATCCGGCTGACTCCGCACTTCACCATCGACCTGGGTTTGCGCTACGACGTCTTCAGCCCCGTGACCACTCGATTTGGCGCGGCCGCCCTGGTCTATAACCCGGCCGCCGGGAATGCAACCTATTCCAACGGCGCCACGCAATACGATCTCGACAATTGGTCGCCTCGCCTAGGCCTCGCGTTCCGGCCCTTTGGGCGCACGGTCGTTCGCGCGAGCTATGGCATCTATCGTTTTCCGGTTCCGTTTATGCTTACGGCGCTGAACCAGGCCGGGTCCGGCGTGCAGACCGGCCTCATCAACGGCTCCTTCATTCGTGTTCCCTTTGCCGTTCCCTCCCTTCCCGCGCCTGCGGCGGCCGCGACACCGGGAACTGTAGTCCCAGCCCCCAACATTCCCTTGAATGTCCAAAGCGGAATCGAGGCGCCCTATACGCAGAACTATTTCTTCATGTTTCAGCAGGATCTGACCCGTGGAGTGCTGTTCGACGCGTCTTATGTCGGCAACGTCGGCCGCCAGCTCCCATTCATTCAGGCCCTCAACGTGGCGGCTCCCGGAACTGGCCTGACCGGACTGCCTTTCACCGGATTTGTCGGCGTGAATGAAGTGGGAACCGGCCTGACCAGCAACTACAACGCTCTGCAAGTCAATCTCACCAAGCGCTTCGCGCGCGGCGTCGGCTTCACCATAGCTTACACCTGGAGCAAGTCGCTCGACTACGGCACAACTCTGCTCGATCCTTTCAGCCGCGCCCTCAACTACGGTCCGGCGGATTGGGACCGCACTCAGATACTTACTATCAGCCACATCTTTAACATCCCCATTGGCAGCGGCACGCACGTTCTGAATGATGGCGTGATTGGACGCGTTCTGGGCGGCTGGCGTTGGAACGGAATGTTCAACTGGGGAACCGGAACGCCATACTCGATTCTCGCCCCGCCCACTGGCTGCAACTGCCCCGGCTTACCGAACGTGTTCGCCGCCTCCATCGGCGGAACGGTCAATGGCCAGGCCAGCTTCAATCCCGCGCTGTTCACGGCTCCCGCTGCCGGAACGCTTGGAATTCCTTCCCGCAACGCTTATCGCGGTCCGGATCTTACAGCCTACAATATGTCGCTGTTCAAGCAGTTCCCCCTGGGTGAGCGCGCCAACTTCGAGCTCCGCGGCGAGGCGTTCAATCTGTTCAACTCGCCCGCCTATTCCAATCCGGTTGCCAATCTGGGTTCGCCCGGCTTCGGCAACCCGTCGCTGGTTTCCGCCAGTCTGCTGAACGGACTGGGCCCGCGCACCTTCCTGTTGGGAGCCCGGCTGCTGTTCTGAGCTGGGATGGCGCGGACGGCCAATTCCGCCGTCCGCGCCTTCTTATCGCACTGAGTCCTTAAGCCGTTCGATTTCATCGGCGGAAAAGCGGCCGCTCCGGCCCAGTTCCACCGATGTGACCGTCGCCTTGGAAAGAGCGCTCACGCCATGCGTCTGCGTGTTCGTGAGCATGTGATATAACTCATGCGCGATCACGCGGCCCATGACTGCTCCCAGCGCGGCGCTCTGCTCCGCTTTGCGCCACGGGCGCAGAAACGCGGAAATGCGGTCGCAATGAACCTCCGCGAATGGCAGCGCCTTGCCGTCGCGGACCGATGCGCTCGCCAGTTCCGGATTTTCCATCGCCGCCGGAAGCTCGTCCCATGAAACCGGCGGCGTATGACACGCCCCGCGGAACCGGATCACGACAACGTGCCGAAATAACTCGCGCCCGTCGTTTTGCTCGGCCCGCCGCCAGGTCACCTGCACATCCGCGGGCTCCAGGATGCTCGCCACTTCCCGCTGCATTGATTCCAGCACGCCGGCAGGCGGCCCCACATCGAATCTCATCACTATGACCAGTTGCGCCGCGCTATTCCCAGCCGCCTGCCCCATGCAGCCCAGGGCGACGGCCACAGCTAGGGCAGCCAGGCGCAACGTCTTCGCCATGTTAGGAGCGATAATACCGCAGTTCTCGCTAGCCGCGCTCTCAGGCGTCCAGCCTTCCAGAATCCTCGCCCCGCACTAGGTCCTCGTATGTCTCGCGCCGCCGGATGACACGCCATCCGCCGTTTTCCACCATGACTTCCGCAGCCCGCGGGCGAGAATTGTAGTTGGAAGCTTGCACAAAACCGTAGGCTCCGGCCGTGCAAATCGCCACCAGATCGCCCGGCAGCAGTTCCGCCAACTCACGCTCGCGAGCCAGAAAATCGCCGGTTTCGCAGACCGGCCCGACCACGTCCGCTCGAAAGCTTCCACCCGTCGGCTGCCTCAATGGCACAATCTCGTGGTGCGCGGAATAAAGCGCCGGCCGGATCAGGTCGTTCATGCCCGCGTCCACGATCGCGAATTCCTTTTCGCCGGATTTTTTGCGGTACAGCACGCGCGCCAGTAATACTCCGGCGCTCGCCGCGATCGAGCGTCCCGGCTCGATCATTACGTGAAGATTCCATCCCTGGACCCGCGCCGCCAACGCCTTGACGAACTCCCCGATGTCGGGCGCCTTGTCGCCAGGCTTGTATGCCACCCCCAGTCCGCCGCCGAAATCCACATGCCGGATGTCGAATCCTTTCCGCCGCAGCCGTTCGATCAGTTCCAGCACGCGATCTGCTGCGCGCATCACAGGTTCCGGCTCCAGAAGCTGCGATCCGATGTGGCAACTGACTCCCTCCGCCAGCAGATTCTCATAACGTCGCGCGCACTCGTAAGCTTCTTCGGCCAGCTCGATATCTACGCCGAATTTGTGGGCTAGCCGACCGGTGGAAATGTAGGCATGGGTTGCCGCCTCAACGTCTGGATTCACGCGCACCGCCACACGCGCCTTCACTCCCAACCGGTGAGCCAGCGCATCAATCAGCGCCATTTCCGGCGCCGACTCACAGTTGAACGCGCCAATGCCCGCCCGCAGCGCCGCTTCCACTTCAGTCGCCGACTTGCCCGCGCCCGAGAAAACCACTTTCCGGGCATCTCCCCCGGCCTTAAGGACACGGAACAGTTCGCCCCCCGAGACGATGTCGAATCCCGCGCCGACGCCGGCCAGCAGACGCAGAATGCTGAGATTGCTTGCCGCCTTCACGGCGTAGCAGACCGTATGCGGCTGTTCGCCGAAACCTGACTCGTAAGCGCGGTAATTGTTGAGAATCTCCGCCGCCGAATAGACGTAGCAGGGCGTGCCGGCCTTGGCGGCGATCGCCGCCAGGTCTACGCCGTCCATCGAAAGCGTGCGACCACAGTATTCCAAGGGACGCGGCGTCTGGCTCATGCGCTGAATTTCACCACCAGCACCGTCTGATCGTCGGTGAGCGGGGTTCCACGTCTGTATTCGTCCAGGGCGCAGATGACGGCGTCGGCGATGGCCTGGGGCTCCTCGCCCATGTGTTTCTTCAGCACCTGCATGAGCCGCAGTCGCGAAAACTCCTGGTCTGCGGCGTTGAGCTGATCTTCCACGCCGTCGGAATAAAATACGACGATGTCGCCGGGTTCCAAAATCAATTCCGCTTCCTCGTACTCCCGATCCTCCAGCAACCCGATCGGCACCCCTTCCACGCGCCTCTCCTGGATCTCCCCGCCCCGGCACAGCAGCGGCGGCTCGGAGCCCGCATTGGCCAGCAAAAGCCGGCGGCGGGCCGGGTCCCATTGCGCCACCGTCAACGTGGCGTATTGCGCGTCCACTCTGCGCTCTAGAAGCGCTTGGTTCAGCGAAACCATCAATTGCGCCGGACTCCGTCCTCCCGGCGCAAGAATCCGCAGCAGGCCCCCGATTAGCGCGCCATACAGCGCCGCCGCAGCCCCTTTTCCGCTGACATCCCCGAACGCCAGCAGAGCCCGGTTCTCGCCCTGGTCGAAGAAATCGTAGACGTCGCCCGAGATTTCGCGCGCCGGCCGCGACCGGATTCCTGCGCGGATGCCCGCCAACTCCGGGACCTCACGCGGAATCAACACGCGCTGCAGCTTTCGCGCAGCTTTGAGGTCGTGCTCCATGCGCTCCTTATGCTGCGCTAATTCTTCATACAGCCGCGCGTTCTCCACGGAGCTGGCGATCTGCGTGGCCAGTAGGTTCAGCGTTCTTTGATGGTCCTCCGTGAAATAAGCGATGCGCTCGCTCTCCACGTCCAGCACCCCCACCACGCGATCCTGCACCATCAGCGGGACCGCTAGCTCCGACCGGATTTCGGGATACGAAGCGATATAGCGCGGGTCCGTGCTGGTGTCCAGAACCCGCACCGTTTGCCGCGATTCCGCCGCTGCGCCCGTAATCCCCTTCCCTAGCGGAATATTATCCAGGTGCACCCGCTGGTCGTAGCGGACGCTAAAACGCCGCCGCAACACGCGCTTTTCCTCGTCCACCAGATAAATACTGAATGCATCATAAGCAATCAGCGTCCGCACTCCCGCGGCGATCTTGCCCAATAGTTCGTCGACGTCTAAAATCGAGCTGAACTCGCGCGATAGCCCCGCCAGCGTCGTTAACGTTCGATTTTGCCGCGCCACGCGCGCGTACAACCGTGCGTTTTCCAGCGACGCCGCGATCCGCGCCGCAATGAGCCGCATCAAGCTTCGATCCTGTTCCGTAAAGGCCTGCAACTGAGTTGACTGAAGGTCGATCACGCCCACGAGTTTTCCCCGCGCCATCATAGGCACGGCTAGCTCGCTTCGCACGGCGTCCAGGGCGTTGAGGTAATGTGGATCTTTCGTGACGTCGTGTACCAAAATCGGAGTCCGCAACGCCGCCGCCTGCCCCGTGATCCCTTCCTCCAGCCGCACTGTCAGGCTCCGCACAATCTCTTGACGATGCCCAATCGAATAGCGAATCGACAGAGCTCGATTCCGTTCGCTCCAGAGCAAGATGGCGAATAAATCGTAGGGAACGACTTTCTTGACGATCCCGGCGACGTTCTCAAGAAGCTTGTCCAGATCGAGCGTCTCGGCGGTGATGCGCGACACTTCCAGCAAAAAGTCGAGCAACTCGGCTCGCTCGCGAAAACGCGCTTGGCCTGTCTCCGGCATGTTCGATCCCTATTCCTGATTCACCGGCCCGATAATCCTTACGCCGGAGCTGGTCCCGATTCGCGTCGCGCCCGCCGCCACCATGCTTTTCAACTCACTAAGAGTGCGGATGCCCCCGGAAGCTTTCACGCCCATCTCTGGCCCTACCGCTCGTCTCATCAACGCCACGTCGGCGGCCGTAGCTCCACTCGGGCCGAAGCCCGTCGAAGTCTTTACGAAATCGGCTCCCGCCTGCTTAGCCAGCCTGCACGCTTCCTCCTTCTGCGTGTCGTCGAGCAACCCAGTCTCCAGAATCGCCTTTATCATCGCCCCCTCCGAATGCGCTGCGGCGACGACCGCGCCGATGTCCTGTCGCACTGCCTCGCCATTTCCTCCCCGTAATTCGCCGGTATTGATCACCATGTCGATTTCCCGCGCTCCGGCGCGAATGGCCCATTCCGTCTCCCCCACCTTTACCTCCGTGGCGCAGGCCCCCAGCGGGAATCCCACCACCGCGCACACTTTCACACCCTCCCCTTTCAGTTCTTGTGCCGCCAGCGGGACCCAATAAGAGTTTATGCACACCGCCGCGAATCCATGCAGGCGCGCCTCGCCGCACAGCTTTCGGATATCAGCCATAGTTGCATCGGGTCGCAACAAGGTATGATCAATCAGCGCCGCGATTTCCCGTCTCGTCACCTGTGCCTCTTTCTCCGCGTCTGCTTGGAGCGCGAAAATTCCTCCCCTCGCCGCTATGATAAGGAGATGGAAGCATCCACTTTAGCGGTTCCAACGTCGGCCGCCGCGTCCGCGGGCGATTCTGTGATCGCGCTCGAAGAGCGCTGCCTGTTGCAGAATTATGCGCGATATCCGTTGGTGCTTACTCGCGGTAAAGGCTGTTATGTGTATGATACCTCGGGCCGGCGCTATTTGGACTTCATTACCGGCATCGGCGTCAATGCGCTTGGGCATGCGTATCCCCGTCTCGTGAAAACGATCCGCGATCAGGCCGCGCGCATGCTCCACTGCTCCAATCTTTACTATCACGAATACCAGGGGCCGCTGGCCGAGCGCATTGCCAAAGCCACCGGCTTGGACCGAGTTTTTTTCTGCAACTCGGGCGCGGAGGCCATGGAAGGCGCCCTAAAGATCGTTCGCTCCCACGGCCGCAAGATTCACCCGGAGAAGTTCGAGACCGTCGCGCTGGACGATTCCTTCCACGGCCGCACCTTCGGCGCCTTGTCCATCACCGGCCAGGAAAAGTACCGCCGCGATTTCGAACCCATGCTTCCCGGCGCACACTTCACGCGCCGCAACGACATCGCAGCTCTGGAGGATTCCGTGAGCGAACGCACCGCCGGCATCGTGCTGGAGCTTGTGCAGGGCGAAGGAGGCATCCACCCGCTGACAGTGGAGTTTATCCACAAGGCCCGCCAGCTCGCCGACCGCTACAATGCTCTGCTGGTCTTCGACGAAACCCAGTGCGGCGTCGGCCGGCCGGGCGCATATTTCAGTTATCAGCTTCATGATCCAGCAATCCTTCCCGACGTCGCGGTCGCCGCTAAGCCTTTGGCCTGCGGCATCCCGCTCGGCTTTGTCGCCGCCACGGACGCCGCTGCGTCCACCATTGGCTTAGGAATGCATGGCACTACCTTCGGCGGCGGACCGCTCGCCTGCCGGGTCGCTCTCGAATTTTTCGATATTCTCGATGAATTACTTCCTAATATTTCTAGAATGGGCGATTATTTCCGGCAGCAATTGACGGAATTAAAAGCGCGCCATTCCTTTGTCAAGGAGATCCGCGGCCCCGGGCTGATGATCGGCTTGGAATTGGAGTTTTCTGGTAAGCAGATTGTGCTCGACGCTCTCGAGGCGGGCCTTCTCCTCAACTGCACCCATGACCTAGTGCTCCGCTTCCTGCCGCCCTACATCGTCGGCAAGCCCGAAATCGATCGGGCCGTGCGGATACTGGACAAAGTGTTGAAAAAGGCCGAGCCTCCCGCGGCGTAGCGGCCGTATGCAAAAAGCTAGCGCGGGTCGCACTTCCGTACAAACTCCAGTAAGTCCCACATTCTGAGGCTTCCGTTTGGAGTCACTGCGGGATCCGGATGGAAATCTCTCTGGTGCAAACAGATGTTCTGTCTGCCGCCATCAGCCCGACGATCACTTCGGCCGCAATCCGCCCACCCACGGGCCCAAGCCGGATCGGCGTCTGATTGTTTTTCAATTGTTGCTGCGCCTCCGCCAATACGTAAAACCAAAGCGGAGCGTTGCGTCTGAAAGCCCGCGAAAGTTGGTGAAGGCCGGTGGCGCCGTTGGCCGCGGCGGCTTTGGTTCCCGGACCTATTTTGAGCCTATGGTTTGGGATCAAATCGCTTTCGGGGTACATGCGTCTAGCGATTGCCTGACCCGACGGCAGCGACATCTCTAGCCCGCGAATCAAGTCCCCCCGTGCAGTAGTCATCACTTGATCTGACATTCTCCCTGTCCGGACCATCCGGACCAGTCTATCGAAAATGTCAGATCAACTGATGACTACTGCACCGGAGCGGAGTTGCTGTTTGAGGTATTCAGCCGGCGCTACGAACGCAGCTCGATGCTGGTGACCAGCAATCTGCCCTTCAACGAATGGACCGAAGCATTCGGATCGGAACGATTGACCGGCGCGCTGCTGGACCCGCTGACGCATCACGTTCACATCCTGGAAATGAACGGCAAAAGTTACCGGCTTGAGGACAGCAAACGCCGCCGCGCGGCGCGGTCCCGTTCGTAGTCCGGCTCAACGATGGCGGCGGCGATTTGCCGGAGCGGCTTGCGCTCCGGCCTAAACGCGCCGCCCTAAAGGGCGCCGCAAGCCTCGCTCCAGCCGCCCCCGCAAATCGATCAAAAGAAACCGTCAACTGACTAGGAAGTGGTCTATTTTCTCTCCCCCGGAGTGGTCTATTTTTACTCCGCCCTTGACATGTAGCCCGCGCTGATCCTCGGATCCGCCGCATTTCCTGTGTTTTCGTCGTCGTCGGGCTGATCTTCCGGAGACGTACGCTTCTGATGCGCCGTCATCGCATCCGCCAGTATCTCCAAATCCGCTCTGTCCTAATTCGCCCCCTTCAAACGGAATAGTCGGCCAAAGCGGCCCTGCAACGCCGCGTCCGTCCGCTCGCCTGCCTCTGTCTCAGCTTTCGGTTGTTTGTCATCCGGAAGTCTTCGGACTCCTCCGTGCCTTCCGAAGGCGCGGAACGAACGTGCGCGAGATTGACTAGCCATAGACTCCTTGTTGAACGTCCAGCCCTGGCTAGCCTCCGTTGTTGATGTTGCGCCCCGGCGGCGTGCCGTCCCCGCCGCCCCAAGGCTGAAATCCGTCGGGGGTCGCCTTCACCGTCGAGGAGCTGTTTTTCCGCAGCACGCCGCAGTCGAAGTGGAGTCTTTGCTGACTGTTCAAAACCTTGGCGACCTTGAATGCCGGCGTGGCCTTCTTGCCCACCGGAAATGGTACGCCGGCCTTCGGGCCCTTAGGGTCGTTGAAGGGAGAGCCCTTTTGGTACACGATAGCCGACTTAGCGTTGTTGGACTTGAAGCGAATTCGGTCGTTCTTGTCCACTTCTAGCACGCTGCAGGTCACTTTCGAATTGCCATTTTCGTCAACCGTAAGCTCATATTCAAGCAATGCCATTTGTTTCTCCTGTTCATTGAATGTGACGAGACTCTAAAATCTTTTTGTAGCCGGGCTCCCGACGCAGGCCTGCCATGTCCGAAGACCTCTCCACCAGCAAGAACATGGACGCTGGCGCGTCTCTCAGCAGGTCAAGCGCGCGCGGGTGCTCGCCCAAAGCTTCGAACGTTTGGACGGCCATCCAACGGACGTCTGCATCCGCCGAGGAGCTTAAAGCCTGTCCGGCTTCTGATTCGGCTTGCCGGCGCTCCCCTAGGCGGGCGCATAAATAGCCGAGCCACGCCCGCTCGTAAGCGAGCCTCGGATTCCTGGGCAGCTCATCCTGAGCGAGATCTCGGCCCTTCCTATATTCCTCCAGGGCCTGCTGCGTGAACCCGGCCCTCCGCAGCGCCGTCCCTAAGTCGATATAGTAGAGGGGCGTTGGAGGACCAATCTCGATCGCACGCCGAAGATAGGGGATCGCTTCCAGGTTGTCGCCCTGGTATAAACGCACGAGCCCTAGTCCCAACTCGACGTTGGCGGTGTCCTCAATCCGTTTGGCGAGGCTCAGTTGATACTCCGCGTCTTGGTATTTCCCCAGGTTCAAATAAGGCGCCGCTAATGCATAATGAGCGTCGGCGAGATCCGGCACAAGGCTAACCATGATTTCCCGCTCTCTGGCGGCGGCCTCATAGTCGCCCAGGCTGAAGTAATAGGCTCCGAGAACCTGGTAGTTCCTAAAATATTGGGGCTGAAATGTTACCGCGTTTGAGAACGCCCTCAGCGCGTTGGCGAATTGGCCGCTGTCCTCATAGATCTGCCCAAGCTGCCGCCACACGTCGCCATTCTTGGGCTCTAGGTCAGTGGCTCTGGATAACGCTTCCAGCGCGTCGTAATAGTCGCCCGACGCTGCGTTGATCATGGCCGAAACCAGCAACGCTTCAACGGCGTCGGGATTTCGCTTTTGCGCATTTGCCAGAGAAGCTAACGCCCTTGCCTGCCAATCCGGATTTCGCGTAATCGTGTATTCCAGGAACTGGGCCTCGGCCAGCTTGGCATGCGTCAACGGAGAGTCGGGATCCCGCTCCACCGCACGTTGAAGCAGCGGAATGGCGCGAGCTACGTCCGGGTTCCGCCGGATCATAGCAGCGCCAACGGCGTAGTCTTGGTACGCAGCGGCATTTACGGTAGCAGCGGCCGCCAACGGCGGCAAATGGAAAGTCCCCGTAACCATGCCGGCAAGCGCCACGGGGATGTTTTGTAGCTCGTTCGCCGAATAGACGGCCTGCCAGTCTTGCAAATGGGCAAGTGAGGAGGTGTCGATTAGATGAGCCGAGATCTTCACTCGGTCGCCGTCTCTCTTCCACTCGCCCATTAATGCATCCGTCGCGCCTAACAGTGTTCGCGCCTTGGCCGGCTGGTCGGCCCTGTTTTGCAGCGCGTCGCTTACGGGTATCACCGTCAGCCGGCGCGCGCGGCCGCTCTTCACGTGGCCCAAGCGGTTGCCGGCATCCAGCAGCGCGCCCTGTATCAACGCCGCGGAATCCGCATCGCCCGAGAATGGCAACACCGCCAGTCTCACCGTGTCTTGGGGGGCCACCGCAGTCCGATACGCCCCCATCGCCCCCAGGCTGACCAGCACAACTCCCGCCCCGGCAGCTAAGAATAAGCGCCGGAATCTTTTGCCTTGCGCAAGCTTTCGCTCGATGGCCTCGGCCACTTCCGCGCCGCTCTGAAACCTTCGCCTCGAATCGGGCTCCAGGCAACGCGCCAGCACTCGATCCCAGTTCGTTTCCATGGCGGGCGGCTTGCCCTTCAGCCTTTGTTCAATGCGCACCTCCGGTCCAAACGGCCTGCGGCCGGTCAACAGCTCGCAAAGGATGACGCCCAGCCCATATACATCCGAGGCGCGAGTCGCCTTTCCCCCATTCCATAGCTCCGGAGCAATGTAGTCCATCGCGCCGCCCGCCATCGATTGCGCCGTCCCCCGGATTCCCGCCGCGCCAAGCGTTCGCGCAAGCCCGAAATCCGTCACCACCGCGCGCTGTTGGCCGTCGACGTCCTTCGTGATAATCACGTTGTTGCTTTTTACATCGCCGTGCACCACGCCTTTGCGGTGCGCTTCGGCCAATCCGCCGCAGATCTGTTTCCCCAACCCCAGCGCTTCCCTTTTCGACAAGCGCCCGCCTCCGAGCCGCGCTTTCTCCAAACGCTCCGCCAGTGTTTCGCCCTCCAGAAACTCCATGCTGATGAACTCGATCTGTCCGTGCCTGGTTTGCGCCGCGTGAATATCGAATACTTTGCACACGTTGCGGTGCGCGATCTCCCGTGCGTTGAGCACTTCGGGAGGCAGACGCTTGCGGAAGCCGGCTTTCGAGCACTTGATGGCGACACGGCAGTTCAGCTGCCTGTCCCATCCTTCGTAAACCCAGCCCATGCCGCCTTCCCCGGCATCGCGCAGAATATCGAATCGGCCGGCGGCCACATCGCCGTGTTGGAAAGGCGGCTCGTCCCCCAAAAAAAGCGATCCATCGAGGAAGCCGTCCATCCGCTCTTCCCATTCCAGGTATTCCCGGACCTGACGCATCAAATTGGGATCGCCGCCGCAAGCCCCGTGTATGTATGCCTCGCGCCTTTCCACCGGACTGGCCAGCGCCAGCGCAACGACGCTCATCACGACATCGTCCGCCGCCAAATCGTCCATCGGTCGTTCGTCGCGCTCTTGGTTCAGCATTGCTGCCTCATCCGCACGAATAGCCACTTGCGCGCCTCATGCCATCTTCGCTGCATGGTGTGGAGCTTAAGGTTCATCACCTCCGCTGTCTCCTCGTCGGTAAGCTCCAGGAAAATCTTCAGCTCGGCTACGGCGCAAAGTTCTGGATCAGCTTTCTCTAAATCGCCCAGCCGCCGCGCGATGTCGATTGCCTTGTCCAGGTCTCGCCAGCGCGCCGGCAGATCCTCGCCTGCCAGCCCTACTTCCGACCCTCGCGCGCGCTTTCGCCCGATGTCGATCAGATGCCTTCGCATCACCCTGGCCGATATAGCGTAAAAATGGTCCCGGTTCCGCCACTCCACCCGATCTTTTGCGGGCAGCAGGCGAAGGTACGCCTCCGCTACCAGTCCCACGCTGTCCATGGGATGGCCGGGCCTCTCCTTTTTCAACCAGTTACGCGCCAGCTTGCGCAAATGCGGAAAGACTAGGACATAGAGTTTTTCTTCCGCCCCTGGAACTCCTTCCTTCCACTGACGAAGAAGAACCGTAATATCGCCCGGCTCGGCTCTACCAGATTCATCGTCCGTCCGTTCAACGGGAGCCATGTAGTCTATGTGGGTAGAAAGTATAACATAATGTATGCATCGGGAAGGTTGCAGATCGAAAGGGGCCTTCTATCTGAGGGTCGGATTTTCGCCAAGTCATGTTGTTACGAACCAACGCCAGCCGTAACCGTTCTCGGAGCAAGCCGGAATGCGCCGCGTCCGCTAGAATGTAAGTGCCTAGATGCCAGCCCAAATCGAGCTCAGCAAGCTGAGCGTCCGCCAATTCGCCGAACGCTTCCGCGGCGAGATGATCCCTCTTAGCAACACCTTCTCCTATTTCTGCGCCTCCCTCCCTATGTCCGACGATGACCTCCGGGAATACCTGCAAGAGCCGGTGGCGGCCCTCCCTCCCAAAATCGCTGCCGCGCTGCCCAAGATCTCCATCCTCCTGGTGCCCTATCTCGAACGCGTAAATGGGGGCGAAAGGGGGCGCGAAAAGACGCCAGCATCCGATTATGTTTCTATCGAGAGGCCGCCCGAAGGCCGTCTGTCCACCTCCACTCATGTGCAACTGGGGGAGGAAACTTTCCTCGCGTTCGCGCTCAAGGATCAGGAAGTAGCCGAGTACCACTACCGGTTCTTCCATTTAATCGCCACCGTAATGGGCGAGCACTGGAGCGACGAGATCGAAACCCGTTACAGCCGGTTACTACGGGAGGAGTTGACCGCCGAGGCGCACGGCGAAGTCGACGAGCCAAGCTGGCGGCTGAAGCAGGGCCTGCGCCGCTCCAAGAACTCGGCCGGCGCCCGTAATTTTCGCGCCTACGCCCGCCAGTCCTTTATCGACACGCTAACTCTCTACCTGCATGGAATCTGCTGCGATATCGACGTGGAGACGGGCCCCCGCCAACTCCCTAGTCGCTTTATCCGCAAGCGATTGGTGGCCTTGGAGGAGCTATTTCCGCCCCCTCAAGGCTATGCCGTCTTTCCCGAGGAGGTCCAGTCCTAAAGCGGATAGTGGCTACCCGCTTTATTGGATCATCAGCGGCCGAAGACGCTGAGCGTTTTCCGCACTGCGCAGACGCTGGAGTCCCTTCAGCTCGATCTGCCGGATACGTTCACGCGTGAGTCCGAAATTATCGGCGATCTCCTGTAGCGTGTGCTCGCGGTCATAGCCGATTCCAAAGCGCATACGAATCACTTTTTCTTCGTTGGGCGACAGCATCTTTAGAACGCCCGCGGCGCCCCGCCTCACGTCCTGATCCAGCAGCGGGCTCACAATGGAAGCGGCGGATTGATCCTCGATCAGATCGCCCAGCACCGATTCGCCGTCCCGTCCCACGGGAAGATCCAACGACACGGGATCGCGCGAAATCGCTCGCAGCTCCTGCACCTTCTCCGCGGTCGTCTCCATGCGACTAGCGATCTCCTCGTCCTTCGGAACCCGGCCCAACTCCTTTTCGGTCTCCCGCGAGATCCGCAGGTATTTGGTTAGCGTCTCGTTCATGTGCACCGGAATTCGGATCGTTCGGGATTGGTCGGCGATGGCCCGCGTTACCGCTTGCCGTATCCACCAGGTCGCGTACGTCGAGAATTTATACCCCAGATGGTAGTCGAATTTCTCAGCCGCCCGCATCAGGCCGATATTTCCTTCCTGGATCAAATCCAGTAGGTGCAATCCGCGGTTCACATATTTCTTGGCGATCGAAACTACTAAGCGAAGATTGGCTTCTACCAGCGCGGCTTTGGCCGCTTCC
>Ga0070738_10004205_pt1 | contig 17624 bp, 16 predicted proteins | sample Coa_R2_2_FD_66446 | JGI IMG/M metagenome (GOLD analysis project Ga0070738, IMG submission 66446) | Surface soil microbial communities from Centralia Pennsylvania, which are recovering from an underground coalmine fire - Coalmine... | ecosystem: Environmental > Terrestrial > Soil > Unclassified ...
AGCAACTCGCCGCGGTAATTCAGTTCCCATATCACGCCGCGCTCAGGAAAAAGAGCCGCGGCGCTGAGCGGTGAGCCCGGCGTATCCTTGCCCATCCCGGTTGCGTTGACTACCAGCGAGCCCGGCGCGAGATCGGCGAGGAGCCGGTCGTTGAGCGCCGGGTCCGCGGTGTGGACGCATTCGACGCGCGCTGGTGCGCCAAGGCCTTCGTGTAGCTCCTGCAGGCTTGCCAGGCGCTCGGCGCTACGGTCGGTGACGACGATGCGCGCCGGGCGGTCTGTCTCCTCGGGAGAGGACAGCAGATAGAGCGTGATGGCTACACCGGCTCCGCCGGCCCCAAAGATGAGCGCTTCCCCGCCGCTGCGCGCGAAGTATCTGTCGCCAAGCATTCTGTGCAGCGTCTTGCCGGACGAGATGGGATCCTTGGCCCAGCCAAGCAGGCAGCCGTCGCGCTTGGCGAGACACGAGACCTCGCCGCAGAGCTGCGCGTACCGGTCGAATCCGTCGAAGAGGTCGTGCGCGGCGCGGTAGAGATCGATCTTGTGCGTCGTGACGAGCCCGCCCAGGTTGTGTGGATCGTCCTTCAGGGTGCGGACCGCCTCGCGATAGCGCTGCGCGGGCGCGCCGATGGGCAGATCCCAGCCGACGATGGACACATCAGGGCCAAGCCCAAGCGCGTCGCGCCAGCGGGGAAAGATGTGCATGATCGACGATGTCCCCGTTGTCACACCGATAAACGTAAACTGGCGCGCCATCGCATCTCCTTGCAGAGCAGCTATCCGTCGCCGGCAACCGAATTGCTCGGTGGCGCGGATGCCTGGGCCGCCACGACCGGGAAGCGCGGCGGCCGGCCCGCGAGCACAGCCAGGAGGTCGTCGAGTGCGGCGCGCCCCATCGCCGCCGCCGCTTCAACGGTGTGCGCCCCGCTATGCCCCGTTAGGATCACATCGTCGCGGCTCAGGAAGGGATGGCCGGGCGGGGGCGGTTCCTGGCGCAGCGTGTCGAGCGCAACCCCGCGCAGCCGCCCCGCCTCGAGCGCCCACAGGAGATCGTCCTCTACAATCAGCTCGCCGCGCGCCGTGTTGACAAGGTAGGCCCCCTCGCGCATCCGGGCCAGCAGCTCCCGGTTGATCAATCCATCCGTCTCGCGGGTGAGCGGCAGATGCAGCGTCAAGATGTGTGACGCGGCGGCGACGTCGACCAGGCTCAGCAGCGAGATGCCGCCCGCGCTTCCGGCCGCGAGATAGGGATCGTGCGCCACGACGCGGCAACCGAGCGCGATAGCGCGTCGCGCCACCGCGTGGCCGATTCTGCCCAGGCCGACGATGCCGACGGTTTTCCCGGCGAGTTCCATCCCCTGGACCGGCGGCCAGGCGCCCGCATGAATGGCGCGGTCCAGGTGTGGGATGGTCCTGGCGAGGGCGAAGAACAGGGCGATCGTCATCTCCGCAACGGCCTCGGTATTCGCGCCGGGTGTGTTCGTGACCGTGACACCGTGCCTGGCGGCCGCGGCCAGGTCCACATTCGAGGTGCCGACACCGTAGCGGGCAACCACGCGCAAGCGCGTCGCCACGTCGAAGACGGCGGCGTTGATCTCGTCCAGCCCGGCGATCAGGCCGTCGACATCGCCGATCTCGGCACACAACTCGTCGACGTGCAGCGGGCGCCCGCGCTCGTTGTAGCGGACCTCGCGAACCGCGCTCTCCAATTCGTCGCGCAACGTGCGATCGTCGAGGCCGAAGGAGCGCGGCGTAACGAGAACGACGGCGTCGCTGATCGGGCACGCTACCGTCGGTTCCATAGGTTTCCTGCCTGTTGGCCGTGAGCGGTTGAGATAGCATCCAGTCGCGCCGGCCAACTCCTCTACAGGAGCCGCCTCGACCCGGCCAGCCTAATTGTTATCTTGTAATTATAGGATACAGCATCGGGGCAGCTACCATGTTGGCCCCCTGAACTTGCCAAAAGTGGCATGGTGTGGTAGGGTACAGGCAAGCGCTGTTATCTTGTAATGACAAGTGGCGGCAGGGGGTTATCGTGGTTCGCGAAGGTATACGCCGCGACGTGCCGATTCCCTACTATTATCAGCTAGGCCAGCTCCTGCGCCAGGAGATTGAGGTCGGGTTCCTGCTGCCGAACAGCCCGATCCCGTCGGAATATGAGCTGTGCGCCACATACGGCGTCAGCCGTACCGTCGTGCGTCAGGCGCTGGGCGATCTGGTGGCCGAGGGCCTGCTCTATCGGGTCAAGGGCAAAGGTACCTTCGTCGCCCCGCGCAAGCTCGAAGAGAAATTCGTGCAACGCTCCGATGGGTTCTACCGCGAGATGACTGCCCGCGGCCTGACCGTCACGACCGCGGTACTCGAGCAACGCGTGGTGCCGCCGCCGCCGCATGTCAGACAAGCCCTGCGCCTGGCCGAGGGAGATGGCGTGATCAAACTCGACCGGCTCCGCTCGATTGACGGCAATATCTTGCTCTTTGTGCAGACGTATGTCCCGGCTGTGCTCTGCCCGGACCTGGCCGATGCGGACCTCTCGTCGGGCTCGCTCTATGCCCTGTTACGCGAACGATATGGCTTATCAGTCGCCTCTGGAACGCGCACCGTCGAGGCCGTGCTGGCGCACCCGCCTCTGACCGCGCTGCTGGGCGTCGCCAGGGGCAACCCGTTGCTCAAGATCGACAGCATCAGTTTTATGGCCGACGGCCGGCCCCTGGAATACTACGAGGCGTGGCATCGCGGAGATCGCAGCAAGCTTGAGATCGAGATGGTCGTGGATAGCGAAAGTGTGTCCCCGTCCGCCGGCCGCGGCGCGCCGGAGGGCCGCGGGACGCGTGGCCTTGCCACGGCAATGCCATCAGGCTACGGTGTTCTGAGCCAATCGAAGGAGGATGGGCGATGAAACGGGGACGTATCCTCAACGCGGAGTTGAGCAGGGCCATCGCCACAATGGGCCACGGCGACCTTTTCATGGTCTGCGACGCCGGTTTTCCGATCCCGCTCGATCGCTGGCGCATCGACCTGGCGGTCACGCGCGACGTCCCCGATCTGTATACGGTGCTCGACCTGGTTCTCGCCGAGCTGAGCGTAGAGCGGGCCCTCTATGCCGACCTGCTCCAGGAATACAATCAACCCCTCTGGCAACGCCTCCAGGCGATGTTCGAGGGGACGGGCGCGGAACTGGAGGCGATCCCGAACGAGCGTGTAGTGGGCGAGCTGGCGCACTCGGCCAAGGTGATTGTGCGCACCGGGGCGTTCAATCCATGGGGTAACATCGGCCTCATCTGCGGGACCGACCCCGACGATTGGTTCGCCATACCGGGCACGGTGATGCCGCCGGCCTACCGCGAGCGCCGCGCGCGCATGGGACGCGGAGGTTGAGGTGGTAGATCGCAAGCCGCGCATATTCGTGGTCGGCAGCTATATGCACGCCTTTGTGGTGCGCGCCGCCCGGCTGCCCGGCGACGGCGAGACCGTCTTCGGATCCGACTCCGAGATCGGCCCCGGCGGCAAGGGGTCGAATCAGGCCATCGCGGCGGCGCGATTGGGAGCAGAGGTGACGATGCTGGCCGCCGCCGGCGCCGACCTGTTTGGGGAGGCGGCGCGCACCCTGTGGGCGGGCGAAGGGCTGAAGGTGCTCCTCGTCACGCGCGCGGCGGAGCGCCCCACCGGCATGGCCTTTATCATGGTCGACGGCAGCGGCCAGAACCGCATCGTGGTGGTGCCGGGCGCCAATGACCTACTGGATGGCCGCGATGCCGACGCGGCTGAAGATGACATCGCCGCCGCCGATCTGGTGGTGGCGCAGTTCGAGTCGCCGCTCGCGGTGGTGGAGCGCACCCTGGCGCTGGCCCGCCGCCATGGTGTGCGCACCATCTTGAACCCCGCCCCGGCTCGCACGGTGACGGACGACCTGCTGGCGCTCGTCGACGTGATCACGCCGAACGAGAGCGAGACGGAGGCGCTGGCCGCTGTTACCGCTACCGGTGCGGGACGGGAACGTGCCGCGCAGTCCCTGCGCGCGCGCGGCGTCGGCACGGTTGTGCTCACTCTCGGAGCAGACGGCGCGTACATCCTCGACGATGCGGGCGACCGGCACATCCCCGGCGTGCGCGTCCCCGTCGTCGACACCACCGGCGCCGGCGACGCCTTCACCGGGGCGCTCGCTGTCGCCCTGGCGCGCGGCGACAGCCTCGACGCGGCCGTGGGCTTCGCCACGCTGGCGGGCGCATTTTGCGTCACACGGCCGGGCGTGGTGCCGGGGCTGGGGCGCCAAGAGGAGGTATTGGCCCTGCGCCGCTGATGCTGCGCAACCGTCGGCTCACGATTCCCGACGCCATGCCGCCCTAATCGCACCACTGGAAGGAGGTGAGAGTCGTTCAGAGATTATCCGCTATCACATGAGCGAGCCCTTTCATTGCATCATCTGACTTGATGAAGGAGGAAACATGCGACGCCGCGATTTCCTGAAGATGGCCGCCATGGCGGGCGGCGCAGCCGGCTTGGGCGCCGGCCTTGGTCCGCTTGAGGCGCTGGCCGGGAGCGACCGGAAACGCTTCTCCGGCGTTACCCTCAACGTGACCACGCAAACCGGCCCGTATATTGCCAGCGCAGTCCAGGATGCCGAGAAGCCGTTCTTCGATATGACGGGTGCCAAGATCAATCTCATCACCTCTCCTTTCGGCGACCTGTACACCAAGGTGCTGGCCTCCTTCGTCGGCGGGACGAGCAGCTACGACGTCGTGCTCGGGGCCTCGGCCTGGATGGGCGACTTCCAGCCGTACGTCATCGACCTGACCTCGATGATCATGGCCGATAAGTCGCTCAACTGGTCCGACGTGATCTACCAGGGCAACGCCAAGTGGGCCGGCAAGGTACTGGGCATGCCCCTCGATGGCGACAACCAACTCTTCTACTACCGCCGCGACGCGCTGGAGAACCCGGCCCACAAGGCCAAGTACAAGAAAGCAACCGGCAAGAACCTGGCCCCGCCTCAAACGTGGGAAGAGGCCCTGCAGATCGCCAAGTTCTTCACCGGTTGGGACTGGGCCGGCGACGGCAAGACACATTACGGTATCCTGGAAGCCTACCGGCACGGTGGCCAGGCCTACTGGTACTACCTTTCCAATTGCGTGGCCTATTGCACGGTCCCTGGCGAGAAGGGCGGCCTCTTCTTCGACTATCGCACCATGAAGCCGCTGATCAACGACGCCGGCCACCTCCAGGGCCTCAAGAACTACGTCGAGGCGATCAAGTACGGCCCGCCGGGCATGATCAACTTCGACTCGGGCGACGTGCGCTCGCACTTCGCGGCCGGCGACGCCGTCTTCGCCATCGACTGGGACGACACGCCCATCGTGGGTGAGCTGACTCCCGGCTCGAAGGCACGGGGCAAGATTGGGTCGCAGTTGCTGCCTGGGACGACCAAGGTCTGGGACTTCAAGAAGCAGGCCTGGGTCACCATGTCCAAGCCGAATCGCCCGGCGTGGCTGGCCTTCGGCGGCTGGGTAGGCTATCTGCCCAAGACGACGTCGCACGCTGACGCCGGCTACGCGCTCCTGTCATTCATCGCCAGCCCAGCCTTCAGTCTCAAGATGGTCACGGGGGCGGCGACCGGCATGAACCCCTATCGCTTCTCGCACTTCAGCAACGTGCAGGCCTGGAAGAACGTCGGCTATCCAGAGCCGGACCTCGACGCGTATCTGGCGTCGATGAAGGCGTCGGACCTTGATCCCAACGCCGTCCACGACCTGCGTATCCCCGGAGTGGCCCAGTTCATCGATTCCGCCGAAGTGGCCACCGCCAAGGCCGCGGCCGGCCAGGCCACGCCACAGCAGGCGCTGGACGAAGCGGCGACGGCATGGGACCGGGTCAACACGCAGAAAGGCAAAGCCAAGCAACTGACGGCCTTCAAGTCGTCCCTCGGGATTAGCTAGCCCGATCTCACATCGTTGATCTCGGTGCGCGTGGTGGCCCTGGGTGGCGGCCAAGTCTCCCCGGGCCACGCGCCGGCACGCCAGGCAATTACGGTAGAATAGAGGCACGTGGCACCGGTAGTAGCGGCGGGGTGCCGTTCATTGACCATACCCCACCCGTATCGATGCCCGGCGAAAGGCTGGACACGCCGATGCATATGCCGCGTTTCATAGCGCAGTTGAGCCAATGAGTGGGCGTCCATCCACGGTGCAGGGAGCGCCGGTCACTGGCGCACGTCCCATTGCCCTCGCCCCGCGTGGCCTGAGCCAGCGCGGGGGCTGGGGCTTTCTGCTGCCGACCGTCGTCGTGTTGTTCGCGCTGACCATCTTCCCGTTCATCTTCACGGTCGTCCTCTCTTTCAGCAACGTGGATCTGACCGCCGGCCTGCAGGTGCAGCCGGGGACCCTGGACAACTGGCAGCAACTCGTCAGTGATGCCCAGTTCTGGGCCAGCCTGAGCGTGACGGTCATCTTCGTGGCACTGGCCGTGATCAGCGAGTATCTCCTGGGGTTTGGCCTGGCCCTGCTGCTGTGGCGCGATCTGCGCGGCGGCGCGCTGTTCCGCGTCCTCTTCCTCATTCCCATGATGCTGGCCCCGGTCGCCATCGCATTCATGGGGCGTATGTTCTATGACGAGAGCTACGGCCCGCTCGACGGGGTTCTGCACCATCTCGGATTGCCCATCGTCCATTGGCTTAGCACCTCGCCACTCGCCCTGATCAGCATTGTGATCGTGGACATCTGGGAGTGGACCCCGTTCATGATCCTGCTGCTGTTGGCGGGCATGCAGGCGCTGCCGGCGGAGTGCCTGGAAGCCGCCCAACTGGACGGCGCCTCCGGCTGGACCACGATCCGCTACATCATCTTCCCGATGCTCGCGCCGATCTCTGTCATGGCCATTCTGTTGCGCATGATCGAGGCGTTCAAGATCTTCGGCCCCATCCTGATACTGACCGGCGGGGGACCGGGCACGCTGACGACCAGTTCATCCCTCTATGCCTACTTCACCGGCCTGAACAACTTCAACCTGAGCTACGGGTCGAGCCTGGCCGTCGGCCTGCTGATCGTGGTGACGATCGTCGCCATCGTCTACCTGGCGATTTCACGCCGCCTGGTCGCACGGGTGCTGACCACATGAACAGACGCGCTGCCGGCTGGATGTATATCCCCCTGTTGCTCTGGGCGGCCTTCGTGATCGCCCCGATCTGGTGGATGGTCGTGACCTCGCTCAAGGATTTGATGGCCGTTACCAATGGCCCTACCTTTCTGCCATTTATCGACTTCCAGCCGACCCTCTCGGCCTGGCACGACGCCTTTCTGGGCGATCAAACGGTCTGGCTGCCGCTGCGCAACAGCCTGATCATCGGCATCATCAGCACGACGCTGGCCGTGATTCTCGGCACCCTGGCGGCCTACGGCCTGGCGCGCTACAGGCTCAAAGCCGGGCCCATGCGCAACAACGACATCATGTTCTGGATCATCTCGCAGAGCATGATGCCGCCCATCGTGACCGCCCTGGCCTTCTTCTTCCTGTTCAAGCAGTTCCATCTGCTCGATACGCAGCTTGGCATGATCCTGGTCTACATGGTCTTCAACCTGCCGCTGGTCGTCTGGTTCATGCACAGCTTCATCAACCAGGTGCCGATCGCGCTGGAAGAGGCCGCGGTCATCGACGGCTGCTCGCGCCTGCAGGTGCTGAGCCGTGTCGTGCTGCCCGTCGCCGTACCCGGCCTGGTGGCCACGTGGCTATTGGCCTTCTCGTTTGCCTGGAACGAATTCCTCTTTGCCGTCATACTGACCTTCAACAAGGCTACCACTCTGCCGGTGTTGATCCAGGCCCAGCAGACGGAGCGCGGCACGGCGTGGTGGGCCATCTCGTCGATCGGCCTGGTCTCCATCGTCCCGATGATCGTCTTCGCCATCATCCTGCAGCGGCGTATCGTCACCGGCCTGCTGGGTGGCTCCGAGCGATAGACTCACGGTCTCCCACCTTCTGGTTTGCCTGCAAGGCCCTACTCAAGAGCCAGCAGGTCAAAGGCCGGGCCGTCTTTGCACAGCAACGCGTAGCCGCCTCCGCGCAGCCGGACGCCACAGCCGTCGCAGGCAGCGGCGTAACACGCCAGCGGCGCCTCGGCCAGCACGGTGGCATAGCCGCGGCGCACCCGCAGCCGGTGGCGATGCACCAGGTCGCGCAGCGTCAGATACTCGGCCGGCGGCAGCGCCGCGTAGACGGCATCGGCCCAGCGCAGCAGCGGCGGCAAGAGATCGAGCGCTGCGCCGCTGTTGCCCGCCGAGCCGTCGAGCGTGGCGACGTGATACTCCGCGGCGGGCGGTAGCAGAGCAGGCGGCACCAGGTCGGCCGCGGTGGAGGCATCGTGCAGGACCACCACGGCATCACCGCGAGCCACCAGGGCAGTGGCCAGCGCCAGCAGGCCAAACAGACGGGTGCCGCTACCGAGCATCACCACGTGGCGAGCCAGCGCGGAGATTTGAAAGGGGCGCCCCCATGGCCCCAGCACGTCGAGAGAAGCGCCGGCCGGCAGGGTCGCCAGCCACGGGCAGACTGCCGGGTCGTCGCGGTAAGGGACGTGGTCGGGTCCTGGGACGTCATCGCGGTAGAAGATATCGGCCTGGCCCGTTCGTGGGTCCAGGGCGCCCAGCGGAAAGGGCCGGCCCAGGATGGACAATGCCTCCGGCCGCGTGATGGCGACCCACTGTCCCGGTTGCGCGGCCCCCAGGGCCTCCGCGGCCAGGGTCAGGCGCGATAAGCGACCGACGATGCGTTCGTTGCGCGCGACGGTCGCGGTCAGCGGGCGCATCGTCTACGGTGTCGCGGTAGGCAAAACGACGGTAAAGGTGCTCAGAACTCGCTGGAACACGCGAATCTGGGCCGAGACATCGTGGCCGGGCGGATTGGCCGCGTGCAACCACACGTCGTAGAGGCGCTGATACCAGGGCACGAAGAAGTAGACGTGCTCTTCATAGTAACCGCCATCGGACAGCGGCGCCGTCCAGTGGGCGTAGGCGGTGGCCGGCCACCCCGAGACGGTCAGATGGCGCGCCGGCTCGGACGAGGTGTCACGCATCGTCATGGTCAGGTAGAGTTGCCCGATGGGATCGCTTTGCCAGTCGATGCCGATGCTGGCGTAGGTGGCCGGAATAGGCGCATGGTCTGCATCCAGGGAGTCGAAGCTATCCAGGCCCACCATCGGCCGGGACGGGTCGCCGGGATTCCCGGTCGTCCACCAGGAGGCGGGGTAGATGAGACGGCAGTGGCAGGTGAGCGAATGCAAGACTGCTTCCCCGCGTGGCCGGCCCGCCCATGGCACCGAACAGCCCGCCAGAAGCAGTGCCAGCAGGGTGGGAAAGAGGATCAGCGAGGCGCGTGAGGAGGCGATAGCCATGCTGATCTCATTGTACCAGCCGGCCCGGCTCGGGCGGCCCGCGTGTAACCCCCCGCGTATTAGCTTGTGTAGGCTGCAGCACACGTATCGTCCGGTAGTCAGAGGAAGAATGGTATGACACATCGCAAACGCCTGGCCGTCCTGGCCGTGGCACCCGTGCTCCTGTTGATGGCGCCACTCATGGCGCTTGCTGCGACCCCGCACGCCCACCTTGCCACGAGTCGGGGGGGCAAGACCGTACACGTCACGATCCAGAACTTCGCCTTCAGCCCGCAGACCATTACGATCGCTCCGGGCACCACGGTCGTCTGGACGCAGAAAGACTCCGCACCGCACACCGTGACCAGCGACGACAATGCCTTCCCCGCGTCCAGCGACCTGTCCGCGGGGCAGACTTACTCGTACACCTTCACCAAGCCGGGCACGTATGCGTACCACTGCGCCGTCCACCCCAACATGACAGCCATGGTCACCGTGCAGGCGGCCGGCGGCACCACCAATAACAAGAACCAGGGTATGGGCATGATGGGGCCGATGAGCAAGTCGCCCGTGGCCACCTGGACCGGCTGGTATGACGACCACAAGGTGTTGTTCCTCTCCACCGATACGTCGAGCAAAGCCGAGGCCACCAACGATCACATCAATTACGCGCCCAGCCTGGCCAAATCGCTGTCCAGCGCCGGCCAGATCTACCTGGTTACCAACGGCGCCTTCGCCGGCCGTGGCCCGGTCTTCGGATCGCAGCCCGGCGACAGCGGCTATACGCCGCTGTGGCAGGAGGTGATGGTCACCTGGAAAGACCCGGCCAAGGCCGTGGCTCTCGGCAAGGATGACCAGATCAAGGATCTGGCCAAGGCCGGCACCGTGACGCTCAAGATGACCGGCATTGTGCTCAACTGTCCGATAATCAAGGTCATGGGCAGTTGATGGGGCGACACCTGCGACGCCGATCGCCAGACTAGATGAGAGAGGTGGCCGGAGCGCGCCACGTCGACGTGGCGCGCTCCGGCGAGAATGGGGATGGTGGAAGATTCGGCTGCATCGCCATTAACGGCGGACGCGTTGTATCGTGCGCATGTGCGTCCTTTGTACATGTTCATCTACAATAAGGTGGGCAACCGCGAAGCGGCGGAGGACATTACCAGCGACGTCTTCGTCAAGGCGCTGACCCATATCGACACGACCAGGGACGAACGCAGCATCATAGCCTGGCTCTATAGAGTAGCGCGTAATGCCGTTACCGATTACTGGAGGGCCGGACAGGGGGCGCGGGTCATCGCGCTGGACGATGCGCGATTGGGGCGGGATATGGTTGCGCCGGTCGAGACGGCCCGCCAGGATAGGGCGGCCGGCCGGGCCAACGCCCTGCTGGAGAGGCTGCCGGAGAAATATCGTACCGTCCTCTCCTACCGGCTCCTACAGGGCCTGAGCGTGACGGAGACGGCCCAGAAGATGGGCATAACGGAGGCTAACGTTAAGGTAATGCAACACCGCGCACTCAAACAAGCGGCATCGTTGCAGGAAGACAACGGCGATTATGGACGATGACCTGGAACGATTGAACCGCCTGCTCGATGACCTGGCCGCCGAGCGCGATCCGCAAGACCGCGGTACGCTCTCCGTCGAGGAGGTGCGCCTGGCCGAGACGGCGGCCTTCCTCAAGGCGGGGAATCCGTCGCGCGCGCTCCCCGACGACGCCTTCGTCGAGCAACTGGGCGCGCGTCTGGCCGCCGCGCAGAAGGGAGATGGCCGTGGTGAGGCCCGGCCAACCGCGCCGGACAACGGCGTCTCCCGGCGCCTCCTGTTGAGGCGCGTGGCCGTGGCCGCGGCGGGCGTCGCCGCGGGGGCGGCGGGTGGCGTGGCGGCGCGCGGCCTGGCCGACCAGGCGGCGGCCAAGACAGAGGCCGACCAGGCCTATCGGCGCGGCATAGATGAGGGCGTCAAGCGGGCCACGAGCCAGGGCTTCTCAACGCCGATGGTGCCGGAGGACCGTGGCCGCTGGATCAAGACCCCCTACAAGGCCAGTGATATCGGGCCGGGGCAGGCCCGGCGCTTCCGCGCAGGCGCACTGGAAGGCTTCCTGGTCAACACGGGCCACGGCGACATCTTCGCCGTCTCGGCCGCCTGCACACACATGGGCTGTCTGCTCACATGGCTCGACGGCGCGGACACTTTTCTCTGCCCGTGCCACGGCGCGCAGTACAACGCCGACGGCACGGTCCTGAGCGGCATTGCGCGGCATCCCTTGCCGCGCCTGACGGTCAAGCCCGACCGGCAGGGGTATTATCGCGTCTGGTCGGTGGACGAGCACCCCGCGGTCACCACGGTGTCCGAATACAAGGGTTTCTGAACGCCAGACTTCCCACAATTGATCGCGCCGCGCGACTGCCCCAATCACGGCGCGTGCGGGTGGCGGCCATAGGAGTGGGCACGTTTCGGGTTGGGTGACGCCTGACACTGAGTGTCATGGCAGAGGACGGGCACTGAAGTGCCGCTGAAGCAACGTTGTCCGACTTCAGTCGGCTCGTCCCTGCCAGGCGACTTCAGTCGCCGGTCCTGCCCACTCCTATAGACTGAGAGCGCATGTAGCGCAGCACCGTGGCGTCGATCATCGCGCCCTGGGCCGTGCGCTCTTCGAGGTTCTCGCGCCCCATGTACTGGGCCAGCGCCAGGCGCGTCCGCTCGTCGAAGGCTCCGCTCGGCTCGCCGCTGTAGTCGCCGCTGGCCACGAGCATCTTTTGCAACTCCGCGGCCAGGGCGGCATCTATGGGTACGAGATCGCGCGGCCCGGCCGGCGGGAAATACAGCGTGTAGAGGTCATAGATGCGCTGTAGCTCCGCGATGGGCGAGGGGTGATCGTCGACGCGCAGATCGATGGCCCGATCGTTGCGCCCACCGTAGCCACCCCCTTCGCGGACGATCAGCAAGGCGGCGGACTGCATGCCCCGGCTATCGCCACCCGCGGCCTGTCCCGCCGCGAGGGCAGCGAGTAGCCGCTCTCCCAGCGGGCCGGCGGCCGATTCATAGGTTGTGGCCATGGCATCGACGGTGGCCCCGCCGACGAGGATATTTCCCTGCGCGGCATAGCCGGGGCCGCTCCGCCCTCCCGCCCAGTACTTACAGCGCGCGCCGGTGAACGTCAGGGCGCGGCCCTGCGCATCGACGATGCCGACCTGCCGGTCATCGGTGCCCGGATCGGAGGCCATGAGGCGGTTGAGCGCATCCTGCGGGCTCAGACCGGCGGCCAGGTGGAGCAGGCCGTCGGGTCCAAAGGCGGTGTTGGCCCAGGCCTGCGTAGCGACGGCGCCAATGCCGGCGCGCGCCCAGGGCACCACGGCTCCCACGGCGATGAACTTGCTCTGCACGGCTACACCAAGCTCGCCGGTCGCCGTGTCGCATGCCACAATCGAAAACGTCGCCACGATCGGCCGCATCGTACGCCCCTCTCTTCACACCCGTCGTGGCCGTATTTTGACACTCCACACGGCTAAAGCCGTGGGATTCTTGCTTCGACGGGGCGTGCCACCATCGGTGGTCTTACCGTCCCTCCACAAGCGTTTCGACTCTCCGCGTGCCCCGCGGCGAGCAGGCGCAGCCCCTCATCTCTGATGTTGAGGGCCGCATTAAGGTCGCGGTCATGCCGCACGCGACAGTGCGGGCACACCCACGCACGGTCGGCCTGCGACAGGCCGTCGTTCTTGTGGCCGCAGTCGTGGCACAACTGGGTGGACGGGTAGAAGCGGTCCACGACGACGACGTGGGCGCCGTACCACCGCCCTTTGTACGCCAGCTGCCAGCGCAGCGTGCCCAGGCTTGCGTCCAGAACGCTCTTGGCCAGCTTGGTTCTCGCCAGGCCCCTCACGCTCAGGTCTTCGATACACACCGCCTCATGGTTCTTGATCAGCGAGGTGGTCAGCTTGTGCAAGAAGTCGGCGCGCTGGTTGGCCACACGCTGATGCACACGGGCCACGTTCGTACGCGCCTTCGCGCGGTTGCGGCTGCCTTTCTCCCGACGCGAGAGCACACGCTGGGAGCGTCGCAGCTTGCGCTCGCCCCGACGGTAGAAGCGTGGCGCGGCCACGCGCGTGCCATCGCTGCACGCGATGGCGTCCTTCAGGCCCAGGTCCAAACCCACAGTGCGCTCCGGCCCGGGCGCGGACAGGTCTACAGCAGGCGCCTGGCGCTCGGCGACCGGTGTGACAAACCAGTGGCCACAGGCGTTGCGCGTGAAGGTGGCGCTCTTGGTCGTACCCACGACGGGCTGCGAGAGGCGCAGCCGCACACGCCCGATCTTGGGTACCTGCACGCCATGACCAACCACCGTGACCCGTTGCGGGATACGAAAGCGCGCCTGGTCGCACTTCTTGCTCTTGAAGCGCGGATACCGTGCTCGGCGCTCAAAGAAGTTGACGAACGCTCGCCTGAGGTCGGCGAGCGTCTGCTGCAACGCCTGAGAGTCCACCTCGCGCAGCCAGGCCGTTTCGGGCTCGTCCTTGAGCGCCGTCAATCGGGCCGACAGCACGCTGGCGGGCAGTGTCTGGACCGTCTCTTTGTAGTAGCGCCGCATCTCAGCAAGCGCCCAGTTCCAGACCCAGCGCCGCGCCCCGGCGACCCGCCGCAGCGTGCGCTCCTGGTCCGCAGTGGGCTCCAGACGAAAGCGAAAGGCGCAGTGCACGCTGGTTGACGTCATGCCTGTATGCTACGACACTGACGTTGTCGAGTCAACGATATCGACGCAAGATAACGTCAGTCACGCTGATTAATTTACCACCTTGTGTGGATAACTGTACGATGTGGGAGTGCCGGCTACGTGTCCAGAGCCACGATTCAGCGGTACATCGAGGAGCAGAGCGGGGCGTAGGCCACGGGGCTCCGCTCTGCTACCGCTGTCCGTCGCTGGCGCGATCCGATTTATCCTACCGCTAAAGCAGTGGGCCGTCTCGGGGGTTTTTCTGTAACAGACGCCCCCCTTACGGAGTCCGCAGAGATTCCTCTTGTCGCGCAATGCTGCGCGCCACCGCCATCCGCCCGCGGGAAGGCCGGGCCGCGCTGTAGTACCAGCGGGGGATATAACCGGCACCTTAACCCATGGTATAGTCCTCTCAGGCTCTCATTACTCTCGCAACTCACGGCGCGGTCGTAAAGGGGACATCCGGCGCTGAATACGTCTGACGCGACACCGCACAACTTCGTCGACTGGTTGTTGCGCACCACCAATGAGATGGTGCGCTGCCGCGACATACCGGCGCTGCTCGACCTTGCCTACAGCGCCATCCGCGACGGCCTGTGCTACGATCGCGTCGGCCTGGTGCTACTGGACCGCGAGCGCGGACAACTGGTCGAGCACATCGGCACCGATGCGCACGGGCAGAAGTTCTATCCCAAACGGGTTAACCCGCTGAGTTGCAGATACTACGAAATGATCCTGTCCGATCCGCGTATGGGGCTTGGCGGAGCCGGTTTCATGCGGCTCGAAGACGCATCTCGCGAGGTACCGCCTGAATATCGGCAGTTTCTCGACGGGCAGCCGCAGGAGTTGTTACGCGTCGCGCTGCGCACCACATCGGGTGTGATCGGCATGATCTCGGTCGACAACCTCGTCAGTGCTCGACCGATCAGTCCGCACGACGCACCGCCAATCGTTGCTTTCGCCAATGCCCTGGCGACGGCCGTCGAGAACGTGGCGCTGCTGCGCGAGCGCGAACAGCGCATCGAGCACCTGGACAGCGATCTGCGCCGGCGGATCGAGCAACTGACCTGGCTGCAGGAGGCCGGCAAGCGCCTCTCCGGGGCCTACAGCCTCGAGGATGTGCTGGACACCGTGTACTGGTCCGTGCGCGACGGCCTGGGCTACGACCGGGTCGGCATCTTTCTGGTAGAGGAGGATGACCAGAATCGGCGATACCTGCGCGAGTTTCTCGGCACCGACAAGTATGGGCAGCCCTGCGCATCCTGGTCGGCCCGGGATTATCTGGACGATCCACAGCTCCCGCTGCACAGTCCAGATATCCATCACCTGCTACAGGGTCATTCGTGGTACTACTGCCCCGACCGCTGGGCTTCCACGCCCGAAGACTACCGCGGCACCATTGAAGGGCGCATGCGCGAGCAGATAGCCGTGGCCCTGCGCCACGACGACCCGATGATCGGCATGATCTCGGTTGACAATCTGATCAGTGGCCGTCCGATCACGAGCGAAGATGCGCCGCCACTGGTTGCGTTCGCCTCACAGGCGGCCGTGGCCATTAGTCGGGCGCGCCTCTATGCCGACGCCGCCCGATGGGCCGAGCACGATGCCTTGACCGGCCTGCTGAACCACCGCGCGCTCTTGCGCGAGATCGACGCCCATCTTGAGCGGGATGCCGCGTTCGCGCTGCTGCTCATCGATGTCGATAACTTCAAGTTGTTCAACGATACGCATGGCCATCCCACCGGCGATGATGTGCTGCGCCGCGTTGCCACGACCCTGCAGGAGACCTGCCGCGGCCAGGACATCGCCGGCCGCTACGGCGGCGATGAGTTTGCGCTGCTCGTCGACGGGGCGGGGAACGAGGAGGCCGGCGCCATCGCACAACGGCTGCATGCCGGCATAGAGTCGCATCCCTACCTGGCCGCCGATGGGACGGTCATCCCGCTGTCCATATCCGTGGGATGGGCCTGCTATCCGCCGGATGGGCAGACGCGACCATCGCTGATCGCCGTCGCCGATGCCGCCATGTACGCCGCCAAGCACGGCAGACAACGCGCCCCGGATCGCGCTGCCGCCGACCTGCTGGGGGACAGCCCGTTCGGCGTGCTCGAAGGCCTGGTCAACGCCGTCGACGCCAAAGATCACTACACCTGCCAACACTCCGAAGACGTCACGCGCCAGGCGCTGACGCTTGCCGAGGCCCTGGATCTGAGCGCGGAGGAGCGTCGTATCCTGAGCGTGGCGGCACGGCTGCACGACGTGGGCAAGATCGCCGTACCCGACCGCATCCTGCGCAAACCCGGGCGCCTGACCGCTGAGGAGGACGAGATCCTCAAGCGCCACGTGACCTTTGGCGTTGCCATCATCAAAGGGGTACTCGACGATCAGGCGGTCGTCGACGCCGTCGCCTACCATCACGAGCGCTGGGACGGGCATGGATATCCGTATGGGCGGAGCGGGCTGGAGACACCGCTATTGGGACGCATCATGCAGGTCGCGGATGCCGTCTCGGCCATGACCATGGACCGCCCGTACCGCCGCGCGCTATCGCGCGATCAGGTGGTGGCCGAATTGAAGGCAGGAGCCGGCAGGCAATTCGATCCCACGCTGGTCGACGTCTTCGTCGCCGTCATCGGATACAGGTATCACCGGACGGCATAGAGGCGCGCTCGCTCTCCATTGCCACGCTCATGCGGTGTTCGTACAATGAAAAGGCGACGGGCCCATAGCTCAACGGTCAGAGCGAGGGACTCATAATCCCGCGGTTCAGGGTTCGAATCCCTGTGGGCCCACCCGTGAATTCGCTCCGAAAGGCGCCTGCTCGCTGCTTCTAGACCCCAAAGGCGTCCCAAAAGCGTCCCGGCCCTGAGCACATCGGCGTATCCCTCGCCTGGCGGCGACGGTTCACGAGCGAAAGGCAGAATCTGCGGCCATCTCTTGTAGCTCATGGCTTACATTGGCCAAGCGCGGTGGGCCGCCGCAGCTACACTAATTGCGCATGGGCGGAGGGTCCGACTTGGATGAGGACACCGTGGATCGACGGATCGTCGAAGACTTTCCGGTCCTGAGCAGTAGTCTATTCCCCTCCAAATCGTCGCAGCAGAGCCGCCCGGTCTTCGTTCGTGTCATCATAGGCGACCAACTTCGTCCCGACGATCAGCGACAGGTAGGAGCAATGGGCGTTGCTGGCCATACCCCCACAACCGCTCACACCGAAGCGCAATTCTTGCACGGCCTCCACCTCCGACGTGACAATGCGGTTCCCCGAGGCTTCGACCGGCTCGCACCACGTCACGGCGTGCCCGCAAGGCCGTCGCTCAACCACATCTTGAAGAAGCTGAGCAATCTGGACTCGAACAGCGGGGTGATATCATGCACCTCATTGTCCAGGTGAGCCTCGAATCGCTCCGGACGTCCATAGAGCCCATAGACCTGCCGGCTCAGATTGACGACCCGATCGAAGCCAGATAGCGGCCACCAGTTGTCGTTGACATTGCTCTGGATGAGCACCGGCCGCGGCGCCCACGAGGCGTAGATGTGCTGCGTGTCACAGACGCTC